>Ga0075158_10003537_pt1 | contig 10980 bp, 4 predicted proteins | sample JI91814BDNA_FD_70968 | JGI IMG/M metagenome (GOLD analysis project Ga0075158, IMG submission 70968) | Wastewater effluent complex algal communities from Wisconsin, to seasonally profile nutrient transformation and Carbon sequestration -... | ecosystem: Engineered > WWTP > Effluent > Algae... | reverse complement strand
CCGCCGACACCGCCCGCTACGTCCGGATCGGCGCGGGCGGTGTCGGCGGCGCGCAGGTAGGCCTCGCCGACGCGCTCCGGGGCGTCGATGAGGTCGCGGCGGCCGGACACCTCGAGGAACCCGAGGCCGATGTCGCCGCACTCGCGGCAGAACACCTGGGTCGCGTGGCGGGTGTGCTCCTCGTCGGAGAGGGTGTCGGACCACTCGAACACCGGGACCTCGTCCGGGGTCCGCGGGACCTTGCGCAGCAGGCGTCGCAGCTCGCGCAGCCACAGCTGGACCTGCAGGGTCAGGAAGGGGATCACGCGGGTGCCCTCGCGCTTGCGGGCGTGGGCGACCAGGGCGAGGAACGAGGCGAGGACCAGCCAGGCGGCGTCGCGGGGCCGATTGCGCAGGTCGGTGTCCTCGGGCAGGGCCTCGACGATCTCCTGCCAGTCGCGCGGACCGGTGATGCCGCGCGAGGTCTGGGCGGCGAGCAGGTCGCGCAGGAAGTGGTGGCGGGCGAGCGCGTCGCCGAGGGCGACCCGGCCGTCGGCGTCGCCCTGGTCGGCGGCCTCCGCGTCCTGCAGGTCGGCGGAGATCCACGCCGCGCGGCCAGCAGGCGGCGAGCCGAGCCAGAGCCGGGCCTGGGCCTCGAGGTAGGCGCAGGGGCCCGGATAGGCGCCCGGTTCGAGGACCGCGCGCGGGGCGGTCAGGGCGTCGGCGGTCTCACGGATGCTGGGACGGTCGTCGTCAGTCTTGTCGGCGTCCGACGGCTTGTCGAAGGCCTCGCGCACGCCGAGGCGGTCCTCGGCGACGATCGCGTCGGCGTCGAACGGCTCGTCGAAGACCTCGGCGGCGAAGCGGAGCAGAGATTCACGGCCGGTGCCGGCGTCGCTGCCGATCGTCGCCGAGGTGCCGACGCAGCACAGGTGCCCGGCCGGGACGCGCAGGCGGCGTTTGAGGCGGCGGATGAGGAACGCGACGTCGGTGCCCTGGGCGCCGTCGTAGGTGTGAAGCTCGTCGAGGACGAGGTACTGCAGGGCCCGCTCGCCGTTCTGCTGCCACAGGACGCTGTCCTCGGGGCGCAGGAGCAGGAAGTCGAGCATGCGGTAATTGGTGAGCAGGATGTCCGGCGGGCGGGTCCGCAGGTGGTCGCGCATATCGACGAGGTGGCGCTCGCCGGCGTCCGGATGGGTGCCCTTGCCGCCGAGGTAGAGGCCCGCCCGGATCTGATCGCGGAGCAGCGGCGCGTCGCTGCCCGGCCAATTATAGATCATTCCGGCGATGCGCTCGGCCTGGTCCGACGCGAGCGCGTTCATCGGATAGAGAATGATCGCTTTGATTCCGGGCTGACCGCGGTGGCGATAACAATGATCGAGCAGCGGGAACAGGAAACACTCGGTCTTGCCGGAGCCCGTGCCGGTGGCGACGAGCGTCGAGCGCGGGTGCTGGCGGTCGCTCTCCAGCCGCTCCCAGGCGCGCAGCTGGTGGGCGTACGGGTCGAACGCGGGCTTGACGAACAGCGGCGCGTCGGCGTGGGCGCCCCGGCGGAACGGCAGGCGCAGATCGATGTACGGCCCTTTAAATAGGCCGCGCTCGGGGTCGCCGAGCACCGCCAGCAGCTCGCGCTCGTACACCTGGTCGCGCAGCGAGAAGGTGGTCCGCAAGTAGTCGCGGATCGTGGCCTGGAGCTGGGTGCTGACGACGCTGGGGATCATCGGGGGGAAGCTCCGGGGTCAGGGATAAACGCACAGGAGGCTGAGGGACGAATGACGGCGCGGCGCTCACGCGTCGCCGAGCTGCTCCGCGAAGTAGGCGTACGCCTGGGCCATGTCCGCCTCGCGGTCGCAGCGGTCGAACGGCGGCTCGTACGGACCGCCCGCGTCGAATGCCCACTCGGGCAGCTTCTCGCCCTTCCTGGCGTCTTTAATTAATTCCCACTGCTTGCGGTCGAGGCCGACGCCGGACAGGCCCTTGTTGACGGTGAACACGATCTTGCCGCGGCGATCGTAAAACGTCTCGCGCTCGTATTGCTGCAGGACCGGGAACTGGACCCGATATATTAATAAGAGCTCGTCGAGGGTCATTTTTAAAGACAACGCCGCAAGCGCGTCGAGCTCGACCAGCGCCTGCCGCCGCGCGAACGGGGTGCGCAGCGGGGCGTCCCAGGTCCAGGTGCGCGGGGCCTTGTCCCACCCGGCACAGCGCGGGTCGGCGGACTTGGCGGAGGGGAGCAGGTCCTTCTTCTTGGGGAGGTTGCGGTTCCAGAGGTCGGCGTAGTGATTAGTTAAGCAGTTGAGAGCGAGCGCGCGGTGAATTTGGAATGGAACTTCACAATTTGCAGGCAATGGAAGAAGGGGCATTTGCCCCGCAGTCCAATCGCCTCGTCCGGTAGACTTCACGAAAAAATCGAAAGGTATTGAGGCTGTGAGGGCCGCCAGAAGAATAGTTTCGCGCTCCGTAGAAAGCACCGTGGAAACGGCTGAGAGAACATGGGCTGGACCAGGAGGGATTAATGCTGAAACGAGAGTACGTTCTCCAGTTGGAGCGATCATTTTTCTGTGAACATGGCGATAGAATATTGTGATCGGATCACCCTTCCAAGATGGCAATCGACTTCTATACTCGGTCATTGGGCACGCCGGCACGAAATTCGTCCGAGGCAAATAGTCGTCTTCAATTTGGGTAAGGTCGATTGCGCTGTAGTCCTGATTGTGCTTACAGCCGTTGTTGGGGGTCTTATTTAGTGGGGTTCCAGTGTAAAAATGCGGCCCAGAAATAACCAATTGTTCAATCGTCTTAGGAAATTTTGCATCCTTTCGAAGAGTGCCATCTCGCTGTCGGGCGGTTTCATCAAAACAAACCGTGCAAAAGAAATCGGTCTCCAAGTTAGAAATTTTTCTAGGCGTGTCGGAAAATCTCTTGAGTGCCAAAAGCACTTCTCGGCTATGTACTACCGGCAATCGAGCCCTTAGAGCGCTAGTCCCTGGCGAATCGTAGAGGCGAGCAAATAACGTCAGGATTTCTTGATCGATATGCACAATCCGGGAACGATGTGGCCGAAGGTCCCAATGGCCTGCATCATCTTTAATTCCAGGAGTCGGCCCGACTCCATCATGATTGAATGAATCGTCAAGTGTTGAAGGATGAAGGACGTTTGACATGTTTTCGTAGCCGACACTGCCTTCTCGCCCACGATAAACGGTTATTTCATAATGCTTTTGATCTTCCACCTCGGGAAAGAGAAGAAGTTTGTTGATAAAATGTACGTGTAGCCGCAGGCGCAGACTGAGTGCTTCGCGGAGGATATCCCCCTTGGGATCGTCGTAGAGGCCTTTTTGATGAAAAAATCCTGCGCTGGACAGAGGGCTTCCGAGCGCCATTCCCGCCTCCATGAAGCATTTGTACAAATTCGTCTGTACGCCCTGAAGGAGTGGGTAGTTAAGAATCGACGTTAGAAATGCCTGGGTACCTACCGATCCTTGAAACTCAGTTATGTAGGCGGTGCGTCCATCGGCGTCCCCCATAACCCTCAATCGTCGCTCGGCGATCATTTTTGCGCTCAGTTTTCGCACCGCTAGTATCGGTTCCAGATCAGAAAGAATTCCTGACTCCTGCCACTCCAGTTTGATCCAGGGTGGATTCCCCATGATCACATCAAATCCTCCACGGTTTTTTGCGAAGATTTCGGAAAATTCCAGTTCCCAATGCAGAAAACGTTGTTCGTCGACCCTTACCTGTTCCGCAGTGGCACCGCGCTCGAGCAGAGACTCGAGGTGCGCGAACCACACGTCACGTGTGGGTAGTTCCTTCACGCGCTCGACGGGCCAGGTCCAGAGCCCGCACCAGTAATCCATCACGGCCTTCAGCCGCGCGCCGGGGCTCCCCTTTTTAAAAATCTCGTGGGCGGCGGGTTCGCACTCCTCGACGGTCTTCCAGCGGGTGAGCGTCTCCCCGGCGTTCGGAGTCGGGTCGGGTTGTCCCCAGATTTGAATCGGTTGGCGGACGCGCTCGAGCGCGTTGTCGCGGATGCGTCGATGTTCCTCCCAGAGTTCGTCGATGACGTTGCTGATCGCTTGCAGTCGTTTGACCTCCATGGGCGTGAAGGGCTGGCAGATCGCCTTGCGCCACGCTTTGAGTGCGGCGATCTCCTTCGGGCACAGGCCCGCGACGACCTTGTCGGACTCGTAGGGGGCCATGCCTTCGTCGGGCACGAGGAAGTGGTAGACGCTGCTCGGGTCGCGCTTTTCGCCGGGGGCGATACGGGTGGGTGGTTTGCCGAGCCAGTTGACCGTGCCGGTTTTTTTGTTCGGCTTCGCGGTCAGGTCTTCGGGCGAATAGACCTCGCGGCGGGCGCCGATGAGGCTGTTGCCGACGCGGATGCGCAGGTCGAGGAACGGGGCCTGGACGTCGGGCTGGAGCACGCCCAGCCACAGCGACACTTTCCCTAATTCAGCGGCGAGAGGATTTAAATCCACCCCGTAGCAGCGGTGGTTGACGAAGTGGTATTTGACGCGGGCGAGCTCGGATTGATAATCCTCGGCGGGGATCTGCTTATCGAGCTCGGATTGTTTGCGCTCGAGGTATGCGTGGGCGAGCTGGCTGACGGCCTCGTTCAAGAAGGCGCCGGAGCCCATGGCGGGCTCGCATACGGTGATGTTTAAAATCTCGTCGGCGGACAGCGCCTCGGTCGTCCCGGGCTCGCCCAGGCGCTCCTTGAGGGTGTATTTGGTGAGGCAGCGGGTCAGGACCTCGGGCGTATAATAAGAGGCGCTCTTCTCGCGGTCGCGGCCGGCCAGTCTGAACAGGAAGCTGCCTTTCGGGTGGACGATCTTGGCGCCGGTGCTCGTCTTGCGGAACTCGCTGTCCTCGTAGTCGCCGATGCGGGAGCGGGGCACGTAGAACACGCGGGCGTCGCCTTCGTCGTCGGCCTCGCTCTGAATTTCGTAGGTCTCCTCCTGGGCGAAGAAGCCGGTGTAGGACAGCAGGCCCTCGTAGACCGCGCCGAGCTGGTTGATGCCGAGCTGGGCGTAGGAGATGCGGCCGCGCTGGCGGTGGCCGCCGGAGCGGCTGCCTTCCTTCGAGAGGGACAGCAGGGCGATGACCTGCTGGAGCACGTGGTTGCGCAGCTTGACCGACGAGAGGATGGGCGTGCGGGTGCGGTCGAACAGGGGGCTGCGCTGGGGCGGGACGACGAGGTCGACGGCGGTGGCGAGCTGGGCCTCGAGGCCGCGCTGGCGGCGGGTGCGGTGGGGCCAGCCGAGGTGGACGACGGTGAACAGCTGCTCGAGGCTGTGGTGGATGTAGTGGCCGTTGCGGGCGCGGTCGGTGGTGAGGGGGACGAGCTCGAGGTCGCGGAGGGACTCGAGGCTGAGGCCGTGGCGGTAGGCCTCGGCCTTCATGGGGACGACGCCGACCTCGCCGCCGCGGGCCTCGACGTAGAACAGGAACAGGAGGCGGTACAGGTAGGTGATGCATTCGCGGGCGAGCTCCTGGGCGAGCTCGGGGCGGTCGAACACCTTCTCGCGGGAGACCTCGCGTTTGTACCAGACGGCCTCGTCGCCGATGAGCTCGATGGCCTGCTGGACGCCGCGCTTGAGGTCGGTGGAGACGGCGAAGGCGTGCTTGTGGGAGCGTTCGTCGAGGCGGTCGAGCAGGCTCTGGCCGGACTCGGGGACGAGGACCTCGTGGTGGAGCAGGGCGGCGGCGGCGCGCAGGGCCGCGGGTTTGCGGTGGCCGAGCATCGCGCCGAGTTCGAAGTGGAGATATTGGCCGAGGGACCACTTGTCGCGGTCGATGAGGAACACGTCGGGGCCGGCGAGCAGGAGGACCCAGCGCGGGGCGTGCTCCTGGCGGAGCAGCGGGCCGTCGAGCAGCTCGCGCCACGACAATGTGGGCAGGGCGGGGTCGCGGGTGGGGTCGAGGGGCGGGGCGCCGAGCGGGTCGGCGTCGTCCTCGGACTCGGGGAATGGTGCCTCGAGGATCCACAGGTAGGGCTTGCCCTGGTGGTCGATCGCGGCGGTGCGCGGGAGTTCGGTGCCGTCCGGGAGGAGGAGACGCGAGGGGTCGCGGGTGTAGCCGAGGGCGTCCAGCAGGGCGGCGTGGAAGTCGGCGCAGATCCTCGGGCGGCGCTCGCGGTCGTCGGTGGTCGGGTATTCGGCGAGGGCTTTAAAATAGGGCTCGGCGAGCGCGGCGAGGCGCTTGTACGGGGAGCGAGCGCCGCCCTCGGATTCGCGGGCGGCCCAGCGCTCGAGGACCTCGTGGAGGTCGTCGGCGAGCACGGCGTCGAGGTAGTGCTGCGAATAGAACTCGCCGACGTTGCGCACGTGCGCGGTATCGAGTTTGTTAGCCATTCGCGCGGGGACGGGCCTTCGTGGGGGTTTTTATGGTGGGGTGCGAGGTGGGCACGAACACGGCGGCGAGGCGGACGTAGGGCTCGGCGTCGGTCGCGAGGGAGTCGCTGTACCAGGCGGTCCGCTGGTCGCGGAGGGTCTTGACGTGGAGCATCTGCTGCTCGAGCTGGGCGCGCAGGGCCGGGCGTGAGCCGGCGAGCGAGGCCTCGAGCTGGTCGAGGCGGTGGTCGGCCCAGGCGTGCAGGCGCCGGGTCTCGCGCTTGATCGGGTCGTGGAGGTCGTCCTTGCGGGCCTCGCGGAGGCCGGCCATGTGGGCGCGGGCGGCGTCGACGACGCGGTCGCGCAGCGGCAGCAGCGGGGCGGGGTCGAGGGTGGCGCCGTCGTTGGCGAGGCCGCGGAGGCCGAGGCGGGGGATGAGGTCGGTGAGGTCGGTGATCGTGGGGACCGAGGGCCCGTCGACGGCGAGATCGACGCCGAACCACGCGCTGATGGTCGGCTGGCTGCGGCGGTTGGCGATCACGGTCTGGACCAGGAAGCTGGCGCGACCAGGAGCGATGCCCCTGTCGACCCGCACGATCGGCGCGGCGTGGCGGCTCATGTGGGCGACCAGGCGGTCGCACAGCCACTCGCAGATCGGGTGCAGCTCCCACAGGAGGTGCCACTCGGGCCAGGCGTCGCTGCGCTCGCGTGAGCGCTGGAGCTCGTCCATCAGGAACCGGCGGTCGGTCGTCAGCTTGTAGCGGTGGGTCGACTCGTGCTGCAGCTCCGGCGGGAGCAGGTCGAAGCGGCGCACGAGGTCGGGCGGGGCCTCGATCTCGAGGCCGCTGGCCTCCGGGTGGCGCCGGACCGGCTGGATGTCGCTGTAGTGCGCGGCGAGCTCCTCGAAGGCGTCGACGGTCAGCTGCAGGTCGTCGGCGTAGAGGGTGGTCTGGGTGGCGGTCGCGACCTCGGCGCGCTCGGCCTCGCCGGTGGTCTGGGCGGCGGTCAGCTGGGCCAGGAAGTCGAGGCCGTCGTCGTCGTCCGGGCCCGGGAGGTCGGGGATGATCGCCTCGGCGGGCTCGCCGGCGGCGACGCCCGCGAGCACGTGGGCCTCCTCGGCCTCGGCGTCCTGCAGGCCGAGCAAGGAGCGGACGTCGCCCAGGTTCTTGTGGGCCTCGTGCTCCTTCTGGACGAGGCGCTCGAGCACGCGGAGGTCGCCGCGCAGGCGCTCGGCGGACGGGATGGTCAGGAGATAGTGGATCTCCGGCTCGTGGTCCTGGCCGTAGCGGTCGATGCGGCCGTTTCGCTGCTCGAGGGTGATGAGCGACCACGGGATGTCGAAGTGGACCAAATGGTGGCAGTAATAATGGAGGTTGATGCCTTCGGCGGCGGCGTCCGAGGCGAGCAGCACGCGCACGGGGCTCTCGCGGTTGCCGAACGATTTGACCAGGGCTTGCTGGTCGGCGTCGTCGAGCGCGCCGGTGAATGTGCCGATCGCGTCGTCGGCGAGGCCGAGCGCGCGCTGCAGGTGACCCTTTAATAGTTCGAGGGTGTGGAGGCGCTCGGAGAAGACGACGACCCGGGTCGGGCTCGCGGCGGCGGTGACCCCGAAGTCTTTTAATAATGTGAGCAGCCGGGCGACCTTGGCGGGCAGGGCCTTGGCGGTGCCGATCGCGGCCTCGGCGAGGCGGCGCAGATCGGCGAGCAGGTCGCGGTCGTGCTTGGCCTCGGGGGAGCCGGCTCCTTTGGCTGCGTCGCGCAGGCGCGGGTGTTTGGCGCGCTCGTCGAGGGTGCTAATTAAAGCGTCGGCGGAGCTGAGGGCGGCCTTGCGGAGCAGGGTGGTGAACAAAGCGCTGCCGCCGGTGGAGCTGCTCGCGGCGGTCTGGCGGCCGACGGTTTTAAAATTTGCGTCGGCGAGGGCGGCGAACAGGTCGTTCTCGGCGGGGGTGGCGTCCAGGTGGTGCGGTACGAGCCGGCGATCCTTGAACGAGGCGCCGACCTCGTGCTCGATGTCTTTTTTGAAGCGACGGACGTAGAGGCCGCCGATCTCGGCGTGGGTGAACCGCGAGGGGTCGGCCACGGCGGTCGGATCGAGCAGGTTCATCAGGCTGGCGAAGCTCTCGGGCCGGCCGTCGTGCGGGGTGGCAGAGGTGAGGATCAGCGAGTCGCAGGTCTGGGCGAGCAGGCGGGCCAGGCGGGCCCGCATCGAGGCCTCGCCGCCGTGCACGGCGCGCTCGGCGACGTGCTGGCACTCGTCGATGACGATCGCGTCCCACTGGCAATCTTGCAGGTAACGGCGGTACTTCTCGTCCTTCTTGAGGGTGTCGATCGAGATGATCGCCCGGTCGTAGAAGTGGAAGGGGTTCATGTTGGCGGGGATCCGCTGCTGGACCCGCTGGATGCCCTTCGAGTCGAGCCGCACCAGAGGGATCGTGAAGCGGGCCCACAGCTCCTCCTGGAACTGCTCGAGCACCGAACGCAGGGCGACGACGAGGATCCTCCGGCCGCGCCCGCGACGGATCAGCTCGGACAGGAGAATGCCGACCTCGATCGTCTTGCCGAGACCGACACCGTCGGCGATCAAGATCCTCGCGCGCGGCTGGGCCAGAGCCCTGGCCGCGGGCACGAGCTGGTAGCGGGCCGGCTGCATCGCGCCGCGGTGGCCGATCGCCAATTCACCGGTGGTCGGCGGCGACTGCCGCAGCAGGCTCTCGAGGTACAGGCAGGTCTTGCGGTAGCGCGGCGAGCCGTCGTGCACGAGGTCGGTCTCGCGTGGATCGAGCACGGTGACCTGATCGAGGTCGTCGAGGAACATGGCGTCGCGGCCACGCACGAGGTCGCTGACCCCGACGACGCGGAGGGCGTGCCCACCCGTGGCGGTCGCCTTGACGCCGCGGACCATCCACTCCTCGTCGCGGATCTCGACCCGCGCGCCAGTGGCGTAGCGAGGAGCTGGAGCGGGGGAGGTCCCTTCGGGGGCGCTGCGCATGCGAACGGAGGGCGCAGGGTAACCCAGGAGCCAAACCGCGGGAAGGCCGAAGACAGGCGCTCAGGACGCAGCGAGCCGCAGGTCGGCGAACCCGAGGTGGTCGCAGATCGCGTTGAACACGGCGAGGTCGTCGTCGAGGCCGATGACCTCGAAGTCGTGGGCGCCGTCGTCGGGCGTCACGAAGTAACGAGCAGCGACCCACGCGAGCCGCTCGGCGTGGACGGCGTCGGCGTGGCCGCGGGCCCGCTCGCGGAGCTTCGGCAAGCCAGCCGCGAGCCGCCGGGCCTCGGGCGCGGGCAAGAATTCATTGGTGGCCAGGCCAGCCTCGAAGCGACGCGCGTGCTCCCGAATCGCGGCGAGCAGGGCCGTCCAGTCGCCCACCGACTCCTCGGCGAGACGCGTATAGAGGTCCCGCGCGCTCCGCGGGAGCCCGAGGTCCCGGGCGCTGGGCAGCGGACGCGCAGGTGCAGGGCGACGCGGGGGCATGAGACTCCGCGACTATCTCACATGCCGGGCGCCGGGGCGGAGACCGAAATGCAATCTGGATGAGCACCTGGGGGCCGGGCGGTATACGATTCGCAGCCAGTTGCTGCTGACAGGCGCGGACCTGGAATAGCGACAAGGCGACGATCAGGCCGCAGCTCGCGGATGCGGCAGCGGGGCGGGCGGCGTCGATCTCACGAAGGATGGCGATCAGGGTCGTCTGGGCTGGCATTGGGACCTCGAGCCGTGGGGCGGCGATGGAGGCGCGGCGATCAATCGTGGCGGTAGCTGTCCTCCACGTCCTCGACGCCGATGGTCTCATCAGGTGTCACGCTGCTCGCGCCATGGCCGAGCACCTTGATCACGGTGAATCTGCCGTCGGCGCTGGCCACCGGCGTGCTCGCCAGGTGAACATCGTTTGATAGGCAACGATGGATTCATGAAGGAAATTTGCCCGGCGCCCGAGCCGATCCACCTCTTTCGCGGGAGAGGGATGTCAGGAGCCGAACAAAATGCCCTCTTCCCGCCCGGTCTTTCGCCCCATGCGTCGCGGTCCGCCACGACGACCCGTCGTCGACGCGGCATGGCGGCGCAGCGTGGCCACCCATTGCCAGCCCGTATCGCTACACTCCGCGGCCATGAGCGAAGTCGCGCCCGACAACTGGCAAGACGCGGTGACCCGCCGGCTGCGCACCCTGGTCCGCCTGGGACCGCTGCACCGCATCGAGGCGGTCAAGGGCCTGCGCACCGAGGACCTCGCGGACATCGACTTGCGGGCCCTGTGTCTGCGGGCGCTCGACCTGACGATCGAGCGCATGGGCCTCGGTACCGGCATGACGCACGAGGAGCTGCGCGACGAGCTGGTGCCGCTCGTCGCCAGCATGCGCAAGGACCTCGGCGAGCTCGAGCGACGCGGCGTGGCCGACGCGGTCGTGCTCGACCTGCTCAACGAGCGCGACCGAAGGCGCGAGTTTCGCGAGCGCTACGCGGCCTTCGACGGCGAGCACGTGGTCCACCGGGAGATCAGCCTGCGCTTGCTCCGCGAGTCGGAGCTCGGCGACGGCACGATCGTCCTGCGGGCCACGACCGAGGCGATCAACATCTACGCGGGCATGCTCGAGTACCCGGTCGAGGACGCCCAGATCGCCGAGGAGGCGGTGCTGCGCTCGCAGATCCACCGCGGCCTGATCGCCG
>Ga0075158_10003533_pt1 | contig 10991 bp, 4 predicted proteins | sample JI91814BDNA_FD_70968 | JGI IMG/M metagenome (GOLD analysis project Ga0075158, IMG submission 70968) | Wastewater effluent complex algal communities from Wisconsin, to seasonally profile nutrient transformation and Carbon sequestration -... | ecosystem: Engineered > WWTP > Effluent > Algae... | reverse complement strand
TGCCCTGATACCGATATTCCGGTACCAGTCTGACCGGTAAAAAGGCACACCGGTACCACCACTGTTCCTTGCATCGAAATTATAAGGGAATGATTCGAATAAAGTGTTGTGATAATTGGTCACATCTGACCCCGGTGCAGGGTATGCACCGGCAATACCACTGTTCAGAAATCCCCAGGCCAGTCGGTACTTTCCTGCCCTGTTGGCTGCTTCAGCAAAACGCATATGCATATGTGTCTGACGGAACAAAAACCATTTTCCGTTTTTGGTTAAAGCGCTGAATGGTGAAAGATTGCTATAGCTAAGATAATTATACAGGTATTTCATTGCCACGGGCTGCCCGCCAATATTCATTACACTCAGTAATTTACGGGCATCATAAGGAATAGAAAGACCCTGAGCCGGGCGTTGTGTTTCACCATCCCAGAGATCCAGTATTTCTTTGGAAGGTTTCACCAAGTAATTACCTCCTGATGGAGAGAATAATTTGATGAGAGAATTATCTGGTTTGAATTTGCTGTCGAAAGGAAGTACCCAAACCCATTCCCGGTCAAAGCCGGAAGATCCGAAGGGTTGTTCAAACATGATGCGCCATTGTGTATTATACACCAGTGTGCTCGCATCCCCAGCCCTTGAATAAGTTATGTAATGATCAACATCACCGTTGCTGTCCCAACCCACTTTATACTGGGAATAGTAGTTTCCGTTGGCGACACCCTGGGTACCTGTTTCCATCACCTGGCGGTACCATTCAGCGGCTCTTGTATAGTTGCCTTTCCACAAATGCAGATCACCAAGTATAATCTTTTTATTAACGAAGAATTTTTGCGTTGGATATCCATCCACGGTAATGTTCAGATTGGTTCCTCCGGGATAAGGATCTTTAAAGGGCAGTGTTTCTGTGAAGCTGATCAGGCTGTCGAGCAGCGTATTAAAAGGAAGCCGGGGAAAATTCGATGCATTTCTAACTTCATCCAGATTTTTCAGAGATGAGGTAACATAAGGCACTTCTCCAAAATGAATACCCAGCTGGAGGTACAAAAATGAACGAAGGGCTCCAATGTCAGAATAACGCTGGTTAAATTCTCCTTCTGTCATTTTTTTATCCCGCAGCATTACCTGGAAATTCTCCAGTACATCATTGCAATTGATGATGAGTTCATAGAATGGCCGGGGATTAGCATAGGGGTTACCGGCTGTTACATTATGCGTACTGATCTCCCGCAATGCTTCATCAGCATTGATGGTATAATTCAGCAGATCGCCTCGTAACTCGTTCAGGATAACATAACGGTCAGCCAGGCCCATGAATTTTCCATAGATACCCACCACAGCGGCATCGGCATCATATACATTCTGATAAGCCTGTGTCTGGTCGAGCTGGTCCTGCGGTTTGATATCAAATACTTTTTTACAACCGGTGATCACCAATAAAGCCGGCAGAATAAAGTTGATCAGTTTCGGTATACGCTTCATACCCATTATAATTAATATTTTCTTTCTAATAATTTGTTTACTGCTTAGAATCCCAGTTTTACTCCCAGGGTTACTGTCCGGTATAAAGGATCAAGCCCTGTGTCAATTCCCTGTGCCAAAGGACTGGGACTGGCACTGAATTCAGGATCAAAGCCCATATACTTTGTAAAAGTCAGCAGGTTATTTCCTGTGATATAAATGACTGCATTTTTCAAAAAGCCATCTTTGTTTTTAACCGGCAAATCGTAAGAAAGGGATACCGACCTTAAACGCAGGTAGGATCCATCTTCAATCCAGCGGTTGCTGAACCGGCTATTGCCCATCGGATCGCCAAAGCTGGCCCTTGGCATATCGGTTTGCTGGCCATCGGCCCTCCATCTTCTTACTGCACTTTGTAATTGATTTTCTACCCCGCTCAGTGATTCAAGTTTGTTGCGCAGGTAATTGTAAACATCATTTCCGGATGAAAACGTAAATAATGCATCCAGTTTAAACCGGTGAAAGGCGATACTGTTGCTAAACCCTCCGGTAAAATCCGGATTGGGATCACCGATCACCTGGCGATCTGATTCATCAATCAGCTTATCACCGTTGAGGTCACGGAAACGGATATCACCGGCTGCAAAGGCAGACAATGAACCATCTGCATTCTTTTTAGATAAGCCGGCTGCTGCTGCTTCGGCCGTGGTGCTGAAAACCCCATCAGCCACCCAACCATAAAACTGATTGGCCGATTCACCGTTGCGGGTCAGGATACCAGCACCAGCATAGCTGGTAACAAAACTTCCATTGGGTACTGACAATACTTTATTCCGGTACATCCCTGCCTGTAATCCGATATCCCATTTAAAGGCGGGCTTGTTGATGACCCTGATATTGAGGCTGGCGTCGATGCCGGTATTTTCCATGCTGCCATTATTGGTAGCAATGGTGCTGAATCCGGTTGCGGCCGGCAATTCTTCATATACCAGCATGTTGCTGGTCTTGTTTTTATACACATCCACCGTCAGACTGATCCGGTCGTTCCAGGCTGCGATATCCAGTCCCAGGTTGATCCGCTGACCGCTCTCCCACTGAATGGCACTATTGGGAATTCCGTTTCTAACCAATCCCTGTATACCCAGCAGGCTTTGTGATGTATAAGTCTGGCGGCTGGTATAATTACCGATATCATCATTACCCGTCATACCATAAGAAGCCCTGAGTTTCAGCAGGCTGATTTTTGAATTCGCCATGAAATGTTCTGACGATAAAAGCCAGGCTACATTAATTGAGGGCAGCACGGCAAACTTAACACCGCCCAGAGAAAGACCATTTTTGGCGGCCAGTCCAAAGCGGGAGGAACCGTCCATGGCTGCATTCAAACTCACGAATAGTTTATTTCTGAATCCATATTCTGCGTTGAAATAAGTATTCATCCAGTTCCATTCCCCAATTCCTCCTCCGATCTGACGCAGTGCATTCAGACCATTCTGCACACTGATCAGTTCATCTGTTGCTGAATTGAATCCCAGTGCGTAATCCTGTTCTGCATCATTATGCTGATAACGGAGTCCCAGTCTGGTCTGGAAACTGTGAACATTTTGAAAAGTCTTTTTATACTCCAGCCAGCTATCGGTATAGAAGCTGAAAAGTCGTTTTACCTGTGAACCCAGTCTGCTATCGAGTACGGCATTACTCACCGTATCATTGGCCACCCCTTTACGTGGGACAAAAATATTCTCCCGTACTTTATCATACACTACCCCAAAGATGGTGGAGGCGGTGAATCCTTTTTTAATTTCATAATTAAACCGGAAAGCGCCTGCAAAACGGTAATACTTGTTGTATGCCTGCATATTCCTGATCAATGCGGTTGGATTACCGATTCCAAGAAAATCCACATCTTCCAGGTTGGGAGAGAAAACGCCTTTTTCATTCACTTCATTGGAGGTCAGGAAGGGTGCTTTGACCAGTGACAGATAAAGTGGCGCTGTTTTTTCAGCAATTCCCTGGTCTTTCAGGTTTTGCTCATTGAAAGTAAAAGAGAGGTTGGCTGTACCGGTCAGCTTTTTTGAAAAATTGAAAATGGCATTAAAGCGGGTATTGTAACGGGTTAAATCGGTGGTATTGATCACCCCCTTGCTTCTGGCATAGCCCACACTTAATGCATAGGTAGCGATATTGTCACCACCTGTTACTTTCAGGTAATAGTTATTGGTAACACTGTTTTTAAATACATTGTCCTGCCAGCGGGTGTAATTATGGTACCGGTAATATTCAGGATTGCCGGCCGTATCATCCTTCATAAATGACATGGCAGCAATTTCTGATGAACTGAGGCCCTTGCTCTGGAGAATTTCACCCAGGTAGGTCCGGTAAGTATCCGGGCTCATGACCGGCAAAAAATCAGGTCGTTGGTTTACAGAAGTATAAGCACCGAAATCAATAACGGTAGCCTGTTGTCTGGCCCTTGCCGTCGTGATCAGGATAGCTCCGTTCGCTCCCTTTGTACCATAAATGGAAGCAGCATCTTTTAATACACTGATATTTTCGATATCCTGTGTATTGAGCAATGCCAGCGGATTGGTGTAATTATTGGCGATGATACTCTGACCGTAATCGTTGGCATCATAGATCATTCCATCCACCACAATCAGCGGCTTATTGGTAGTATAAAGAGAATTGATTCCGCGGAGAAATAAATTCGCTCCCACACCGGGTGTCCCGGAACGGCGGATACTGTTTAATCCGGCCACACGACCCTGCAACAGGGCATCTACTGTTTCTAAAGAGCGGGTCCATTCCCCATTGGGGTTAAATACACCGGATGCACTCGTGAGGTCCCTGCGGGTTGTGTTTGCAAATGGCGTAATCGCCTGTTCCTGAAAATTCGGGAGGCTGGCATCATTCAGGTTGATGGTGATGGTCTGCCTGCCTTTCAGCGCAATTTGTACCGGTGCATATCCATCTGCATTCAGGAGGATATTATCATCATAGGTTCTCACGGTGAGACTAAAGGCACCATTATTATCGCTGATCGCAGCAGAAAAATCTTTTACAGAAACCCTGGCACCAGGCAATGGTTTTTTGGATGCAGCATCCAGTACCGTCCCTTTGACTGTCAGTTTAGCCGGTTGTTGTGCCAGCACGGGTTGAACCAGTAAAGGCATAAAAGCGATCGCCAGCGAACAGACAAAAAACCGTTTAAAAAGAAGAAACATCGTTGTCATAATTTTAATTCAGCATTTATAAACCAGGTACCAGTTTAATATAATCACATACAATCGGGTTGACAGCTGCCGTCGTGCTGTTGGCCGCCACCAGGTATACATTATATACGGGCCAGTAACGGGAATTGATAAATTCTCCCAGATACACTTCATTATAGTTGAGCAATGGAACGGTCACATAGGCAAAAGTGGCAGCGGTCGGACCTCCTATAGCCAGTCGTTGCTGGTGAGTGGCGGTCTGAAAATCATTTAATGCCATCCAGTATGCTTTATACTTTACAGCCGGCATTTCATTGATCTGGTAACGGACATTGAATTGGGCCACACCATGTCCCAGCACCAGCATATCCCTGAAGTCAAACCCGGTAGCCGTGTTGAAACGATCCCTGAAATATGTATTGCCACGGCGGTCCACACTGGTACTGTTATAATTTTCTGCCTGAAGAATGATGGTCTTGAATTTGTGTAGCGGCATCACATCCAGTTTACTCATTACATATACGATCCCATTACTTGTTTTAACGGTGCGAACGATGGCAGCACGATCAATTCCGAGTTTGGTGCCATCTTTTGAAAGAATCGTATCAGGTATGTTGGCCGGGTTGTAAACCGTGTCAACGGCAAAGTCCCTCACCACATTCCAGGAAGTAGTGAAAGCCGAACTATCAGGTGTAGAGGTAGGGAAATAAGGTGCATACTTGGTATTCTCTGTATCCCAGGCTCCATCCGTGAGCATAAAATAGGTGAACTGTTTTTTCTCATCACGCAGGTCAAATACCCTGTTCCAGAAAAGATTGGTAAATACCGAATCGGTACCGGGCTGATAGATGGGATCTCCGGTGGATGGATTGATGCCAATGACAACTGCATTGGTAGGATCAAACACATTCCTGAACAAAGAGAGCACATAGTTTTTCTGTTTGATCGGCGCCTGTGTGTTATTCAACATGTATTCCCAACAATTATCAAGCGCAGGAAGCGGATTATCCACAATCTGTAAAATACCGTTAGATGCATACTGGTCTGCTTTAGAAATATTGACATCCCCAATCACAGTACCCTGCATATTGAGGTACTTACCACTCAGCATTTTTACACGGTACGTTGCAGTAACTGTCGTAGTACGTAGTTGTTCTCCTGCGATATGGTTCCCGATCAACTTCTTTAGTCTGGCTGCATCTGTCAGGATGGTCTGATCAATACCCAGCATCTGACTGTTCTGTGGTGCAAAAACGGTAAAGCTTTTTGAGGATGACAATTCCTTATCCAGTCCGGTTTGCCGGAGGAAACCGGCAAAAGTGGAGAGGTCAGGGTTCTCATCTATGAGTTGCATCAGGCTTTTCTTTAAAGCCGGATCACCAACTGCATTGTGTTCTTCTGTCAGCTTTTTACATCCGGCCAGCAGGAACAGGGCTCCTAAAACAGGCAATAGTATCAATCGCAAATTTGCTTTCATTCAGCTTCTTTTATTCTTTAGTATTACAGTTTATCACAGGAATATCTTGGTTCCATCGGGTCTGAACCTGGGCAGGACCTGGTTTTCATCCACAGGGATGAAATGAATCATGTCGAGGTTATTATTGTTTTGTGTTCCCACCAATGGAGTGATCCGGATGGTTTGCTGTTTGGTGGTGGTAAAGTCGATGACACCAACCTGACGGGAAGCAAAAACATTGGTTGTGTTTTCAGTATATCTTTTCCATCCAATGGCTTCCAGTTCTGCATCAGTACCAGTGGGCCTGTTCTCTGTGAAGTTCATGGTCCTTTGCATCAGGGTACCATTTACTTCTACCTGGCAGAGCATATTGGAACTGGAAGATTGCTTTTGTGCCCGGTAGCAAACCCATACTTTGTACCTGCCCTTGATGATTGGTGGTGTTTTCATTTCCCACCATACGGGTCGGTTAGGAAGACCCATCGGCAGCATATTCACATCATTATTATACGCAAAATTGGCAATGGAACTGGTGGTTGAATAGATATAGGAAAGTGTATTAGTGCCTGCCAGTGGCCCCCAGCCCCAGTAACTGTCTTTGATGGGTTGTGAAGCTTCTGTAGGCCTGTTAAAATCATAGTTTGCCCTTTTGTAATAAGCAGGCAGTTTCATGATTTCTTCGAATGAGGATACATCCCAGAAAAGCGCAGTGGGTTTTCTATACTTGACCATGAAATGTGCTTTGGCATCATGAAATACTCCGTTGGTGGCGGCACGATCACTTTTTGCGCGGTCAATTGTAACACCAATTTCCAGCACCCCGTTAAATACGTCCTGGTTTATCACAACATCCTGATCAATTAATTTAATGCTGACAACTTCCTGTGGAAGCAATGTTTCATGTGTAGCCGTACCGATGATATCACCCAGGAACTTCAATCCACCGGAAATATGATAAGCCACATACATATTCAGGCTGTCATTACTGTTCAGCGGGTTTCCGGTTTGAGAATATTTCGCTCTCAGTTGTGTATAGCTCGTGATACCGCTATCTGCCAGGGCCTGATTGCTTTCAGCAAAAACAGTGAGCCAGCGATCTGCGGGATTTGAACTTACGGTATTCAGCCTTGTATAGAAACCGGTGGCCTGTAATGCCTGTACGAAGATGGAATACTCTGGCTTATCCGCCAGTTGCTGCGCAATTGTCTTTGTAGCAGGTAAAAGTACATTATCAATTACGTGGATAATTCCATTGCCGGTTTTTACATTGGACTTTGTAACCGCCGCCTGCCGGTTCACTACATAAGTAGAACTGCCTCCTGCATTTTCAACAGAAGTTACAAGGTACTGACCATACATCGTGATCACCGGGAGTTTGCCATCGGTGAAGGATCCTGTGTAAATAGTATCTTCCAACAGATGCAGCCGCACCATATCTTTCAACGTATTCAGATCAGCTGCTTCTACAGAAGAAGCTCCGATCAGAGTCAGGTATTTTCTGACGCCACTGTTAGTGGGTGCAAAACAAGTGTAAGCACCATAAGCATTCAGGAAAGATGAAGTCTCAGTCCGGTCCAGTATCTGTCTGAACAGGGAGAAAGAGTCGGGCTGCTTGTCCAGGTAACCCACTATATTCACATCACTGGTGGTAGTTTCCACTATCTCTGTTTTTTTACAGGACAGTACGCCAAGTACCACTAATGCGGTAAAAGTTAACAGGAAAAGAGAAAAATATCCTTTTTTCATACTCTGTTGATTTATCTGTAGAATGGGTTTTGTACTAATAATTTATTGGTCTGTAATTCGTAAATATAGATCGGCAGGTAATGTGCGTTTTTGTCCTGCATTTTGGCCTGAGCTGACTGCTGCATATTGGAAGGCACGCTGATGGCCACCATATTTAAAAGCAGACTCAGCCGCTGGTAATTATTCCTTTTTGCATTGCGCAATACATCAAACCATCTTTTGCCTTCAAAAGCAAATTCCCTGGATCTTTCCTGCAGGATAAATTCCTGGATCAGGTTTTTATCAGTTGGCGCAGGTGCCAGGTCTGTGGCGGCAAGTGCATTGGCTCTGCGTCGTATCGTATAAACGAGGTCAAGGGCAGCTTGTCCCTGTCCTGTTTCATTCAGTGCTTCAGCTTTCAGCATCAGAATATCGGCATACCGGTAGAAAAACCAGTGCGCATAACTTTGGTCAATCGCCCGAAGCGAAGTGCTGTTCGCTCCCACATATTTCCAGATCGTGGTGGTGGCCGCACGTACGGAAGCGCCATCGGCCCGGATATCATAGTTCAGGTTATTGGTGAGGTCCAGTGTAAATACCCGATCTATAATATCTGAAGCCATGATCCATCTCCTGCTCGGGATGCTGGATGAGAACATGGGATAATAAGGATTCAGCCTTTGTGCATCGAACTGGAGTTCAAAAATTCCTTCATTCGAATTACCTGTATAATAAAGTGTATTGAACCAGTTGTCGTTGTATTCAACAAACGGTCCGTTGAGTGTGGCACCGCGAATCAGGCCAAATTTCTGGGAATTGATGATTTTGTCACAGGCAGAAATACAATCAGCATAGCGATCCATCCACAGGTACACATCAGCCTGTATCGCATTAATGGTATAACGGGTAACCCTTCCTTTATCAGAAGCAGGATCGCCATAAGCTGATACTGCTTTTGTTTCTGCTTCCTGTAAATCTGCTACAATCTGTAAGAGGATTGAGTCCTTTCCTGTTTTAGGAATAGGCGTGATCTCTGTATCACTAAGGGTGGGATTCAGTTTCAAAGGCACGTCTCCGAATGTTCTCACCAGGTAGAAGTACATGAGTGCCCTGACAGTAAGGGCTTCACTCAGGTAATTATCCAGCTGTGTTTTTGTAAACGTATTATCGTTGGCCAGTACTTCAGGCGCTTTTTTAATTACCGTATTACAAAAATTGATGGTGCGGTAAAAGGGCCGCCAGTTGGCATTTACATTCGTGGGCTGGATATTTACATTGACCAGGTCAATATCATCAATGGAGGCAAATGTGCCTGGTGCGAGGTTATCGGCCCGGCTTTCCCCGTACACAAATAAGAGCTCCGCTAATGAGGGAATATAGTTGGTACGGCCATAAGTACCGCTTGCATTTTCCGTCATGGAAGAATAAATCCCAATCACGGCTGCACTTACCTGCTCTTTTGTTTTCCAGAACTCTTCCTTGATGATCCCATCCTGTGGTTTCAGGTCAAGCCATTTTTTACATCCGGCTGAACTGAACAGCAGAGCGGCGGCAAAAAGGTAAATCGGATATTTTTTCATACTTCGTATTGATAATAATTTTTAGAATCCTGCAACGATACCCAGGGTGAATGTTTTAGCCGGAGGTGTCATGGCGTTATCATAGGACACCCTGAACGGATCTGATCCGCGGAAAGAAACTTCCGGGTTCTGACCAAGGTACTTGGTAAAAGTGACCAGGTTCTCGCCGGTGATATAAGCACTGAGGGTTTTCATTTTCAGTTTACTCAGTACTTTCTTTGAGAATGTATACCGGGCAGTAACGGTTCTGAAACGTACAAATGATGCATCCTCTACGTAACGATCGCTTCCCAGCCAGTTGTAACCACCATTGATCAGGGCTCTTGGAATATCGGTTACATCTCCTTCTTTTCTCCAGCGGCGCAGTACTGCGGTACTCTGGTTATCGAAATTGTACATATTCGTGGTGTTCATTACGGTACCGTTGACCACATCATAACCCAGGCGGAAATTGAAGAAAGTAGATACTTTCAGATTCTTCCAGGTTACAGAAGGACCAAAACCTCCGGAGAGTTTGGGGTTACTGTTACCGAGGTACACCACATCCAGGTAATTGATATTTCCATCGTGGTTGATGTCTTCATACATGGCATCACCCGGCTGGAATACATAATCAGCAGTCGGGTAGTTGAACCGCATATAAATGGTTTGTCCGTTGGGGCCGATGATTGGTTTTCCATTGGCACCGATAGCTATAGTGGATTCTTTGTCTTTAAAAACGCCTTTGTATTTATACCCGTAAAATGAACCAAAGGGATTATTTACCTGCAGCAAACGGAGGTATTCACCATTCTTGGTTACATCACCGCGCTGATTGGGATAGAATTCAGAAATTTCGCGAATGATATTTTCATTGGCTGAAATATTGAAATCAAAACCGATGGTCAGGTTTTTGGTTTTGTAAGGCTGTGTCCATACCGCCAGTTCCCAGCCCTGGTTATCCATGGTACCCACGTTCAGGAAAACTGAATTAAAGCCAGTATAGGAAGCGATCTGCAGACCATCAAAGAAGAGGTCCTTTGTCCGGTTGCGGTAAAATTCCAGATCGGCTCTGAAGCGACCCTTCCACATACTAATATTGGCACCCGCATTTAATCCGTGCAGGGTTTGCCATTTCAGGTTGCTCAGTTCCATCCGGGAAGGATAGATACCTGCCTGTCCGAGATAAGAAAAATTATAGGTGGTGTAAGTGTTATAAAACAGGTAATCATAACGAGGGGCTTCACCGGCAATACCATAGCTGGCACGGAAACTCAGGTCATCCAGTTGTTTTACTTTTTGCAGGAATTTTTCACCTGAAGCTCTCCAGCGGAAAGACAGTGAAGGGAATAAACCATAGCGATAATTCGGGCCGAATCTTGAGTTACCATCTGCCCTTAATGTCGCATTGAAGAGATACTTATCATCATACCCGTACTGCGCACTGATGATACCACCAATAGAACGGGTTTGTGAAGCGCCTGAAATAGCCTGCAGTTCCGCATTCTGTGTTCTGGATGGAATGGAAGGATCCACCAGCAGGGAAGATGCAGTGTTAGAAGTCATCACTTCCTGGAAAACCAC
>Ga0075158_10003528_pt1 | contig 11006 bp, 21 predicted proteins | sample JI91814BDNA_FD_70968 | JGI IMG/M metagenome (GOLD analysis project Ga0075158, IMG submission 70968) | Wastewater effluent complex algal communities from Wisconsin, to seasonally profile nutrient transformation and Carbon sequestration -... | ecosystem: Engineered > WWTP > Effluent > Algae... | reverse complement strand
TCGTACACAGAAAGTTCAAGATTGTCCTTCCCATCTAAACCCTTATCAGTGACCACACAGTCTACCTGCTTAATGAACTTGTACTTAAGAAGGTTCCTGTTCTTTTTCCCGCCGCGATAGGTGGCGTGTCTTTTCGCAAAGATAACACCTTCGACGCCTGATTTGACACATTTGTCGAAAATTTCACGCTTGTCAAGAGGGGATTCGAACTGTAGCACCCGCCTCACGGGCGCTGGGAGAGCCGGTGCGATCGCCTCCAAGAGCGTCTGACGGACCTCCCACGACCGGGTGCGAATGTCACCCTGCGGGATCTCAATTAGGTCAAAGACAAGGTAGCTGCTGCCGATTAGCTCGCCGTCGAACACATAGTGTCCGTCGATGGTTTCCATTGCCCGAGCCAGCCTGCGGGGGATGTCTCTACGCTCACCGTGCTTGGAATAAGCAGAGACTGGTGCTGTGGAGATAATAACGCGATGACCGTCATGCTTTTGAGACATGACATAATCATCATCGTTGAGTAGTTCCTCTAGCTGTAGCTTGTTGACTTCTGTTGGTTTCTGGCTATCAATCGTCGTCATCAAAGTCATCTAGGACACTGTTAGCTTCCTCGGCTAGCTTCTGACGTGCCTCTGAAGCCTTGTCGTCTATGCTGCCTGTGAGCAGAGCGAACTGATCGTCAATGTTCTTCTGCTCTAGGTCTTCCTCGGTCAGCACAGCCTCAGGCTTGATCGTAAAGCCCAGATGGATGACACCGGGCACCTCACCTTCAGGTGGAGTAAAGGCAATGTTCTTACGTTCAAGTCCAAGCCGGGACGCAACCCTGTCGATTGCGTCCCGAAGCTTGGAGAATGGTTCAAACTCATCAGGCACTCTGCTGGCCCCTGTTAGCTCTCACCCATGCGCCGATGTCTCCACGGCCCTTGTCCTTCAGCACCAAGTGATCCTCATTGACACACTCAGCAGGGCAGTCAGGCAGAACACCGACAGACTTGCCATCAGGGATGTCCTTACCCAGCATGTCTACCCAGATGGCATTACGCACGTTTCTGTGAGAGATGTTTTTGTTGGGACTAGTAGTGGGTACGCGATCGTGCATGGATGCAGTCCAAACGATGTGTCCACCTTCGACTTCCTTGGTGTGCATGATCAGCCGGTCTGCAAGGGTGCTGTTACGGGGAGCGTAGTTGCCCTTTCTAGGCTCACGCTTCTCGGCAGGCACGTTGTCGATATACCACTCGTTGTAGTGGTCAACACACATGCCCAATGAGCGGTGCGGCTTACCACACCCCTTGATTGCACAGACTCTCGTACTCTTATTTCTTCCCACTGTTAATTCCTTTCTTGTGGATCAGTTCAACCTGTAGGTGATCAGGATTCACACACCCTCTAGGGCAGTCCCCCTGTGACCGTACAGTGTAGGTCTTATGGTCTTCCAGCTTGGATTCGTTGATGAATTCCCACAGTACAACCCTTACGTTTGGGTTCTTGAACTGCTTGTGTGACACCTGGGGTAGGTCACTGCCCTGTCTGCGGTAGCTGCCAGTCCAGACCCAGTGTCCATCCTCGGTAATGTCAGTATGGTTGCCGACGATTTCAAGGATGTCAGCGCCATTACGACTTCTAGGGCGCACCTCTTCGGGATGGTCGTACTTCCACTGCGCGTAGTGCTTATCACAGAACCCCCTAGCCCTGTGAGGGTTCTCACAACCCTCAACAAGGCAGATGGGAGGATAGATACGGGGTCGTCCTACTCTAGCCATCAGTCAATCTCCGCAAGCGCAGCGTCCAGCAGAGCGTCCAAGTCCTGACGCTGAGTCTCCCGAGGGGCAACCGGCGTACCGTCCACCACAGCCTCGTCCAGAGCGTCCAGACGCTCCTGCTTGACGTTCTTGTACTCGTCGGGATCAAAGGGCTTGGTCAACGAACGGGCAACCGTAAGGCCCTTCTGAAGCCTGTCAGGAGCAACGTCCTGAATGCAGTAATCGCTGTAGTCATTCAGGTCACTGAAGTACAACTGCTTCTGCACGAGGATCTTGCCATCGAACAGGAACATACGGTAGACACCCTCGGTGCCATTCACTGCCATGTGAGCAACGAATGCATCACCAGACTTCTCGATGACCTGATAGAGCAGCGAGTGCAACTCGGTGTTGTCAGGATCATCAACAGTCTTACGACCCTTCTTGATGACGGGTTCGAAGACGTAGGCGTTGCTCTTGTCGGGGAACAAGAAACGCTCAATGTCTGCAATCGGATGCACAGTCAGGCTCATGATGTTGTCAGGCAGATGAGCGGCACGCGCATCCTCCAAAGCCTGAGTATCAACAACCTGAATGTTGTCGTCTTCGATCTTGGCTCGACCAAGCTCGTCACGCTGCCAGTAGTTGCCCTTGGTGTCAAGGTAACGCTGTTCGACAGGCAGACCATCAGGACTAACCATCTTGTAGCGTCGGTCATCACTAGACTTACGCAGAGGCATGAGCCGTCCACGCACACTGATCAAGCCGAGTCTTACTGTGAACTCACTAACATGAGCCTTAGGCATTAGGTAATACTCCTATCCAATTCTTCAATTAGTTTCTTGATTTGTGACACTAGGTGACCGGGGACTTTGATGCCCCTTTTAACGAAGTCACTAGTGATCACGTCTGTTTGTCTTTCCTTTAGCTGCAACACCATTGCGAACATGCTGTTCTCGCTTATGATGCTTAACGCTCTCTTGTAAACGAGAAGCTCAGACAGGATGGACTGAAGCTTCATCCATTCTACCTGATCACGCAGTTCGTTCGTCACTTACTAGCTCCCAGCCCTTGGTGGTTAGCTCTCGTCCTGTCTGAGTAAAGATGATGAAGTTCTTACGGATCAGCAGTCGTTCGATGTTCATGATGACATCCTTAGGCTGACCCATGTAGTTCATGATCGCATCAATACCCGCCTTGTTGTTCAGCTTGTTCAGGACGTGGAGGTATTCAAGGTGGTCTTCGGTGAGTCCATCCTCGGTGACACCTGCGAAGTGCAGAACCTTCCTAGGGTCAGAGGTTCCAAGGTCACGCGCTCCGTACACAAGGGTTCTTGCTTGTCGGGGCACACCTGCTGAAGCTCTACCCAGCACCTTCGCATGCTCTCTACGCATAGGAGCACCTGCTCGTTCAGCCATACGCTCAACGATAGCTGCCATCTCTGCATCAGTGTAGAGTTCAAACTTAGGCTTGTGGTCGAACCTGTCACGCAGAGGCTCAATCACCTTACGAATCTCAGTGGTGGCACCGATGACCGTAAGCTTGTGCTTGATCTTGATTTTCTTGCCATCTTCGAACGGGATCTCAAAGTCTTCAAGGATGGGGAGCAGCATTTCCTGCACGCCATTCTTCAGCCTGTGAATCTCGTCTAGGAAGATCACACCTTTCTTGTCGAGGAAAATCTTCGTTAGATCCTTAGGCTTCAACGGCATCACATACGAGTGGAAGTCTTCCATCATCTCGTCGGCAACCAGTGCTGCTAGTGATGTCTTGCCGTAGCCGGGGGGACCGGCAAGGAGGATATGCCCTAGTGCGGCGTCGCGTGACAGTGCTCCCTGCATCGAAACCTGAAGCCTTGACTTCAGCTTTTCCTGCCCGATGTATTCATCCCAATCTTGGGGTCTTAGTGAATACTCTTCAGATTCAACTGTCATGGTTACTTTCTTAGGTTGCCTCTAGGAGTGCGAGCACCTGTCTGTTCGCTACTTCCAGAGCGGTTTCTGTTTTGTTCAGTGAGTCGTTGAGTAGGTCTTGGTACTCATTCAAGCGAGTCTTCAAGTCTGAATACTCCTTACGAATACCAAGAAATGTCTTGGCCGGGATTGGTGTGCCCTGCCCAAGTAGCTCTGTGATCTTAGCGACCAGAGCAACGGACTTGGCGACTGTCTCATCCTCAAAGGCGTTCTTAAGCATATCACGCTGACGCAGATCGTCAACCAGCGGCAGGGTGTGGAACGTAGCTCCCTTCACACCGTTGATCGTACGGTCCAACGCTTCAAGCTTATCCCTACGAGTAGAAGCTACGAAGTACACACCACCGCTCTCCCTGACGGCTGTACCGCTCAGGTGCTGTGTGAGTCCACGCCGTGCAGCTTCACGGATAGCAATAGCAGGCAACGTAACCTTGTTGTCTTTCAGGTAGTCGTCAATCTGCTGGGTAAGGCTATCCCAATAAGGCTTGGCTGGGTCATCATCTTCAACGTCACTGATGTAGAAGGTAGTGAAGTCATCCTTACTGAAGATCGCTAGGCCGATGTCCCGGTAGCCTAGCTCATGGTTCTCAGCATCAACCTGCTCCGCAATCATACGACGGAACACGAAGTTCTCATCGTAAGACGCGTCCCTCATGGTGTAGTTCACGAACACATCAGGGTTAGGCGTGGGAACCTTCATGATCTTAGCCTTGTTACATGCTCTACGGAACACGTTAGCTGGCTTGGGAACATTCGGGGTATCAAGGGGAGCATCATTCAGTTCTACGAGTCCGACAAACTCACTGTGCTTCACCTCTACCGACTCAGGCACAGAGTACCATGCGAGCATTCCCAGAATGGGAGTGTCGGCTTCGAACTGTAGACGCTGTTCGTACTCAGTGTACTGCTCTTGTAGTTCTGTCATTGTCTCCTACTTACTCTGTGTAGCCCCATGTTGCGATGGTTGGCCTTAACAGCTTCGCTGGCTTGTGAATAGCCGTGTGTGTGATGGTTACAGTGTAGCCTAGATGCACCAAAGCTGCTGCTACTATCTCTGCTGCTGCTACTGATGTAGTCTTGCCTAGTGTTGATCCAAATGCTACGGACTCTAGGTCAGACGCTTCATCTGCTACTTCCTGCGCGATCTTTTCTATTGCCTTTCTAAACACAGGGTCTTTCATAAGGACCCGTTGTACGCTCTCTTCTGTGCCGTCTAGCTCACCGACTACAGACTTGTATGGGCGTAGGTCGTGGACAGGGCCACCCTCTAGGTTAGAGGGCAGCCCTGTCTCGTACGAAAAGGAGATAACGTCAATCACTGTCGCCGTTACCTTCTAGGAATTCCGGTGGAATGAAAAGGGTGTCTTCGTCTGACGGACCAACTTCTTCAATCAAGGCATGGACACCATGTAGTTCAGCGAATAGCATGTCCTTAGTTCCTTGCGTAAAGAGTTTCGTCATTTCGTTCGCATGATCTGATGTACTATACATCACATCTACACCGCTACCATCTTCACCATACATCTTGACAACTAGACCAAAGGCATCTGGATCATCTCCATCTCCTTCCACAAACATCTCGCAGATAGGATCTACGATCAGTGGTCTGGAATCATCCTCGGGCATCTGTTCCTTTCAGTAGGTGTTGGTTGCGAACGGCAGAGGCCGAGAGTGCATTATAGCACTCCCGGCCTCATGTTGTCCCGTCTTTGTGAGGGTCAGTCGTTCTTGACGGTCCCCTCGTTGCGGGTGACCAGCACCCGGTTGTCCTCAGCGATGCGAACCGAGAACAGCCGCTCCAGCTTCGCATCGCCAGCGGCGACCCGAGCCTCGTTGATGCCATCGGTGACGGCAGCAGCCTTCTGACGGACGCCAGCGACGAGGTTGTCGTCAGCCTGCTTGGACTCATCGGTACCGACGATGGTGATGCCCGTGGTCATGGTCTTGCCGACCGGCAGCTTCTCCATTGCGAGACGGAGAGGGGACTTCTCACGACCAGTGGAGGTACGGAGAGCCGGAACCTCATCCAGAATCTCGAAGGGAGAATCCGTGGACTCGGGGACAGCATTGCGGTTACGAGTGGCAGTAGTAGCCATAGTGTTATTGCTCCTTTGTAAGGTTTGTTGTGTTGCTTGTGAGGCTTGATGCCTCAGTGTGCTTTGGGTTTTCTTGATGTTGCGCCGTTCCCAGCGGCTCGACAACCAACTTAGCAGAACTTCGCTGGTTTGTCAACCCCCCCTCGGTTTGAGGGGTGAAACGGCTTGGCTGGTGTGCTCTTTTTCTTTTACTTACTCAGTGTCTCGCCGGATTCCTCCTTCTCTTTGTGGTGCTGTCGGAACTGATTGGGATGAGCAAACACAGCCTCTCGGTTTGCTATTCCAACGGCGACTTCTCTGTCTCTTGGGGACTTCATCACATTGGCTCTGTAGATCGCAGCACCGGCACACTGTTTCATACCGGGATGCCACATCTCATCGTCGTCGGTGATGGTCTTGTGACACGCGATGGGAGAGTCGCTGTGAGCGATCAGTACCCATTCTCTCGCGGTGTGTGGTCCGAGGAAACCCGGCACCGAAGCGCGTCGCCAAGGACACTGATTGCAGGGATTGTCGAGAACTTCAGGAGAAGACTCGTGGAATGAAGATAGTACCGCTTCATTCTTTTCTAGTTCTTCGTCAAAGTCCAATGCCCTGTCTGATCTTTCTGCCAAAGTTCACGATCCAAGCCATGAACATGAAGTTGACGTAGACAAACAGTGCAGAGAACCATCCGTCCAACAGTGTGGAAAGGATGAGGATGACTGGCGCAGAGTAAAGAGCCTGTCGCTGTAGCACTGTTCTCTTCATCAACCACTTATTGATCTTGTCGATGGTTGTTTCCTCTTCTTGATTACCAGAGGAAGAACCGTAGCTTGGTCCTACTGTTGCTGGGACCATGCTTGGAAGTGTCAGCTTTTTAAGCTGTAGTGGCTTCGCTTCGAAGTCGAGTAGTTCGATGGTACAAACTAAAAGGAGCAACCTGAGACAGGTTACTCCAAAGTGTAGCTGACCATCATCATTAAAGAAGGGAGGCATCGCTGAGTAGACACAGTAAGCTACTGCCGACAGCACTACCAGTGGTAGCTCTGTGTTGTCGATCTTAAACTTACGTCTAACAAAGCGACCTCCTGCTACCCCTCCTACCACGAACACTGCCATGAGTAGGAGGAAGAGGAACAGGTCCAAGGTTACTCCATTTCTTCTCTGTTGATTTTTTCTAGATTATCGTGCAGGCTATCAATGTTCTTGTGAATGGTATCCTTACGCCGGTAGCTGTAGACCATGATCCCAACCCCGACTGCAACAAAAAGAATGGATAGCCAACTCCATGAGACTACTGCCAGAAGCAGCAGTGAGTACCCCATAGTGCCGAGGATACCCAAACTCATGGCATGCCTTGCAAGAACATGAGAGTAGGAACGACTACCCTCCAGCATGGTCTGCCTAAACATCGCAGCACCTTCGACATCACCAGCGATGCGTTCAAGATCGTCAGCCACCTCACTGCCAAGGTGCTGTCCATCCGCTTCGTTCGGGAAGTAGTTGTCGATTTCGATGTTAGGATCACCATTCAGTGACTCAATCACCAAGTTGTCACGCTGTCTGATCCACTCAGAGATGAACCTGAGCTTTTCAGGGTCAGTTCTAGGGACACGATCAATAGTCATTAGTTGCCTCCGTAAACAAATTCTTCGATGAGCTTGATGCCCGTACTTCATGGTTTCACCATCTTCCAGATCATTGGTTCGATGTTCTTGCCGTCAAGAAGAGCGAACACTAGGTGCGGATACTGCATCTGCTTCACAGCCTCTGCAACCTTACGTCTATTACCTTGAATGTTTTGTGCAGTGACAAGATCCTCATGTGCCTTGGAGGTAATCCTAGCAGCTTCAGACCTCAGCATCCAAGACACTCGCTTGATAAGTTCGAAGAACTCGTCAGGCACATTACCGATCATTGCCTCTGGGTTCTTGCCCTCTGCAAGTAGCTCCCAAATCTTGCGCTCACTGAACCCGTAGACGATGCCATGCACACGAACATACTCAGGGTATTTAATTTTCATCCTGAACGATGGTTCGTTTTCCGCAGGCCAGAGGCATACGACACCCTCATCGTTTTCTACGTCGTGTCTCTTGTACCGCTCAAAGAGTTCGTCTAGCGGGATGCTTTCTCGTATCCCAACGCGTGGCCCTTCCCACCAGTGGATCTCATCCAGTGCAACGTCTGCACCAGTATCGTTTTCGATAGCAGCGATGAACACTAGCTCTGATCTATCACCGTAGTTGACTACGATCTGATTCTCAGGGTAGATGATCTCAACTAGGGTGGTGACACCATCAGGCTGAACGTAGTCAGGGAACGTAGAGTTAAGCCACTTGGTTGCAAAGATAGCTTGCTCTGACGTGAATGAACCTCTGGTAGCAACAGCATAGCCCTCACCATCATGGTAGATGATACCGAGAGAGCCATCCAGCTTCTCCTGCACCAGAGGTAGCTCAGTGATGTCGTGTTCGATTTCTTCTAGGTTGAAGAACTTAGGGAAAGGTCGTGCAACTACCTCTCCTGCTACGTTCACGATCAGGCCACGGGTGTTGATCGTAACATCATTCCACTCCTGAGCATACTGTGCCTTGGGAGTGTAGTTGTAGATGAACAACCTGTTGTTGGCGTGGCGCTGGACACTAACATGACCTAGCTGTAGTTGTAGGGCTAGGTCAGTAGCTTTGAATATCTCGTTGAATCTCAATTGTACTCAGTCGTTGTCGGAGCGGTGGTGGTAGTAGTTGTCGTGGTCGTGGTGCTAGTAGTGGTCTGCACCCACTCGCAGTCCACACCGATCAGGTCTCGTCCTGTGTCGTCAGGTGTTTCGAACACGAAGTACGCACAGTTCAGGGGAGTCCCTTTGTCAGTGAACTCTTCCCGCTCGTAAACCTCTACGGTTCCATCTTCGATCTGATCCTTGTAGGAACCGCCACATGCTACTAGTAGTAGGCTACTTAGGAGGACCAAGCCGAGCTTGATCTTTCCTGCCTGCTTCGTACCCTGCGAAGTAGTCTTTGAGGTACTTGTATGAGACATAACGCCTTTCGGAAAATCCACTGCCCTCGTTGTAACCTAGCGTCCAAGCGTATTGTCTACGGTTGAGACGTTTGATCCCCAGCTTCTGTGTCAGTGTCGGTGGAGGGTAGCTCTGCGGCCGTCGCCGCCTGATCTGCTTTCGGATGGAAGACACACATCCCCTTGTATGTTTCGAAGTTCATGATGAGAACACATGGCTTGCCCAGCAGTCCTGACGGACCATCAACTACAGCACCCGATACGAAGTGGTGATCTTCAAGTGGTTCTATCTCGTCAATTGAGATTGTTACGCCATCCCTGAGCCTGATCGCCTCAGCGTCATCACTGAAGTAGTCGATGTAGAACTCAAAGGTGTCGTTCTGGTTTAGATAGTTGAGGGTCTGCGACCCGTGAACTAGGTAGCCGTCGATACCATTCTCAGTCCTCATCTTCCTCCAGTACCTGTGCAGCCTGATCGTACATGGATCTGATCGTACATGGATGGCTGTTCCTTGAAGTCAACCAGTCGTGCTAGCACATCCTGTGAGGACGGGTCACTAGTGTTGATGATCTCTTCGATGCCCTGCGTGAGTCGCTTGCTCTCTACCGTAGCAATGATCAGCATAGTCTTCAGGAACTTGACTCTCTCTTCAGGATCATCAATGTCCCTTGTGGACTTTTCGATCTGCTTCTCTAGATCCTGAATCGTAATGTAGTGTTCTTCTGCCATGTTTACCCCTGTGCCTTGTCGAGAACTTCCATCATCTGAGCGCGAGGACCGAACCACTCATCCTCGTCCTCAATGATCTTCACGATGTCGAGCGCACGCTCTAGTCCACCGCGGTTCTTGTCGGATGCAATCTCTGCAATTCGTGAGAACAACTCATCAGAGGTAGCGCATCCCGTCGCTGCCATCTCAATAACAACTTCAAGGTGATCACGCTCAATGTAACGAAGGTTACGATTGATCATGCGCGTCCAGTTACGCACGCTGCTAGCTCGCACCGTCTCACGGGTAGGCGGCTTCTCTGCCTCTTCCTTCTTAGCCATTTACTTTCACTCCTAGTTCGTTACCGTTGTCATTAACACACTGCGGACAGTAGTGCTTACCGCCACCGTGTACCCATCCCCGCGTCTCTATAAACCTTCTGAGGTTCACAGGACCAAGCCCATGAGTGGGTACTTCTATTTCCTTCCCGCACTTATTGCACTCAACGATGATCTTTCTAACTATCGTCAATCAAGTACCTCTACCCTCTCATGATAGGCAGTGTCGACTGCGGTGATCCACCCGGTGTATCGCGCAGCATAGGCGTTCATGACCCAAAAGTCCACCCCATCTTCAGAACTTTCCGGTACGTCAACCAGTTCAATCCTGATCTGTAGCGTCTCTTTGTCGTATCGCTCAGGTCGTTCGGGTGTCGATTCTGAGGCTTGGAATACCACAAAGTGCTCCTCGGTCTGCCCTCGGTCCTCGGCGGCCTCAGCCACGATCAGCCCCCAGCGCACGATTGAACGATGACCCGCCGACGCCACGAGTCGCCCGACAGTCGGGGCAGCGCAACTGGTCCTGCGATCCGGTGTAGCAGCGACTCCACCCGTCCTCAGCGAGATGCTTGCGGGCCTCCATGTTGGAGGCGTGCGGCGGCCCCTCGGCCTTGCAGATGCCGCAGATCAGGTGCGTCATGCCGTCACGCCGAACGGAGTGCTTCGACTGGTTCCACGGGTGTCCGTAGCGGCGGCTCATGCCGGTGTCATCAGCCACGATCAGCCCCCGAGTCCCGCTTGATCGTCACGACGTGTGTGCCGTTCGCGTGAGCGTTGGTGTGGGCGAGGTAGCGGTTCCCGGCGCAGATCACGAGGTAGTCGTTGTCGAGCAACTGCTCACCGAGCACTTCGCCAGAGTCGGGGTCGGTCACTGTCACCTTGATCGGCTCAGCCATGTTCGTTCTCCTTGTTCTGGGTGTGGGTCTGCCGCAGTCCCCACACGTCGGCTTGCGTCCGGGGTTCAGGTAGCCGCAGCGACACAGCCACATCGTCTGGGCCTCAGTCATCGGTCTGCCCTCGGTCCTCGGCCCCCTCAGCCACAGCGGCGGCCCACAGCAGGCGGTCGTCGTTGCAGCAGGGCCAGCCGTCCATCTCGATCGGACCATCCGCTCCGTCGGGGCCGTCGGGGCGGTGCAGGTTCTCGTGCGCCC
>Ga0075158_10003527_pt1 | contig 11007 bp, 14 predicted proteins | sample JI91814BDNA_FD_70968 | JGI IMG/M metagenome (GOLD analysis project Ga0075158, IMG submission 70968) | Wastewater effluent complex algal communities from Wisconsin, to seasonally profile nutrient transformation and Carbon sequestration -... | ecosystem: Engineered > WWTP > Effluent > Algae... | reverse complement strand
TCGCACGCTGGCCCTACCAGGAGCTCGACCGATGATCGACCCAGCCTCCGCTCTCCCGCTCATGATGCTCCACGGGATCCCGCTCACCGTCGACGAGGACGCCGGCCCCGACCAGCTCGAGGTCGACCGCGGCGGCTACGGCCAGGTGATCGGACTCCGGGCCCGCCAGGACGTCGTCGACCGCCTGGTCGACACGCTCCGCCGGCCAATGCCGACAACCCTCAACCCTCAACCCGAGGTCGAGACTCTCGACCTCGAGACCGACCCTCAACCTCGACCCGACCTCGAGGTCGAGCTCGACACGTCCGACCTCGAGGCCGCCCTCGACGGTACGCAGCGTCGAGCCGGCCGCCGCATCGCCGAGCTATGGGAGGAGCGATGGCTCGAGGCGCACCAGCTCCTCGCGCCTGGTGCTCGGGTATCCGTCCACGACTTGAGCTCGCCGGGTATCGTTCTCGCTAGAGATCGGAGCGGTCCGCCCAGCGGCGGACCGCCGTCGCGTTCCGGGCCCGAGCTCTGATGCCGGCCCGCAACCGAGCCCACTACTCCGGCGACTACACGAGGCGAGCTCGTGAGCTCGTCGCTCGTGCCTACGCCGACCCGATGACCAGGTGCCAGCGGATCCTCGAGAACGGCGCAGTGTGCGGCCTCACCCTGGCCCAGCACCCGCGGCACAAGAGCGGCACGCCCGCCCGATGGGATGCCGGCCACGTCAACGACGGCCAGGTCGACGGCCCGCTCCGCCCCGAGGTCTCGACGTGCAATCGGAGCGCCGGCGCACGAGCCGGAGCACGACGGAAGCGATCGTTTCGGACCTCGCGCAGATGGTGAGCTCGAGCTCGAGCTCACCGAGCCGCGAAGTTCAGAGCACTTGGTCTCTTCCTGATCCCGGCTCCCGTCCGGGTCTCTCTCCCCGATCGGAACGCGACCAGGAGGGGCCCCATGACCGAGACCGACCTTCGAGCTCTGACCAAGCTCGAGCTCGTCGCCCTCGCCAGGGCCCGCGATCTCGCCACATCGGGCACGAAAGCGGCGCTCATCGAGCGGCTCGAGGCCGCTCCCGAGCCCGAGACCGCTCCGCCGGCGCCGTCACGAGAGCAACGCCGCCAGGCGCTCGCCGATCACCTCCTCGACGACGCCGCCCAGCTCCGGGCGCAGATGTTCGCAGCGACGACCGAGGTCAAGGCGATGTCAGTCGCCGACGGCCACGGCGCGAGCTCAGTCGAGATCGTCGAGATCCAGCGCGAGCAACCCACCTTCACCGACCAGCGCACGATCGCCGCGACGATCGCGCTCGTCGTCACGACCGCCGCCGAGCTCGGCGGCTCGAGCGCCGCCGGCGGAGGTCTCGTCGATGAGCTCGCCCAGCAACGAGCGGCGCGTCGGCTCGCAGCTTCCGCGCCTGTTCCTGATTCCCGACGGCAGGGTTAGCTCCGCCGCCGAGGAGGCGATCGCCCTCGCCGCGTCGTGCGGCCTCCACCTGGACCCCTGGCAAGCGTGGTGCCTCGACCACATGCTCGCCGAGGACGCGACCGGCGCCTGGCTCGTCGAGATCATCCTCCTCCTCCTCCCCCGCCAGAACGGCAAGAACGCGGTGCTCGAGGCGCTCGAGCTCGCGGGGATCTTCCTGTTCGGCGAGGAGCTCATCATTCACTCCGCGCACCTGAACGACACCGCGGCGACCCACATGGGTCGGCTCAAGGGTCTCGTCGCGGCGAATCCCGAGCTCGACCGGATCACCAAGTTCTACGACGCGAACGGCAAAGAGCGGATGCTCCGGAAGGACACCGGCCAGGAAATCCGCTTCATCACCCGCGGCCAGAAAACGCTCCGCGGTGGCTCACCTCGCCGCATCGTGTTCGACGAGGCCCTCTACCTGACCGACGACCAGGTGCAGGCGATCGTCCCGTCGCTCTCCGCCCAATCGCTCTCCGACGCCGGCCCGCCGCAGATGATCTACACCTCGAGCGCGCCGCTCCCGAGCTCGAGAGTGCTCCACCGGGTACGGAACAAGGCGCTCAAGGGCGACGCCCGGCGCCTCTTCCACGCCGAGTGGGGATGCGAGCTCGGCGTCGATCCCGACGACCGGGACGCCTGGTACGCGAGCAACCCAGGCATGGGAATCCGGATCTCCGAGCGATGGGTAGAGGACAACGAGGTCGGGATCCTCACCGATGACGGGTTCCTGATCGAGCGCCTCGGCGTCGTGTTCCCCGAGCCCGACGACAACGCCGCCAAGCCCGCCAAGCTCCCCGCCGACAAGTGGGCCGCCACCGTGACCAACACCCCGCCACCGCTCACCGCCGGCGACATCGCTCTCGCGTTCGATGTCGCGAAGGACGGCGCGTGGACGTCCATCGCGATCGCCGGCGGCGACATCAGGAACGCCTACGTCGAGCTCATCGAGCACGAGCCCGGCACCGGATGGCTCCCCGCCCGCCTCGTCGAGCTCGTCAAGAAATGGCGGCCGATCGCCGTCGGGTACAACGGCGCCGGGCCCGCCGGCGCCCAGGGCTCCGCCGTGCTCACCGCGTTCCGCGAGGCCCGCCTCCCGGCGGACCTCCTCCACCCGATGACAGCCCAGGACTACAAAGCCGCGTGTGGAGGGCTCTACACCGCCGTCGTCGAGGGCACCGTCCGCCGGCTCGCCGGCCAGGGCCCGCTCGACGACGCCGCCGCCGACGCCACCGACCGGCCGCTCGGCGACGCGTGGGCCTGGGACCGCCGGAACGAGACCGTTCCGATCTCGCCGCTCGTCGCCGTGACGATCGCTCGAGCTCTGCTCCCCGCCGGCCCCGAGCCCCGCGACGTCGCGGACTTCATCGTGCTCTGACCCCAGGAGGTCTCATGGCGCTCGCTCTCATGATCCTCGGCGCCGCCCTGGTGATCGCCGCCGGCGCGATGATCGCTCCCGAGCTCGGCCTCGCGGTCGCCGGCGCGATCTCCCTCGCCGCCGGCGTCGACCTCTCCCGGCCCCGAGCTCGAGGCGACCAGGCGTGAGCATCCTTCGCCGCGCGTGGGAGGGCCGCGCCGTCGGCACGCTCGACGTTGTCCCGTCCGGGCCCCAGGTGCCCGAGCTCCCCGCCGGCTACGGACAGCCCGGCGCCGGCGCGTGGCTCGACGGGATGCGTTGGCAGGGCTACGGCGCCGGCGAGGCGAGCACCGACCACGCGATGCGGCTCTCCGCCGTCTACGCCTGCCTCAGACTGCTCTCCGAGGCGATCTCGACGCTCCCGCTCGACACGTTCCGGCGGATCCAGGGCACCCGACAGCCCTACCGGCCCCGGCCCGGCTATCTCGACTTCGCTCCGCCGGCCGGCTCGAGGATCACCTACCTCTCGCAAGTCATGATGTCGCTCCTCACCGACGGCAACGCCTACGTAGCGACGCCTCGCGACGAGCTCGGCGTCCCGGTCGCCCTGGTCCCGCTCGACCCTGGGATGGTCAAGGTCGGCCGAGGCCGCGCCGGCGCCCCCGTGTTCGAGGTCAATCGGACCGAATACGGCCCGCTCGAGATCATGCACATCGCCGGGATGACGCTCCCCGGCCAGCTCACGGGAGTCTCACCTCTCCGGGCCGCTCGTGAAGTGGTCGACAGCGGCCGCAAGGCCCAGGAGTTCGGCTCGTCGTTCTTCCAGAACGCAGCGGTCCCGCCCGCCGTGATCGAGCTCCCCGAGGACGGGAGCAACCCCGAGAGCGCGACCGACCGGGCCCGCCGCGTCGCGACCGCCTGGAACGAGACCCACGGCGGCGCCTCGAACGCCGGCAAGGTCGGCGTGCTCATCGGCGGCGCCAAGCTCTCGACAGTCGCGATGAGCCCCGCGGACGCCGAGTGGCTCGACTCCAAGCGGTTCGGCGTGTCCGAGATCGCCCGGTTCTACGGCGTCCCGCCGCACCTGATCGCCGACGCGAGCAACTCGACGTCATGGGGCTCCGGCCTCGCCGAGCAGAACCTCGCGTTCGGGCAGTTCTCGCTCCGCCCCTGGATCGAGCGGATCGAGGACGCGCACGGCCGGCTCCTGACGAGCCACGGCCTCCCCGACGTGTTCGTCAAGCTCAACCTCGACGCCCTCCTCCGGGCGTCGCTCGCCGACCGCTACACGAGCTATCAGGTCGGCATCGAGACCGGGTTCCTCCTCAAGAACGAGGCCCGCCGGCTCGAGGATCTCCCGCCGATCCCCGGCGGCGACACGCCCACCACGCGCCCCGCACCGACCGCTCCGAGCTCGAGCTCGGCCGCACCAGGAGGCCCAGCATGACCACGCACCCGAGCATCGAGCTCCGCTCGTTCGTCGACGAGATCGAGTTTCGAGGAGCGAGCGACGGCCGGATCGTCGCCGCCGGCGTCGCGATGAAGTACGGCGCCAAGAGCAAGCCGATCCCGCACAAGGCCCGCGGCGTGTTCCGCGAGGAGTTCCGCTCCGGAGCGTTCTCCAAGACCGTCCAGGAGACCGACGTCGAGGCGCACCTCGAGCACGCCGGCCCGTACCTGGCCCGAGTGAGCAACGGCACGCTCCGGCTCGTCGACGGCCGCTCCGAGCTCGGCTACGAGATCGACCTCCCCGACACGACCGCCGGCCGCGACGCCGCGACGCTCCTCGAGCGGCGCGACGTGCGCGGCTCGAGCATCGGGTTCCGGTCGCTCCCCGGTCACGACGCCTGGACCGTCGACGACGACGGGATGGCGCTCCGCACCGTCACCGAGGCGCGCCTCTTCCGCGTCGACCTCACCACCTCGCCCGCCTACACCGACTCGACCGCGGAGTTCGCGCTCCGCTCCCTCGCCGCCGACCTCGAGCTCGAGCTCGACCAGGTGCTCGAGGCCGCCGGCGCCGGCGAGCTCCGCTCACTGATCGACCCGCCCTCGGGCGGCGACGGCGAGACCGACTCCGAGGACGCCGGCCGAGAGACCCTCACCGTCGTCCGCCCCCGGATCCTGTCGCTCTACGCCTGACCAGGCCGCCGTCACCGGCACCAGGTCGCCACCACCCACCCAACACCCCGACCCGCCGGCACCGCCCGGCAGGAGGACAGTCATGACCACATCGACACTCGACATCGTGCGCGCCAACTTCACGCGCCGCACCGAGATCCAGGGCGAGCTCCGCTCGATCGACGAGGCCGCCACCACCGACCAGCGCGCGTACACCGAGGACGAGAGCGGCAAGATCACCGAGCTCCGCTCCGAGCTCGAGGCGATCGACGACCGGATCACCTCCGGCCTCGAGCTCGAGGCCCGCTCCCAGCACATCGAGGCCGGGATGGGCGAGCTCCTCGGCGCGATGATCGACCGCGACTCCGGCGACGTCGTCGACACCCGCTCGATCGGACAGCAGTTCGCCGAGCTCGAGGAGTACCGCTCGTGGGTCGACGCCGGCGCCCGCGGCACCTCGCCGGCGCTCAACGCCGAGGCCGAGTTCCGCGCCGTCACCGACCTCACCACGACGACCGCGCTCGTCAACCCGCAGCGCCTCGGCCGCATCGGTCAGGACTTCCTCGACCGGCGCACCTTCCTCCTCGACTTCCTCCCGGCGATCCCCGTCGGCACCGGGTCGATCGAGTACGTCCAGGACTCGAGCCCGCTCGCGGACATGGCGAACAAGCCGGCGGAGCGCACCGAGGGCGCGGCGGCCGCCCAGGGCGGGATCACCCCCGCGCTGATCTCCGAGGCGACCGCCACGATCTCCGTCTGGACGAACATCACGCGCCAGGCCGCGGCCGACGCCCCGCAGATGGGCGGCTACCTCGACGGCCGGATGCGCTACGCGATCAAGCGTCGCGCCGACGCCCAGGCGATCGCCGGCAACGGCACCGCACCGAACCTGCGCGGCCTGTCGTCCCGCTCCGGGATCGTCACCTACGCCCCCGGCTCGGCCGAGGATCGCGCCAAGAGCATCCGCCGCGGGATCCGGCTCGGCGAGGACGCCGAGGCCGTGTACGAGATCATCGTGCTCAACCCCGCCGACGCGGAGATTTTCGACCTGACCAACTACGGGACGGCCGGCCTCCACGCCAACGGCGAGAGCGGCGGCCTCTCCGCCGGCGGCTCCCGGACCGCCTGGGGTCTCACCCAGGTCCGGAGCACGGCGATCGCCGCCGGCACCGCGCTGCTGATCGACCCGATGGCGGTCTCCGTGCTCGACCGCCAGCAGGTCGCCGCGTACATGACCGACAGCCACGCGTCGCAGTTCGTCAGCGGGATCCTGACCCTGATGCTCGAGGCCCGGATGGGTCTCGCGCTGTTCGATCCCGCCGGCGTGTGCAAGGTCACGTTCAACGGCACCGCCTGATCCCAGGCGCCGCAGTCGCTCCTCGGGCCCGCGGCTCCGGGCCCGAGGGGCACCCCCACGACTCGAGAGCCGGCCGGCACCGTCGCCGGCCGGCCTCGAGCACCACCCAGCACGACCACGAGCTCGAGGAGCACCACATGAGCAAGACCACGACCGGGCCCGTGTGGCTCGACACGCGCACCGGCGAGATCGTCGACGCCGAGCCCGAGGAGGGCCGGCTCCTCGTCGCCGCCGGCGACGAGATCACCGACGAGGTCCGGGCGCAGCTCGAGCTCGCCGTCGAGAACCACGCCGGCCGCCACGGCGCGCCCGAGGCGATGACCGACCCGACCCTCGAGCCCGGCACCGGCGACGACGACGTCGACGTCGCCTCGCTCAACAAGGCCGCGCTCGTCGCGCTCGCCGAGGCCCGCGGCGTCGACAGCTCCGGCACCGTCGCCGAGCTCCGCGAGCGGCTCGCCTGATGCTCCCGGTCGCCGACGTCCGGATCGTCACCGGCACGCCGGCGACCATCGCCGGCGCGATCTACGACCAGGAGGGCGACCCCGTCGCCGATCCTGGCGCGGTCACCGTCGGCGTCGTCAACCTCGCCGGCGGCACCGTCGTCAATCCCGGCTCATCGACCGGGACGCTCACGGCGTCGCCCGCGCTCCGCACCGTCGAGCTCGAGGCGCCCGACGACGTCGACCTCTACACCGTCACCTGGTCGGCCGGCGCCTCGAGCTCGAGGACGCTCGTCGAGGTCGCCGGCCGGCACTACGCCGGCCCCCAGGCGATCCGGGCGTCGGATCCCGTGCTCTCCGATCCCGGCCAGTACCCCGACGCTCGACTGATCCAGGCCCGGCGCGCTGTCGAGGACGAGTTCGAGCGCGTCATCGGGTACGCCCTGGTCCCCCGCGTCGGCGTTCACGAGGAGCTCGTCGACCAGGCCCGCAACGTCACGCTCCCGCACCAGCTCGTCCGCACGATCCGCTCGGTCACGTTCACGCCGTCCGGGACGAGCACGCCGATCACCGTCGCCCACGAGCTCGACGCCGGCGCCGGGACCGTCAGGATCCCCCGCACCGGCGCCGGCCTGGTGCGCGTCGTCTACACCCACGGCCTCGACCGGCCGACCGGCGAGGCGCTCGATGCGTTCTTCACCCGAGCTCGTGACGTGATCCACCGCGACAACCGCGGGCTCTCCGACAGGCTCACCACGTTCACGAGCGACGTCGGCGGCACCTACTCGCTCGCCGTCGCCGGCCGCGGCGGCTCCCTCACCGGGATCCCCGACGTCGACGTCGTGCTCCGCGGCCTGTCCCGCGGCACCCCTGGGATCGGATGATGAGCTCGAGCTCGATCCCTCGAGTCAAGGCCGCGCTCGTCGAGCACCTCGAGGCCGCCGAGTGGCCCGGCGCCCGCCCGGTCGTCGCGTACGGCTGGCCCCGCGACATCGGCCGCGAGATCGTCATGATCGGCGGCACCGCCGAGGGCTCCCAGGAGTGGGTCGCGTTCGGTTCCCGCCAGCGCGAGGAGCTCTACCGGCTCGAGCTCGTCGTCCAGGTCATGCACCCCGGCCAGGCGCAACGAGCGGCGACCGAGCGAGCGTTCGAGCTCCTCGGCGTCGTCGAGGCCGTGCTCCGGGCCGATCCCTCGCTCGGCCTCGAGGACACGCTCGTCGCCGAGCTCGCCGTTCCGAGGCTCCGCGAGGGCCCCGACTCCGAGGGCTACGTCACCGTCGTCACCGCCGGCGTCGGCATCCGCGCTCGTATCTGACCCAGGAGGTCACGAGATGAAGTTCCGCTACATCGGAGGAGTGCAGGACGTCGCCGTCGTGCTCCCGACGCGAACGCTCGAGGTCTCCTCCGGCGAGCTCGTCGAGCTCACCGACGCCGAGGCCGCCCAGCTCGACGACCACCCCGACTGGACCGCCGACGCCGGCTCCGCCCAGGGCGGCGACGTCGACGAGCTCGACGGCCTGAACAAGCCCGAGCTCGTCGCCCGCGCCGAGGCCGCCGGCCTCGACACCGGCGGCACCCGCGCCGCGCTCCTCGAGCGCCTCCGCGGCGCCGAGATCACCACGACCACCACCACCCAGGAGGGCTAGGCCCGATGGCATCCATCCTCGACAACGCACTACTCGTCGGCAAGGAGAGCACCTACGGCACCGCCGCGACGCTCTCCCGCGCGTTCGAGGCGAAGAACGATTCGTTCAAGCGCGCCCAGGAGTACCTCACCTCCGACGGGTTCCGCGGCGGGATGCACACCCGCCTCGCGTCCCGCTCGGTCCCCGTGAACATGGGCGGCGAGGGCAAGATCGAGACCGATGTCCAGCCCACCGGGTTCGGCCTCCTGTTGCAGTCGATGCTCGGCACCGTCGCCGGCCCGACCCAGCAGGGCGCGACCACCGCGTACAAGAGCTCGTTCTCGAGCTCGAGCGCCGGGCCCGCCGACTCCTGGACCGTGCAGATGCAGCGCGTCGACGCCTCCGGCACCGTCCGCCTCTTCACCCACCTCGGCGCCCTGATGACGGGATGGAAGTTCTCCCAGGAGGTCGACGGCCTCCTCGGGCTCGATCTCGAATTCGACTTCCAGGACGTCGTCACGACGGTCTCGGCCGGCACGCCGACCTACGTGTCGACGCTCCCCTACGCCTGGACCCAGGCCTCGGCGACCTGGAACGGCTCGGCGATCGACCTGACCAAGTTCGAGCTCGAGGGCGATCTCGGGATGAACACCGACCGCCGGTTCCTGCGCGGCTCGGCGCTCAAGAAGAAGCCCGTCAGGGCGAAGCTCCCCGAGTTCAAGGGATCCGCCGAGCTCGAGTTCGACGGCCTCACGCAGTACGCCGCGTTCGTCGCCGGCACCGTCGCGCCGCTCGTCGTCACCTGGACCGGCGCGCAGATCGCGAGCCCGTACAACTTCGAGCTCAAGATCACGCTCCCCGCCGTCCAGTTCCAGGGCGACAGCCCCCAGGTCTCGCTCAACGCGATGCCCAAGCAGTCGCTCCCCTTCGTCGTGCTCTGGAACGGCACCGATCCCGCGGTGACGATCGACTACACCTCGACCGACACCGCCCTCTGATCCGGAGCTCGAGCTCATGGTCGCCCCGTCGATCGAGGTTCGCGGAGCTCGAGAGCTCCGCGCGGCGATCCGCCGGGCGGAGGCGACCGAGCTCCGCGACGAGCTCAAGGCCGCGAACCGCGACGCCGCCGACGTCGTCGCCTACGAGGCGCAGACGATCGTCCCGGTCAAGAGCGGCCGCACGCTCGAGTCGATCCGGGCCTCCGGCACCCAGGCCGCCGGCATCGTGCGCGCCGGCCGGGCGTCGCTCCCCGGCGTCGGGCCCGTGCACTTCGGCTGGCCCGCCCACGGCATCGAGCCCAACCCCTACCTCTACGACGCGGCCGACGCTCGCGTCGACGAGGTTCTCAGCAAGTACCAGGAGGCGATCGACCGGGTCGCCGCCGCAATCGCCAACACAGGAGCCACAACGTGAACGACACGACCGCCACCGCCGCCGAGCTCGAGCCCATCGACGACGCCCCGCCGGCGCCGTCCGGGCTCCTCGAGTTCGATCCCGAGGATCTCACGCTCGACGAGATCGAGGAGCTCGAGGAGCTCCTCGGCGGCGCCGTCGACGGCCTGATCTCCGGCGACGCGCCAAAGGGCCGAGCCCTCAAGGCGATCGTCTGGATCATGATGCGACGCGACAACCCCGAGGCGACGCTCGAGGACGCCGGCAAAGTCAAGGTCCGGGAGCTCGCGTTCGATCTCGCCGGCTCCGAGGAGTCGAGCTCGGGAAACTAGGACGCGACGCCGCGATCCGGGTGCAGGCCGATATCTGCTCCCGGTTCGGCGTCGCGTGGCACCTGTACGGCCGCCTAACGCTCCGCGAGCTCCGGGTGCTCCTCTCGGTCATCGAGGAGGAGAACGGCGGCGAGAGGGCCCTCACCGGCCCGCACGGCGACAGCCCGGCGGCCATGACGAGGACCGGGAGCAACGGCGAGCGCCTCGAGCGCATCTGTTGAGAGGAGGGCCCGATGGCAGGCAAGAGCGCGTCGATCCTGGTCAAGATCCTCGGCGACGAGTCCGGGCTCTCCTCGGCGCTCAAGAGCTCCGAGGCGAAGCTCGCCGGGTTCTCCGCCAAGATGGAGGCCGTCGGCTCCAAGATGCGGAACGTCGGCCAGTCCATGAGCCTCGGCCTGACCCTGCCGATCGTCGGAGCCCTGGGCCTCGGCGTGAAGTGGGCCGGCGAGCTCGAGGACGCCCAGGCCGCGACCGAGCAAGTGTTCGGCGCGATGAGCTCAACGATGGACGCCTGGGCGAACGGCGCCGCTCAGGCGTTCGGGCTCAGCAAGGGCGAGGCCCTCGAGTGGGCAAACCAGATCGGGATACGCCTCACCGAGATCGGCGGGCTCTCCGACCAGGCCGCCGCGCAGCAGGCGCAGAAGCTCACCCAGCTCGCCGGCGACATGGCATCGTTCTTCGGCGGCACGACCGCCGACGCCGCCGTCGCGATCAACTCCGCCCTCACCGGCGAGTACGAGCCCCTGAAGCGATACGGCGTCATCATCAATGACACGACGCTCAAGGCCGAGCTCCTCGCGACGACCGGCGAGAACGTGACAGGCACGCTCACCGGCCAGCAGAAGCAGCTCGCCACGTTGTCGCTCATCATGAAGGGCACGACGAAGGTCCAGGGCGACTACGCCCGCAACGCCGACGGCGCCAC
>Ga0075158_10003524_pt1 | contig 11011 bp, 9 predicted proteins | sample JI91814BDNA_FD_70968 | JGI IMG/M metagenome (GOLD analysis project Ga0075158, IMG submission 70968) | Wastewater effluent complex algal communities from Wisconsin, to seasonally profile nutrient transformation and Carbon sequestration -... | ecosystem: Engineered > WWTP > Effluent > Algae... | reverse complement strand
GCGGACCGCTGACCCACAGCGGGGCCCCCGAGAACTGCGGCGGTTGAGTGGGCTGCGCGCCGATGTCCGCGACGTTGTCGATCCGGGAGATGGTGGTCGAGGGGCAGCTCGCGGGCGTGCACCCCGGAGATCCCCGCGGGCTGGTGCGCACGCAGCTCGGGCCGCCCGACGAGTGGAGCGCGGACGACCCGATCGACGCGGCGAGGATCTGGCGCTACGGAAACTTCGAGTTCCACTTCGACGGCGACACCGTGTGGATGATCTTCAACGATACTCTCGACGGCCTGGACGCGGGTCCGGGGCGCGCGCTGGACCCGTGGATCCTCGCATCGGAGGCGGTGCCCGGACCCGAGGAGGTCCTGCAGCGGCTGCGCGCCGACAACGTGCCGTTCGTGGTCGGACGCGATGTCCTCGATCGCCGCGTGGTGTGGATCGAGGGCGGTGCGAGCCTCGCGTTCGACCGCGACGAGGACGACGGCCCGGAGGTGTGGTTTGCGATCGAGCTGCTGTCGCCGTCGCGCGCGCCGAACTTCACGCCCGAGCCGACCGCGGGCGATCGTTAGCCGCGTGGACCACGGCCGGGGTCCCTGTCAGTCCGGCAGGGTCGTCCAGGCCTCGTGGTCGTGGATCGCCACTCCGTCCCACGCCGGGTTCGCGGCGAACATCGCCGTCGTCGCGGCGAGCGCCGTCGCCATCGCCGCCGCGCCCTCCTCGCAGAACGTCACCTTCTCCGGCTCGAGCCCGCAGGTCGTCTCGACGCCGACGCGCACCAGGCGGCCGATCTGCGCCGCGTAGGCCAGCTCCGCCTCGGCGTTGTCGATCAGCCCGTCCGGCGGCTCCGCGTGGTCGCGGTAGTCCATGAGCACGACGCGGTCGACGCGGTCCTGCACCAGCTCGCTGAGCGGCCGCGACTCGCCGTCGCGGTCGATCATCACCGTGTCGTACCAGAACGCCACGTCGACGGTCAGCGGCAGCGCGCTGCCGGCCAGGTCGGCCGCCATCGCGTCGAGCAGGTCGAGGTACTGCGACGCGTACGCCTGCTTGTTCGCGTCCCAGTCGGGCAGCCCGTGCGGCTCGACGTCGAAGTGCAGCCCCGCCGGCCTCGCCGTCAGGCCCTCGACGAACACCAGCGCGTCGTCGACGATCGCCAGCGGCTGGTCATGGTTCTCGCCGAGCGCCCAGTCGGCCGCGCCGAACAGCAGCTCGACCGCGACGCACGCGTCCGCGGCCTCGCCGAGGAACGCGGCCAGCCGCTCCGGGTCGTTCGCCAGCAGCGACTCGCTCTCGAGGTACAGGTGCGTCACCGCGTGCGCCGCCGCGAACTCGAGCAGCTGCGCCGCGCTGCCCGGGTCCTGCGCTTCTTCTTGATGCCACACCCACACCCCGCGCGGCGCCAGCACCGGGCACCCCGGCGTGTCCGTGTCGCCCGACTCCTCGCCCGCGCTCTCGCTGGAGGATGACTGCGCCGCGCCGGTCGACTCGTCGCTCGTCGACCCGGCTGGATCCTCCCCGGTCGTCGCGGCTGCGGTCGTCGGCGCCGTCCCGGTCGTCTCGTCGATCGGCCCCGAGTTGGCGCCGTCCGCCGCGGTGCTGCCTGGCCCGCTCGTCGCCGGCCCCGTGCTCGTCTCGCCCTCGCCCGATCCCGGACACGCGAGGAGCAGCCCCGCGAACATCAGCCTCGAGGTTCGTGCAACCATCCTCTCACGGTATCCCCGGACGGTAGGCTGCGCAACGCGATCGGTGGCGGCGTCCACGACATTGACAGGAGGATGCGCGGGTCATGATAGCTTCGGCGCGCCATGGATCTCCAGCTCGTCGACAAGCTCGCCCTCGTGTCCGGTAGCACCGCCGGGATTGGTTACGCGATCGCCGAGGCGCTGGCCCGCGAGGGGGCGCGGGTCATCGTCAACGGTCGCGCGCAGGCGTCGGTCGACGAGGCGGTGGCGAAGTTGACGGCGACGACGAACGGGAAGGTCGTGGGGTTCGCGGGGGACCTCGGCACGGCGGCCGCGGCCGAGGCGCTGGCGGCGGCGCACCCGGGGGTCGAGATCCTGGTCAACAACCTCGGGATCTTCGAGCCGAAGCCCTTTGAAGAGATTCCGGACGCGGACTGGCTGCGGTTCTTCGAGGTGAACGTGGTGAGCGGGGTGCGGCTGGCGCGGCTGTACCTGCCGGAGATGCGGCGGCGTGACTGGGGCCGCATCATCTTCATCTCGAGCGAGAGCGCGGTGCAGATCCCCGCGGAGATGATCCACTACGGGACCACGAAGACGGCGCAGCTGGCGGTGTCCCGCGGGCTGGCCGAGTCGCTCGCGGGCACCGGCATCACGGTCAACTGCGTGCTGCCCGGTCCGACCAGGTCGCGCGGCGTGCAGGAGTTCGTCGGGCAGCTGGCGGACGCGGGCGGCAAGACGTTCGCCGAGGTCGAGCGCGAGTTCTTCGAGAAGGTGCGGCCGACGTCGCTGATCAAAAGATTCGCGACGCCGGAGGAGGTGGCGTCGATGGTGGCGTACGTGGCCAGCCCGCTGGCGTCGGCGACGACGGGGGCGGCGCTGCGGGTCGACGGCGGCACGCTCAAGAGCGCGTTCTGAGCGGCGCGGTCACTGCGGGACGTAGGGCTCGCACAGGGTGCCCTCGACGGAGTCGTTGATGGCGGCGCTGAGGCTGAGCTGGCCGGCGTTGACGAGGTTGATGTTGAAGGCGCCGCCGTCGGTGGCGTCGGGGATCGACGGCTTGCCCTGGTAGGGCGCGAAGAAGCCGGCGCTGACGTCCTGGTCGTTGTTGGGGCCGCCGGTGGCGTCGGCGTCGCCGAACACGAACACGCGGACCTGCTTGGCCTGGAGGGCGGCGACGGTCTCGTCGTAGGAGTGCTGGACGGGGATGCCGCTGAGCGGGACGCCCTTGTCGCCGAAGGTGTCGTCGGTGCAGTGGATGACGAGGCGCAGGGTGTCCTCGATGGGGCGCCACTGGAAGCCGCCGGCGGCCAGGTAGAGGGCGTCGATCGAGTTCTCGGGCCAGTCGCTGTTGGAGCCGCCGCCGTTGACCTCCTGGTTCGACTGCGTGAAGTTCCACCAGTAATTAAAGTCGGCCTTGAGGGTCTGCACGTCGGCGTAGGGGGCGCCGGCGTTGATGATCTTGGTGTCGTCGACGAACACGACCAGGCCGTAGTGGACGTCGGGGATCACGCTGAGGCTCTTCAATTTTTCGTCGACGATGAGGATCTCGTTCTCGAGCTTCTGCAGGACGCCGAGCATCGAGGTCGAGACGTCCATGCTGAAGACCACGTCGATCTGCTGCATGCACAGGTCGCCGCCGGTGGTGTCGCCGAAGCTGGCGTAGGTGGTGCCCTGCGGGTCGCTGAGGCTGTCGAAGCCGGTCGTGCCGGTGGCCTGCGGGTCGGTCGTCGTGGTGGTCGCTTCGGGGGTCGAGGTCGCGGCGGGGTCGGTCGTGGTCGGCGCGGGGGTGGAGGTCGCGGCCTCGGTGGCGCCGCCGGTGCTGCCCGCGCTGACGCTGACACCGGCGGTGGTGATGCTGGTCAAACCGCCGGCCGAGTCGTCCTGGCTGTCGCCGCACGCGGTGAGGGACACGAGCAGGGCGACGTGGACGGGGCGGAGGCAGGCCATGCGCGCAGTTTCATCCGTCGACGCGCGGGGATGCAAGGGGGATCCGTGGGGGGCGAGGACCCCGGCGCGCGGCGGCTGCGGAGGAGCTGTCTCTTCGGACAGCTGCGCGGACGACGACAGCCCGCACGCGTAGGCGTGCGGGCTGCGGTGGTCATGGCGGCGGCTCCGGGGTCAGTTGGGGATGAGGGGCTCGCAGGTGAACTCGACCGCGATGTTGGCGTCCTTGTCGCCCTGGATCGCGTCGCAGGCGGCGGGGCACAGGATGACCTTCTCGCCCATGAGGTAGAAGGACGTCGCGTTGCACTGGTTGGGGTCGTCGACCTTGGTGAAGTCGACGGGCACGCCCATGCCCATCGGGGTGAACACGACGGTGACGGAGTCCTTGTCGAGGTTCTTGCCCTCGGGGGCGGGCGGGATGTCGAACTCGCAGGCGAGCTTGGCGCTGTTGATGACCTCGTCGGCGATCGACTGGAACACGACGTCGTAGGACTGGGTGTTGCACAGCGGGAACTTGGTGCCGCCGGTGAGGTTGCTGAGGGCCTGGTAGCCGGGGCCGCCGTTGACGCCCTGCGGGCACTTGCCGATGACGATCGGGTCCATCGGGCCGTAGGGCTTCTCGGGCGGGACGTTGAACGGGAGGCCGATGATGCTGTACCAGCGGTAGTTGCGGGTCTCGGGGGTCGCGCCGAAGTGGTTCGGGTAGAGCGCGCGCAGGGCGTTGTCGAAGTTCTGCGCGGTGGTCGCGGCCATGTTGGCGGTGTTGTTGTCGTTGTAGGCGCCGCAGTTGACGCGGTCGTCGGTGAGCTCGACGAACGTCTTGAACGAGTCCTCGCGCAGCCACTCCTGCCAGCCGTCGACGGCGAAGTCGTAGTCGTCGTCCTCGTTGCCGTTGACGGTGGCGAGGACCTTACACCACGAGTTGGTGCTCGCGATGGAGCGAGAGTAGTGGTAGAACTTGCCGGGGTTGTTGACGGGCTGGTTGGGCGGGTTGGTGCAGCCGCCCTGGGGGATGCCGCTCAGCGGGGCCTCGATGCAGATGTCCTGGCCGTCGACGTCGCCGTGGTTGGACACGAGGATGACGCGGTAGTCGATGCCGCTGTTGTCGAGGATGGCGGCGAAGTTGACGTTGATGTTGTCCTGGACGCCCTGGATCTCGGCGCTCATCGAGCCGGAGTTGTCGATGACGATGATGATGTCGACCGGGAGCGGGGTGAGCTCGGCCATCACGGCCTGGTTGCCGCAGGCGGACGGGAGCAGCGCGCACTCGCTCGAGCAGCCGTTGTCGGGGCCGTTGTCGGGGCCGAGGTCACACTGTTCGGCGGGCGACTGGACGGCGTCGCCGCACACGTTGAGCGTGCAGTTGGCGTAACAGACGCCCATCGGGCCGTTGTCCGCGCCGTCGTCGCACTCCTCGCCGTCGTCGAGGTTGCCGTCGCCGCAGTTGGGCGGAGGCGGGGGCTCGCCGGTGGAGGTGCCGGTGGTGCCGGAGACCGGGGTGGTGGTGTTGTCGGTGGTGGCGGTGGTGTCCGGGTCAGTGGTGACGGTGGTGTCCGGGTCGGTGCTCGGGTCGGTGCCCGGCACGGTGGTCGGGGCGGTGCTGGTCGGGCCGGAGTCGGTGGCGGAGTTGGTGCCGTCGGCGGCGGTGCTGTCGGTGGCGGAGCCGTCGGTCGGGCTGTCGGTGGTCGGTCCGGGTTCGGTGGCGGTGAGCGAGGACGAGGGACCGGCGGTGGTGCCGGTGTCCGCGGAGTCGTTGCCGCCGTTGCCGCAGGCGGTGACCGCCAGCGCGAATGCATAGAGTCGATAGTTGTGGCCCATACCCAGTCCCCTGCGATCCATCGCGCCATCCTACACGAAGGGGGCGCGCGGGACTGTCACTTTGGTTTCGGCTGGTGTTGCGGCCTCGCGGACGGCGGCGCGAGCACGGGGAGCGTGTCGTGGCGGATCCGCTTGTATGTCTCGTGGTTGTCGGATCCGCGGACCTCGGCGGCGAGCTCCTCGGGGCTCACGAACACCACGCGCGAGACGCCCGCGCCGGGGCCTGGTTGCCACACGCGCTGCGCGCCGCTGGCGACATCGACGACGATCACGCGGCTGCTGTCGGTTGGTTCGTGGTGGTGGCTCACCGCGACCTTGCCGCCGCCGATGACGAGCGAGCCGACCGCGACGCGGCCGCCGTGCTGGCCGGGGGTTTGCTGGAGATCGAGATCGGTGATCTTGCGGGCGGCGAAGCGCGCCGGTTCGTCGGTCGCGGGGGCGGTCCACAGCTCGACGTGATCGATCTGCCACGGCCCCTGGCCGACGCCGCGGGTCCAGTGGCCGACGCCGCGGGTCCAGTAGAAGGCGCCGCCGACCATGTGGAGCTCGTGGATGGTGGCGGGCTCGGGCTGGTGCAGGACGAGCGGGGCGGCGCCGGGGGTGACGGCGGCGAGGATCTGCCCGCGCGAGAGGAACACCACCGAGGTACCGACGGCGTAGGCGCAGCAGGAGTCGGTGCGGGCGAGCTCGGTGAACACGGCGGTCTTCGGGTCGGAGCGGCGGATCGCGTCGTCGGCGAGGACGAGCGAGCGGCCGGACAGCGAGACCCTGCCGACGCGGTCGTGGCGGGCTGCGGGCGTGTGCCAGGCGGGGTCGGCGTGGAGCGGGCCGGCGAAGAAGATCGCGGCCGAGTCTGCGGGCCCGTCGCTCTCGGTGAGGGTGAGCGACGCGGAGGCCTCGGCGAAGTCGGCGCGGAGGAAGTGGCAGCGGCCCTTGAAGTTGGCGAGGTCGAGCACGAGGTACGGCGGGCCGTCGAGCGGGGCGAGGGCGATCTTCTCGCGCTCGCTGTGGTCGACGATCGCCAGCTGCACGCCGGACGCGGTCCAGCCGGCGTGCAGGGTGTAGTCGAGGCCGCCGCCGAACAGCTGGGCCCGCTGCGAGTCGGGCTCCGGCAGGAGGGCGCGGCAGCCGGGCTGTCCCTCGGGACAGGTCTGCCACTCGAGGATGCGGCCAACGGCGGCGGGGGCGGCGGCGAGGTAGGCGTCGCACGGGGCGATCGACGAGAGGGTCAGCCACTGCGGGTCACCTGGCTTTTGGGACAGGGGCGCGGGCGGGACGTCGGCGGCGGGGCGCAGCCAGTCGGGGACCTGGGCGGTCGGCTCGGGGGCGGTGCAGGCGAGGGCGAGCGACGCGAGGGTGGCGAGCCGGGCGCGGGTCATCGCAGCAGGGTACACGCGGGTCGCGGGCGCGGGCGCTCAGTCGGTGGGGGGCGCGGCGCGTGGGGTCGTGAGCGGGTGCGTGGGCGTGGACTCGCGGATAAAGACATAGGCGTCGTACTGGCGCGAGAGCTGCTGGACCTCGGTGATGCGGTGCTCGGCCTCGAAGGCGGCGCCGGGCTCGCGGACGATGTGCGGGCCGGCGAACCACGCGGCGATGTCGCCGGGCGGGAGGTCGCGGAGGTCGAGCAGGCAGCGCTCGCAGCCGGCGCGCACGAACACGGTGCTGCCGTCGCGGTGGAACGGAGGCGGCAGCGTGACGGCGGTGATCGGGCTGCCGCTCTGGCGGGCGTCGCGGACCTGGAAGGCGCCCTCGGACCAGCCGAAGCCGATGTTGACGTAGGCGGGGCCGTGGCGCTCGGCCAGCAGCTTGCCCATGGTGGCGTGGCTGCGCAGGCTGCGGGCGACGTGGTGGTTGTGGGCCCACAGGACGATCTTCTCGGGGTTGTCGGGGTCGAGCAGCCAGTCGACGTTGTCGGCCATGCCGTGGTCGCGGGCGTCGAAGGCGCTGGTCTCGTCGGCCGCGCCGGCGAAACGCGCGACGGCGAGGCAGACCGCCGCGTCCTCGCGGGCGAGCCGCCACGCGGGCTCGCTGGTCTTGAGGATCAAGGTGGCGCGCTGCTCGTCGAGGTGGGCGAGGATCCGCTCGATCGTCGCGCGCACGGCGGTCCGATCGGCGGCGGACAGGGAGGGCCACGCGGCGCGCACGTTGCCCTTATTAAAGATGTCGAGGGCGGGGGGGATGGTGGTGCGCAGCCCGGGGTCGGCGCGCTCCAGGTAGGCGAGGAGCTCGGGCCAGGCGACGTGGGAGAACTGGGCGTCGAAGCCGTGGAACCGCAATTTTTGGCGGCGCTTCGGGACCTGGTTCCAGCGGCGCATCCACTCGACCATGGCGAGGACCTCCTCGGTGTGCCAGGTCCAGACGTACATCGCGCCGATCGCCGCCTTCGGGTCGCCCTTGCCGTGGAGGATGTAGTCGTTGACGCGGCGGGTCTCGGGCAGGTTGGCCTCGATCGCGAACGTGCGCACGCCGTGCTGCTCGACCAGGTACTCGAGCAGGCGGTGCTTCATCTTGAAGAATTCGGCGGTGCCGTGGGTGGCCTCGCCGAGCGCGATGATGCGGGCATTTTTAATGATCGGCGTGAGCGGGGCGAGGTCCTTGTGGCCGTGGCCGGCGTCGACGGTGGTCAGCGGGTGGGCGGCGCGGGCGACGTACGCGACGATGTCGTCCGGCGGCGGGCCGGGGGTGAACAGGATCGGGTCGATGGTGCGGTCGGCGGCGGCGGTCAGCGGGATGCTCTCGACGATCTCCGCGTCGAGCGTGAACAGCAGCGAGTGCGTCGCGGCGGCGGCGGGCAGGCGCAGCGCGTAGGTGCCGTCGGTAGCGACGGTGGTGACGTAGGTCCGATCGGGGGCGGCGTCGCTGGCCGCGAAGGCGAGGCGCGGCGTGGCGGCGCCGCGGACGGTGGCCGTGCCGGACACGGTGAAGTCGCCGGGGGCGAGGCGGAGGGTTAATTGGGTGGCCCGCGTGATGGCGGCGAAGGGTTGGTGGACGGCGCCGTCGGGGTGGGTCGCGGTGAACGCGTAGTCGCCGGTGGATGGGAGCAGCAGGCTGAAGCGGCCGTCGGCGCCGGCGGTGGTGGTGAGCAGCGGGGCGCGCAGGCGGCGGTCGAGGGCGGCGACGAGGGCGTTCGCCGCGGGCTTGCCGTCGGGGCCGAGCACGGCGCCGGAGATCGCGAGGGTGCGGTCGTCGTGGGGAGCTGCGGCGGGCTCGTGGCTGGGCGCGGGCGGGGTGGGGTCTCGTGGTGGGTTCGCGGGGCGACAGGCGGCGAGGAGCGCGAGGACGAGGGCGGGGCGCAGCACCGGGGGATGGTCGCACAGGCGGCGGCGCGGTGGGTCCGGGCGCTGGCGTGGGCCGAGAAGCCGGGGTAAGGAGGGGCGTGCCGTTCGCCATCGAGACGCCGCTGTGGGAGTCGGAGCCGCTCGCCGGGATCCTCGGGGTCCCGGTGCTGATGAAGATGGAGGCGCTGCAGCCGTGCGGATCTTTTAAAATTCGTGGGCTCGGTCGGGTGTGCGCGACGCGGGTGGCCGGCGGGGCGAAGGAGCTGTGGTGTTCTTCGGGCGGCAACGCGGGGCTGGCGGTCGCGTACGCGGGGCGGCGGCTGAACGTGCCGGTGACGGTGGTGGTCCCGGAGACGACGAGCGCGTGGGCGCGGGCGGGGATCTCCGGGCAGGGCGCCACGGTGGTCGAGCACGGGGCGGCGTGGCACGGGGCGCACTTGTACGCCCAGGAGCACATGTCCGAAGGGGCAGCTTACATCCATCCGTTCGACGACCCCGACGTGTGGGCCGGGCACGCGCCGATGATCGGCGAGGCGGCGCGTCAGGGGCCGAAGCCGGGCGCGGTGGTCGTGGCGGTCGGCGGCGGCGGGCTGCTGTGCGGGGTGCTGTCGGGGATGCACGCGGTCGGCTGGACCGACGTGCCGGTGCTGGCGGTCGAGACGGCGGGCGCGGCGTCGCTGGCGGCGGCGATGGCGGCGGGTGAGGTCGTGGCGCTCGAGCGGATCACCTCGCTGGCGACGACGCTGGGGGCGCGCGCGGTCGCGGAGGAGGCGCTCGGGTGGACGCGTCGGCATCCGGTGCGCTCGGTGGTGGTGTCCGACCGCGCGGCGGTCCAGGCGTGCCTGCGCTTCGCCGACGATCATCGGGTGCTGGTGGAGCCAGCGTGTGGAGCTGGCCTTTCGGTCATGTACGATCGGGCCCCCGAGCTGCGGGCGATCGCGGGGCCGGTGCTCGTGATCGTGTGCGGCGGCGCGGGCGTCAGCATGGCGCTGCTGCGCGCGTGGGACGAGCGCACGCGCGGGGACGCGGCTTGACGCGGCGTCGCGGGCTCGTCCACCATGTCGGCTTGAATTCACGGCCCTTCGGGCCTGGGTCGATCTCACGGGCCTCGGGGCGTGGGCGCGTCTCGCCGGGTCGCGGGCGCGGGCGGGCGGAGGGGGACGGGGATGGACATCCAGGCGGACAAGTTCTTGGCGTTGACGGCGATGCTGGCGGGCTTCATGCCGGTGAACACGCTGACGCGCGGGCCGGGCGACGCGGTCCAGACGACCCGCGACGGCGAGCCGACGAGCGGGGCGCTCGACGTGGGCCCGATCACCCCGGGCGGCTCGGACGCGAAGATCGAGGGCTGAGGCCGTGACGGTCCGGGTGTGCGAGGATGAGGCGGTGAACGACCCGCGCTTCGTACCCGCAGCGGCCACGTGGGCGGAGCCGTGGCGGACGATCGGCGTGACCGGGACGAACGGCAAGACGTCGACCACCGCGCTGACGGCGGCGACGTTTTTGGCGGCGGGGCGGCACGTGTTCTGGTCGTCGACGCTGGGCTACTACGTCGACGGGGTCGAGCTCGGGATGCCGCGCAGCTGGGGCAGCTTCCTCGCGGGGGCCGAGCGGTGCAACGAGCTCGGCGGGCGCAACGCGGTCGTGGAGATCACGAGCCAGGCGCTGGCCCGCGGCTACGCGAAGCGCTGGCGCTACGACATCGCGGTGTTCACCAACCTGTCGCCGGACCACTGGAAGACGCACGGGTCGTGGGAGCACTACCTGGCGAGCAAGGCCCAGCTGTTCGTGCACCTGCCGGACCACGGGTGCGCGGTGCTCAACGCGCGCGACTCGTCGGCGGCGCTGATCGACCACGTGACGCCGCCGGGGGTCCGACGGCTGTGGTACGGGGTGCCGTCGCGGGGCGACGCGCTGCGCGACGAGCACCTGGCGGCGGACCGCGTGACGGTGACGCCGCGGGGCACGCGGATCGAGCTGGCGCCGTCGCTGCTGGCCGAGGCGCTCGGCGGGGCGCTGAGCATCGGGCTGGTCGGCGAGGTGTTCGCGGAGAACGCTCTGGCGGCGGCCTGCGCGGCGCACGCGGCGGGGCTCGAGGGGCCGGCGATCGCGGCCGGGCTGGCGCGCTGCGGGGCGGTGGCGGGGCGCTTCGAGGTGCTGTCCGGAGAGACAGGTCCGGTGGTCGCCGTCGACTACGCGCACACGCCGGACGCTCTGGCCCGCACGTGCGACACGGCGCGGGCGCTGAGCAGCGGGCGGGTGATCGTGGTGTTCGGCGCGGGCGGCGACACCGAC
>Ga0075158_10003523_pt1 | contig 11013 bp, 6 predicted proteins | sample JI91814BDNA_FD_70968 | JGI IMG/M metagenome (GOLD analysis project Ga0075158, IMG submission 70968) | Wastewater effluent complex algal communities from Wisconsin, to seasonally profile nutrient transformation and Carbon sequestration -... | ecosystem: Engineered > WWTP > Effluent > Algae... | reverse complement strand
TAAGGGATCTTGTCATTTTCTTGTTCGTAAATACGTTGGATTACCAATTCGGCTGCTTTATTACCCATATTGTGCCCGTGTTGAGCTATGGTCGTCATCGTAGGAGTGGTCAATTTGGAAATAACACCGTCCGTAAATCCAATGACTGCAATGTCTCTGGGGATTTGAAATCCGCGTTTTTGAGCAATCTTCATAGCCAATGCCGCATAGGTTTCATTGACTGCAAAAATGCCATCAGGGAAATCTTTTTGAGTAAACATTTGGTCTATCTGATTTTCAACATCGTATTTCTCTTCTACTTTGATGTTGAATTGAGGTAAAATATCGGCTCCTTCTTCCTGAATAGCTCTATAAAACCCCTTTTCTCTCAATACACCTACTGTAACATGTTCTGGAGTCGTAATAATACCTAGTTTTCGACGACCTTTACTTAAAAGTAATTTGCCCGCATTATAGCCACCGGCTTCATCATCTACAATAACTTTGTCGGCTTGAATGCCGGGAGGTATGCGGTCAAAAAACACGATGGGAAATTCTTGTTTGATCAATCTCTCAAAATGACCAAACTCTCCTTTTTCCAAAGTTTCATTGGCAATTGAAATTAAAAGTCCGTCCACACTGCCATTGGTGAGCATTTCAATATTTTGAATCTCTTTTTCATATTCGTCTTTGGATAGACAAATCATGAGATTATAGTCTTTTTGGTTGGCTATAAATTCTATACCACTGATGACACGGGTAAAAAAGTGATGGGTAATCTGTGGAATGATTACACCGATAACCATGGTTTTTTGATTGCGTAAACTCAAAGCCAAACTATTCGGTTTGTAATTGTACATTTTGGCAAATGCTTGTACCCTAGCTCTGGTTTCAACCCCTATTTCGTGACTGTCTTTCAAAGCTTTGGAAACGGTTGAAGGAGATACACCCAGCTCGGCTGCAATGGTTTTGATATTTACTTTTTTATGCATGATTCAAATTAAAAAACCAAAGGTAAGATTATTTTTTCAGAACGCAAAAGTTTTTAACACGAAAACGGTTTCGTAAGCAAATATGATAATTGTCAGACACTTGGTAGCTTAAATTGTAGTACTTTTAGCAACGTGAAATGTAAACAATAAGTTAAAGCGTAATCAAAAAAAAGTTAATATTTAAAGGAAAAAGCAGGTGTTCTTTAAGCTTATGTGAAGTAAGTTTGAAGGTAATGTATAATTAATAATTAATGTTAAACTAAAAATCAAATGAACAAATTTAGATTTTTTATTGCAAGTATCCTGCTACTGATTCCTGCAGTGATGTTTTCTCAAATGAAAGTGAGTGGTACAGTAACTGAAGCTGCTACCGGTCAACCACTTCCAGGAGTAAACATTCAAATCGTAGGAACCACACAAGGTACTACTTCCGATTTTGACGGTAATTACCAATTGGAAAACGTAAAAACCGGTAGTGTCTTAGAATTTTCTTACATCGGTTTTGTAACTGAACAAGTGAAAGTTGCAACCGGAACAATCAACATGGCTATGAAGGAAGACGCCGAGTCTTTGGATGAAGTAGTCGTTATCGGGTACGGTACCGCCAAAAAATCAGACTTAACCGGTTCTGTCAATATGGTATCTGCCAAAGATTTCAATCAAGGTTCGGTTACCACTGCTCAAAACTTGATAACCGGTAAGATTGCCGGGGTAAACGTTACGGCACCAAGTGGAGCTCCTGGAGAAGGAACAGCCATCAGAATTAGAGGGATCAGTTCGATTTCTCTTTCAAATGATCCTTTGTATGTTGTAGATGGATTACCATTGGATTCAAATGGAGTAGGTGGTTCAAGAAATATCCTAGACTTGATTAACCCTAATGATATTGAAAGTATGGTAGTCTTAAAAGATGCTTCTGCAACCGCCATTTATGGTTCACGTGCTGCCAATGGAGTTATCATGATTACTACCAAAAAAGGTAAAGACAAAGATTTCACTTTTAATTACGGAACCAAAGCATCATTCTATCACTCTTATAATACCGTAGATATGATGACTGCAGCTGAATTTAGAAGTGTGGTTAATCAAATAGGTTCTACAGCTGCCAAAGCTAGATTGGGTTCTGCCAATACCGATTGGCAAAAAGAAATCTTCAATGATGCCGTTGGTTACGATCACGACTTTAGTGGAGTTGGTAGCTTATTAAAAGTTCCGGTACGTTTTTCATTGGGTTATAGCAATCAAGATGGTATTTTGAAAACAGATAACTTCAGTAGAACTACTGCTTCTTTGAGTTTGACTCCTTCTTTATTGGATGAACATTTGAAATTTGAAATCAATGCTCGTGGTACTGAAATCAACAATTTCTTTGCCAATACCGGCGCAATCGGTAATGCAATTCGTTTTGACCCTACACAATCCGTATACGATGTGAATTCTCCTTTTGGAGGTTATTTTACCTGGTTGAATACAGCCGGTGATGCTCAGTTGAACTTGGCACCAACCAATCCGGTTGCACTATTGGAATTGAGAAAAAATACCGCTTTCGTAGAAAGATTAATTGGTAATGTGAAAATGGATTATAAACTTCATTTCTTCCCAGATGTAGTGGGTACTATTAATGTAGGTATGGATAAATCCAAAAGTAAAGGTAGAACGGTTCAATCTGCGCTAATGCCAACATCCGATGCTGATTGGAATGGTTCATTGGAAAGATATACCAACGAAAGATCAAATAAATTGTTAGATGCTTATTTCACCTATAGTAAAGTGTTAAATGACCATGATATCAAATTGGCTGCTGGTTATTCTTATCAATCTTTAGATTCTGATAATTACAATTATGACAGTGAAAAAATGGAAGATGGCAATACTTATGAATTCTATGATTTGGAAAAAGAAGTCATGTTGTCTTATTTTGGAAGATTGAATTATGCTTATAAAGATAAATTTAATTTAACAGCTACTTTACGTGCCGATGCTTCTTCTAAATTGAATCCAAATGACCGTTGGGGTTATTTCCCATCTGCTGCTTTGGCTTGGAACATCCACAATGAAAAATTCATGGCCAATTCAAAAATCAACGAATTGAAATTGAGAATCGGATATGGTGAAGTCGGTAACGTGAGTGACTTGGATCCCTATTTGTTCTTAACCAACTATGTAGGTAGTGAATCAACTGCCGAATATCAGTTTGGAAACGCATTTTATCAAACTTACAGACCTAGCCCTATCAATACTGAAATCAGATGGGAAATAGGTAGAACTTTAAACTTTGGACTTGACTTTGCTGCATTTGACAGAAGATTGTCTGGAGCTATCAATGTTTACAACAAAGAAACCATTGACATGATTATTCCTGCTTTGATTGACCCATTTACCAACTTTGGTAATGAAATTGAAACCAATATAGGAAATATGGTAAATAAAGGTATAGAATTGGAACTTAGTGGTATCTTAATCCAAAAAGAAGATTTAGATTGGAAATTGAGTTACAACATTTCTTACAACGACAATGAAATTACCAAAATGGAATTTGACCAACCTTGGGGTGGTATTGACGGAGGTGTCGGAAATAATGTGCAAATCATGACCGAAGGTCAATCTCCAGCTTCTTTCTTCGTTTATCAACAAGTGTACGACGATGCTGGTAAACCTATCGAAGGTGTTTACGTGGATAGAAATAGTGATGATGTAATCAATAATGAAGATAAATATTACTACAAAGATCCTTATGCCGATATTTTAATGGGCTTGAATACTTCTTTGAAAATTAAAAACTTTGATTTATCTGTAAGCGCTAGAGCAAATGTAGGTAACTACATGTATGACAACATTGCTTCTTCAAAAGCAATTCCTTATGATATCAATGCACAAGCTTATTTGTCAAATTTACACACTGATTATTTTGAAACCGGTTTCCAAACATTTACAGAAACCAATTTCTTAAGTGATCATTATGTATCGGATGCATCCTTTATCAAAATTGATAATGTGACTTTTGGTATGAGTTTCCCAGAATTTTTGAAAAAATCCGACTTAAGAGTATTTGGTAGTGTTCAAAATGTGGCAACTTTCACAAAATATACAGGATTGGATCCTGAAATTTACGGAGGTATAGACAACAATTTCTATCCTCGTCCTCGTACCTTTACTTTTGGATTTAATATTAATTTCTAAAAACTAAATACATTTAATAAAATGAAAAGTATCATAAATAAATTATTACTGCTTTTTGCCGTAACGCTTTTCCTTACATCTTGTCACAAAGATTTGGATCAGTCTCCTATTGACCCGGATAGCTTTACTGAAGAAGACGTTTTTGCCAATCCAACGGAAGCAAAAGGCGCTTTGGCAAAATTATACGCTAGTTTGGCTTTGACCGGACAAAAAGGACCTGCCGGTAGTGCTGATATAGCAGGTATCGACGAAGGTTTCTCTCAATATACGCGTATGTTATTCAACTTAAACGAATTGACTACCGACCACGCTGTGGTAGGTTGGGGAGACGCCGGATTGCAAGACTTACACGGCATGTATTGGAGTGGAGGAAATGATTTCTCCGATGCAATGTACTACCGTTTGGCTCAGGAAGTTTCTTTCTGTAATTCCTTTATTGCCAATGCAGCTGCTTTAAATGCAGATGCAGATGTGCAATCTTATATTGCTGAAGCCCGTTTCTTAAGAGCCTTTGCTTATTACAATTTGATGGACTTATATGCCAATGTTCCATTGGTAACTGAGTTGAGTACTACTTTACCTACGCAAAGCAATAGAGCCGAAATCTTTGCTTTTGTGGAAGCCGAATTATTGGCTATCAAAGATATCTTAAAAGAAAGTGGTGCCAATGAATACGGTAGAGTAGACAGAGTTGCTGCTTGGGCTTTATTGTCCAAATTGTATATCAACGCCGAAACTTGGATTGGAACTGCCAAATACACCGAATGTATTACCTATTCCAATTTGGTGATGACTTCTACTTACAACCTCAATTTAAATGATGCCAATGGCAACGGAACCGCTTATGACGAATTGTTCTTAGCCGATAACGATACCAATGGAGCACAAGACGAATTTATCTTTGCCTTAAATTTTGACGGTTTACATTCTCAAACCTATGGAGGTTCTACCTTCCTTACCCATGCGGCTACTGGAGGTTCAGTACCTGCTTCGATGATTGGAATTAACGGTGGTTGGGGTGGTTTACGTACAACCAAAAATTTGGTGAACCAATTTGCGGTTGACTTAGATGACATGAATACGGCTCTAGGACCTCAAACTGATTGGGGATTGGTAGGAAGTGCTACACCAAACGGTTGGGGTAGTGTTGATGATATCGAAATGTTTCAAACCGGAACCAATACCTATGCTGTTTATGCTGATTTATTATCTGGAGAAATGAAATTCCGTTTCAATGAAGACTGGGGCAATAATTATGGTGATGATGGTGCCAATGGTACCTTGGAAGCAGGTGGTGCCAATGTTGCTATAGGAGCAGCTGGTACCTATTATATAACCATGAACTTAAACAACAATACCTACACCGTTACTCCTTTCCTAAGTGACAAACGCGGTATGTTCTATAGTGCAGGTCAAAGTTTGGAAATTGAGGATATTGCTCAGTTTAGCAATGGTTATGCGGTTACCAAATTTAGAAATGTGAATTCAAATGGCACACCCGGTAGCGATACCAGTGGTAACTTTACCGATACCGATTTACCAATGATCCGTTTGGCTGAAATTTATTTGAACTATGCCGAAGCCGTATTGAGAGGTGGAACCGGTGGAAGTTTGACAACTGCTGTTGCCAAAATCAACGAATTGAGAGAAAGAGCTTATGGAAGTACATCAGGTAACGTTTCCTCTATCAATTTGAACTTTATTTTGGACGAAAGATCCAAAGAATTGTATTGGGAAGGTCAACGTCGTACCGATTTGATCCGTTTTGGAAAATTCACGACAGCCGATTATTTATGGCCTTTTAAAGGTGATGCACCTGCCGGAGCTGCAGTGGCTTCTTTTAGAAACATCTTCCCATTGCCACCGGATGCTATCTCTGTCAATCCAAACCTTGTACAAAATACTGGTTATTAATCTCATAAACTTATAACAAAATGAAGAATCTAATTTATAAAACTATTTTCCTTTTCAGTTTTCTAATGATTTTAGGAGCCTGTGAAGAGAAAGAATTAGTTGAACTAAACCCGGATGCCAATACCGTAGTTAGTTTATCTCCAAGTACACTCGTACTATTGGAAGATAATGCTGCTGCTAATGCCACTACTGTTTCCTGGACCGAACCTGACTTTGCTTTTGACGCTGCACCTTCTTATACTATCATGTTGGATTTGGCAGGTGGAAATTTCTCTGCCCCTCAAATCATTGCAGTTGGAAGTTCATTAAGTAGAGTTTTAACTGTTGGTGAATTGAATTCAAAATTATTGTCATTAGGTGTAGATCCCGATGTCCCTACACAAATTGATGTAAAAATCCAAACTAAATTAAGTGATTACAAAATCATGTATTCAGCTCCTGTAACCATGACAGTTACAGCTTTTTCTTCTCTTTTGGATCTATCAACCAATTGGGGTGTGGTAGGTAGTGCTACGCCAGGAAGCTGGGGTTCTACGCCAACGACACCTATTCAAGATATTCCTTTCTGGACTACGAGTACAGCTGGAGTATATGTTGCTTATGGTACCGTTAGAACAGGTGAAATCAAATTCCGTTTGGACAATGCTTGGACTACCAATTATGGAGGACCTGGAATGAGTGGTACACTTGTAGCAGGTGGTTCCAATATAGCTATCACCGCTGGAACCTACAAATTTACAGTGAACACCAACAATATGACTTACACCGTAGTTCCTTATACTTGGGGAATCGTAGGTAGTGGTGCTTTAAATGGTTGGGGTGCTCCCGATGCCAAATTGTATTACAACTCCTATGCTGATGATTGGAGAGCTGTAGTTACTTTGTTGGATGGTGCTATCAAATTCCGTTTCAATGAAGATTGGGCAGTAAATTATGGTGACAATGGAAATGATGGTTCACTTGAAGCTTCTGGTGCCGATATTCCTGTAACTGCCGGACATTATTTGGTTATTTTCAATCCGGTTACACTTGAGTATACCTTAGAAGAAATGGATGTATGGGGATTAGTAGGAAATGGAACTCCAACAGGTTGGGGTACCTTACCTGATACCAAATTCATCCCTGATTTTGGAATCAACGAAGGGGTTTATTATATCAATGGTATTACTTTGACTGCAGGAGGATTTGTAAAAGTGCGTCAAAACGATGCATGGGGCGTTAATTTTGGTGATAATGGTAATGACGGTACACTTGAAGCAGGTGGAGCCGATATTCCAGTACCGGCTACCGGCATGTACAATGTTAAAATCGATATGAATGATCCTAAAAAAATCAATTTATATCCATTCCAATAAACTTTCATTTAAATGATGTATTAAAACCCGCATAGTGATATGCGGGTTTTTTTGTTCCATATAATCCAGTCTCTCTACTTGCAAATTCGATAGCAACCCAAAAAAATTACTATCTTTGAAATAAAAAAAGATGAGACAAGTTATCTTTAGTTTAATAACAAACAAAAAATAAAATATTCCCAATTTCTCAAACAACTAACGATATAAAATCACAATCAGTTGTCCCCATTATTGCAAATCGATAAACATTTAAATGCTTGCTTATACTTAATCAAGTTGTTCGATTAATAGGTGATTAAACCAGAAAGGTAAATACGCTATACAATAATGGTATGAAATGACCATAAGATAAGCATCATACCAACCGAAATGTTTATTAAGGTCATTCCACTCTCCTCGCTGCGAAGCGGGTCTGACCATTAAAAATCAAATAAAAATAAACAGATGAAAATAACGTTTATAAATAGGTTGGACCAATTTTAAAAGGTCAGACTTATAAGGTAAGTTTTATTGAAAATAAAAATGATTTTTTTCATCTCGTAGTCAATATTAATTCTTTTTACAAGTACTTTATACATTCTTAAATACTAGATTCTAAGAAAATATTTATTTATGAAAACATTAAAAATTATTGTTTACACCATTTTTGTAATTGTAATGACCATTTTAATTGAATTCATAATAGCAAGTAAATATTTTGAGGATATACCAGCTGAAAAGAATACAAAGTTCACCTCTAATTTTACGAAAGAAAAATTTTATTCCATCCAATTTGGTGAAAGTAAAAGTCATGTAGATTCCTTGTTAGGTAGGCCTTTTGAATCCCATGGGTTTGAAGTGAGAAATAATATTACGGATTGTATGCCCAATGATATTTCCTTTTATTCTAGATATTCTAGTCAAATTGATGGGACTGAAAAATATTCATTATGTTTAATATATTTCAATAGTGATAGTTTGGTCGTATGTGCTAAGTATGATAGAATTTTTGACTAATATTTAATTATACGGATAAATCCGAAGCTCCCGCACGAGTCCTTACGTGTGGTCGCGTAAAAAACAAAAAAACACTTCCACTGGTACTAAAACAAAAAAAGAACGCTCATCTTGTCTAAAATTCCCAATACTTCAAGTTGTAAAAACAAAGTCACTTTTCAAAAAAATAGTATTACCTTTGATTAAATGAGAAAATATGATTTAGGATTCCGCTAGGTTCAATGATTTTGCAGAGTTGAAGTGATATGTAGTTAGATTTGCCGGTGGTTCATGGAGTAGCCTTACTGCAAGTTTATGGTGTAGAGGAAACTTTGGTGAATGGCAGGGAATAGGTGGAAATTTTGCCGACAAAGGTATAGGTACCTTATTATTTGGAACCGTTTCCGGCGGACTCGGCGCAGAGATCTCCGGCGGTAACTTCTGGCAAGGCGCCGCTACAGGGTTGATCGTTAGTGAGTTGAATCATTGGGAGCATAGTATAAAACTTGAGAAATTATTAACAAGAGTAGAAAAAGAAATATCAGAAAATTTAAATTATGAAACAGGGTGTACGCCAGAATTTTCTGTAGAACAAGTACAAGAAATGTTAAGAAATTCTCCAGAATTATCGAGGTTAAATAATGCTTCAAATGGTAAAGCAGTGTTTGAATTAATCGATTCATATGGTTTTGGAGAACCAGAAGGTCATATTGTAAAATTATATAGAAATAACTTTAGTACCATTATTAAATTATATCTTACAGTTGGTCATGAATTAATTCATGTGTATGATTATTATAATCCCAACAGTCACTATTTATCAACATGGAAAATGAGAAATCAACATTCTGAAGCCAGAGCCTATTACTGGGAAGAAATGCATCATTCTAATTATATTTCAGAACAATTTTATCCATTTTATTCAAATAAATATCCACTATTCAATGATGAAAAAATATTTTTACGCGGCTTTTAATATTTTATTGATGGTTTTTTCTGTAGACGTAAATTCTCAAAATAAACACATTGAAATTCAAGTTTTAAACGATACAATCTATGAGGGCGAAACTTGTGTTTTAAAGGTGTTAATAATAAATAATTCTAACGTTAATTATATTCTACCAATCAACACAAGTAGTATAACTTCTTACGAAAAGACTCCCTATATTGACAGCGTTCTTGTTTTTACAAATGAGATTGAACAATTAAAACTTAGTGTAAGAGTGAGAGATAAAGATAGCATCTTATATGAACATACACCAAGTTCTCTTTATTTGGATGAAGATTTGCCACAGAGTTACCCTATATTATTTTATCTAAAAGTAGGAGAAGAAATTAAAAACACAATTATAAAAACATACAGAAAAGATGGTTTTACTGAAAGTGATGATTGGATTATGAATTACCATTATTTCAGAAGTCATTTAATAACCATAAGTTCAAAATCTTTCGTAGAAATCAATTATATTTTTAATATTTCTGAAATTAAAGGTGAAATGAATGATGGTTCCTATATGAGTTTTCTTAAAATAAATGATTATTTTAAAATAAAAGATAAAGAAAGTACTGCACAATTTGAACTTGATTTACAACCTGATTATTTATCAAGTTATATATTGAAGACGAAAGAAAAAGTGTTAGATGAGTTTGAAATTTGGGATCAAAAATTAGTTTCAAATTCTGTAATCATTAAACCTAAATAAAGAATTAAACTACCCAGCTCCGTCGGCGTCTCAAGCCGCCGCCGGCAAATAATACCAAAAAACCACTCCAAACAGAGTGGTTTTTTACATCAATGAAATTGATTAAGAATTTCTTATTGAAGACTCGAGGCTCCAACACGAGACCTCTTGTTTGCTTGAGTAATAACAACAAAACCACTTCTCCAAAAGAAGTGGTTTTGTGCTTTCTAATTTTTAGCACCTATAAGACTTTCATTGAGTTCTATACTAAATACAGAAGCCATCCTTACTAATCACAGTAGCCATGTACAACAATGACACAAGCCATGTACTACAAATACACTAGCCTCCACCACTAATCACAGTAACCATCCTTACTAATCACAGTAGCCTATTACAAAACCGATATTGAAAACACCCAATATCCCAAAGAACCCACTATACCATCCAGATTCTAATAAAATCCCAATATCTCAATAACCACCTCAATCTCCTATGAAATCCCTTGAATGCAATGCATTCAAGATTAGTGAGCATTCATTTCAATCTTCATTGGTCTATTCATATTTATCAATCCATCATTCGTCAATTCGTGGCTAAAAAAACGCATCCCTATATCCCACAGCTCCCCACTATACCATCCCTATTCCAATAAAATCCCATTAACACATCCCGTTCCGATAGCTATCGTGAATCGGGACTCAATAACTAAATAACTCAATAACCCATTAACTCTAGCATCAGCCTCCACCACCAATCACTGTAACCATGCGTACTTATCATAGTATACCCCAAAACAAATAAACACCGTCATTTCGACCAGTAGAGAGAAATCTACTCTAACATGCAGTGAAAATTCCACGCAATCGTTATAGTTATATTTTTGTTCATAAGTATTTCCCAAAGTGAAGTTTTCAAGTGATTTTTAACAAGTTA
>Ga0075158_10003520_pt1 | contig 11021 bp, 6 predicted proteins | sample JI91814BDNA_FD_70968 | JGI IMG/M metagenome (GOLD analysis project Ga0075158, IMG submission 70968) | Wastewater effluent complex algal communities from Wisconsin, to seasonally profile nutrient transformation and Carbon sequestration -... | ecosystem: Engineered > WWTP > Effluent > Algae... | reverse complement strand
CGGCTTGAAGTCGCGGTGGATCAGGCCCTTGGCGTGCGCGGCGACCAGTCCGCGGCCGGCCGCGGTGAACACCGCGAGGATCTCGGCGCGCGTGCGGGCCTGCTCGCAGCACCAGCGCCGCAGCGTGATCCCGTCGATGAACTCCATCGCCAGGAACGCCTGCTCGTCGTGGTCGCCGACCTCGCCGATCTCGTAGATCTGGACCACGTTCGCGTGGGACAGCTGCGCGAGCGCCTTGGCCTCGCGGACCAGCCGCCGCTGCGCCCACGGATCGCCGCCGACGCGCAGCACCTTGATCGCGACCTTGCGGTCGAGCCGCTCGTCGTAGGCGGCGTACACGACGCCCATCCCGCCGCGACCGAGCTCGTGCAGCAGGACGTAGTGCCCGAGGCGGGTCGGGCCGTCGGCCAGCAGCAGCTCGCTCCGGGCCTCGCCGTTCGGCGCGACGAGCACGAGGGTCGGACTCGAAGCCAGCCCCGGGACCACCACGGTCTCGGCGTGCGCCACCACGAAGTCACCCATTCGACGAGGATAGTCCGTCCGGTCGCGATGTGCAGTCCGGGTCCGCATCCGCGACGTGGTCCGGGAACAGTCGCCTCACCGCGGGGAACAGTCGCCGGTGCAGCTCGCGGGGCGACTCGGCGGGCCGCACCCGCGCCGCGCCTGGGGGCAGCCTGACGGCGCGTCGGGGTCCGTCCGGGGTTCATCGACCTGGTACGGCGATTGCTCAGGGGGGCCACGTGATGACAGATGTATGCATTGACCTCCCGGTCGCTCCCGCGACGTCCGGTAAAACCACGGACGCGGACTTCTGGAGCTGCTTCTTCGCCGATCGCGACCTGTTCTTTCGCATGTGCGTGCGCTGGCTCGGCGGGAACCGCCACGACGCCGAGGACGCGATCAGCCGCGGCACGCTGCGCGCGCTCGACTACCAGCGCCGGCACCCCGGCAAGATCGAGAACTTTCGTCCGTGGATGCTGCGCCTGCTGCAGAACCTCTGCGCCGACGTCCGCGAGGCGCAGGACCGGCTCGCCGAGCTGCCCGGCGGCGACGAAGAGGAGGAGGAGTTCGAGTCGACGTTCGTCAGCCCCGCCGTGAGCCCCGAGCGAGCGGTGTACGCCCACGAGCTGCGCGGGGCGCTGGGCGACGCGGTGTCCAGCCTGCCGGGATGGCTGCACATGGTGTTCCTGATGCGGATCGTCGACGACGTCCCTTACCCCGACATCTGCCAGCACTTCCGGATCTCGCCGGTCAACGCGCGCCAGCGGATCCAGCAGGCGCGCCGGCACCTGCGCTCACGCCTGAATCGCTTCACGTGAGTCCGACGTCGGGGCACCAGCTCGAGCTCGCAAGCTCGCAGGCTCGCGGCTCGCGTGGAGAATCTCCCGCCCCGACTTCACGCGCCGCCGTCGTCCGGGTCCTGCCCCTGAGGTGCCCGATCCCGCCCGGCCTCCGGGCCCCGCCAGCGGCCCGAAGGAACCGACCCCATGATCCGACGTCACGCCTCCGCAAGCTGTACCCCGTGGGCCGCTCGCCTCGCGGCGCTGCTGCTCGCGGCCTGCGCGACCAGCTGCTTCACCGCCGACGACCTCGTCGAGCAGCCGTGCCGGAGCGACGCCGACTGCAACCCGCGGATCGACGTGCTCGGCGAGGCGCTCGTGTGCCGCTACAACGTGTGCGGCTACGTCGCGCGCTGCGGCGACGGCATCGTCGACGAGGACCTCGAGCAGTGCGACCTCGGCCCCGACAACGTCGAGCGCGAGCACGGCGAGGGCCCCGGCGAGTGCTCGGCGAGCGCCTGCCGCTACCTGCCCTACTGCGGCGACGGCCTGGTCCAGGGCCCGCGGGAGACCTGCGACGACGAGAACACCGACAACCTCGACGCCTGCCTCAACACCTGCGTGCTCGCCGTCTGCGGCGACGGGTTCGTCGGCCCGGGCGAGGCCTGCGACCCGAAGGACGACGCCGACTGCACGGAGACGTGCGCGCGCCCGTCCTGCGGCGACGGCGTCCTCCAGCCAGGCGAGGCCTGCGACGACGGCAACGCCGAGCCCGGCGACGACTGCCTCGACACCTGCGTCAAGCCGACCTGCGGCGACGGCGTCGTCCGCCTCGGCGTGGAGGAGTGCGACGACGGCAACGACGAGGACCAGGACACCTGCGTCCCCGGCTGCAAGCAGTGGCGCTGCGGCGACGGGTTCACCGGCCCGGGCGAGGCCTGCGACGACGGCAACGCCGACGACGACGCGTGCACCAGCAAGTGCGCCCTGCCGACCTGCGGCGACAAGGTCGTCCAGCCCCCGGAGGAGTGCGACGACGGCAACGTCGTCAACGCCGACTTCTGCCTCAACACCTGCGTGCTGCCGACCTGCGGCGACGGCGTCGTCGGCCCGGGCGAGGAGTGCGACGACGCCAACGCCGACGACCAGGACACCTGCGTCCAGGGCTGCAAGGGCTGGACCTGCGGCGACGGGTTCGTCGGCCCGGGCGAGGCCTGCGACGACGGCGACGACGACGACCAGGACGCGTGCACCGGCAAGTGCGCCCTGCCGAGCTGCGGCGACGAGGTCGTCCAGCCGGGCGAGGCCTGCGACGACGGCAACGACGACGACGCCGACTTCTGCCTCAACACCTGCATCCTGCCGACCTGCGGCGACGCGATCCTCCACAAGGGCGAGGAGTGCGACGACGGCAACGCCGACAACCAGGACACCTGCGTCCAGGGCTGCAAGAGCTGGACCTGCGGCGACGGGTTCGCCGGCCCGGGCGAGGCCTGCGACGACGGCAACGCCGACGACGACGCGTGCACCAGCAAGTGCGCCCTGCCGAGCTGCGGCGACGAGGTCGTCCAGCCGGGCGAGGAGTGCGACGACGGCAACGACGACGACGCCGACTTCTGCCTCAACACCTGCGTGCATCCGACCTGCGGCGACGCGATCCTCCACAAGGGCGAGGCCTGCGACGACGGCAACACGGCCGACGGCGACGGCTGCTCGGCCGCCTGCACGTTCGAGACCTGCGGCGACAAGCTCGTCCAGGGCCAGGAGCAGTGCGACGACGGCAACGACCTCAACACCGACAATTGCGTCAACTGCAAGCACGCCGCCTGCGGCGACGGCGTCACCTGGCAGGGCGAGGAGCAGTGCGACGACGGCGACCCCGACGACGACGACGCCTGCCTCTCCACCTGCAAGCTGGCGACCTGCGGCGACGGCTTCCAGTGGGCCGGGAAGGAGGCGTGCGACGACGGCAACCAGAGCAACACCGACGCCTGCCTGAACACGTGCGCCGCCGCCTCGTGCGGCGACGGCTTCGTGCGCGCCGGCCAGGAGCAGTGCGACGACGGCAACCAGAGCGACGGCGACGCCTGCCTGCACACCTGCGCGGCCAACGTGTGCGGCGACGGCTTCGTCGACGCCGCCGCCGAGGGCTGCGACGACAAGAACGCCGACGACGACGACGGCTGCTCCAACGCCTGCCGGATGGGCGCCGTGGCGATCGGGGCGGGCCCGACCGCGTCCCACACCTGCGTCGTGCGCGGCGGCGCCGTCCGCTGCTGGGGCAGCAATTGGACCGGCCAGCTCGGCTACGGCAGCACCGCCGACCTCGGCGACGAGCCGGACGAACTGCCGGGCGACGAGGTCCCGACCGGCGGCGCCGTCACCGAGGTCGTCGCCTCGCAGTACGTCACCTGCGTCCTGCTGGACACCCAGCAGGTCCGCTGCTGGGGCCGCGGCGACTACGGCACCCTGGGGTTCGGCATCCCCCAGCAGATCCTCGGCGACCAGCCGAACGAGCTGCCCACCCCGTTCGCCCTCGTCGGCGGCGCCGTCGCGGACATCGACGCCGGCAACCTGCACGCCTGCGCCCGCCTCGTGACCGGCGCGGTCCGCTGCTGGGGCTCCAACTTCCACGGCGAGCTCGGCCAGCCGGGAAAGCCGCTCGGGTTGACCCCGCAGGCGATGGGAGACATCGCCCTCGGCGAAAAAGCGACCCAGATCGCGGCCGGCGAAGAGCACGTCTGCGCCCTCCTCGCGAGCGGCGCGGTCCGCTGTTGGGGCAGCAACGCCAGGGGCCAGCTCGGGTACCCCGGGGTCGACATGGTCGGCGACGACGAGACCCCCGAGTCCGCGGGCCCGGTGAACCTCGGCGGCGTCGCGGTCCAGATCGACGCCGGCGGCGCCCACACCTGCGCCCGGATGGCGACCGGCAAGCTGCGCTGCTGGGGCTACGGCCTGTTCGGGCAGCTCGGCTACGAGAACGGCAACAACGTCGGCGACGACGAGCACCCGGCCGCCGCCGCCGACGTGAAGATGCTCGAGCCCGGTGACACGGTCGCCAGGGTGGTCCTCGGCAAGTACCACACGTGCGCCCTGCTCGGCGGCGGCGGCGTGCGCTGCTGGGGCGCCGGGAGCAGCGGACAGCTCGGCTACGGCAACACCACCGCGGTGGGGAGTTACAAGTTCATCCCGCCGCTCGTGAACGTCGGCGCCGCGGTCCTCGACCTCGCGCTCGCCGGGGACCACACCTGCGCCCTCGTCGAGGGCGGAGACGTGCGCTGCTGGGGAGAGAACGGGTCGGGCGAGCTCGGGCTCAACAGCACCAGCAACATCGGCGACGGCCCGAACGAGATGCCGCCCGCGAGCTCGCCGCTGTATCCGAACCCGTGACGCCGCGCGCCGTCACGGCACCAGCCCGAGCTCGCGGAGCCGCAGCTGCAGCGCCCGGACCGACACGTGCAACGCGTCGGCGACCCGGCCGAGGTCGCCGCCCTCGCTCGCCAGCGCGGCCGTCAGCGCCTCGGGCGACAGGTCGCGGGCCTTGTGGATGTGCTCGCTCTGGGCGATGCGGGCATACAGGACCTTGCGCGACACGCCGAGGTCGCGGGCCGTCGCGCTGATCTGCCAGCCGTTGCGCTCCATCGCCGCGAGCAGCGCGTCCTCCGTGGGGCCGTGCGGCGCGCGGGCGGCCCGGGCCTCGGGCGGCTCGGCGCTCGCCGGCGCGGCGCCGTCGCCGGGCTCGTCGTCCGCGCTCATGGCCACGTCGTCGGTCAGGCTCTGACCGGTGAGCAGCAGCCCGACCATGCGCCGCGCCGTGTTGCTGAGCTGGCGCACGTTGCCCGGCCACGCGTGGCGGAGCAGCCGCGTCATGAAGCGGGTCGGCAGCCACGCCGAGGTGTCCGCGGCCAGCGCGGCCAGCCGGGCCGCCTCGTCGGCGCGGCGCAGCTCGAGCTCGAGGAAGTGGACCAGCAGGCGCGGGATGTCGTCGACGCGCTCACGCAGCGGCGGCACGCGCAGCTCGTAGCCGCCGAGGCGGTGGAGCAGCGACACGCGGAACTCGCCGCGCAGGACGGCCCGCTCGAGGTTGGCGTCGGTGGCCGCGAGCAGCCGGACATCGACCCTGCGGCCCGGACGACCGCCGACCGGCTGGACCTCCCCGGTCTCGAGCGCCCGCAGGAGCATGACCTGGACCTCGACCGGCGCCTCGCCGATCTCGTCGAGGAAGAGCGTGCCGCCGTCGGCCTCGCGGAAGTGGCCCTCGCGCTCCTGGACGGCCCCGGTGAACGCCCCGCGGCCGTGCCCGAACAGCTCGGCGGCCGCGGTCTGGGGGTTGAGCGCCGCCATGTTGAGCGCGACGTACGGCCGGGCCGCCCGCGAAGACGCGGCGTGGATCGCCCGGGCGACCAGCTCCTTGCCGGTCCCGGACTCGCCGCGGATCAGCACCGGGCTCGCCAGCGCGGCGGCCCGCATGATCTCGGCGCGGACCCGGTGGATCGCGGCGCTCTCGCCGACGAACCCGTACTTCGGCAGCGACTCGTCGATGTCCGCGTGGGCGTGCAGCAGGACCACCACGCGCCCCGACAGATCGATGACGACCCCGCGTTGCAGCGCGTCGGGCCCGCAGACCTGCGCGCCGCGCAGCGGGGCGCCGTCGACGAACACGGGCGTGCCCTTCTTGTCCGGCGGCACGAGCACGACCTCGCCGCGGCCCTGCGGGACCAGCCGCAGCGGCGTGCGGCTGACGTGGGGCTCGTCGATCGGGCCGACGAGTCGGCCGTCGCACGTGCGAAACTCGGGCCCGAGCCGGGACAGCTCGATCGTCCGGCCCGCCGCGAGGTCCTCGAGCCGCGACCGTTCGCCGACCCGGTGCAGCAGCGGGTGCGCGGCGATCGTGAGGATCGGCAGGGACGGCCGCGCCGCGGGGCCGCCGGTCGCGAGCGGCTGCTGCGTCGTGTCCGGGAAGGCTATCCGGTGTTTCATCGGGGCCACGGTCGCCTCGCGCGGGACGCCCCAGATTACGACTTTCACGGAGACGCGACTGCGGGGTCTTGGTTGCAGGGCAGGATGCGCACTCTCGTCATCGGCGACTTGCACCTCGGCTGCGGGGCGTGTCCGAACGTCTTCTCGGGCGCGCGCGCCTTCGCGGCGCTGCTCGCCGACGCGGCCGCGCTGCCGACCCGCGTCGTGCTCAACGGCGACACCTTCGACTTCGTCGCGCAGGACGCGTCACGCGGCGTCAGCCCGGAGCAGGTGATGCACATGTTCACGGAGGACCCGACGAACGGCGCGCTGCTGGCCGCCCTCGGCGGCGTCCTCCGGCGGGGCGGCGCCCTGGTCGTCCGCGCGGGCGAGCACGACCACGCGCTCGCCGACCGTGACGTGCAGGCGGTGCTCGTGCGGGCGATCACCGGGACCGACGAGGGCTCGCCGCGGCTCGGCTTCGCCGCGGCCCACGAACCGACGCTGCTCTCGATCGGCGGCGTGCGGGTGGTCGTCACCCACGACGTGCACGACCACGACGAACCGGCGACGCGCCGGCTCGCCGCCCGCCTGCTCAACCAGCTCCGTCGCCAGTACGGCGTCGGCTACGCGGACCTGCTGCGGCCGAGCTACGCGGACGCCGTGATCGCCGCGCTCGCGGTCAACCCGACCGCCGCGAAGCTGGTGCTCCGCCTGGTCGCGGCCGACGAGGCCCGCGCGGGCGACGAGCTGGGCGAGCTGCTGCGGCGCTCGCGGGCGTTCGCCCGCGCGGGCCTGTCGCCGCGCGAGCGCGAGGTCCTGGCGAGCGCCCTCGATCCCGCGATCGTCACCGGCATGCGCTCCGAGGAGAGCGAGGTCCTCGAGCAGGCGCGCGTCAAGCTGTTCCGGCTCGCGCTCGCCGAGCGCGGCCCGGCCGCGGACGCGGGCCCGCGCCAGCTCACCGGCGCCGAGTGGGCCGCGATCCGCCGCATGGCGGTCCACTTCCAGGCCGGCGCGGTGATCGTCGGCCACTCGCGCGCGGTCGGCTGGCGCAGCGAGGCGGACCTGACGGCGGTCGACGCCGGCACGTGGACCTGGCTGGTCGACCCGCCGGCGCCGGGCAGCGGCGAGGCGGTCTGGCGGCACGCGCTCGCGACCTGGCAGCGCGCCGCGAGGATCTCCGGCGCGCCGTCCAGGCCGCTGTTCCACCGCTGGACCGCCGCGCTGCTCGACCCGCACCCGGTGGGCGGGGCCCGGCTCGCGCTCGTCGAATGGCGGGCCGACGGCGGCCTCGCCTGCCTGCGCGAGTCGTGGCTGCCGGGGTCGTCGGCCTGAGCCGATCAGGCCGCGGCGATCGGGTCGAGCACGGTGAACACGTCGGAGATCGCCGGCACGCCCGGGCCGGCGATCCGCACGCGGTAGGAGCCGGCCGGCAGCGGGCCGACGACGACGTCCCGGTCCTCGTCGGCGAGCGTGCGCGTGACCACGACCGCGCCGCCGTCGACGTCCTCGACGACCAGGTCGAGCGAGCCGGGCGCGTCCGCGGCGTCGACGCGGACGACGATCGGCTCGTCGGAGAGGTGGAGCGGCTCGACCCCCAGGCCGAGCCCTGGTCCGCCGGCGAAGAACTCGGCGAGGTCGAGCTGGCGCGCCGTCATCAGGCCCTCGATGTGGTGGAGCACCGCGTCGGCGCTCTGCAGCGACGCGTGGGGCGTCGCCACGAACAGCTCGCGGCCGGCCCGCGACAGCTCGAACGGGACCGCCGAGATCCGTGAGACCGAGCCGTCGCCGTCGATCGTGCGCCCGCGGATCTCGTGCGAATCGACCAGCTTCCCGTCGCGCAGCGTCGCCGACGCGGCGGTCCGCTGGTGGGTCCCGACGATAGGGTGGATCGCGTAGCCGCGCTCCTCCCACCGCGGGTCCCTGCGGTTGATGTCGACCGCGTCCTGGATCTCGCGGTGAAACCGCAGGGCGTCGAGCGCCCGCCGCGGGTCGACGTTGGGGATACTGCCGCCGCGCTCGCCGGGGCGCACGAGCGTGCCGTCGCCGGGGTCGTAGCTCTCCCAGATCGGCATGAGCTGGTACACGGAGGTGCAGGACCGGCAGAACGCGGACAGGTCGAGGCGCACCGGGCCGAACTTGACGTCGAAGCCGTTGGCCAGGCACATCAGCGGCTCGACGGCGCCGCGGTAGGGCGTGCCGAGGGTGACCAGCGCGCGCGTGTCCTGCCACCCGCCGAGCACCTCGAGGAAGTAGCGGGCCACCAGCCCGCCCATCGAGTGGGCGACGATCACCAGCCTGGCGTCGGCGTTGCCCGAGTCGCGGCGCCAGCGGTGCAGCCACTCCATCGCCTGGCGCCGCAGGCGGCGCGCCGACGACCGGTTGTCGCGGCGCCAGTCGTACGGGAACGCGAACAGGTTGGCGCCCGGCTCGAGGTCGAGGCGCCGCTGGAGCTCGCGCAGGACCCGCGTGTAGCCGTCGATCTTCCACAGGCCCGGCAGCAGGTGGAGCTCGGGGATCACCGACGTCGCGACGACCCCGTCGTCCAGCGCCTCGGCGTCCGGCGAGTCGTCCGCGAGGGTCATGCCGTTGATGTCGCGCGCGCGCCCGACGACCAGGCGGGTCAGCGTCGCCAGCCGGGTGTCCCACAGCGCCTTGCCGTCGCGCTCGAGCACGCTGCCCAGGATCCCGGGGATGAACACGATCACGTCGCCACACTTCGTCGCTCGCATACTCGATCACCTCGCTCATCAGCGAGACGGCGGACGAGCCCGGGCGTTAAGGCGGCGCTTATTCACGGCGCCCCGCCCCCCGGGTCTTGCCGACATGAACCAGGCCCACGACCCTTCCGAGTACGCCCGATTGTGCGCCGCCGAGTGGGTGGAGCCGTGGGCGGCGCACGACGACCTGCCCGCGCCGCCCGAGCAGGACGACGGACCGCTCGACTTCAGCGACGGCGAGCCGCCGCCGATCCGCTTCGACAGCCAGGGCCACTGGCTGCAGAGCTGCCTCCGACGGCTGATCTCGCCGGACCTGGCGGTCGACGGAGCGCCGGGCAACCGCACGCGCGCGGCGACGAAGGAGTTCCAGCGGCGGGTCCGCGAGTTCGTGCCCGGGTCCGCCACGCTGAGCGCCGACGGCCTCGCCGGCCCGGCGACGGTCGCGGCGCTCGAGGCGGCCACGGCGACCTGGGCGCCCGACCACGGGGCGGTCGCCATGACCGTGCGCACCGGCGCGGTCGGGGTGACGAACCTGAAGGGCGGGCGCGTGCGCGTCGACGCCGACGGGCGGGCGATCGACCTGGCCTTCGAGACACGTACGCTGCACGCCCGCGACGGCCGGGCATTCGTCGACCCGCACGGCCTGACGCGCGTCGAGCCGGCGCCGGACGTCGCGGGCCTCGCCGAGCTCGGCCTCGATCCCGAGGACGCCGCGATCCTGCGCGCGACGAGCCTCGGCGGACCCGGCAGCCTCGACACGACGGGGCCCGGGCTGGTCGCGCTCGGCCTCGGCTTCCACGGGCGCGGCGGCGGGATCGCGGCGCTGCTCGCCGCGATCGCCGAGGACCCCGAGGCGCGTGACGTGCACGCGCGGCTGCTCGCGCCGCTCGGCCTCGCCGTCGAGTACGCGACCTGTCGGCGCCTCGATCCGGCGCGCGGGGAGGAGGTCGAGCGCGAGGCGTTCGAGCTGGTCCTGACCGACGCCGACAAGGCCGTGCGCGGCGACGAGGCGTGGGCCACCGTCCGCATGCAGCCGCACCGACTCGGCGCGCTCGCGCTGGCGGCCGCCGACCCGCGGGTGGCCCGCGTGCAGGCGCAGCTGTGGCGGTCCGATCTGCGCGAGCGGCTGCTCCGCGCCGACATCGATGCTGGGCTGGCGATCGGCGACGTCGTCCGCACCGAGGTCGGCGCTGCGGCGGTCCTGCTGCTCGCGCGCCGCGGGTTCGCGGCGCTGCGCGCATGGCTCGGCGAGCAGCTGACGGCGCTCGCGGGGCGCTTCCCGAACGCCGCGGTGCGCGACCCGGCCGCGTGGGCGGCCGATCCGGCGCTCGAGGCGGCGCTGGTCGACGCGATCCGGGGCCGTCTCGGCGAGGCCGAGCGCGCGCGGCTCACCGGGCTCCGCGGCGCCGCGGCGGCCAAGCCCGTGCGCGCCGAGGTGATCGGGACGCGGGCGCCGACCGGCGACGGGTACGTCGAGAAGCGGGTCAAGGTCAGCACCTACGGCACGCTGGCGGCCGACTCGAAGCTGCTCGTGGCCGTGCCCGCCGCCAGCCCCGGGCCGAAGCGCCTGCACGTGGTCGCCGCGGCCGCGCTGGCCCGCATGACGGAGGCGGCCCGCCGCGACCTCGGGATCGACCTGAAGCTCGCGTCGGCGTGGCGGGCCCACCGCTGGACGTCGCGCGCGCAGTACGAGGCCACGCTGATCAAGCGGTTCGGGTCGATCGCCGAGGGCAAGCGCTGGCTCGGCTTCGACTCGCCGCACGAGACCGGGCTGGCGATCGACCTCGGCGTCGGCGGGCTGTGGCCGAGCCGCAGCACCGCCGAGGCCCAGAAGCGCCAGCCGCTGCATCAGTGGCTGATCGCCCGCGCGTGGCAGTTCGGCTGGTACCCCTACAAGGTCGAGCCGTGGCACTGGGAGCACCCGCTGAGCCTCAAGGCGTTCAAGACCGGCGTGGTTGTGGCGAGCGACCCGCTGCCGGCGGACGGGGCCCTGGCGTTCAGCGACGACGACGAGGACGACGCGCTCGAGGACTCCGACCTCGGCGAGCTGCCGACGACGTGA
>Ga0075158_10003519_pt1 | contig 11023 bp, 5 predicted proteins | sample JI91814BDNA_FD_70968 | JGI IMG/M metagenome (GOLD analysis project Ga0075158, IMG submission 70968) | Wastewater effluent complex algal communities from Wisconsin, to seasonally profile nutrient transformation and Carbon sequestration -... | ecosystem: Engineered > WWTP > Effluent > Algae... | reverse complement strand
TGAACTGCTTTTTTCAAAGTTGCATCACATACAGTGAAAGAAGCATGCAACCCAACCAAACCTTGATGATTCTTTAAGTATAGTTCGGTTTCATCCAATCCTTTTTGAGCAAGTTCCAAACCATCTCTATCGGTGATTTCGTAACACAATAAGTGTGATACGCCAACTTTTTCAAATGCTTTGGCAATGATTTCCAATGAATTCTCAATGGTAAAGGGCGAAGCGTGATGGTCGATTACAAATGTGGAACCAGCTTTGGCACAAGCCATTGCAGTTGTCAAAGCACTGTATTCTATCATTTCGGAATCGAGGCATTTGTCCAAATTCCACCATATATATTCCAAAATCTCGACAAAATTTTCAGGATTCTTTTTTGGTGCACCCATACCTCTAGCCAAGGCAGAATACACATGATGATGTCCTACGGCAAATGATTTAGTGACATATTTTCCACTGCAGTCAATTCTTTCGAAAGGTTTTTCCATTTGAGAAATCTCGTCTTTTGATAAAAACCGAATGCCACCGTCAATTCCGGATGTTACTAATAGGGATGTTGGAGTAAACTTTAAAGTTTCCCAATCGATGAATATGGCATTATCTAATAAAATTGACATAAATGTTTTAAAATTTTTGTTATTTTTTTCTCATTAAAGGTAAAGAAGTTCTTTTCAAACCATCAAAAGTAGTTAGGGCATTGGCAACAGCTGCTGCTGTAGGAACCAAACCGATTTCTCCAATTCCTTTAGCCCCATAAGGTCCGATTTCATCTTTCACTTCTACGCCTATCACCTTGATTTCAGGAGTTTCATGCGCTCTTAGAATTTGTAAATCTTTCATACGATCACTCACTAAATAGCCGTCTTTCATAGGTAAATCTTCTGATAGAGCATAACCCAATCCCATATGCACACCACCTTCAATTTGTCCTTCAAATAACATCGGATTCATAATTTTTCCTCCATCGTGAGCAGCAATCATTTTGACAATTTTACCATTTTCATCCAATATACATACTTGTGCAGCATAACCATAAGAATAATGTATGATTGGTTCTCTATCGGTTACGCCTGGTTTGGTTGTCCAATCACAAACAAATTGCCCACTATAGGTTTTTCCAACCAATTCTTTTAAAGATTGGGTTTCCAAATCTTGTTTGAATGCCTTGGCCGCATGAATCACCGCAAGTCCGACCAATGCTGTAGCGCGCGATGAAGTAGTCATTCCGGTCTTAATTTGCGCCTCGGTATCTACGATGACTTCGATGATTTCAGGATTGAGATTGGTTTCTTCACAAAGCGTTTGCAAAGCCATATTATGTACTCCTTGACCCATTTCAGTCCAACCATGATGCAGGCGTATGTGATTTTCAGCAAGGATTTCGATTTTCACTTTGGATTCGTCTATCATGCCATTGCCAACACCTGAATTTTTAATGGCACAAGCCAATCCGGCAAACTTTGCTTGGTTAAAATCTTCTTTTACTGCCTCTAAACAAGCACGAATGCCTACGCCAAAAACTTTTTGTCCTGTAGAGGTTAGCAATCCATCAACCAATGCATTATCATAACGGAATTGCCAACGGTCAAAATGGCCTTGACGGCAAATGTCGTCAATACAACTTTCCAGTGCAAATGCCACTTGATTGGCTCCAAAACCACGCATGGCTCCACTGGGGATATTGTTGGTATAAACCGTTTTGGCTTCTATATCCACATCGGGAATAAAATAGCCACCAGCTGCATGACCTGCAACCCGTTCTAAAACTTTAGTACCTACTGAGGCATAAGCGCCCGTATCACCTACAGCTCTTAATTTAAGTGCCGTTAATTTACCTTTTTCATCGGCTCCGATTTCCATTTCCATAAACACAGGATGCCTTTTTGGATGTAATCGAATGGATTCTTCACGTGTCAAGGTAAGTTTGACAGGTTTATGCATTAAATAAGCAAATAAGGAAACATGACCCTGAATACTCAAATCTTCTTTTCCCCCAAATCCTCCACCATTAGGTACAAGAGTCACGCGCACTTGTTCCTCAGATAACCCAAGAATAATAGCTACTTGCCTTCTATCTTCATATACACCTTGACTCTGACTGAATAATTCCAAACCGCCTTTTTCATCAGGTCTGGCTATTGCTGCTTCTTTTTCCAAGAAAGCGTGTTCGATGCGTTGGGTTTGATAAAAGTCTTTAGATGTATATTTTGATTGAAGTAAACTTGCTTCTGCATTGCCTATCGTAAATTGTGTCGTATTGAAATGATTGGGTTTTTCGGGATGAACCCTTGCCCCATCTAGAGCTTTAAAAACATCCGTGACGGGTTCAAAGATTTCATAATCCACCTGTATCAATTCAACAGCCTTTCTAGCAATTTCATCCGAATCGGCTACAACTCCTGCAAGTACATCTCCAATATAATGTGTCGTAACACCTTCTTCAACCATCACATGCCAATCTTTGTAAATCAAACCAACAATTTTTTCACCGGGAATATCTTTAGATGTAAAAATACGGTGAACACCTGCTAATTTTTCAGCTTCTCGGGTATCGATATGTAATACTTTGGCTTTGGGATAATCGCTGAATTTCAATGCAGCAAACAACATGCCTTCCAAAAAGATATCATCTACAAAAGCTCTTTTCCCAATCGCTGTATCATAGGCTTGATATTTAGGATGGGAAACACCTATTTTTCCCGTAGTTGAAGTTATTTCTAAATGGGTTTCCTGTCGTATACTTTCTCCTGCATAAACAATGGCTTCTTCAATTTTTTTATAACCAGTACAACGACAAATATGTTGTTTGAGATGTTCTCTTATTTCCTCTAGACTTGGTTGTGGATTATTTTGCAATAAAACTTTGGTCCTTGCAATAAATCCGGGTGTACAAAATCCGCATTGAACGGCACCTTTATTTACATACGCTTTGACGATGGTGTCTTTGATGTATTCAGGAAAACCTTCCATCGTCAGGATGTTAGTGCCTTCCAATTTTCTCATTTTCAAAGCGCAAGCCAATTTGGCTTTACCATCAATTTCAACCGTACAAGCACCACAAGTAGCTTGACCGCTACAACCGTCTTTGGCGGAAGTAATATGATGATCTAAACGTAAATGTTGTAATAAAGTTTGTTCGGGATCTCCCACATAAAATTGCTCGACCCCATTGAGTTGAAATCGAATCATTGTAGATAATTATTAAGTTGTTCTAAATCAGACTCAACAGATGTTGGCATTTCTATAATTCCTTGCACCGATTTTAAATCTTTCAAACCACTTCCGGTCAATAAAACCAAGGCTTTTTGATCTGAATCTATCCTCCCGTTTTGATGATATTTCATGCAACCTGCAAAAGCAGTTGCAGCTGCTGGTTCGCTGAAAATTCCCGTTTTTTTACTCAAAACTTTCGAGGCTTCCAAAATTTCATCATCTGAGACACATAAGGTTTGTCCATTATACTTCAAAAGAAATTGTTTGGCCATATAAAAATTTCGAGGAATATCCACAGAAATGGAATCTGCAATCGTGTTGCTTGGTTTTATTTCAAAATGTTCTCTGGAAATATTTTGCACCAAATTGTCACTGCCTTCCGATTGAACCATTACTAGGATTGGAATTTTAGAAATAATTCCCAATTGTAACAAATCTTCAAAACCTTTGTAAACGCCCGAAATGATAACGCCATCACCCGTTGGAACAAAGATAAAATCGGGAAGTTGCCCTTGCATTTGCTCATAAATTTCAAAAGAAACGGTTTTCTTTCCTTCAATAGTCAGTGGATTGAATGCCGTATTGCGATTGTACCAACCATAGGCTTCTGTTGCTTTGATACTCAAATCAAAAGCATCATCGTAAGTCCCTTTCACAGGAACTAATTTGGCACCATACATCAGAATTTGAGTCAATTTAGCCAACGGGGCTTTTTCGGGAACCATGATAATGGCTTTTTGCTCATTGGATGCACACATTCCGGCGAGTGATGAACCGGCATTTCCGGTTGATGCTGCCACTAATGTATTCAAACCGTTTTCTTTAGCAAAAGCCGAAACCAAAGCCGAGGCCCTATCCTTAAAAGAAAATGTCGGATTATGTGAATCGTCTTTTAAAGCTACTGCAAAAGGGAATAATTCCTCTTTATAGTAGGTATATAATGGCGTTTCTCCAACGCTCAAACGCGGAAATGAAGAAAGTGATTTGATGGGTAAAATATCGATAAATCCTCTCGATTTCAATTCGGAAAAAGTTGGATAGGCTGTTTTGATAGCAGTATAATCATATTGCACTTTTAAAACACCTTTGGGTGGCATTTCGGGATTTTGTGCAGCGGAACAATCGGGGCAAAGATAGCGCACCTCTGTAGCATCATATATTTTACCACAGTCTGTACATAGGTATGTGAAATAGTTTGCCATAATGAAAATAGAATTGTAAGGGTTGTTTAATAACTCAAGAAACTAGTGTTTGTATTATTTCAACAAACCGGTTCGGTCATTAAATTCACGAATCAATTCATCCCAACGGTTAACTTGAAGAAAAAGTTTGTCCCAAATTTCACGGTCATACCAAAGTTGATTCAAATCTTCCACTTCTTTGCCTTGTTGCTCTACCCAAGTGAAATATTTCAAATTGTGAATGGCTTTTCTATCGTTGTATCCCAATTCTTTCATGGTATCTGCTTTGGTTCCCAACATACATTTTTCAAAATCTTTTATGGCTTGAATTTCAGTATAATTTCCTTTTTGATGTGTCAATTCTTCCAAACGAGATTGGTACATGTCGGCTGAATCGGTGGCAATAGAAATAATGACATCATCGGAGGTCATTTCATAATATTTAGCTGTTTTGATGGCTGATAAAATATTACCGATTCCAGAAATGCCAATCAAATGCAAATTGTCAATCATCTCTTGAGAAATTCCAACTGATTTTAAATATTGATGACCTTCTTTTTCATTAAACAATCTGAAAATTCGCATACAATCTTCATCGTCAATGGCTGTTACAACATCTGTATTTTTCACATTGTGAACCCAAGGCACGTGTTTGTCTCCAATTCCTTCAATACGATGTCCACCAAATCCATTCATCAATAAAGTCGGACATTGTAGCGCTTCAGAAGCTACGACTTTGATATGTGGTGCAAAAGTCCGCAAGTAATCTCCGGCAGCAATGGTTCCGGCCGAACCGGTTGCTGAAACATAAGCCGCTAATTTACCATTTTTGGTTTTCACTTCGTTGTAAACTTCTTCCACGGCTTTGCCTGTGGTATTGTAATGCCACGCAGCATTACCAAATTCGTCAAATTGGTTGAAAATAATACAATCTTCTCGTGTCTCTCTGATTTCCCAACATTTATCGTAAATCTCTTTTACATTGGATTCGCAGCCATGAGTGGCGATCACTTCCGATCCGATATAATCTTTTAGCCAAGTGAAGCGTTCTTTACTCATTTCCTCGGGAAGTATGGCTACAGATTCAGTACCCATCAATTTGGAATCAAAGGCACCACCCCGACAGTAATTTCCGGTGGAAGGCCAAACGGCTTTGTGATAAGTGGGATCAAACTCGCCGGTTGTGATACGAGGTGCCAAACAACCATAGGCAGCACCTACTTTGTGTGCTCCTGTTGGAAACCATTTACCTAATAAAAGAACTATTTTGGCATCTATTCCGGTGAGTTCTTTGGGAAGCTCGATATAATTAACTTTTCCAAACAATCCTCCTTTTTCTTTAGGTTCGTTTTTCCAAGTAATTCTGAATAAATTTAATGGATTGATTTCCCACAAACCAATATGCTTCAATTGGTCTTTGATTTTGTCGGGAATCAAATCCGGATTGCGTTGTTGTTCAAAGGTGGGTAAAATAATGCCTCTTTCTTTAAAGCGGTTTACTGCGTTTTGTAAAACTTTTTCGTTGGTGACTTTTGTCGTTAATGGTATCATAAATTATATGTTTTTGACCTAATTGTAGCCCTCAATGGACTGATTTTTATTAATTATATTTAAACCAATGCTGAAATCCCATCCATAATTACCCGCATTTCAGCAGCTTTTTTAAATTGGAATTCCAAAATTGTATGTTTCTTTCGTTTGATATTTACGATCTTAAAATTGGATTTATCCAAATGAACCAAAATGTCGTTGGTTTCAAAAATGAACAAATCCGATGCTTCTTTTAATTGAGCCGATTCTTCTCCAAACTTATAATGTAATATTTGAGCGTTTGAATCCCAAAAATATCCGTCTGCGGCTTTGTCAAAGGCTTCTCTAGTGAGATGAACCTTAGGTTTTTCCTTATACGGTGCCGATTGGGTCGGACAAAAAGTGGTGCAATTGCCGCATTCATTGCAAAAATTGGCAATATTCAAAATCTGATGGATTTGATCTACCTTGAAAACTTGATCGTCAACAAATGCAACCTTACCATCCGAATGATAAACCGCTTTTTGTAAGTTGAAATGAACAGGCGTTATTTCGTATGCATAATTGGCAAAATTGGGACAAACTGTCGTGCATATATTGCAAATTTCATCACAATGTAAACAACGGGAAGCTTCCTCCATGATACTTTCTTTGGTCAAAGTATGTGAAACCAATGCAAAGTTTCTCCGTTGATCCAAAGCAGTTTCGTTTGATGCAACGGCTTCTTTACGTTTGGCTCGTTTGAGCATCAATTCGGCTTTAGAATGCTGCTTTAGGGATGCGGGTTTTAAAAGTTTATAGGTCAATTGAGCCTGTTCAATCATTTGATTGGCAACTTTTCTTCCATCTCCAATGGCATTGATAGCTGTTGAAGCATTACGCAAAGCATCACCTCCAATATATACATTTTGGAATCGCGTTTGGTAGGATTGAGTATCTGAAGCGAGTTGATCCAGTTCGGCAAAATCAATCGCTACTTTTTGTCCCAATGCCGGAATAATAGTATCACATGGAATTTCAAATTCCGAATTTGGAATTTTTACCGGTTTGGCTCTACCCGAAGCATCTTTTCCGGATAATTGCATTTTACTACACAACAAAGCTTTTACACGTCCGTTTTCTGAAATGATTTTTTCGGGTGCTACCAATTCCAATATGTCAACTCCTTCTTCAAGGACTGCTTGAATTTCGATTTCATCGGCAGGCATTTCGTTGATGGTTCTTCGATATACTATACTCACTTTTCCATCGGCTCCTACCATTCTATAAGATGTTCGGGCTACATCCATAGCTGTATTTCCTCCTCCGATGATGACCACATTGGTACCAATTTCTGTTGTGTCATTTTTTCTAACTTTAAATAAAAAATCTAAAGGATCCATGACCCCAAGTGAAGTATGACCTTCCAATTCAAAAGATGCTGCCAATTGGGCTCCGGCGCCTACATAAACAAAGTGATAATCCTTTTGCATTTGCTCAAAAGCCGAGGTGTCAATAGGATGTAGGTAGTGTATTTTCACGCCCAAATCGGTCACTCTTTTAAAGTCTCTTGCAATGGCTTCATCCGTCAAACGGAAACCGGGTATGGCATATTGAACCATCCCACCTGCTTTGGAATGGGCTTCAAAAACTTTGACTTCAAATCCGGCCAATGCCAAATAATACGCAGCCGACAATCCTGTAGGTCCGGCACCAATAATACCTACTTTCAAACCATTTGAAGCAGATGGTTGCAATTTGACTTCTTCTTGTTCTGATACAAACCGTTTGACTTCTCTGATGAGTAAAGTACTGTCGTAATGCACCCGTGTACATTTATTTTGACACAAATGGTCACAAACCATTCCGGTAATGGATGGAAAAGGATTGGTATTTAAAATGACTTCGTATGCCTTTTCAAAATCTCCAATTTCACTGTGGTAGAGATAATTGGGAATATCCTGATGCGTAGCACAAGTATCCGTACAAGGTGCCGCGATACAATCAAAATAAGTTAAGGCTCTAGGCGTCTTAATATCTGGTGCAATGAGATAGGTTCTTTTGTATCTCTCTTGCGTCAACACCTGAGTAGCATATTGCTGTAAATTCAGTTGCGTCGCTTGTAGAAGGTCTTTTTCTTGAACCTTATGACAAATGAATTCAGGTATATTGACAGAATGGTTTGTAAAAAAATGTTTTTGTAACTCCTCAAAATACTGATGCATACGCATATAACCTCCGGGTTTGAGCAAATCGGTGCAAACGGTAATGGTTGCAAATCCACAAGCCAAAGTATCGGAAACGTTGAAAGCATCAATTCCTGCAGAAAATGAAAAAGGGATTTTTCCTTTCAAATCTTTTTGCAATTGATGGGCTAAGTTGATCGAAATGGGATGCAAGGCACGTCCGCTCATATACATCATTTCCACTTCCGAATCAAAAACGGTTTTGTGATTGATGGACTCCAAAGTGTTGGTGAGTTTGAGTCCAAATTGCAAATTTTCATGCTGCGCTTTTTGATCCAAAGCCTTGATAATAGCAAGTGCGTCGGTGTACTTCAAGTCGTGTTCGAAAGCTAAATCGGGAACATGTGCTTTGAAATTCAATTGTTGATTGAGAATATGTCTCAACTTTTCGGGACCTAAAAGCGTGGGATTCAACTTGACAAAGGTGTGCAATTTCTTTTCCTGTAGCAAATAAGTGGCAATTTCCTCAATTTCATGTGCCGGACAACCATGCATGGTGGATAAAGTGATATTGTCTGAAATTTGAGTTGGAATGTTGAGATTTACAATTTCGGGATAAAGGTCTTTGATTTCATTTATTTTTTGGGAAAGTTCAAGGGAACAATCCTGCATTTTATCAAAAAACCATTGCACATTGGGCTTCATGATGCCTTCCAAATTATAACCCACACTCATATTGAAAATGGTTCCGGTGGTTTCAGTAAATCCCAATTTATGATGCAACAAATGAATGATGATCCAAGCATTCAAATACTCGTGAAAACTCTCTTGAACTTTCAATTCTTGGCTCCATTCGCAATTATAGCCTTCATCTTGCATGTCTATACAAGGTTTGGCAATTTCCAATTCATCTAAAGTTTGAATGGTTTTGAGCTCGATATAACGCGCTCCTACCAACCAAGCGGCAATGATATTTTGAGCCATTTGCGAATGCGGTCCGGCTGCCACACCGAGCGGTGTATCCAATAAGTGATTGAATTGTCGAGTTTTAAAATAATCTTGCTCCGAAGGATTGAAAAAAAGTTGTTGCGGTATGCCCCATATACTTTTTTTTGTTTCAAACTCATTTAAAATGATTCGCAATAATTGATGTAATGAAATGGGCTCAAATAGATCGGACATACGTTTTGTTTGAAATAAAATAACCTACAAATTTAAGAAAAAAGCGTAAGCTAACCGATTTTTCTTACTTTTATCTTTCGTATGTTCATGTCAGCATAACGCTTCACAATTTTTATGGATATTTTACAAAATAATCAACCCATGTTTGCAACCCTCATCTTAGCGGCTGGAAAATCATCTCGAATGGGTGTACCCAAATGGAGTTTGGCTTTTGACAGGCACCAAACTTTTGTAGAGCATCTCATTCAAGTATGTCAAAGGGCTGGAAGTAAAGAAATTATTGTAGTCGTAAATGTAGAAGACCAAAAACTGTTTGATAAACATTTCTCCAAATTTCCTATAGGAGCCAAGTGGGTTATCAATGAACACCCGGAATGGGAAAGGTTTTATTCTCTGCAATTGGGATTGCAACCACTGACGCAAATACTTCCGGTTTTGGTGTGCAACATTGATCATCCTTTTCTGGAAGTTACCACCATTCAAACCTTATTGTCTTTGAAAAATAAAGCAGATTATGCCGTTCCTACCTACCAAAATCAAGGCGGACATCCCATTTTGATTTCAAATACGATTGTGCAAGATGTTTTAAAAACCGCCGAACCTCAAATACATCTCAAAACCTTTTTACAAAAATATACGCAGGCTAGAATTGCCGTGCAAGATCCCCGAATTTTATCAAATATCAACACTCCGGAAGATTATCTACATTATTTTCCCAAGGTTTAAAGTCTTTTCAAATCTTTAATAAACTGGTCCACCACCGATTCAGGGGTTGCCCATGAAGTGACCAATCGGATAGCAGCTTTATCTGAATCTATCTTTTTCCAAATGTAAAATCCGTATGAGGTGGACAACTTTTCAATGACTTGATACGGCAATATGGGAAAGAGTTGATTGGAAACAGGTTCCGTTAAAAAGGTATATCCTTTTTCTTGAAAAGCTAATGCCATTTTCATAGCCATGGCATTGGCATGTCGGGCCAAATCAAAATACAAATCATTTTCAAACAGTGTTTGAAACTGTATGCCCAAAAACCTACCTTTGGATAGTAAAGCCCCACGTTGTTTCAAATGAAAATCAAAATCTATTTGCAGTGATTCATTTTTAAGAACCAAGGCTTCTCCAGCCAACGCTCCGTTTTTGGTACCTCCGATATAAAATACATCTGTCCATCGGGCGATATCGGCTAGGGTTACATCATTGTCCTTGGCACATAAAGCCGAGCCCAATCTAGCACCATCCATAAATACATACAAATCGTGTTGTTGGCAATATTGATACAGTTGTTCCAATTCAGATTTACTATAAATACTTCCAACTTCCGTTGTATTGGAAATATAGACCAACCTAGGTTTGGTCATGTGATGATCTTCAAATTTTTGCAAAACCGAGTGAACATCTTCAGGACGTAATTTGCCGTCATGCGTTGGCACAGATTCAATTTTATGTCCGGTAGCTTCAATAGCACCGGCTTCATGTACATTGATGTGTCCGGTTTCAGCCGAAATAACGCTTTCATAAGGTCTTAAAGCGGAAGCGATAACCAAGGCATTGGCTTGTGTACCACCGGAAACAAAGCTGATTTTGACTTGATGATTTTCGATTTTTTCACAAATCAATTTGCGAGCAGCCTCCGAATAAACATCTTCCCCATATCCGGCTTGTTGATCAAAATTGGCATCGGCCAATGCTTTTAAAAGAGAAGGATGACAACCTTCGCTGTAATCGTTTTTAAAACTGTACATGCTATTTAGA
>Ga0075158_10003518_pt1 | contig 11023 bp, 12 predicted proteins | sample JI91814BDNA_FD_70968 | JGI IMG/M metagenome (GOLD analysis project Ga0075158, IMG submission 70968) | Wastewater effluent complex algal communities from Wisconsin, to seasonally profile nutrient transformation and Carbon sequestration -... | ecosystem: Engineered > WWTP > Effluent > Algae... | reverse complement strand
CTAGAAATATTTTAAATTATAACATTTATTATTGTAATGATTAATACCATAAACAGTTTATTCAAATAGGAAATAAATCCTATTCATGTATGTTTGTCTATTGAAACGTAGAAGCCCGTCAATCTTTGAAATCTTTTGGATTTCATTTAGAAAAAAAACGTTTGAGTTTGAATTGATGATCATGATTAAAATTTAACTTTAAAATTACCAGAAAAATCAATTATTACCATCAAAGTTTAAAAAGAAAGAGCGGAAAAAATAAAAATCGATTATCCAAACAACATAAAGATTGAGGCAGAGTGTAAGCAGCAAAAAGATTACTTAATTGGGGTTTTCCAAAAAGGTTGATTACAATTCCCTTCAGGAACTCATATTATCTTCTCTTTTGAAAATTTTCAACTAAAATTTTTGAGAATGTTCGATAAAAATGATAAATTAATTGAATGTTTCAATAAAAAGGTAATTACCTATTGAGAGGATAATAATAAAATTATCAAAATTTGTCCTACTCACATCTTGTATGGTCCTTAGGATAATGATGGAAATATAATTCAAGGAATTATGATTTCATTAATGGGACCTTATTATTAGCAATTCAACTTAGCAGATTCTAGAATTAAATTTAAATCATTTTACGATTAATTCAAAACATATCTGAGTCCTTGTAATGAAAATATAAGGAGATTGGATTAAATATTCAAACATTCAACTGAGTTGAATGAAAAAGATATTCTTTAATTTAAAATTCATTCTTTGTTGGGATTTTTTTACTTCCAGGTCTCACTTGATAGTTTTCCTAAATATGGAAAAGGAATTTATGAAAATGAATTCTTTATTGAAGAAGTTGAATTTATAGTAAAGGGCGGAGAAATTTTATTCATCAAGGAATTTCAGCTTTATGAATTGGATTCTTTCATTGAAAAAATGATGATAAATATTAGTACATAAAAAAGCCTACAAAACATAAATATTTGTTAATCGTTCGATGTGATGGAAAAAGAAAGTCAATTCGTTGAAATTGAATAAATGAAAGAATATTATATTCAAAGCATCAATTAAATTTTTAAAAAATACTAATAGCTTCAAACCAACTATCTCTACGAATAAAATCAATACCTTACTGTCATTGAAAAAATAACATAAGAAAATAACTTGATCAACAAAGAAAATATGAATTATTAGTTGGTTTTGAAAGAAAATTATGAGAGATTGAAAGTTTTTCAATAAGAAGCCCAATAGAAAAATTTTCTTATTGAATAAATGAAAAAGTAAATACATACCCTGAATTCAATCAATAAGGATATCTAATTAAGATTAGAAACTTCAATCCAAACAAATAATAATCTTAAAAAAATCTATTTTGAAAAGGAAAATGAGTTCTTTTAACAATTAAAATTTACATCTTGAAAAGCTCCAAAAACATCCTATCAAAACATTAGCTTTTAAATTCTTAATAATCCTAAATAGAAAAATTTCAATGATTAAAATCCAACCTAGGAAATAAGAAGTAATTAAAATAATTATCATCAAATTTTTGATTTCATTATCATTCAAAAAAATTCCTTAAAATGTTAAAATGAATAATTCATAGAATTTTCTGGTCATATCTAGTAATATTAAAAACAAGGTAAAATTATTGAAAAGACAAATGAATTTTACTTCGATGGTTATTATAAGGATAACATGCGAGAAGGAAAAGGATTTTTACAGACAAAAGAATTTTCTTATAAAGGGAACTTTCATTTAAATAATTTCGAAGGTGAAGGAAAACTAAAGTATCATGAACCCTCTGTAAAGTTGTAAGGGATTTTTAAGGATAACATATTCACTGGAAAAGAAGCTCATATTTAATAAACTAAATATGAGGGATTCATTGAAAATAACAAATTGAATGGAAAGGGTTTTTTGCAATTTAAAAACAATTTTATCTTGGAATGCGAGTTTATCAATAATAATATAAGAGAGCAAAATAAAATGAATTTGATCGATCTAAATAAAGGTGAAGAGCATTCTGTGGTTGGGTTTAATAGTGAAACAAAAGAGTGTATTTGTGAAAGATTTACATTTATTTTAGATTTTAAAAATGGATTGTTGATTGTTAAGTAATTATAATAAAAAATCTTCATCTTCATTTGTATTATTTTTAATTTTAATTGTAAAGAAATTTCAACCACTTTCGGAATCCAACGGATAAACAGGTAGAATCCATCCAATAGGATTTTATCCGAAAACAAATAAAAAATTTTCCTTTATATTTATGTTATAAATAAGTTGATCTTTTTTGTTCTCACAAAATTCTATTGTGGTTTGGTTTCATTTAGTCAATATTCCGAAATGAATTATGAATGCCATGAGTCCCATAATATTAAAAGACAATCCCATGAAATTCAAAAGAATATACAAATAAAATTTCTTAATCTCAATTTGTTGTTTTTATACATATTAAAATAGGAAGCTTATTATGTTGTGATTGATGATTGAAATTAAAGCAAGGGAATAAATTATAAACATTAAGAAAAATTTATAGTTTCTCAATCCGATACACTAATTCAAAATATTACAATGGTGGTCCATTTTCAAAATACATATTCCACATTATCTACAGTGATGGGTTCAAGATGGTTTAAAGTGTTGACAGAATTTGCAATAACGTAGGTTGCTTCCCTAAAGAAGTCTTTTTATTTATTCATCTGATAACATTTAATGGAACCATTGGCTCTTGAATTTAATATCTAAACTTTCAAAAAAAATTTCGTTTTCTTCCCTTGATATAAAATATTTTTGAAATAATTATTGAATGTGTTATTCAGTCCATTCAGTTTTTACTTTTCCAGGCTGAGTATAAATTGTTCAAATCAAAGAGAAAATAGAAAGAAACAGAAAAATGTAAAAAATAATATTGCTCTATAATTCTTAAAAAATGAAGTATGATAGGTTTCTTCCATAAATTTCAATTTATCGAATCAATCACAAATATATGTGTATCCAAATTAATATAAAACTCATCAATAAAAAGATGATGAGTGGGAGGTTTATTTTGAACTTCAACCATAGTATTTTAAATTTAAATATAGATCTATTTATCATTTTAATTATAATATGAATCTAGAAATTATTTAGAAAATAAACAGTGTAATATTAAAGCCTTTTGAAGAGGTTCCGTATAAGTTTTCACAAATCCTCGGCCAACAACCAATTGAGAAATAACAATTAATGTGAGAATATTATGACGAACAATTCTGTGATATTTTATTAGTGTAATTCAAAATTGAGTTGGAAAATCATTTAAATGAATTTTCTTTTAATTATTTTTTTCTTCAGAAGGATTAAGAGAAATTCATGAATTTTTTATTAATTTATTGGTTTGAAATTAAAGAGACGAATTTCAACAGAAATATATGAATTCATTTGAATTAACAACAACAAAAAATTAAAGAAGTGTTTTTATGAATTAATGAATACACGGAACATAATTTTGAAATCGATTGAATTTTATAACATTTCATGGAGTTTGTTAATTTGGAAAAGAACTATCTGAATTATGCCATGGAAAAACACTACGAAGACAAAATTAAACAAAATTCATTCAATAAAACATCCAACTGATTTTTCAATAAATTACTAGAAAAATTAGTAAATCATTCTGAAAGTGTGAAATAAGATTTCTTAAAAATTCAGTTATATGTTTTTTGTAAAAATGAGTCCATTGTGACATAATTTCTTCAAATTTGTGCAGAAAAATATCTAAAAAAACATGACTAATGGAATGAAAGCGAAAAGATAAAAACTTCCATAAAATAAATTATTTAAAATTGGATTGAAAAATAAAGCCGAAAATTAGGTCTTTAACCTGTTTTAAATGAACAAGATGATAATATTAGAGAATTATTATTTCCTTAATTGTAATTAACTGATTTTAAATAAACTTAGTTTTAAGACATTAAAGCTATTTTAGAAAAAAGGATAATGGAAATCTATACAAACCATGAAATTTTTGAATTAGACAGTATATGCATGAAATTTTTATAAACATGAGCCTTTGAATTCATTAACTTTAACATATTGAAAACACAATCATTCAATGAGATTAATTCATATGTAAAAGACAATTTTATTGAAAAAATTAGAGTTCATTTCGAACTGGAATTGGATTAAAATGGACCTGATCTCATATAAAAAATTCCCTTTACTACTCGGTAATAACTTTGTCGATTATATTTTAAAGAAAAATTTAAAATATATGCGAAAAATGAATGGTTTGCTCTTCAAATTCTAACTATTGAACAAATTATGTTATGGTTGTTGGAAATAGAAAAGGTTTTTCAAGTGAAAATCATTAACGAAATAGGATTGTAGTTTGATAATTACCATGAATCAATAATTAATATAATCGGTACTAAAGAGGAAAATGTTTGGGTTTAGCTTGAAGAAAATCAATTGATCTCATTTATTTTTTACATCTTCAAAACATTAGTAAAATTCAATCAAGAATATTTTTCCGATGTTTGAACTCTAAGATCTTGGATTAGACAAATCGAACATTCTTATGAAAATTTGAGTCTTAATTCATTATTATCATTGATCATTAGTAAAAAGCATATAATTGAGGCTTAGCAGACTTTGATATAAAACCATTCTGATGATTGATTGCTGAAATAAATACTAGTTTTTAAAGGATTTTAAAATGATTTGTCATTCAAAGATATTAATAAAAATATTTAGTCTCAAGAGATTGTTCTTTGTTTTCCAGGATTTCTTTCAGAATCCAAAGGAAATTATGATGAATGGAAGCAGATAATTGAGTTTGAACCATTTCTACAGATTATTCATGTAAATTGGTCTTCAAATAATTATGAAAAATTGAAGCAAAATTACTTGGATCAAAGTATTGGTAAAGGTATCGAATAAATAACCAAAGCATTAATTTTCAAAAATTAAAATCCATTCAATGTTTCTTATAAAATAGCAGAGGAGACTGCAAAAATTCTTGCAGATATGATCATAAATCATAATTTATTCAAGTCCAAAAACATGAATTTTATTGCATATTCTCTTGGAACTGTTTTTGCATTTAATACCTTAGTATATTTGTAAGAAATGAAATATGAAAAGAAAATTGGCGATGTTATTTTATTAGGAAGTTGTTTGGAAAAAAATTTTTTTGAAGATAATTGTTTTTTTCTCATATAATAGGAAGGGATTGTTGCCGGCTAGATAAAAATTATTTATACTCTATAAGATTTTGTCTTATAAAATATATTTCCTTGGAGTTAAAAGAAATCACCAATAGGTCTCGAAAAAATAGATTTTTTGAAAATAGCCTAGAAAATGAAAGAAAAATTAAAATCCTTTCAAAATATTCCGATTCCTCAAATATTAAAATATGTGGAACAAAAGATAATTCAGTATGACTTAACGGAGGTGATAAATGGTCATCATGATTACTATGAAAATCTGAAGTATATATTGTAGAGAGTGGATTTTATGAGTAATTATTAATTAATATTTCAAATTTGTTTGAATTATCGTTAGTAATATTAATAATGAGAAATTAAATTTTTTTGATCATTTTCTTATCGAAATATATATGAACAGAATTGGATGATTACATATCCAATTCAAACTAACTATTCTAAAAAAATATGGAGAAATTAATTGAAGGAGCGGCAGATTAAGGAGATTGAAATTAAAGTGAATAAAATCAAAATCAAATAACTCATGAGGCTGAAGATCATAAAGAAGATGAATATCACGAAAAATCTTTGGAGGCCTCAATAGCTTAAAACTTACAAGCAGATGATTATAATAATTACAAAGGGTATTTGATCCTTAATGGAAAAAAATAAAAAAAGGTCCCTTATTTACAAGATAAATCTACATTAGAGTTGAATTAGAGAATAATAAACATTTAAATAATTGTTTCATGACAAATTATAATTGATGGACAATAAAATATTTGATCCTGAATTACAACCTTTTTATGACAAAGTACGAGAAAAAATCTCTTGAGATTAAATCGAGTATTTTGAAAATCATCCTGAAATTCGCCATTTAATTGGAGATTTCATTTAATAAGTTTTGGAAGATAAACCAGAACAAGTTACAGGATACGCACATGCTTTTTTTTAAGATTCTCATAAAAATCATTTAAAGCCGAAGCCTCTTGTAATAACAGCACCTTCAGGATGCGGAAAAGGGACATTAATCAGAAAATTGATTCAAAATTACCCTTAATTATTTTAATTAAGTGTTTCTTACACTACAAGACAGCCAAGATAAGAGGATAAAGAAGGTGTTACATATCATTTCGTAACCAAGGAATAATTTGAGTCAGGAATTAATAAAGGCGACTTCATTGAATATGCTCAATATTCAGGAAATTATTATGGGACAAATAAAAAAATGGTTGAAGAAATTCAGAAATAGAAGAAAATATGCATTTTAGAAATTGAAGTTCAAGGAGCATAACAGGTGTTCAGCAGTGGTCTTGAATGCAACTTTTTCTTCATGCTTCCTCCATCTATTGAAGAATTGAAAAACAGGCTTAAAGGAAGGGGAACAGAAACCGATGAAGTTGTGTAAAAGTGACTGAATATTGCAAAAGAGGAATTGAAAAAATTGGAAGAACTTTAGTTTTTCAAAAAAAAACTGGTTAATGATAATTTTGAAGAAATGTATGAAAATTTTATCCAGTGGCTGCAATAAGTTTATCCAACTATGAAGTTTTAATAATTTAAATAATACTATCCCACTAATTCTTATTTTACATTTATCCTTGTATTTAAATTCTTTGATATAAACTTCATGATAAAACATGTTATAAACTATGTATTTATTTGTAAAGAGGGTTAAATATAAAAAAATTAAATTAAGTGAAGATCTGCGAAGGCTTGATATTTTTTGATAATTGTGATAATTTGTACATCTTTTTAGCCAACTATTCTTTTTTTTATATTCTTTATTCAATAGTTCTACTTTCATCCAAATATTGATCTTTATGGAAACTTTATGCATTTTTATCAAATATGAAGAAAGTCCCTTTATTTTTTCAATTTTAATAATTTTTTCATTAATCAGAATCTTCATTTAAAATAGGACTTTTCTAAGGTTCTTGAACTCAGGTTTTAAATCAATCAAAATCTTAGGGATTTACATATCCTGTATAAAAATTTTCCTTCTAATTTAATTATTAAATTTTTGGTTGAGATTTTTTTATTTTGTATTTATTTTCTTTATTCAAAAATCCTCCATACCAATCATTGCTTTTGAAGAACTACTCTTTTTATTTTATATTAGGAAATCATGTCTCAGTGGATTTACTTCCCCTAACTACCATTTTATGGAAATGATTGAAATCGATCTTTCCTTTTTCTCCAAAATTTTTTAACAATTTTTTTATCTCTCCCTTTTTCAAAGGAATGTTGAAAGATGCACTAATCTTACTAATTTCTGAATCTGAAAATCTTTCATTATTTTGGGAAAACATCAATGTTTGTCGATAAACTTTATTAAAATTTTTTTGTAGGTAGTTTTGATGTAAAAAATTAACAAAAAAATTGGATGATAAATTCACTTAATTGAAACGATGATTCTTTATCTATTTATTTTTATTGTTTAAGAAAAATCCTTTACTAACTGGATTTTATTTGACTTTAGGGAGTGTATTTTTAATGAAATCAAAAGAGCTTTCTCGATTTCATTTAAAAGAATATGAAAGTTTATCTTATTCAGTTTTCGGTTAATCGATAGACCTATTTATTCATACATCTTCATTAATCATTGAGTATATATTTAATAATTTGAATGTTTAAATATTAAATGAATTTTTCAAATCAAATTTTAAACAAAATATAAAAAAAACGTTTAAATGAAATGATACAGCTCTCAGGGTTTTATTGATTATTATGAAAAATATTTTGAAGAGTTTAGAAAAAAAATCCGAGAAAATAGATATCAAAAGTAAGATTTTGTAATACAAGAAATAGGTACAAAAGGAATTCAAAAATAGTGAGATCGAGAAATGAGAACTTGAACTCAATTTCAACCTTTTAAAGATAATTCTTAATGAATCCAAAAATCAAATTTCTGAAAAATAAAGATAAATTTTGTTAGGAAATTGAGTTAAAAAAGTTCAAACAATTATTGTGTAAAATTCCCTGATAGAAAGAGCAGAAGAAAACCAAGTAATTTTGGGTTAAAATTTTTTACGAGAATAAAGAAGTGTTTTCAATGTTCATAATCAGATCCATTTAGCTGTACATACTGGATGTAAAATATTAAGCCGAATAACTAATAGGAGGATGGAAAAACTTTTCGAATAAGAAACAGTGGATAAGTTTTCTTTGACTGTTCTAACTTGATTTGTAAATGTTTTTATCAAAGAAAAAAATAGGAAAAAATAATAGGATTTTTTTATTGGATTAAAGTGAATAAATCAGTGTTTTATCATTTTCAAAAAACTCTTTGGATACTCTCCAGAATCATTGAATGATATTTCTTATTCTATTTTGAAGAATTAAATCAAGAATTATAAAATGATTTATACTGTTGTGAAAAATGATACCAGTTCAACCAAATTCTTGCTTCTTTACTATATTCTCAATAGATTGTTTGAAAAAAAATATAAAAATAGTTCATGGGAATAATTCAAAATGATGTATTTGTTTTAGGAAAAGAGAAAATTATTTTTGAATAAAATGACTACTGTTTTATAGAAAAGAATAAATGAAATCTCTCAATCATGTTTCTGAACCCTAACTAAAGAAACAATTATTTTTCGAAAGAAAAAAATAGCTTTTAAGATTATGTTCAATTCTTTGAAACATTTTGTTAGCACGAGGAAAAAGTCTTCATTAACAGTTCTTTATCAATATCACAAAAAATAATAATTAATCCAAACTAAAGTCAGACCACAAAAAGATTTCTGAATTAAGAATTTTGTCGATATTATAAACAGACGTTTTTACAATAAATTCAAAGAAACTATAAATATTTTAAAGGAGTAAAATTCCAGAAATCTTTAAAGAATGAATTCTAAAATTATTTATGGAAAAGTAACTGACTTTATTAAGGTTCCTTCATAAACAAATTTATATGAATAAAATTCAGTAAATGAAATTAAATTTTTATAAGCACTTTCTCCTGATAAAAATATTCGAAGATCACCCAGTACAGGTTTTCGACTCAGTTCCAATAATTTCAATATCAAATGTAAGTCAAAATAAGATTTTCAAAAAACAATTAACTATTGTCCCATTAAAGGAAATTCACCTGAAAATCAGAGAATTACTTACAAAATAAATTATCCCATAGATAATCTAATCAGAAATTAATCTTCAATGGAAAAAATAAATGCACATAGGAGAGCAAACAGTTTCCAAAATTTAAATCCAGGTCAAACAGTACACTCTAATATTGGAAAAACAAGAGAAACATAAAATAAAATGAATGAATACTATAGAATGTAACGATCGAAGACACCTAAGAAAATAAAGGTAACAAAATAAAGATTGAGTTTGAATAGTGAGGACTACAGTTTTGAAGGACAAGGTTGAAACTCCTGAACGAAAAAATCGTTTTCGAGAACTACAAAAATGCACTTTAAAATTTTACCGAGAAACTCATAATTATTTTTTAATTTAAAATTGCTTTATTTATATATAAATGAGTGAATAATAAAAATTAATTGAGACTCTTTAAACAATGACCTAAAATCATCATTTGGAGTATTAAAAAGAAACTCTGTGTAAATTATAAGAATTAAACAAGTTAATGGTTGAAGATTTTAATAGACTCAATTAAGTGTAATCGAATTTTTAAGATGCCCAAAATATGAGGGTTTAAATTCAAAAATTATAATATCAAAATAATCATTTGAAACAAAATTACTATGAATTATATGAATCACATTAGAAACTACTATAGAATCAGAAATTTCAATGATTATAGAAATGTGATTATTTTTCTAAAATTTTTACTTTTCTAAAGAAATTTAGATTTAAATAATTAAAGATTAATTGATGAAAGAAGACATTGTCTCATGAAATATTATATGCTTCAAAAAGATTTTTTAAATCTAAGGTGAAGCAATTAGGTTGCATTAATAATTTTAAAGATGATATTGATTAACAATTAATCATTTATTTCTAATTGAACTCTTCATTTTTGGAATCTGATCAAATTCGTTGTCCTTAATAAATTCCAAATTTTTGGGGTTAACTAACAATTCATTTAACTAACTTCGATTGTGTTGGAAAACAATAGGAATTTAATCATCTTTGAAATCCAAATCGTAATCATTAAAGTTGTTTATTTTTCCACAAATTTTCTCTGCCTATTCGAAATAAGGAAGTTCTTCACCATTTCTCACTTATTTGATTCATTTCTTTAAAAAGTGCATGAACTTTAATTTATCATCATATCTCAAACTTTGGACTCTAAATGAGTGTTGTTCTTCTGATTTGAAGAATTCATCGAATGCCTTGAAAAAACCTTCCTCCTTCCAAATTTTCTAATACTTACTTTCATTTTCTTAAACGTCATAAATCATATATTTCCCCAATTCACAGTCTTCAAAATAAAATAATCCCAAATTCTTGATTTTGTGTTCAGTTCTGTAGTTGGGTCTTCCCCAAACTCTAACAAGTTCTGCTGGACTGATATTGAGTCTGGCGTAATTAACCATAAGAATCATTTCACTTTAAGGATTAAGATTTTTTTCGAACTCCCTCCATGCAGAATAATCTATGATACTGGAACTAGTATCATATTTTATCCATTTACTTTTTGGATTTTTGGATTTTATTTTTCCAGTAAGTTTTTGCATAATTAGTTCCTTTTATTCCAAAGCTCTTTGATATCCTTAAGTGAACCAACTTTTTTCTTCGAAATTGTAATTCTTTATTTTTTCACTTAAACCGTCAGGTCGTTTGATTTTACTCAAGAATGAAATAATATTTTTTTTCATCAATTATAAAAGAATAAAATTCATAAATTAATTTGATGAAAGCCAAAAAGTATTAAA
>Ga0075158_10003517_pt1 | contig 11025 bp, 12 predicted proteins | sample JI91814BDNA_FD_70968 | JGI IMG/M metagenome (GOLD analysis project Ga0075158, IMG submission 70968) | Wastewater effluent complex algal communities from Wisconsin, to seasonally profile nutrient transformation and Carbon sequestration -... | ecosystem: Engineered > WWTP > Effluent > Algae... | reverse complement strand
TGTCGTCGCGATCGCCGTCCCTGCCACGGCCGCGGTCTCCGCCCCGATCATCACCGCGGTTGTCGCCCCGGCCATCACCACGTGAGCCCGGCTGGCCCTGTCCCTGGCCCTGGCCCTGTCCGCGCGGCTGTTGCTGCGGCGGCGGAGGCTGCGCCTGCCCTCCAAACAGCGGCGGCGGCGGTCCATTGTCCACGCGCCCGCCATCGCCGCGTCCACGGTCTCCACCACGCCCACCTCCCGGCGGTCCGCCATCCAGTTCAGGCTGGCGGTCACGCGGCTGAGGCGGCGGGGAGCCGCCAAACAGCGGCGGCGATCCGCCATTGTCGCGGCCGCGCCCATCCTGCCCGCGTCCGTCGCGCCCACGATCATCATCCCGATCCCGCCCGCCTTGCTGCGGCGGCGGCGGATTCCCCCGCGGCGGACCATTGCCGCCCCGGCCGTCGCTCCACACGATCCCGTCATCACCACGCCGGCCATCACCGCGACGATCATCGCCCCGCCGGTCATCATCCCGCCGCCCACCATCCTGTCCGGAGAACAGCGGTGGATATGTGTTGCGGTCCCGATCCCGGTCGCCGCCATGATGCCCGCGATAGTCCTGATACCGGAACTGGTTGCCGCCATTGAACCGGTCGCGCCGGAAGTGGCGGCCATGATCGCGCACATACGGGCCGCTGGAATAGGACTGGTACCAGAAGTAACCGTCGGGGTCCCAATAGCCGCCGTGAACGGGGCCGTAGTAATTGTCGTAATACCCGTCGTGCCAGATGATCGTCGCGCCAGACGAGCCGTAGTTACCGCCACCCTGGCCATAGCCATAGCCGCTGTAACCGTAGTCGTCGTAGCCGTACCCGTAATCGTCGTAATACCCGTAGGTCGAGCACGCGCCGAGGGTCAGGAAGGCGGCTGGCAGGGCCAGAAGGATGAGCTTTTTCATCCCGACAGAGTGCGCTCGCCAACCTGAACGTAACACAACATCTCGTTGTGTTACTGCGTTTGGCGCCCACCCATCTGCAGCAAAGGTTACGTGGGGTTATCCCAGGTTCAGGCGCGCGGCGCCTGGCCGGTGACGTCGTCCTTCGGAGGCGGGGGAAGCTCGGGATAATCCGGCAGCGTCATCTCGCGCGGCCGCATCAGTCGCAGCGCGCCCAGCAGCAACAGCACGACCACACCTGTGGCGATCAGCGCGGCGGTGAGTTCTGGGGTCATCGCAGGACCTGTTCGGTGAGAAGATGAAGAGTTCAGACTCGCCGCTTGCATGCGGCCGGGTCAAACGAACAAATGGTCATGTTGCCAGCCATGATCTCGCCCGATTCCGACACCCCGCAATTTCCGAATCCGCCCCACTATCTCAAGGACCCGCCGATGACCGTCACCGAAGCCGTCCGCCAGCGGATTTCCACGCGCGCTTTCCTGCCAACGCCAATCACCAAGGGCGACATTGCAGACCTGCTCACCACGGCCCAGCGTTCGCCATCGGGGGGCAACCTGCAGCCATGGAAAGTCATCGCCGTCGCGGGCGAGGAGAAGGACCAGATCGTTGCGATGGCGCAGCGTGTTCTCGCCGCTGACCCGATGGGAGCCGTCCCCGGCGACCGCCCGGTATACCCGGACCTCAAGGCGATCGACCCCGTCTACGACGCGCGTCGCCGCCGTGTCGGCGAAATGATGTACGACAAGATCGGCATCCCGAAGGAGGATCGCGCCGCCCGTCTTATGTGGTTCGCCAACAACTATCGTTTCTTCGGCGCGCCCATCGGCCTCTTCCTCATCATCGACAAGCGCATGGGCCATGGCCAGTGGGCGCACATGGGCATGTACATGCAGACCATCGCCCTCCTCGCCGAAGAGCGCGGATGGGGCACGTGCATGCAGGAATGCTGGGCGCGCCTGCGCGTCGAACTGCACGAGCATTTCGGCCTCGACGACAATCACATGCTCTACGCAGGCATGGCGATTGGCGTGCCTGATCCGAACGAGCCGGTGAACGACCTCTACGCGGAGCGCGCGCCTCTCAGCGAAGTGGTAGAGTTCCGGGGTTTCTAGGAAGGGCGCAGGGGGGACAACATGACGACGAAATGGATATTCCGCCTCGCGGTGATCGCGGCCGCCTTGATGCTCGCCGTGATCCCGTTCATGGCCATCACGGCGGCGCCATGCAATCCGCTTCCAATGTCCACGCTCACCGCGTTCGAACTGGTGCGGACAACGGCAGAAGTTCAGCGCATACTTGGGCTCGCCGGCGAAACCTGCCGCGCCGCGCTGGCGTCACAGCTGGACCATGCCAACATCGTTGACACCTTCGCCTACATTCCGGCCTACACGGCGTTCTACTGCCTGACGGCATTGGCCCTAGGCGCTCACAATCGCGGGCTCGGCCGGATCACCGTTATCCTCGCCATAGCATGCGCGATCGCTGATGTTTTCGAGAATATCGGCATGTTCACTCTCAGCGCGGCGCCGGATGCGCCAACGCCCTGGCTCATGGGGCTGATGATCGCCACCAACATCAAATGGGTCGGACTTGCCGTCGTCACGACACTCTGCGGCGTCATGATTGCGCAACGCGGCGGCGCCTGGATGATCGCCCCGCCGATCTGTGCGATCCCGCTCGCCTCGTCGCTGTGGGCCGTGGCCGCTCCCGACGCCGCAGGGCAATACCTGCTCCCCGGCATGACCATCGCCAGCGTCTTTCTTCTGCTGGTGGCGATCTGGGGCGCGATCAGGGGTGACAGTCCGGCATTCGCGCCTACATAGCGCAGATGAGCCTATCGTCCGACCAGATCGAAAGCTTTGTCGAGACTGGCGCAGTGAAGCTGGAGAACGCGTTCGCGCGCGAAACGGCAGAGGCATGCAGCAACATCGTCTTTCGCGCGCTGGGCCTGTCCCCCGATGCACCCGATCAGTGGAAGGAGCCTGTGCTGCGGATCACGGCGCCGCCCCTGCCGCCATTTCGTGAAGCTGCAGCTTCGCCGCGCCTGGCTGCAGCGCTGGACCAACTCGTCGGGGCCGGCCGCTGGACCATGCCCGGCGCGCTGGGCGCCATTGTCGCCCGCTTCCCGTCGACGCAGAAGCCCTGGGACGATGGCTGGCATATCGATGCCAGCTTCCCACCGCCGGAAGACCCGCAATCGCAGGATTACTTCCAGTGGCGCGTGAATTTCCATTCGCGCGACCGGTCGATGCTGATGCTGTTCCTGTTCACCGACTGCGGGCCAGACGACGCGCCGACGCGCGTGCGGCTCGGCTCGCACCTACCCATGGCGCGGCAACTGGCAGCGCGCGGTGGGGCGGGAGTCTCTCTCGCGAACCTTGCAAAGGAAGGCTTCGCCAGCAGCGATCATTGCGAGGTATCACTGGCGACGGGCGAGGCCGGCACGGTCTGGCTGCTGCACCCTTTCACCGTTCACGCCGCACAGGCGCACAACGGAACGCGAGCACGCTTCATCGCCCAGCCGGGGCTAGGCCAGCGCGAGCCCTTCAACATCGAACACGGCACGTCGCCAGTCGAACGCGCGATCCAGCTAGCGCTTGCCTAGCCCACACTCACAATTCCCATCCGCGTCACGCCCTCGCGTTGGGCCGCCGCCATTACGTGCGCGACTGCGCCATACTTCGCATATCGGCTGACCTCGATGTGAAGCTCTGCCTGCTCGCTTCGTTTTGCCTCGGCGGCCAGGCGGGTCCGCAGGGTCGCGCGGTTCACCGCCTCGCCATTCCACAAGATCAAGCCATCCCCCTCGATCGTCACGCGGATCGCCTCTGGCCGCGGGGGCGGCTGCTCGCACGGGTCGCATGGAATTGGCGTGTCGAGCTTCACCGCATGCTTCTGCTGCGGCAGCGTGATGATCAGCATCACGAGCAGCACGAGCATCACGTCGATCAGCGGGGTAGTGTTGATTTCAGCTACAGGTTCGCCGTCGCGGGCGGCGCCCACGTTGATGGCCATGCTGGCCTCCCTTGTTGATTGCTGTGTGGGCCTTCGCGGCCTCTTGCCGAATTACACATGTAATCCACTTTGCCGTCGCGGGCAAGCGCTTCCGTTTCCGGCAGTGTGGGCTAAGGAAGGCGGATGAAGATCGCCACCTGGAACGTGAACTCGGTCAACGCGCGCCTGCCCACCGTGCTGGAGGTGCTGAAGACCTGCGAGGCCGACGTCTGGTGCCTGCAGGAGATCAAGTGCATCGACGAGAAGTTTCCGCGTGAGGAGCTGGAAGGCGCGGGCTTCAACTGCGCGGTCTTCGGCCAGAAGACCTATAACGGCGTCGCCATTCTCTCGAAATTCCCGATCTCGGATGAAGTGCGCCACCTGCCTGGCGAACCCGAGGACGAACAGAGCCGCTACCTAGAAGTGCTGGTCGAATGCCCACGCCCCATCCGCGTCGCATCAATCTACCTGCCTAATGGCAATCCGCGTCCGAGCGAGAAGTACGATTACAAACTGCGCTGGATGGATCGCCTGAATGAGCGCGCCAAGGCGCTGCTGACGTACGAAGAACCCGTCGTGCTCGCCGGCGACTTCAACTGCATCCCGCGCGATGAAGACTGCTGGGACCCGAAGGCCTGGGCCGAAGATGCGCTGGCCTGGCAGGACACGCGCGAGCGTTTCCGCAAGCTGCAATGGATGGGGTACACGGACGCCTTCATGGCGCGCGACGGGCGCATCCAGAAATACACCTTCTGGGACTATCAGGCCGGCGCCTGGCAGAAAGACTGGGGTATCCGCATCGACCACCTGATGTGCAGCCCCCACGCCGCCGATCGCCTCAAGGCGATCTCGATCCACCGCATGGCCCGCGCGCTGGAAAAGCCCTCAGACCACGTGCCGGTAATTGCGACATTCGCCGACTGAGTTTCCCTCGGGAAAGCGCGGCGCGCCCCATTTGCGCCTCAAATTTTCTTCGCATCGCCCCTTTCCGGTCGATCCACCGGCGCCTCCCGCCCGTACACCATGAGCATTCTCTCCCCCGAGAATCACCCTCAAGCCCCGCTGACCCATGGTCGGCGGGGCTTTTCTCTTTCGATGTCGAGGGATCAGCCCTTCTGGTGGCCAGTCAGCCAGTCCATGAAGGCGAGCAGCACGCCAGAGACCACGAACGTGATGTGGACGATCACCTGCCACATCAGGCTCCGCTCCATCAGGGGCGTCAGTTCCTCTGCCGTGCCCAGGTCGAGGAACGACTTCAGCAGAGCAATCCCCGAGATGGCGACGATGGATGCTACCAGCTTCAGCTTGAGGCCAGAGAAGTCGACGGTCCCCATCCAGTCCGGACGGTCCTTGTGTTCGCCGACGTCCAGCTTCGAGATGAAGTTCTCATAGCCGGAGAAGATGACGATCAGGACGAGGTTCCCTGCCAGTGACAGGTCGATCAGCGAGAGGGCCAGCATGATCGCGTCATCCGCCGTCATCGCGTATTCATGGGTGACCGGATCGAACGTCCACAGCATGGGCAGTTCGTGCGCCAGTTCCTGGAAGAACACGACCATCAGCGCGCCGAGCGCCGCGATCAGGCCGATGTAGAACGGCGCCATCAGCCAGCGGGAGGCGAACAGCCCACGCTCCAGCACGTCTTCGAGGAAGGGCTTCCTGGCCATGGGTGTCCGGTCTCCGCCACGCTAGCGGCCAGAAATCAAGAACGCCGATTCTGGGCAACAGGAATCAATCGCCGCGGGACTTGGGACGGTTCACAGCCCCTTCCATGACAGCTGAGGGCCCCTTCCCCCCCCTTCCGGGCCGGGGACCCGCCAGCTCGACCCGCGCGCGGTATCTCTCGATCAGACCTCGGACGGCGGCACGCGCAGCGCATCGGGCGTGAGCCGCTGGCTCATCGCGTCGATCAGCAGGAAGATGGCCGCGAAGTCGACGAGCATCTCACGCACGCGGCCAAGATCGTCCATGCGCCGGTACATCGAACCAACCTCGAGAAGGTTGGCACCCTCGCATGCTAGGAACATGTCGCCGCCAGCAAAGGCGCAGCGCACCTGCTTGCCCTTGAACGCGCGCTCGAGGCCAACGAGGCGTTCCATGAAATCCGGCGTCAGCAGGAAACGCGCTTCGATCTGGTCGGTGGAGTAGACTTCGAACGCCTTCTCGAACACCGGGTCTTCCAGCTTCACCTTCTGCGCTTTTCCCTGGCCCAGCTTGCCGAGGAAGTTGAACATGCCCTTGTCGCGGAACACCTTGGTGACGCCGTTGAACTGCTTGTGGAAGTTCACCACGAGGCACTGTCCGCGGAACACCGTCACCCATGTCGTGCGCGTGCGGCCCTTGCCGTCCGTTGTTGTGCGCTTCTCTTCAAGATGGGCCTCGAAGAATTCGAATGGCGTGTCGTTGCGCTTGCCGGCGAGGCGGTCCTCGTACTTTGAACGGTCCCAGCTCGGCACGAGGCCAAGCGAGCGAAACGCGTTGATGGCGCCGGGCTGTGCGGGATTGAGCTGGTACGCCATGCCGAACTCGGACGTGACCGGTTCGACCAGCATCAGCTTTGTCTCTTTCGCCAGCTTGTTCAGCTGCATGCTGCCCCAGGCATAGAGGCCGATGGCCGCGAACACGCCGATGAAGCCGCCGAAGATGAGGCCGTCCTCCGGGATCAGCATGCCGCAGGCCGCGAAAATCACGACCGCCAGCAGCACGCCGCCGATGCCGAAATTGCGCTGGCGCGCCACCGCCTTCACGCGGTCCGCCTCGCGCGCGGCAAGCTGGGGCTGCACGCTGGAGCTGAAATGGTCAGCGAAGAACGCAAAGTCCTTCGGCAGGCCCGCCATGGCGTCGCTGAGCGACAGGATTTCCTGCTTCTTGGCCATGACCGTCCCGAGTCGCTTCCCTGCCCGCCTGTCTAGCACGCTCGCGGCAGGCCTGAAGTGGGAAACCTACTTCCGGATCTGCCCCAGATCGCGCACCGCACCGGTATCCGCCGATGTGACCAGCGCCGCATAGGCCTGCAGGGCCGCGGAGACCACGCGCTTGCGGGCCTTGGGCGTGAAGGCGTCCTTGCCCCGCGCCTCTTCCGCCCTGCGCCGCTGCGCCAGCACATCGTCCGCCACGGCCAGCCGGATGGAGCGGTTGGGAATGTCGATCTCGATCCGGTCGCCCTCTTCCACCAGCGCGATCAGGCCACCCGCCGCCGCCTCAGGCGAGGCATGGCCGATCGACAGACCAGACGTGCCGCCCGAGAAGCGCCCGTCGGTCAGCAGCGCACAGACTTTTCCGAGCCCGCGCGATTTCAGGTAGGTCGTGGGATACAGCATCTCCTGCATCCCGGGCCCGCCCTTGGGACCTTCATAGCGGATCACGACCACATCGCCGGCCACGATCTTGTTGTTGAGGATCGCGGCAGCCGCTTCGTCCTGGCTTTCGAAAACGCGCGCGACGCCGTTGAACTTCCAGATCTCTTCGTCAACGCCGGCCGTCTTCACGATACAGCCCTTCTCCGCGATATTGCCGTACAACACCGCAAGGCCGCCATCCTTCGTGAAGGCATTCTCTTTCGAGCGGATCACGCCCTTGACGCGATCCTTGTCGAGTTCAGGCCAGCGCTTCTCCTGAGAGAACGCCACAGTCGTCCGCACGCCACCAGGCGCCGCCTTGAAGAAGGTCTCGACTTCTTCATCGTTCGACTGGCGAATGTCCCAGTAAGAAATCGCATGGCCCAGCGTCGGCGAATGCACAGTGCTGGTGTTCGTGTTCAGCAGGCCACCGCGCGCCAGTTCGCCCAGGATGCTCATGATTCCGCCCGCGCGATGCACGTCCTCGATGTGCACCGTCGACACTGCCGGTGCGACCTTGCAGATGCACGGCGTCGCGCGCGAGATGCGGTCGATGTCGTCCATCGTGAAATCGATGCCGCCTTCCTGCGCCGCCGCGAGAATGTGCAGAACGGTGTTGGTCGATCCGCCCATCGCCACGTCGAGCGCCATGGCGTTCTCGAACGCTTCGCGCGAGGCGACATTGCGCGGCAGGACGCTGGCGTCGTCCTTCTCGTAGTACCGCTTCGAGATATCGACGATCAGGCGACCCGCGCGCTTGAACAGGCGTTCGCGATCCTTGTGCGTGGCGACAACCGTGCCATTGCCCGGCAGCGACAGGCCCAGAGCCTCGGTCAGGCAGTTCATCGAGTTCGCGGTGAACATGCCCGAGCACGAGCCGCATGTCGGGCATGCCTCGGCTTCGACGGCAGCAACTTGCGCGTCCGAAATGCGATCATCGCCCGCCTGCATCATCGCATCGATGAGGTCGAGCTTGTGTTCCTTGCTGACGCCGGTCTTCTCGTCCTTCCAGACGACCTTGCCCGCTTCCATCGGCCCGCCCGAAACGAACACCGCCGGAATATTGAGCCGCATGGCTGCGTTGAGCATGCCCGGCGTGATCTTGTCGCAATTGGAGATGCACACCATCGCATCCGCGCAGTGCGCGTTGACCATGTACTCCACCGAGTCCGCAATCAGGTCGCGGCTGGGCAGCGAGTACAACATCCCGCCATGACCCATCGCGATGCCGTCATCGACCGCGATGGTGTTGAACTCCTTCGCGACGCCGCCCGCAGCCTCGATCTCGCGCGCAACCAGCTGGCCCATGTCCTTGAGATGCACGTGGCCGGGCACGAACTGCGTGAACGAGTTTACGACCGCGATGATCGGCTTCGAGAAGTCGCCATCCTTCATGCCGGTGGCGCGCCAGAGAGCGCGTGCGCCGGCCATGTTGCGGCCAAAGGTGGTGGTGCGTGAACGGTAAGCGGGCATGCCCCTAGCTAAAAAGGCAAAACCGACCTTTTCGCAAGGGAAAAGAGCCGCCGCGCGGCATTCTGTGCCCCGGCCTAACGCGCCTGAACCGCCGACCCGTTCGAGAACATCCGCAGGATCAGGATTTCCTCGCCGATGCGCTGGCTCACCACCACATAGGGCGTGCCCTCGATGTGCAGTTCGCGCACGCCGACGCGGCGCGTCTTGCGGCCAAGCTGGTCGAAGCGGATCAGCTGCTGGATTCGCGTTTCCACCAGCGACTTGTCGCGCGAGGCATGGGCGACGTGGCCCGCGTTAGACGTTGTGATCAGTGTCTCGAAATCATCCGCCGCGCGTGGCCGCCAGGATATCTTCATCGGCCGAACCTCACGCGCATCCGCCCCATGACGTCGTTGTGCGACAGCCGCACCCCATCATCGGTGTCGATCTCGACCTCGACATCGCGCCACTGTTCCGCCGTCAGCAGAGACGCCGGCTCCATCAGCAGGTCCTCGATCTCGCCGGCGAGCATCTCCTGCTCTGCCTCCGGCAGGGCGCGCAGACGGTCGATCACGGCTTCGATGCGGGTGGTCATCGGGCAGGATAGGCCGCGAAAGGCTAACAACCTGCCCGAGGAACCCGCTTAATCGAGCCGGATCACATGCCCATCCGCCGGGCTGGCCTTGCCCGACGCGATGTCAGCGAACACCGCGCCCGCCGCTTCCAGCCCGCGATGCTCCACCACGCGCGTCGTCTTCGCCGCTGTAGGCAGGAATGCCGCCCACGCGGCTCCGATGCGTTGGCCAAAGCCGGCGGGGCCCCAATCGCCGATCCGCTTCTTCACGACGTCTGGCGCGAAGAACATCGTGGGCTGCGGCCCCGGCAGCGCCTCGCCAGAACGCGGCGCATCCCAATGGGTCGCACCGACCAGGCAGCTGTACTTCAGGCCACCGCCAAACTTTGCGTGCACCGCTGCGCGCACCACGCTGTTGCCCGCGATGTCGACGAACACGGTAGGCACGCTTGCGTCCATGCCGCTCACTGCATCATACGCCAGCACCTCGTCATAGAAGCCGAGCCCTTTCGTATAGGCGACGTTTGATGGTGAGGTGATCCCGACTACCTTGACCTCGCCCCGCGCTTTCATCAGCTGCGCACACGCAAACGCCGTCTTGGCCGATGCACTGGAGAAGATCACCTGCTTCGCGCCGAAATATCCCGCGTCCGCGATGAAGTCGTCGATCAGGAATGAGGTGGTGAACAGCGGCCGGAACAGAACCTGCGCCGCCTCTGTTTCCTTCGCATAAAGCGGATCGCCTGCGTTGAAGACGTAACCATTGTATACCGGCGCCAGGCCTTGCCTGTGCGGGCTCTGATCCGCGAATGCGCCGTTCTTCTTCTCGCCCGGCTTCACAACAAACGTGTTCGACATCGGCAGATAGCCATAAACGCGCTCGCCCACGGTGATTGCGGGCGACCTGCTCTCCACGCAGGTTGCAAAGCCCCACACCGGCACGCGGCCCCAGCCCTCTTCCGGCGAGGGATAGAACTGCCAGTACTTGAGGAAGTCTCCCGCCGCGCCATAGGTCACGTTGTTGGCCGTCAGCGAGAACAGGTCGACCTTCAGCCGCGCCTCTCCCTCGGCCAGCGGGGCTTCCGCCGCGCCAACCACCTTCGTCTGCGCCAGCGCGCCCTTGCGAACGAGAATATCCATGAGCGTCTCCTCGCCCGCACATCACAGCACCTGACGCATCGTCAGCCGAACCGCGCGGGCCAGCGCCATTCTGAGCCGCAGAAGTTGATCTGAATCAACCCCTCCAAAACCGGCTCGGCAAATCTTCGCGCATAGGGGACGGCAAGACTCGCCAGCACGTAGAGGCCGACCCTGCGACAGAAACTGCCGGAGGAAGCGCAGATGAGGTTTGTGAAATCGGCCGCTGTTGCCGCGACGTTTGTATTCGCTGCATCTGCCGCTTGCCTGCAGCTCCAGGCGGCCCTCGCCGCCCCGCCGCCAGCCGGCAGCGAAGCGACTGCGAAGGTCGAGAACTTCACGCTCATCGACCAGTCCGGAGCTGCGCACGAACTTTACGCCCTGCAGGATGCCCCAGCCATCGTGATCGTGCCCCAGGTCAACGGCGATCCGCTTTCGCGCGAGGCAATCAAGACGCTCGAGGGCCTCCAGGGCATTTTCGGCAAGGCCGAATACTTCGCGATCAACTCAAGCGCGGCCGACACGCGCACAGGCATCGCAGCGGAAGCAAAGGCGATCAGCACCGCAATCCCTATCCTTGACGATGACCAGCAGCT
>Ga0075158_10003515_pt1 | contig 11027 bp, 6 predicted proteins | sample JI91814BDNA_FD_70968 | JGI IMG/M metagenome (GOLD analysis project Ga0075158, IMG submission 70968) | Wastewater effluent complex algal communities from Wisconsin, to seasonally profile nutrient transformation and Carbon sequestration -... | ecosystem: Engineered > WWTP > Effluent > Algae... | reverse complement strand
TTTATGTGTCACTAAACCATAAGGCATATTGAGAGATAAAACATACCATCCATCGGGTAGTTCGGGTAGGTTGTAAGTTGATTGGCCGGGAGGGGAGGTAAAAGAAAAAAGTACCTGACCAAGTGCATTAAAAAGATGGCAATTCACATCAGTAGTAGTAGTATTTGTTATATAAATTGTTTTATCATAACTCCAAATTTCAGCTTGTTCATGCTCAACCAATGTATGTCCCGGTGGAATTAATCCGGCATCGGCTCGCATTGCAATCAAATAACTATGTCCTTCACTACTGGCATCGCCAACCATTATTATTTTGCCATCAGATTGAAGCGTTAACGTAACACAATTATTTTTCTCAAGGCCGGAATGGAAATTTTCATATCCATCATCTCCTATTGATTCGTCTAAAATGCCGTGTTCATCTAATCTTGAGAGTGTTAATTTATACGGACCATTACCAAAAGGTTCACCCCCTGATCCACCCACTAATATTTTATTGTCAGATTGAATTAATAAATTATTTGCTTCTGAAACACATGAACCTGCGAGATACTGATTGTAACCTGAAGTTGAAAAATCACCTGATAATACACCATCCTGTGTTAGCCCTACCAACAAATTTCTATAATAAGGAGAACAATCCTGATTGCCTAAATACAATCCATATCCTGCCAAGATAATGGTATTATCTTTTAATTCTGCAATCGCATTTAATTGATATGCATTTGCCACATTAGTGGAAAATTTCCCACCATTTGCAAAGGTAGTATCTAACATGCCAAAATGATTATATCTTACCACAGCAAAGTCGTTATTTAATTTACCCCCTAAAAGTATTTTACTATCGTGCTGTTGAAAAATGACTTGTGCTTCACAATTCGAACCATCAAAGTATTCAGTTACTATACCATTATTGCCGAAGTTCGGATCAGGGCTGCCGTTCGGTAAACATCGTCCGATAAAAAAATGGTTAATATCAGAATTCCAGAAATCATTGAAATAGCCACAAAACAAAATGCTGTTATCGCTCTGAATAAAAATGTCATTTAAAGTTGCCATATAATTCGACTCAGAAACAAATTGTTTGGCAAAACCATTTTCACCAAATGTAGAATCGATTTGGCCAAATTTATTTAATTTAATTAAGGTAGGTTCTACCGGGTGATAATTGTCATACGGGTAACAATCTAATCCGGCAATAATACTTCCGTCTTCGTTTTGGGCTACTGCATTCATATCTTCAATACGCAGATTAGTATTTCGGCTGATAGTAACCATACCATTTTCGCCATAGGTACTATCAATGTTGCCATTTTCGGTTATACGTATAAATAATAATTGCCGGTCACTATAATTAAAACCTGAGATTATTATTTTATCATCTTTTTGAATCAAAGCACCGGTGCAGATTACTATAGGATGTTGGAATGAAAATTTAAAAAATCCGTCTTCGCCGAAACTGTCGTCAATTTGAACTCCCTGACTTAAACCTGTATGTAATATACCGAAAAAAAGGCCTAATGTTACAATTGCCTTAATGAATACTTGAGTTAAAGGAGTTTTTTTGAAGTACATGTTAGTCTAGTGCTTGTCAATAAATACTTGAATAACGCTTGCATTTTGATTATATTGTATAAAATATACACCGGGGGCTATGCCGTCAAAATTGCTGATTACCCCGGAACCTGAAATAACCCATTCAGCAATAATTCTTCCACTGATATCCAATAAGCGAATTGTTTGATTATCGTTATTGGGGAAAGCATAATAAATAGCATTATTGTTAAAAATTAATTTAGGTGTTGCATTAACTTTCCCATCGTTTAGTGTAAAAGGTTTTGAAGGATGGGATAACGTTATATAAGTGTTATAATAAGTCAAGCCTGAAAGCGCAACATATACAACATAAGTCGTTTCCGGATTAGGTGTATGACCATATACATCTTTCAGAAAAGATGGGAGGTGGGTAGCAATATCTTCTCCGACTGGCATTATTTGATAGTAATTTGTTGCAGGTAATTCATCTGCGTCAGTTGCACTAAATGAAGTGGTATCATCTGCAGGCACTAAAATAATTTCATATTCATTTATTCTTTGTTCGATAGGTGACTTTGGAAAACTTACAAAGATATCATGAGGCGTTTTAGTGGTGTCGTCCAAGATTACAAGTGGTGTTTCCGGATAAAGTGGTGCAGTGTAATAAAGTGTATAAGCGCCAAAATTTAACTCGCCTGTAGTTGCGGCTATTGAATCCGGAATTGTTAATACTGCTGCCCAGTAAGATTCAAAAATAATTGGACCATCATCGCCCACCGTTTTTTTATTTGTTGGAAATTGGATTTCATAATTGAATTCGTTTGTAGAAGGAATCTCCACAAAATAATTTTCATCTAAATTATAAAGTGTGTCATAGTTTAAGTCGGTACCAAACTTTGCTATATAAACCCGATAGGCAGCTAATCCATATTCGTTTGCGGGTTTTGTAAAAATTACTTTAAAATCACTTGTCGTGCCGGAGGTTCCATTTTTATAAAGTTTAATATTTTGCGCTTCACCTGTAGAACGCAGTATGATTTCTTCTTTATTACTTACAATGGAAACATTGGCGATATTGGTTTGAATACCATCCGGCATTGACACTACTCTGGCTTCAAAAGTGGAATTTGAAGCAAGAGGATTCCCATCTGTATCAAGTGTTGTTGCATTAAAATTTATTACATGGTTCGTCCCGTCCGGAATAATACTGATATACCTGTCGGCAGGTAAAGCAAGTAATGCATCTAAACTATTATAAATCGCATCAGGAATTCGGTGCAAGAATACCCGATATTCACTTACAAATGATTCATCATCCGCTTTATTAAAGGTTAATTGTAAATCATTAGCAGTTGAAGTTTCACCAATATCATTCAGCACTAAATTTTCTGCAATAGATGCTGTAACGTGCTCAATAGTAATAGGCGTGTTAGGCGTAGCTTCATAAGCATAATCTTGAATTATAAGTTTAGGGAGTTCTGCAACATTATTGGATAAATTGTCGATACTTAATCGCACCCAACCATAATGAGTTTGGCCATCAGCCTGAAATTTAAAACCTATATAATTATTTTGTTTGTTCCAGCCTTCAATAATTTCTACATAACTATATGTATTCATATTAAGGGCGGCGAAATTAATTTCATTGTTGGTATTCCATAAAGCACTTTCCCCAATAATATCACCGGGTTGTAAGTTAGCTGCTAAATTGGGGTTTACCGGGGTGCCTACTATTGCAGAAAAATTATTGGCATAAAAATAAATGCCTAAAGTTGAAGTTGACCAACCTTGATAATAACTGTACGTAAAGGACAAAGCCAAATGGGCTTCAATTCCAATATCAATAAAACCATCATCATTGATATCTATTTGTAATTGGTCGTATGCGTATAGATTTTCATCTGGGTCAATGTTAGTATATAATACTTGGGATGAAACATCATTATTTAAAGTAATAAAGCCTATAGCTGCAGAAGAATAAGCAATTAATTTTTTATTTTTATTTGACTGCATTTTTATGCGGGTTATTTTATGAGTGTTATGTTCCCTTTAAGCTGAGTTATTATCCCACTTAAATATTCAATTTCTGCAGTATAAATATACACACCTTCTTGCACTTCTGTACCATTAAACTTGCCATCCCAGCCTTGGTTTGCTGATTCAGGTGTGATGTTTTCTTCGCTATATATTAACTCTCCCCAGCGATTATACACCTGAAAATGGACGATTTTGTTTATGGCTAAGCCTAGTGGGATAAAATAATCGTTAATGCCATCTCCGTTAGGGGTAAAAGTATTCGGGACAAAAACACTGTCCGGGCCTTCATGTAAAACAGTAATGGTCACTTCATCTGCCGCATAACATCCATATTCATTTATCGACTCCAATAAAAATGTGGTGGTTTGGTTAATTAATCCACTTGGAGAATCACAGGTGTTGCAACTCAAATCAGTATCCGGCGACCATTTTATTTCTCCGGCTGTTGTGCCATGTAAAATAAATCTTTCGCCAAAATTTATGGTTTGGTCAGTGCCTGCCATAGCTAGGTTTTCAATTACGGTAATGGTAAATTGTTGTATGAATGAACATTCATTCATAATAAAAGTGTAGCTCAATGTATAAGTGCCTTCGCCTTCTGTTAATTGGGGATTAAAATTATTTTCGATAATACCGGGACCTTCGAAAATACCACCTGATGGAAATGCTTCCAACGAAATGGCTTCCGCATCGGCACAAATATAAACAGGTGCCAAAACAGTTATTTCAGGTGCTGTGGAGATGATAATTGTCGTAACAATGGTAGAATCACAACCTCCTGCAGTGCTGATTACAGAGGTATAAATGCCTTCGCTATACGCATAATTACCATCGGGTAAAACATAACTTGTTGCTTCGCAAATATGGACAGTCTGCTCAACTACTACCGATGAAATAAAAGTAACATTTGAAATAATTATGGAATCAGCACCATCAGCGCCTGATAATATAGTTGTGTCGATGGTGGAGGAAAAAATTTCACTTCCATCGGGTAAAAAATAGCTGTTGCCTAAACAAAGTGCAGTATCAATTAAAACGGTTTCAGGTTCGGGAACAAGACCTACGTAAATATTATCTATAATATATTCACTGCGGGTAGGATTATCTGCGAGTTCATAAAATATATTTGTTTCGGTATTTACATCCTCAAAAAAATTACCAATAGTGATTTGCGAAAAATCGTCAGTAGCTGTATAACTAAATTCAAAATATTGCCATTCAGTTAACCATACAATATCGTTAATATCAACTTGTGGGGTAACATTTATGGTATTGGTTGCAACTTGGTCGGGCATGGCATGACTAAAATAAATGCCGATATGATTTGTGCCTGTTCCGGAATACCAATCCGATTCACCATTGGTTAACCAAAATGAAACGATGTATGTTTCGCCTGTAATTAATGGCGAGGTTAATTCGGTGGAAATATATTCTCTGTGTTCAAAATCGCCGCGATAGGTAGAAAAACCCATCGCTGCATTTCCGTCGTAGGGGTAAATTTGGGCTAACCCGCAATCCGGTAAATTGGCAACACTGGTACCTGAAGTATGCAAATAATCGGGACTGCCATCGCCTGAGCAGTTATACCATCCGTGGCAAAAATCCCAATCTCCGTAACTATCCGGAAAATGTGAATAGGACTCGAATCCGGGGTTGGTTACCAGGTTTTGAGCAATTATCTCAGTTTTGCTTCCCAACCTTAAAAGCAGGAAGCAAATGTAGATAAAATGGGGTGATTTGGAAAAGTTGTTAAGGTACATGAATAGGATTTCGGTGTTTTCGGAGACCAAATTAGGGCTGCATTAATGAGGTGAAAAGCGGTAATTAGCGGAATGCGTGTTATTCGGGGTGAAATGGTGGTTTGACTTAGGGAGCTGAAAATTGTCAACATAAAATCTGTATAAATCAGCAAGAGTTTAGGTTTTCGGGATTAATTTTGTGCCTCAATCAAAAAATATGTCCGAACAACTTGCTACAGTAGAACAGGCCAGGCAACTAGGTCTGCTTGCAGAAGAATTTGAACACATCAAACAAATACTAGGTCGCACGCCAAATTTCACTGAACTCAGTATTTTCAGCGTAATGTGGAGCGAACATTGCAGTTACAAAAATTCCATAACCCTCTTAAAAACCTTACCAAGAAAAGGCAAAAAAATGCTGGTAGAAGCCGGAGAAGAAAATGCCGGACTTATTGATATTGGTGATGGTTTGGGCTGCGCTTTTAAGATTGAAAGTCACAACCACCCTTCTGCCATTGAACCTTATCAAGGTGCTGCTACGGGAGTTGGCGGTATACATCGCGACATATTTACGATGGGTGCCAGGCCTATTGCTTCATTAAACTCTTTACGTTTTGGAAATATCAACAATAAAAAAACGCAGCATTTAATGCGTGGTGTGGTTAAAGGTATTGGCGATTATGGCAATTGTTTTGGCGTGCCAACTGTTGCCGGTGAGGTATATTTTGAAGATTGTTATAACACCAACATATTAGTTAATGCCATGAGTGTTGGTATTGTGAAGGTTGGTGAAACGGTTTCGGCAATTGCTGAGGGAAAAGGTAATCCTGTTTACATTGTTGGTAGTGCAACTGGTAAAGATGGAATTCACGGTGCCAGTTTTGCTAGTGGCGATTTACATGATGAAAGTCATGAAGATTTACCATCGGTTCAAGTTGGTGATCCGTTTCAGGAAAAATTATTATTGGAAGCTACATTAGAAGCCATTAAAACCGGAGCCATTGTTGGTATGCAGGATATGGGCGCTGCGGGTATTACCTGTTCAACATCTGAAATGAGCGCAAAAGGTAAACACGGAATGAAAATTTATCTTGATAAAGTACCTACACGTCAGAAAAATATGAAAGGTTGGGAAATATTATTGAGTGAAAGTCAGGAACGTATGCTTGTAGTAGTGAAAAAAGGAATGGAGAAAGATATAGAAGCAGTTTTTGATAAATGGGATTTACATTGCGAGATTATAGGTGAAGTGATTGAAGGTGAACTGTTACAATATTATATGCACGGTGAATTAATTGCTGAAGTGCCTGCCGAAAGTTTGGTACTAGGTGGTGGTGCACCAATTTATCAGCGTGAATCTAAAGAGCCGGAATATATTAAAGAAATAAAATCGTTTGATGCCAATGCTATTGCAATACCAACTGATTTAAAAGCAGTGGCAAAAAAATTAGCTTCGAATCCAAATATTGCCAATAAAAGATGGATTACAGTGCAATACGATTCAATGGTTGGTGTAAAAAATACATCTACTAATTTAAAAAGTGATGCATCGTTAATTAGAATTATAGGTAAAAATAAAGGCTTAGCAGTTACTACTGATTGTAATTCGCGTTACGTATTTTCTGACCCATATGTAGGGGCGATGATTGCGGTGAGTGAAGCTGCGAGAAATATTGTGTGCAGCGGTGCAGAACCTGCTGCTATTACCAATTGTTTAAATTTTGGAAATCCTTATAACCCTGAAGTTTATTGGCAGTTTAGCAATGCTATTAAAGGTATGGGCGATGCGTGCAGAAAATTTGATACACCGGTAACTGGTGGAAACGTTTCATTTTATAATCAAAGTGAAGAGGGACCTGTTTATCCAACACCAACAATTGGAATGGTAGGTGTGTTGGAAGATTTCAAAAATCAGATGACATTGGACTTTATTAATTCAGGTAATGTAATTATGCTGATAGGTAAAGCAACCGACGATATTGCCTGCAGCGAATATTTGAAAGATATTCACGGCATTACTAAATCGCCGGCGCCACATTTTGATTTAAATGATGAATATGCGTTACAACAAACCATTAAAGACTTAATTCGCAATCAGTTAATTTATTCAGCGCATGATGTGAGCGAAGGTGGATTATTTACAACACTATTAGAAAGTGCTATGGTAAATAGCCTTGGATTTGAAATTGAAACTGATGCTACTATTCGTAAAGATGCGTATTTGTTTGGCGAAGGCCAGAGCAGAGTTGTTGTTTCAACATCTAGTGAAAAAGCTTTCGTGATTGAAAATATTTGTAAAGAATACGGTGTGCCGGTTAACGTATTAGGAACTGTTACAGACGGAAAAATTAGTATTGACGGTGAACAGTTTGGCAATACAATAGATTATAAAAATTTATACGACAATGCCATTGGGCAATATATGACTCAGGAAGTTGCCGTTTAATAAAAATCATACTTTATAATACAAGGCAGTCTGAACAGGCTGCCTTTTTTGTTTATATGCTTACGACAGCAGGTTGTTTTGCAAATAAAATAACCTTATTTTTGAAAGCCTGATAAAGGTTTAAACATTATTAATCAATTGTCGGAAATTCAATCTTTATATCGCAAATACGGATGGTTTACCATTATTTTGGTGCTGTTTATTCTGGCAAAACTGCCCGCTATGCAACTGCCCTACTTTTGGGATGAATTAGGTGTTTATTCGCGCGCAGGTTTGTATTTGCACGACAATGGATTAGGGTTGTTGCCTAAAAATTTACCTCCTGAACTTTCTCGTGGGCATCCTTTATTATTTTCATTTATTCACGGTTGTGGTTATTTTATTTTTGGCGATGGGGTAGTGGGCGGTCATATAACAGGATTAATTATTGCCCTGTTTTTATTGTTGAGTATTTATAAAATTGCCTATCATCATTTTAATCAAAAAACAGCGTTGTTGTCTGTTATGCTAGTAATTGTGCAACCGGTATTTTTTGCGCAATCCATTTTGGTGTTGCCGGAAATTTGCCTTGCACTGTTTATGTTATGGGCAATTCATTATTGGTCAATCCGTAAATATGGATGGTATGCACTAATGTCCACTGCAGCAATATTGATAAAAGAAACGGCCATCATAATTCCGGTAGTTGTAATTACGGCTTCAATTATTAATTGGCTAGTTCAACGGCCAAAAAAAAGCATAGGCTTCCAATGGAAGCAGTTACTGGTGGTGACACCGTTTTTGATTTTCGGATTGTTTTTAATTATTCAGCGTCAGCAAAACGGCTGGTATTTATTTCCGTTACATGGTGAAAATGTAGACTTTAAAATTAAAAAGATAATTGAATTTGGCATCGATTTCATGTCCTTTACATTTATAGAACAAGGACGATTGGTATTATTGGCAGCAGGATTAATAATTGCAATTATTTTATTGTATAAAAAATTATGGCATTACCATAATTTCACAACATATCTTATCATGTTATTTGTTGGTGGCATTTTATTCAGCTCGCTCAACTTTTTTATGAACCGGTATTTAGTGTTTGCCATTATTCCTTTGATAATTGTATTTGCGCATTTGCTTATTACTGCAGTAGCAACTTACAGATGGTTATATGTATTTGTTCCATTGGTGTTTTTTGCCGGAATGATTTCCATGTATGGATATGAGCTTTATCCGGTGAGTGATGAAACCATGTCGATGGAAGCGAAATTTCACTATGATGAAGATATGAGTTATATCTATTTTCTGGATGCGCAAATTGAGGCTGTGAATTTTGTAAATGAAAGAGCAAACAACACGACACAGTTTTTTGTCAATTTCCCTATGGTGTTTGCATTTAATGAACCGCGATTTGGATTTCCGGTTTCAAAAACAAAAACAATAATTCAGGTGAAGACAAAACAAAAGGGTTTTGAATATGCCATCATAAGTAATCCCGGTTCGTACGATTTTAAATTGCCTGCTGGCGATAGTTTGCGTCTGGTGAAAATGATTAAAAATGAGGTAGTGGAAATTCCAATCTACGAACCAAATTTTGAGTGGTAACTGAACTTTTTGGCATCTAATGATGTTTGTCATACACGATTAATAATGTTTTAAATAAATTACTTGTTATGCGTATACCAGCTTATATTACTGTTGTATTCACACTGGCACTTTTGGTGAGTATTCAAGGTTGTCAGCAAACTGCCAACGGCACAAATGATAATTCAAAACAACCTTCCGGAATGGCTGCACCGGTATCACCATATACTACTAATGCTGACTGGAATAATTACTGGTATGGCGGTAAAGCTGAATTAACTAGTTATTATCTTAAACAAAGCAGATACGGAGAAATTCATGAAGGCACTGTTGTAAATGTTTTTGTAACCGAAGATTTTTCTAAATCGAAACAAGTTAAGTTGGATAATCCATCTGCGGCAGGTGCAGATAAATTGCCAATACTAAAATTAAATCAGTCTTATAAATTTAATACCGGTATTTATCCTTATTCAGTAATGATAAGTGCTTTTCAACCAATCGATATAAATAATTATCCGCATGCAGTGAAAATTACGGGTAGTATGCAAGAATGGTGTGGGATGGCTTATTACCAAATGAATTCAGGAGAGAATGGATTTAATATCGAATCGAGAAGTTATTTCGAAACAGAAGGTGATAAACAACTTACTATCAAAACAATAGTGCAAGAGGATGAATTATGGAATCTTATTAGAATTAATCCTGATAAATTACCGAAGGGTGAGATGCAAATTTTACCTGGCGCCATGTATTTGCGTTTAAGCCACAAACCAATGGAACCTGTTAAAGCGAATTTAGATTTGCGTGATGAAAATGGTATTATGGTGTATGTAATTGACTTCCCTACTTTAGAGCGACAATTGAATATCCGGTTTGAAAAAACCTTCCCATATAAAATTACAGGTTGGGACGATACCTATGCCGGATTTGATGGGAAAAAATTAACCACCACTGCTGTACGTTTGAAAGATATGATGTTAGACTATTGGTCTGCGCATAACAATTATGATAGAGTATTACGCGAGCAACTTGGCTTGCCAAAGGATACTCAATAATTGATTTATTCTAAAAATGGTAATTCGTAACGAGCAGAAAATCTTTTTTGTGTTTCCATAAAAGATTCCGCTTGTTGCTTTAACATGTTTTGGTTGGAACGCAATAATTCCTGAACCCGAATTGAATCTTCTTTTAAAAATAAACTATCCGATAACATTTTGTGTACGGTATCGAAAATGGCAAAAGCATTGAGATAATTTTCTATCATGGATAAACCCGCCAAACGCAATGTGTCATCATCTTCCAAGGGTGTCAGATTATTTAAAGAATCCTGCATGTTGAGTAAACGCGTTACGGAGTTTTGTTTTTTGATAGTGTATTCCTGCATAAAGTTGGTGGTGTTCCAAACTTTCATGGTGCGTTCACTTTGTTCGATATAACTCACTACTTTGTCATTATAGGACGTTACTCGTTCATATTTCTTTTTATTGCAAGAAATAAAAACAAGAGAGGCAAGCATTAAAACGAGTCCGTATCTCATAAAAAATTGCTTTAGATTTGTGCAAATTTACACAAATGGCAACTGATTTACATACCGACAAGCCGCTGATACTGGTTACAGGTGCTCTGGGATTTATAGGCAGTTGCCTGGCATTGGAGCTATTGCGCAGTGGAAAGTATCGCGTTGTTATTTGTGATGACCT
>Ga0075158_10003511_pt1 | contig 11031 bp, 8 predicted proteins | sample JI91814BDNA_FD_70968 | JGI IMG/M metagenome (GOLD analysis project Ga0075158, IMG submission 70968) | Wastewater effluent complex algal communities from Wisconsin, to seasonally profile nutrient transformation and Carbon sequestration -... | ecosystem: Engineered > WWTP > Effluent > Algae... | reverse complement strand
CATATTACCTTCAGGTCAATCCTCATTCGTTTTAGAAGACGTTGATGTAATTAATGCGTCTATCTACTCAATAATCTTTGATATGCCAGGGAGCGATTATTTTCGTCCGGAGTTTGGTCTGGGTGCTCAAGGGTGGCTATTTTCACCTTACAATGACCAGATCAAGGGCATGAGGATTAACCAAATTAGACAGGCAATAAAAAGATGGGAACCAAGAATAGCTTTAGGTGAGATTTCATTTACCCAAGCTAATGGTGTTGCTTCAATAACAATACAATATTCATTTACATCTGGTGTTTTAAAGAATTCAGGAAAATTTAAGTTCAGTTTAAACATCTATAGAGGAGGACAATAATGGCTCAACAACAAACACAGTTCGCAGATCAGAGTTATTCTTCTATCTATGGAACACTAACTGACTTTCTTTCTAGTAATGATGTCTTCAATAATCAACTACCTTCTGACTTTAGTTCTAAATTGTTAGGTGTTTTATCTACAGCTTTGACTTCAGTAAACTATTATACTGATCGTAAGGTTCAGGAAGCCTATTTAGCGACCGCTCAGTCGCCTTATTCAGTGATGAATGGTGCATTAAGTCAAACAGGTACTCTAATTGGCTCTACGCCTTCTGTAGCTGAGATTACCTATCAAATAGATATGACTAATCCAATGTCAGTAGGTGGAGTTAGATATACATTACCACCATTTACATTGTTTACAGTTGATGGTAATCAGTTTTATACTCCTTCTTATATAACTATTGACTCTACAGTAGCTACTATGGGTACGTTTTCATTAGTAGAAGGATCATTAAAGACTCAGACCTTTACAAGTGATGGCAGTAAATTCCAAAAATTCTATGTGTCTAGTGGGTTTTTAAGCGGTCAGGCTGTTCAAGTTATAGCTATGGACTCAACTTCTAATGTATATTCAGAGTGGACTCAAGTAGATTCCCTTATTGAAGATGGCTTTACTGTCTCTGATAACACATCAGTAGGCGGAACTTTAACTAAAATACCATTACAATGCTATCAAACTAGTGTTTATCCTGATGGAAGCCTATGTATTCTCTTTGGAGACAATGAACTTGGTTCAATACCTCCATATGGTACTCAAATTACAATAAATTACTTTGAATGCTCTCAAGGCGCACTTAATTCTACATATTTACCTGGATCTGCACCTTCAGCAGTAATGACTTTATCGTCAACATTAGATGATAATAACGTAAATGTGTTCAATACTCTTATGCAAACCAATTGCTTTAAGATATATGGCGGTGCTCCGGCTAGAAGTTACTCATTCTATAAGAATTTTACCCCTAAATTAGGTGCGAGCAAGAAAAGAATCGTTAGTCCTGATGATTTATCAGCATTATTGTTAGATTATACCTTTGGAACTAGTAATTTAAAGCCAATTAAAGGTTGTAATGTACTAAGTGTTAAAAATAGGAGCTATATAAACAATACAATGACTCCATTATTGCTCATGGACGAAGATTTATACAATAATCCAGACTTTCAAGCAGATTTATCTACATATTTGACGAATACAGCTATACCTTGTGTGATTACACCTGTGTTAGCAACAGTTTCTCCTTTTGCTATTACTGTTACTGTGTCTTATTTAGATAGTACGTATAGCCATTCAGAGCTAACTACAATGATTCAGTCAGTTATTCAGTCAATGATACCTATTCAAGCTCAAATTATGGCAGGTGCTGTACCTAAATGGGATATGTCTAGTGCTTCTGAGTCAAGTTTTGGTACAACCTATTACTTACAAGACTTTTACTCTAATATAGCAAGTAAAGTAGGTCTTAATAAGATTTCTATATCATATAACTATGGTGGATCTACAGATAAAGTTGATCCAGGCGTTAATAGTGTTCTGGGATTGGATTTTACTCAGACATTATTAGGTATTCCGCCCATAACAATTAATTTCGTGTAACATTATGCAAAAAGATACGTATAATATACAAAATATCGTTAATGCTGTCCCATCTTCCCTATACTATCCATATAAAAGTCCATGGATAGACTTCTTTTTAGATTATGCTAAGACTGCTGATCTTATATTATCTGATAAATTAAACTTTTTATCAAGTATTCATAAGCCAGATCATCAAAATCTTACTGGTTTAAGGTTAGAAGCTCAGGATTTATCCTTTAATTGGGATGGAATAACAAAAATTCAGTCAGAAAAGTTACAAACTTTAATAAATTACTTAAAATCATATCGTTTAACAGCTAGTTCTGGTTGTACTGTTGTATTTCCTAATGGAAAAGTAACACAATCTGGATATGAGAACATAAATACTTTAAAACTGGTAAGTTTTCTATCAAATAATCTATTAAAATTAGTACCACTATGGACTAAAGATGGTATAAACTTTTATTCTAGCCATCAAGCCAATATTGTTAGTGGTATCTTAAATCCTTCAGGAAGTTTAGAAGGAAAAGACACTTCTTATAGAACTAATGATATAGATCCTTCTTCTGGTATACCTCCATCAGCAAATGATTGGTATATGTCTAATTTAGTAGATATTATTCTAACTCCTATGCCTAATAATATGTCTGTGCAGGATACCGTTGATCTATTTGATTATCTAATGCCTATTTCTGTGAAAATACGAAATGTAGAGGCATATGAAGTAGATTCAACCGGAGTTGTCACACATACTACATACCCCTTCTAAGCTTTCCGCATAGATGCTTTTCAAAAGAAAGTTTTAAATGTCTGTTTATTCATTTCTAACCAATCAAGGTCAGGCTGCCTTAAATACTGCACTAACTGGCGGCACAAATGTTGTTTTAACTAAATTTAAAGTAGGGACAAGTACTGCTCCTCACTCTGCTGCAGATACAGACTTATTTTCGCCTGTTTATACTGGTACATTCACTGGTAAGGTAATAAAACCAATAGATATGTACTTATCTATTGTTGATTGTATTGTACCTTACACATCTGGTGGATATACAATCACTGAAGTTGGTCTATATTTCACTCAAAAGATTGCAGGCGTACCAACTGATATACTTTTTGCAGTAGTTCAATACCCTCCAACACCAAAAACAGTTGGAAGTAACTATCCAATCACTCTTATTATCCAAACTGGTACTAATTCAGGTGATTCAGTAGCTGTAACTGTACCAAATAACCAATTTGCTACAATTAACTATGTAGATATAGCAAAACACGCTGGTTTAGCTGATATGTTACGTCCAATGACTAATGACAACGTATATATCACTCCAAAATGGCTTGAAACCTTCTTTTCTTCTAATTCAAGTGTCTCAGGTTCAACAGCTGCTAATGCAACATGGGCTGCTGACTTATCAGGTGCTAATTCCCCTTCAATAATCTATATAGAAGATGCATCTACCCAGACTCTGAATGGTGAATCACGTAAATTCTCAATGGCTGACTGGTTATTAAAGTTCCAAGATCCAAATACTGGTATTTATGAATACACTCCAATCAAAAGATCATATACACAGTATGTTTCTGCCAATGCTACACCATTTACTATCCCTGTTGAGAACTTAGCTAGTGGAATTATTTGTACAGTAACAAATACAACTGGTGTAACATCAACAATCAACTTACCAGCAGCATTAAACTTCGTCAATGGTACAAGTACAATCACTTTAAGACCTGATGAATCTGCTACTATTACAAGAATTAACAATACTGCAATCGTAGCGTTAATTGGTATTTATAGTTTACCATCTGTAGTGTCTATAACAGGTTTTTATAACTTTATGGATGCAACAATGGCAAACATTGATGCTTCTATTTCTTCTGCTTTGTTTGCTACTCTTCTTACTAATGCACCTCCAGGGTGTGTAATGATTGTAGATGTCCCAGGATATCAAACTGTTAATACAGAAGACTATTATTTGAACTTTGGTGATATTATTATCAAAGATCCAGCTGGTAATGTTACAGTTCAAAAGCAATATTTCAATTATTATACTCAAGCTAATGCTGCTGTTTATAATATGGCTACTTATGAGCTTTCTGATGGTACTATTTGCAGTATTGAGAACACTACAGCAAGTACTACATCAGTTATTAACCTTCCTATTGGTTATACATTCACAGACGGTATTACAACATCATTTGATTTACGTCCATCTTCAACATTAACACTGTTTAAGAATCCAGGAACTACAACTGTAGTTAAAATTGGTGAAATGTGTGCCCCAGTTAGCACAAGTAGACCAACTGCACAAGGTAATTTGTATTCTATGTACAATATTGCTATTGATGCATCAATGGCTCCTGGTGCGTTTGCTCTTACTTTAAACACATTACCACAATCTACTCTTATGAGAGTATCGGTAGCGGGTACACAAATTGTAAGTGGTATTTCTTATCAGTTAGAAATAGATGATTTAATCTTAAAAGATAATTTAGGTGTTTATAAAGTAATTCAAACCGCACTTAAATGGAAATACTTACCAATTACAGTTGATACTGTTTTAACTGCAGCACAATTACCTCTAAAAACTCATTTAACAGTTGAAAATACTTCTAGTTTCCGATTAAAAGTAACTTTACCTGCTGGCTATACATTCACTAGAAATAATAAATACTATCCAAACAATATTGAGTTTATTTTAAATGCTACTGAGAATGTTACTTTAACTTTAGCAGACCAAGCGTTAAATACTATCGCAATAGTTGCAAATGAAGGAACAGAATATCCTTTATCGGCTAGAATAGCAACAACTGCAGGTGGTGCTATTGATAATGGTATCATATTATACTCATCTAATCGAATTCCTGGTCGTAGTAAAGTCTTAATCTCTCAAACACCATCTACAAATTATGTAATTACTGAAACTAACATCGGTAAAGATTTTCAAGGTTACTCTTTATTAGGTATTTCGACTGTAACTACTGGTGGTGGATATGTTGATAACGGCATTCTTCTATATGATCAAACTTCTGGTGCAGGTACTTCAGCATTACTAATTGCTGATGCAGGTTTATGTTATGATGTAACTTATTTAGGTGGCTCTGTTTCAGATCCTTCATTGATCTATGCGTCAGAAGTGGCAGCGGGTTTTGGTGGATCTACTTCTGGTGGATTATTGATATGCTCCTCTACGGCTACAGTTGGTTATGGTGCTATCTTATTAGGTAATGACGGCCTAGTTTATAGAATAACTCTTTAGGACTTTTAATGAAAAAAATATACGATTCTTTATACTACATGGACCCAGCAGACTATTCTATTAGTCTAGAAACTGCAGGTGCTGTAGCAGTACTACCTAACGCTGCTGATGTCCCTGCACTAGAGAGAGGTGATGTCTACATCATCTCTACCCCTCTAGGTGGCTCGCTTGCTAATGGGGGTAAATCAAACCTTTCAGCAACATGGGCAGGTGCAGATTTCAATGCTATCAATTTTCCGACATTAACTAATGCTGTTTTTTCTGATAATCAAATTCAAGCTACCGCTGCAGCAGCATCATTTACAACAAAAAACCTCACAGTTCCAGCTGGATATAAATTCTCTTTAGTAGATGTTGAAGTAGATTATATCGCCCCATTATTACAAGTTGGCGGAACAGCAGGTGCGATTACTTTATCGGGTCCTTCTTTAGCTTTGGGAACTAGATTACTAGTTACTCAGAATGGTACAACCTTTGAAACTACAATTACAGCATTAGGTACTTCTACTTTATCGGGTTATTCATGGTCATCTAATCCTGTAAAATCATTTAATAATTCTGCTAACTGGTGTAAAGTTCTCTATGATGGAACTCGCTATGTAATTTTGTCAGGTAGTAGTACGTTATCTAAATATTTAGGAGTTTCAACTGACGGTGAAACTTGGAGCTATGTTACTCTACCTTTTCAACTTCATTTTTCTTCTATGGTGTTTAGCGGAACTAAATATGTAGCTGTAGCAAGTGGTTCAAATACAGGTTTTGTTTCAACTGATTTAGTTACATTTACCCCAATTACTTTACCTGCTAATAGATCATGGTCTTCCGTAATTTGGACAGGTACTAAATTTGTTGCTATTTCATCGGAGGGAACTCTAGCTTTCTCTACTAATGGCACTACTTGGACGGCAGGAGTAATCCCTATTGCTGGTAAATGGTCTGGTATATCTTATGGTGCAGGAATATATGTAGCAGTACAGGGTAATGGTTCTTCGTCTAGAGTTTATGCTACTTCTACCAACGGTATTAACTGGATTCAACATACTTTACCAATTACAGCGGATGCATCAAATGTAAACTTCCTAAATAATAGATTTATTATTACATTTAAAGGAAGTAGAACTTTACTTTCTTCCACTAATGGTACAGTTTGGTTGAGTTCTACATTACCTGTATTATCGGACTGGATGGATTCATCATTTGGGGGTGGGGAGTATGCAGTGTGTTCTGCTACCAATCCTTCTTCTCCGGTTTACACTTCTACTGATTTGATCAATTGGGTTGGAGAGACTGCTACAGATTATAAAATTGGAGATTCTTATGATTTATCTTCAATAGCGTGGGGTGCAGCACATGGATTTGTAGCAATTTGCAAATCATATGATAAAGTTCTTTCTCGTGCCCCACAGTTTACAAGTAGCGGTAATACATATTCTCCAGCTATTACTGGCTTACCTACTTCAGTCTCAATTGGGGGTCAAACAGCAGGTGTATCATTTATTAATGGGGCGTCCCCTCCAACAATTGTACCTGCAACACTTACTAAAACAGCACCAGATGCTAATGGGTTAGTAAAGGCTACCTTCTCGTTAATTGGACCAGCAACTCAGTTCCAACTTCAATTCAACATGAATTTAGGTGACGCAGTTACATCTGTAGCTTATACCTTATATCAAGATTCTACTTCAGAACCAGTTACCACATTAAATGCTAACACACTTTATGGGTATGTTACTGATGGTGTTGATTGGTTCTTAATTAGCCAAGGTGGAGCTTTATCTCTTTTTACTAATCCAACTAATTTCCCTATCCCTGGAAATCCAACTACAACCTATACAGATACTACTAATAACATCTCTTATAGATGGGACCCCGTTACCAACTCTTATGTAACAGTTGGGGATGGTCGATTATATCAATTCTCTAATCGTGCAGGTTTTCCTGCTACTGGTTTAGAATTTAATCATTATATTGATAGATCAACAGGTGTTGAATACTACTGGGATCCAGTTCGTGCAGCATATATTGCTAAAGGTGGTGGAGATACTCCAATTGGTACAATCCATACATTATTTGGTTCTACAGTTCCTGCTGGTTATTTATTAGCCGACGGTTCTGCATTTAATACTACAACTTATCCATTCTTACATGCTTGGTTACAAGCAGAATATCCTGGTTATGTTTCAGGCACATTACCCAACTTAACAAATATGCATCTACGGATGACTGACGGTGTTAGAGTTATTGGTGATTACCAAGCTGATGCAATTTTACAACATAGCCATTCTGCTTCAATATCTGGAGGTATTTCCTGTGCCACCGTAATTGGTGACGATGATGGTCTCTATCGTGGTAACCGGAACTTTGGTACAAAAACTCCTACAGGTGACCTAAGTGTTTCCGTTGGGGCAGTTACGGGCGCATCTACTGCTTCTGAAAATAGAGTTAAAAATAAAGCTGTTAAATTTATCATTAAAGCAGTTAACGGTCATATGGACACTGGTGGTATTCCTGCAGAAAAAGAAATATATTTCTTTGCTACATTTGCTAACTTCCCATCTCCAGGTGTTTCTGGTAAGATCTACATTGATCAATCTAATGATAAAGCTTACTTCTGGAATGGTTCTTATGTGTCTCTTGGTTGGTCTGAGAAAAATGCAGTAAATATTGTTCCTGTAACATCTTCACCATTTAATTATACATCTGGTCAGTTCTTAGATGTACAAATTCCAAATGCAATCATTAATTTACCTTTGTTACCATCTGGTCAAAGCATTAAAATTAGTAATTCAGGTGCAGCACATAATACAGTTATTAATGCCAATGTAAATGGTGCTACTTCTAATAACAGTCTAATTAATCCTTACAATAAGATTACTTTAACAGCTCTTGCTACTGAATTTAGAATAGATTAATTGAACCAATAAAATTTAGCCACGATAAAAGGTGGCTTTAAAGGACAAAAATGAAAAAAGTCTACAATGATTATTTTATAAAACCTGATGAGTTCTCAATTGAGACAGGTACTATAGAAGCTACTATGCTTCTCCCTGATCCTAAGACTCTTCCTGCTACGGCAATTGGTTCAATCTATATAATTTCTGCTCCATTAGGTGCAAAAGTAGTAAGTGGTGTTATTTCTTCTCAGCAATTAGATTATGTTGGAAAAAAATTAAATTCAGGTGTATTTGCTAACACATCAGGTGTATTTGTTTCCGATGGTGTTGTTATGTCGGGTATGACTCCTTCATCTGTTGAAATAAAACCATTAGGTTTAAAAGCTTCTGCTCAGTCATTTGTACATGGTAGAGTATTAGTTGTTTATGATGAATTAATATCTAATCCACCTGTAATTGAACCTAAGTTAGATGGTAGTACAACTTTAACAGATACTCCTAATTTATATGTTCACCCTACTGTAGATGGTAAATATGAAGTAACTTCTTCAGTTACTCAAATTTGTCGTTCATTCTCTACCATTATTAATATGGAGGGAGGGGAGTCAATCTCAAGAATTAAGGTAGATTTGTATTCTATTGATGAAAAACTTGGTATTGTTGTATTAAATCCAGGTGATGTGGGTGCTTTCCGTTGTGATGGTAAAAACTGGTATAATGTATCAGCTGGAACATCAGGTGGTGGAGGTGGATCTGCTCAAGCAGTATCCCCAGTATTTACTAGTATGTCATCTGCATATGCTATTCCAACTGCTGATGCAGTAGTAGGTATGACAGTATGACAGTATATGACTTAGCTACTAATAGAAGCTATTATTTAAATTCTTTACCGCCTAGCACACCATCAAACTGGTCTCCAGTTGGTTCAGGTAATGTACAAGATTCATATCGTGGCACAAATGCTGCTTTTGATTCTGGTGTATCTACACAAATGTGCAATTCAACTCAATCTGTAGTTTCAGCAAACATGCCAGGTGAAAAGATTTACAAAATTATTGCTACAGCTGATATGGACGTAACATTTGACTTACCTGTAATTGGAAGAAGCCCGGAATTGGTCGGTAATACTTGGCACTTATATACTGGCGATAAATTAACATTTTATAAAACTTCTGATGGGACAGCAATTATCGCGGAGGTGAGCTAATGGCAGAAAAAAATTTAGACATTGAAATGTATGGTGCCATTAAGGAATTAGGGGCTAAATTAGAGGCCTCTGATAGATCAAGAACAGAATTCCAGACACGCTTAGAAAATAAAGTAGATGAATTTGGTAGACAATTAAAAGAAGTTCATGACAGACAAGATTCCTTAGCAAAAACACAAGAAAAACACTCAGAAGATATCGCGGAATTACAGGGCTGGAAGAAACATATTGAACCTACAGTAGAAAAAGCTGATATGATGTTTACAATTTACTTTTATGTAAAAAAACATTGGATAAAAGTTCTTATATTATCATTTTTAATATATACTTTTCCAGTTATGACTTGGGTGTTATGGATTGTTAATAGTCATGCAATAGATGTTCCATTTTTTGCTAGAATTTCCGCCTTTTTCATCGACCCTTATATAAATAAATATTTAGGCGATGCTGCATATCATAATTATCTTTATGAGAGTGCTATCCAATAAAGGATTATCATGAAAACATGGAAACAATTTTGGCTAGAACAAGAACAAGATATTATGGAAGTTTTAGCCAATAATATCTTAAATTTTGCTACTTTATTGGGTGTTTTAAGTATCTGGATTAAAGCTGCTTACCCTCAATACTATGATAGCTTTAATAGTTTAATTACTGGATACTTATTAGTTGCACCTTCAGCTAAAAAAAGTTAAAAATATATCTTGACAAAAAAGATATTTTATGATATAATAATGCCTACTTATTAAGTTATAAGTAGTCTTGAATTAGGAACAAACATGCCATTAAATTCAAAACAAATAATAACAACTGAAGACTTACAAACGTATAGCGTTTGTGGGTATAATCCATTAGTCTCCTATGTTGTTGGTAATAATGTAAAAGATCCAATTACTGGTGATATTTATAAATGTACAACAAACGCCCCTGCTGGAACTTTGCTTTCTGACCCTGCTTATTACACTCCAGTAACTAGTACACCTCTACTAGCAGCAACTGATGCTCAAGCACTCGCAATGGCATCATCAGCAATAGCAGTAACTCCTGCTAACTTAGCAGCCCTCAGAGCCTCCTCAGTCGAATCTGCTGCTAAAACTATTACTAATAAATTTATTAATCCAGCGGATTTAGCTGGTATGAACAGTTTAGCTTTAGCTTCAGATACCTATAATGCTAGTACAAATAGTCCTACATTAGCTAGTATGAAAGATGGAGATATTTATAAGGTATCTACCGAAGGTATTCAAACTATTGGTGGAGTTTCTAGCTTTTGTGCTGTTGGTGATTTAATTGCCAAAGCTAATGGTGCTACTTTCTTTATGTCAGTAAATCCAGTTAGTTATAATGCTGCTAATGGTCAAACAGCTGGTGGTTTAACTGTTTCTTTTACTCAATTAAGTCAATTAGGTAGAATAGTAAATATTACTACTTCAGGCTCAGTAACTGGTGCTATTGCAGGCGCAGTAGTTGGTGCTGGGAGCTATCTAATAGCAGGAGATCAAGTACAATATTCTAGTAATGGTTTAAGCTTAGTAAATCTAGAAATAGAACCTAATACTACTATTAATTATGGAACTGGAAGTTCTTTTGGAACTTTAGGTTTATTAAATACTTACATTAATAAAAGAAGCTACATAAGTTTAACCCTCAATCAATTAAGTGCCACCACAGAAACAGCCTCTGTAGATGTTAGTAATGATTGCGATGGTGCATTAAGCATACTTGGCAATGGATTTAC
>Ga0075158_10003509_pt1 | contig 11036 bp, 10 predicted proteins | sample JI91814BDNA_FD_70968 | JGI IMG/M metagenome (GOLD analysis project Ga0075158, IMG submission 70968) | Wastewater effluent complex algal communities from Wisconsin, to seasonally profile nutrient transformation and Carbon sequestration -... | ecosystem: Engineered > WWTP > Effluent > Algae... | reverse complement strand
TACAAAAATAAAAGAACTAACAGCAAAAGAAAGACATAAATATATAGACTCTGCATATTTGGCAAATGATATATTAAACGATCCTAATTATAATATTAATATAAATAAAATATGTGATGATATATTAGAAGATGGAATTATAAACATAAACGATATTCCCAAAATTATCGAGCTTTTCGCAGAAATAAAAAAAGTAATTGAGAAATGACATTATGGAAAAATAGCATTTGACACATATGCTGCTATATTAGAAATTATATTAATGACTATTGTGTCCCCTTTTTTGGGCAGCGTATCACAAACCCTTTTATTAAATGTAATTAAAGCATGTATTAAAATTATATGAGGAGCAAAAGAAATTATTCAAGAATCATGCGGGACATGGTGTTGTGGTTAATTATTATTAAATTGTATATGTATATTTTTATTTCATGTTCTATATAATTTCCTTTTCTTTATTTATTTGAGAGTTTGTCATATATGGAATGCTAAAATTAAATAGCGAATAAAATATAGTAGAATTTTATTATTCTAGTATAGAGTGATAGTAAGACAAATATAAGACATCTTAATACATGTCTATATATTCTGGGTTCCTATCATTTATATTCATTAATGATATTATACCATTATGATTATATAGAGTATAATATACATCTTGCTATTATCTGAATTATTTTCCATATACCTAATTAAATTCACTAAATTGTACCAACTTATTTACACCGTACCAAAATAACGGCTTTTTTTCATTTTATATAATGAGGTCATATAATTGTTCCTACTAGCTCATATTAATATTATGTTGTTATTACTTATTTATATTGTTTTTTTGACAATTTGACAGGATATATATAAAAAAAAATTATATATAATATAATTTAAACAACACACTATATATATATATTATATATGCTAATTGAAAATTTAAAGAGAAACAAAGAAGGATTAACACCACAAACATATAAGACTTACACTAGTATAATAAACAACATTGCAAAAAAAATAAATAAAAAAATATCTAACCACAAAGATATAGAAGCAAATTTTAAAGACATAACTGAATTTTTAAATAATATAGAAAGTAGAAAAAGAAAAACATTATTAGCGGCATTATTATTATTAGCTTTACCTAATAAAGAATTATCAGAAAAAATAAGAAAATCAATGATGGAAGATATAGAAAAATATAAAGAAAATGAGCATAATCAAGAAAGAACAGAAAAACAACAAGCAGCATGGATAGAATGGGATGAAGTAAAAGCAATGCATAAACATTATGAGGATAAGACAAAACATTTATTAAATTCGAGTGGTGATTTATCAAAACGTGATTTTTATGAATTACAAAAATACATTATACTATCATTATATACCATTATCCCTCCTTTGCGTTCTCTTAATTTTACAGAAATGAAAATAAAGAATATAAATAAGAATGTAGATAATTATAGAGATAAAAATGAATTTGTATTTAATGTGTATAAAAACAGCAATAAAAAAGGACGCGACGTGATACAAATACCAACAGAATTAAAGCAAATATTAATAAAATGGGAAAATATAAATGACAACCAATATTTATTAATAGATACAAAAGGGAATAAATTAAATCAAACTAAATTAAATAATATACTAAATAATATATTTGATGGCAAGAACATTGGTCCCAGTATGTTAAGACACATATATTTAACACATAAATATAATGGCGTAAATTTAAATGAAATAAAAAAAGATGCAGATAATATGCAACACAGTATTATGCAAAATATGAAATATATTGCAAGATAATGATTAATATGACAGTCCATTAGGAGTGTTATATAAAATTTTGTTTCCCATCCCCCTACCCCGAATTTTTTGGCCGTATCCGTATTTAGCGGCAGTTTTTAAAGCGGCCCCTATATATGGTACGTTCTCGATTTCCGGGACCGCTCATATGAGACGTCCTGCATATCTTTTGTCTTTTAGTGTTTTATTTACACTAGAAGCTTTATTAAAAATATTTCTTATTGTATCAGTTATTCCTTTTCCTTTCATTTTTTTCGGCATTATATATATTATGTGTTATTTTTTTTTCCACCCAGTTTGGACACTATATATATAAAATATAAACCAAAGTAACAGGGTAATATATCAGACACAACATTATTTATATAATGTATGCCAATATATGCGATCTGAATTATTTAATATATATGCATCACTCTTACTAGGCAACATTATATTTAAATTAAATACTTCTTCTAATACTTAATTAAGATGTATTAATAATGTTTATTCATCTTATATTATTGCTCTGCTTCTTCTATCTAATAATATGTCTAATGTTTTTGCGCGTTTTTTATATTCCTATATATATGTTGATCTTTATTATGTAAACTACTATTTATTTATTTTTTGTATTTTTTATTTATCTTGATCAGAACATGACATATTATTTAATGTATCAATATCTACATTAAAACCAATATCATTTAATATTTTAATAATCTACTGTCTAACAGCTGGGAGGTTTTATGTATATATTATATCAAACATCTCACACTCTTACTAGTGCCAATTTTATAAATTTTATATTTGCAATAAATTATATTCGCTATATATCTTTTACTATTTTATTAATTATAATGTTGGGTCATATATAACATGCTTAACATTATTATTATTATCTATGTATTATTTAAGCTATGTATTATAGTCTGCTATATTATTTATGTCGTTTTCCTTATTATAACCTGTAAGCTTATTATATAAAATACATGATATTTTATTATAATATTTATTTTCTTCTTTTATATCTTGTGTTGTTAAGTACTATATATATTATTATGTTTGCTCCTATGGAATTAATGTAGCTAGTGCTTTTTATTCCTATTTTAGTTTTTATTTATGTTCTTGTTTTTCACATGTGTCACACTAGAATACAACATTATATTATTATTGTTTAAATGCAGCATATAATGCATATGTATAATTGTGATACTATTTTAATAATTCATGTCTAAAATTAATATAGTGATTTATAATATCCTTCTATTTATCATGTGTTATATATTCCAGCATATCATATAGATCACTTTTAAATATACCTTTGTTAAACTACATTATAATTTATTATTACTACTCATAATTATCATAGATTTCATTTTTATCATAATTATAATTAGATGCCTACATATATATAGCGTCATCATAAGGGGCAACATATATATGTTAATCACTTATGTCTCTCACTCTATGTAGTTGTTGCATAAATTCATTTGTGTCGCAACTACATGATGTGTACAATCCATATATTTATTTGAAGACGTTTTATTATTCATATGAAACCCCAACAGAAATGGACGGAGTATATATAAAGATGTCATATTATTCTAGTTCTTCATTTATATTAATAATAAATTCTTCTTATTCTTTCTTATCTGTTTTTGACGTAATGTTGTATATTTTTTTATTTGGGAATTCTTATTTTATTTTTTCGCACATACTTAAAGCACCTTATAATGATGTAGTTGCTATTATAGTTTATTCATTATTTTTTATATCATTATATATTTTTAATAAAATGTTCTATGTTTCGCAGAATGTAACATTATGAAATATAAACGGTGTGTATATATTATTATATATAATTCTCTTCTGTTATAATCTAGTGTGTTTAATAAATGATTACACATATACATCAGCATAATACACATTACATATATTTAATGCTCTTTCTATTTCCTATTTTTTATTTATAGTTTTTATAATGTCCTATCTCTCTTATTTACTACTCTATTTATAATTATATGAACTTATGTGGGTTGCTTATTATGGTAGTAAATACTACATAAAATTAATATCATTTTGGGAAATATCAGCATCCATGCACACTACTTATTATGTAAAACGTAATATATTATTTTTTAAATGTTCTATTGTTTGAAGTATGCGCGGTGCGCTATGATTATGCATATGCTAAGACAACATATATTAATTAAATGTTGCTATCTAGTCAATTATAACCATATCGAAATATATCTATGGGTACATTGCCTTTAATCGTTTAATGCTATTTATTTGAATAATGAAGCGTCCATTATTTTTTATTTTTATCAATTCTCCTTTTTCGTTTTATTGTAGTAAATATGGTGCGTCCATATCAATGCATTTATTTTTTTGGCATTTTTGATAATGGATAAATCCATGCTATTTTAAGTCCCCATAATGTTTATGTGCTAATGATACACGACAAGTGATAAATAATATTGTTTTTTCTGGATTATTTTATATGTACTATGTTATCAATGAACTTTACCCAGTGCCTTTCTATGATTATATATATATTACGTCATTCGCATCAATATCAACATTTTTTATTAATTCTTCATTTAATTCAGTGTATGGTATATTTAGGCAATCAAGTTTATATTATTTATTATTTATTTGAGTTTATGTGTAATAATCTGCGTATTGTTATTCATAATATGACAATGTAAATTATTGTTGCTTATCTAGTACCTATGCATCTATTAACATTCTTATTATGCTTTATAATGTATATGCATTATTCTTTCTTGTTTTAAATTCACTAAATTATTTTATGCACTAGTATTCATTATAATCAGCATAAGGAGAAGAAAAAAATTAAAAATCTTCTAATGCCTAATAATATGAGTAGTGGTCATGAATATTATTAAATAAAGCTAGCCCAGTATTTATCCATTGATTGTAATCTACATATGTCTACACGTCATTTATTAAAACATCATCACGGAAAAGGGAAATAATTAAATGTGTAAATACAGCATTAAAATAAATTCTTTCATCGTCTATATTCTAGTGTATATATTATATGTTGTCTTCATCTTATATAAGCATCTACTTTTTTTATTATAATATTATTGGTGCATCACATATCTACATATACTTCATGTTTATATTATTTTATTCTTGTATTAATGACATTTTAATGACCTACTTAATTTCATTATTTTATTATTATAATTGTATGTGTAAATTCTCATAATATTATTTGTTGCAATATGAATATAAGTTGTCACAATATTCAATTTTATTTTATGGAGTTTGTATAGATAAGTCCATAGGATCATATTATACATGATTCATTTTTATTTAATATATGGGTAATAAATAATTATCTTTTCCTATTTTATTACAAAATGGCAACCTAAAAGCACCACTTTTATTATATGGGTTGTTGTCTATTCCCATGTCCTAAAAAAGATTTTAATTTTTATCATTTAATATATTATAAAATGCTGATACACTACTCATATTATTAAATATAATGTCATTAAAAATAATGTGAAATGAAATTTTACCATTAATATCAGTAGGTTAACAAGTATATAACGAAGACAACACAACATATGTGTGTTATGTAGTTGGACCACTATCATTATATATTTTATGTTTATTTTCATTGTACATTTTATTATATTCTTATATTGTTACTTCTATTAATGTGTCTATCTTTTGCAGCATTTCAGAATAACAGACACTATAATGTGTAGTCCTGTCTTTATTAATATATTCATCATACTATATTTATTAATCAATATCATAAAAAAATTATGTGACTTATGATTTATTTAAATCCTAATAAAATGATCTTTATTATTTATCTATGTCGCTTGTGTATTTACTCGCAATAAAATTTATGTACTATTCTTCATTTTCAAATAATATAAAACGTTTTGCTCCTTTATCTCCTACATCCTACTGCATTAATATTTAATGTGGCTATTATGTTAACACATTTATGGCAATCTCTTTTTAATAAAATATGCTAGTGTTAAATTATGCGCTCATATATAATTAGTATGTCAATATTATTTTATATTATAAAATGTCAAAATGACAAAGTAAAGGGTAGAAGCCAAATTGAAGGGGAATAAAAAAGATCTATATTTATGTGTGGTTTTTATTTCCCGTTACTTTGGTGTATATTTTATATATATAGTGTCCAAAAGGGGTGGAAAATAAAACACACATAAATATACATGCATATTACAATTTTTTAAAAAAATGTAATGTAAAACTAAAATTAACGCCATTAAGATCTACAACATTATCATATTCATCAGTTAAAAAAAATCTAGGAGTTTTAATAGTTGTTGCATTATTTATTTTCTTATAATTATCTCTTGTAAAATCATATTTGAATATTGCACAATTACCAAAGCTTATATTATGCATATATATGTCTCTTAATACTGTAGTACTATCTGTCCCCCCATTTTCTGAAACAAATGAGGCATTTAAATATAGCTTGTCATTTATATGACACAAGTTATATATGTTAGGTGCATATATACTCTGTCCGCTTAATCCTGTTACGCTTTCATAATCTTTTCTATCAAACCCCATTAGATAATTAATATTTCAATTTTCAGGCAATTCACTAAATTTAAATATTGTGCTTGATGCACTACCACTAAAATTATATTCTGGTTTTCTTCTAAGTACATCTGCTTCATCAAATTCACTATTATTTTTAAATATATCTACGTCATTACTATATCCTGTCAATTCTGCATTAAATTGAGTACGTACCATTGCAAAAAATTGATCATCATTATATTCCCCCTTTACTAAATTAACTGTAAAAAATGTGCTATCATACTCTACATTAAATTTATTATTATATTCATTTATTAAATAATATCATTTTGGCAATTGTACATTTGATACCATACATGCATTGCAAGAATCTGGCAAATTACCGATATTATAATAAAAATCTCAGCTTGTACCGCTCGTGCGTTTGCAAGAATCTATATAATATGTCACTAAATCATATTTATTATCAAAACTACTCATATATATATTATATATGAATACGAAAAAAATAAATGACATAATGTTACATGTTCCAAAACATCAAGACCAACGTCCCATATTACATAAAGATATTACAAATATTAAAATGCCGATAATAATTTTGTGTGGAAAGAAGGGGAGTGGAAAGAGTACAACATTAATAACTATATTAGAAAATAGCATAAATAAAAAAAATCCAGGTTGTAGTGTACATATATTTAGCAGTACAGCAGAAACAGACCCAATTATAAAAGAAATAAATAAATTTGGGGATAAAAATAAATATGTGAGTATATTTGTATATAATGACATGTTTGAAGGTAAACGAAATATTATGCTTGATTTACTTAATACAATTATAGAGGAAAAAAAAGAAGAAGAGAACACTCCAAAAAATGAACAGATATATACATATGCATCAAGATGAGAAAAAAAAGAAGATAAATTAAAAAGTTATGACGATTTGCCATATATATGTGCTAGACATATTATTATAATTGATGACATGACACATATATAGAGGAATGCGAAATATGAAAAAACATTAATACGATTATTCACATCACAAAGACATTATAATATAATGTTAATTGTAAATATACATAAGTTTAAAGCACTCCCCCCTACTGCGAGGGAACAACTTAATATATTAATTCTTTTTCCTGGATATTCTAAAGACAAGTAGTCAGATATATATGATGACGTCCATACAAAGAACAAAATATTAAAAAATGACTTCTTTAATATATATGATTTTGCTACACAAGAAAAACACAACTTTTTATATATTGACATAGACAATGGTGAATTTAGGAAAAATTTTGATGAAGAAATATAGATATAATATTTCCCCCCCGTTTGGGTATTATCCGGTTACTTTGACAAAGTATTTTATTAAAACCAAATGGAAGGGGAATAAAAAGCATCTATATTTATGTGTGGTTTTTATTTCCCGTTACTTTGGTGTATATTTTATATATATAGTGTCCAAAAGGGGTGGATAATTATCTCCTTCTACCTCTTCATATAAATTTTTGTTCTGGTACTTGTTGTACTTGTTGTACTTGTTTTTTTTCCTCTAGTTTTGGTGCTTGTTTTGGTGCTTGTTTTTTTATTTTGTATTTTTCTTCATCTGTATCTATATGTACCTCTTTTAATATTTGGTCTTTCTTCATATTATATTTTTCTTTTCTTGCTTCTAGTGCTTTTTTAATATTTTCTTTTCGTTTCTATGTTGCTTCTGGAGTAGTTTTGTTTTTTCTTTTCTTTAATATAATGTCTTCTGTATTATCATCAGTACCCTCACTTCATTCTCTTTTTTTCGCAGATTTAAATAATGAATTATAATCAAATATCATATATATATTATAGATGCTTATTATTATTTTTTTTCTATTTATTTTTTATTCTATTATATATCTCATTTTTTCCGCCCCTTTTGGGCACTATATATATAAAATATACACCAAAGTAACGGGAAATAAAAACCACACATAAATATAGATATAATATTATCCCCTTCCATTTGGTTTTAATAAAATACTTTGTCAAAGTAACCGGATAATATCCAAATGGGGGGGGAAAAAACAAAGTAGATAATTATATATTTTTTTTTTGCATATAATATATATAAAATGGCACTACAAGAATTTAAAGGACAAAATTGGGACTATGATAATTTATTAAACAAAGAGACTAGCGGTTATTATTCAATTCAGAGAATAGCACCAGAAGAAAATATTAATGCACAATTAAAACCAACAACCCAAACTCGTTACAGATTTGATATTCCAATTTCACAAAAAGCAATAAGAATGAACACTATGAGTTTATATCTTGATGGAAATGTTGTTAATGGGGCTAATATTGCTGCTACTTCAGCTCTTTTGTTTACTCCTTCCCTCGGATGTATTGAACGTTGTGAATTAAAAACAAAATCTGGACAAGTTATATATAGGAACGAAAAAACAAGATCATATTTATCAACTTTGCCAGATAGAATAAAACATAATCAAAAAAAACAACAACAATTTAATAGAATATTTTTCAGAAAATCATATGTTGCGGGAGCTGATGCAAATACTATAGGAGCAGCAACATATTTATGCTATGGAAATATTAGCAATGTTTATCCAATTTATTCGGATTCAGCTGCTACTAAATATTTCCTTCCTGCTGTTGTAAATGGATCACCAACATATGGTGAAAAATTAAATATTAATGATGCTGATTTACTTGCAGCACTACCAGCAGACGTTGATGCAAACACCAGAAAAATAAGAATTAAATGGACCCAAAATTTGGCAGATGTTTTGGGTGGACCTTTTGCACTTGATTTGGATGTTGTATTCCCTGATGATCAATTAATATTAACTATTGACATAGATAGTGCTTTTATTTATGCTAGGCCTGCTGCCGCCCCAGCAGATCATGCAGCACTTGATGGTGGTGCGTATCATATACAATATGATTTTAAATTAAATGATGTAAGATTGATATTTAACGCCCAAGAAGACGCCGAAATTAATAATAATTTGATTGCATCAATACAAAAAGGAGCATTAACTATACCATATGAATATTTGCAAACTCATACTGCATCAAGAGAAATGGCGAACGCAGCAAGCAGAATTATATTTAATAAAACTATGTTTGCTAGTGTTGGTGATACTTTAAGAAAAATATATTTATGTTCAGAATTAGAAGACAAAAGATGGAAAATATGGCATTATCCTTCACTTATGTGATATGTTAAATTCTTCCTTAATTCTACTCTTTTGGGTGAATATAATAGTGAGTCATTTGATAATATTAAAGGTAATATTAATCATTTAGTAAATGGAGTCACACACAATGATAGCGAAGGGAATTATTTTCTTCCTTTATGGTTCTGCTCCCCTGAATCACATGACATTACAGTCTCAGGCCTAAAAATGCAGCCAAGTTCTATTTATTCATTTGAAATTGATAAAGAAGACACAACAGAAATTGCCGGTACACTTAATTATAATGTTCATTTAGTAAGTGTTAAATATTTGGTTATAACTAATAGAGGTTGTGCTGTTATGAACAGCTTAACAGAAGTTGAATTAAACTCACAAAGAACAGACATACCAATAAATTAATTATATAATTTTTCTATTTTTCATATCTTGTTTTAATATCTAATGTTGTCTTGTTATTATGCCATAAAATAAAAATTATCATTAATATATAATGTACGAAGAAGATTTATATAAGGAAAGAGACGCACGTATATATGGGACTGGTGATAAACTAATGTATATGGATGGAGAAGGAAAAAGAAAGACAATAAAAAATAGATTGGCATTAAAAAGATATGTTGATAATCCTCTTAAAAAAAAATTTCAATATAAAAAAAATAAAGATATAAAAGGGACACAAAATTTAGTTGATACAAAATTAATTAATAAAATATATAATGCATTTGAAAAAGATGGAACTAAACTTACTAGCAGAATAAGAGATATATATACAAAAGACAGACAACAAATATAGAGACTTTGAGATGAGCAAATAAAAAAAATCTTATGAAAAAACATATTAGAAAAAGACACACCAGAAGCAAATATTATTAAGTCAATAATTATTAATGATATAATACCAGATCCTAAAGTAATACAAGGGAAAGATTATAGCCTAGTAGGTATTCCATGAACTGATTTCTGAAAAGATAAAGAATCATTGTCTAATAATCCTCTTGTTCCTATAAATTTAATTAATAGAACCTCAAATGCTTACGAACCTTTTATAAAATCATTAGCTAAATTAAGTGAAGGAGATGCACCAGTACTTGAAGCAAATGCATTAAAAGAAATAATAAAAGATCTAGCAAAAGCAAACGAAAGAGAACCAGAAAAAAAAATAATAAAATTGGGTACGATACCACAAACTACTAGAGAAAAAAGGGATTTAATAAAAGAAGTAATGATAGCTGCAATGGAATAGGCACCAGGAGAAAATAGAGAAAAATAGTTAGCAGAAGCAGAAGCATTAAAAAAATTAAAACCTGAAAAAATAGGGGATGCAGCATCAAAGATAGCTTCGAAAATAGAAGAAAACAAATCAGAAAACAAAGAAGAGAGCAAAACTGAAGAAATATTTGATAGCTTGGGTTATGAATTGATTGATTTTTTAAAATCAATACCAGAAGAGAGAAAAAATGTTCTTATTGATTTTGA
>Ga0075158_10003508_pt1 | contig 11037 bp, 9 predicted proteins | sample JI91814BDNA_FD_70968 | JGI IMG/M metagenome (GOLD analysis project Ga0075158, IMG submission 70968) | Wastewater effluent complex algal communities from Wisconsin, to seasonally profile nutrient transformation and Carbon sequestration -... | ecosystem: Engineered > WWTP > Effluent > Algae... | reverse complement strand
CGCGTCGAGGTGCGGGCCTTCGGCCCCGACTATCAGCCCGCCCAGCGGGTCGAGGTGACGCTATCCATCGCCCGCGTCGGCAGCCCCGAGCTGTCGACCTCGGTCCCGGCGCCGCCGGCCCCCCCGCACACGGTGCGGACCGACGAGGATGGCGCCGCCAGCACCGAGTGGCCGGCGCTGCCGCCCGGCGGCTACCGGGTCACTGCGCGGGCGCTCCTGGGCGGCCGTCCCGCCGACGACACCGAGGTCTTCGTGGTGCGCGGCGCCGCCCGCGAGCTGGAGAACCCCGAGGCCGACGACCGCCTGCTGCAGCAGCTGAGCCGCACCACCTCCGGGGTCGCGCGCAGCTCCGCCGACCGCGCTGGCCTCTCGGGGCTAAACTTCCAGCCGCCGCACATCGTGCACGTCAACCAGCACCGCGACATCGAGCTGTGGAACAACTGGGCGGTGCTCCTGCTCGGCGTCGTCTGCTTCAGCCTCAACTGGACCCTCCGCCGCCGCTGGGGCTACGCCTAGCTACTCGACGGGAACCGGCGTCCCCTGGCGCTCCAGGGAGCGCTGCGCGGCGGCGAGCACCCGGATCACCTGCAGCCCCTCGCGGGCCCCGCTGCGCGGCGTCTGGCCGGTGCGGATGCAGCTGATGAAGTGGCGGCACTCGACCTGCAGCGGCTCGGGCAGGTCCAGGTGCGGGATGTGGATGTCGCCCTGGCGGACGGTCAGGAACTCGCCGAACTGGGTGAACTCGGGCGGGCGCGCGAAGCCCTTGTCGTAGATGCGCAGCTTCTCGGTCGGGTGCGCGTCGTCGAGCTCGACCATCCGGCGCTCGCCGACCACGGTCAGCCGGCGCTCCTTGCGCGGGTCGAGCCACGACAGCTGGATCTGCGCCATCTTGCCGTCGGCGAACGCCAGGTTCAGGAACACCACGTCCTCGACCCCCGGCTGCAGGTAGCTCTGCCCGCGCGCCGCCACCGTCACCGGCACCTGGTTTAGCAGGTACAGGATGATCGAGATGTCGTGCGGCCCCAGGCTCCACATCGCGTTCTCGTCCTGGCGCAGCCGGCCGAGGTTCACCCGCAGGGCGTACAGGTAGTAGACCTCGCCGATGTCCCCCGCCTGGATCATCTCGCGCAGGCGCAGCACCGCCGCGTGGTAGAGCATGAGGTGCCCGACCATGAACGTCCGCCCCGCCGACTCGGCGCGCTCGCAGAGGAGCTCGGCGTCGGCGGTGGTCAGCGCCATGGGCTTCTCGACCAGCACGTGCTTGCCGGCGGCCAGCGCGGCGAGTGCCTGGCTGGCGTGCAGCACCGCCGGGGTCGCCAGCACCACGGCGTCGATGCCGGGGTCGGCCAGGACCTCGTCATAGGTGTCGCAGAAGCGCGCCGTGGGGCACAGGCCGGCGGCGCGCGCCCGGTTCTTGGCGTCGGGGTCGCAGACGAGCACGAGCTCGCAGCCGGGCAGCCGGGCGAAGCTGCGCACGTGGTTTACGCCCCAGTAGCCGGCGCCGACGACGGCGACCTTGACCGGGGCAGGGGTGGACTTGGCGGCGGAGCCGGACGGAGCGGAGGTAGTCATGGCGATAGAATAGAAAAATGTGATCCGCGCTGCGGCCTATTTATAAAACGCGCGGATCGACTCGGCGACGAACTCCAGCTGCTCGGCGGAGAGCTCGGCGTGGACGGGCAGGGCCAGCGCCTCCTTGGAGGCCGCCTCGGCGCGCGGGCAGTCCCCGACCTTGTAGCCAAACTGCGCGAAGCAGGGCTGCAGGTGCAGGGCCAGCGGGTAGTACACCTCGGTCTCGATCTCGCGGCTCGTCAGGAACGCCTTGAGCGCGTCGCGGCGCGGGGCGCGGACGACGAAGTGGTGGTAGACGTGCTCGGGGTGATCCTCGGGCAGGCGCAGCGGCAGGCCGGCGAGCAGCTCGCGGTAGCGCGCGGCGTTGCGGCGGCGCTCGGCCTGCCAGGCGTCCAGGTGGGGCAGCTTGACGCGCAGGATGGCCGCCTGGATGGGGTCCATGCGGAAGTTGCCGCCCCACAGGTGGTGCACGTACTTGGGCTTGCTGCCGTGCTGGCGCAGCGTCTGCAGCTTCTCGTACAGCGCGGAGTCGCTGGTGACCACCGCGCCGGCGTCGCCCACCGCGCCGAGGTTCTTGGTCGGGAAGAAGCTCAGGGTGGCGCAGGCGGTGCCGCTGCCGATGCCGGGCACCAGCGTCTGCGCCGCGTCCTCGATGACCGGGATGCCGGTGGCGACAAGGCGCGCGGTGTCCATGCGCCGCCCGAAGGTGTGTACCGGCAGGATGGCGCGGGTCTTCTTGTTGCACTTGTTGAGCAGGTCGTCGACGTCGGCGTTGAAGCTGTCCTCGGCGAGGTCGGCGAACACCGGCCGCGCGCCCAGGCGCACCGCGGTCTCGGGGGTGGCGAAGAAGCTGTAGGCGGTGGTCACGACCTCGGTGTCGCCAGCCGGCAGCTCGAGCCCCTTGCCGCCGGTGCCAAGGCCGACCTCCAGCGCCATGGCCGCCGACAGGAGCGCGTCGGTGCCCGAGGCCACGGCGACCGCGTGCGCGGTGCCGACGTAGGCGGCGAGCTCCTGCTCGAAGGCCGCAAGCTCGGGGCCCATGACGTAGCGGCCGCTCTGCAGAACGCGCGCCACCGCGGCGTCGATGGGCGCCTTCAGTTTTTGGTATTGGCCACAAAGATCAAGGAGTGGGACCCGCATATTCGTGCGAGTATAAAGGGACCCCTCCTGGCTGTCGATGCGGTTATCGAGGCCGCGCCCTGCCGAGGCCGCGCCCGACGAGCCAGCGGCCAGGCGGTCGCCAGGGGTCTTAAGCAGTTTATTGAGCAGCGGAGCGCAACATCATGGCGCAGGACCCCCCGGATCCCAAGACGCCGAGCCCCAAGCAGCCGAGCAGCAGCCCGAAAGCCAGTCCGCAGGCCAGTCCGCGGACTAACCCGCAGGCCAGCCCGCAGGCCAAGCCGCACGCCAGCCCGCAGGCCGGGCAGCGCCTCCGAGCGCCCGCGACCCCGGTGCCGTTTGAGGCGAGCTTCGCGGTCGGCCTCAAGGACGGCGGGCGCGGCGACCTGAGCGACGAAGACCTGAGTGACATCAAGGAGCTGCTCGGCCAGCAGCCGGACGTCACCCGCCAGGACATCCCGGCGCAGGACTTCCAGGGGCTGCTCGACCGCTACGCCAAGAAGCTCGACTAGCCGCGGCGGGCCGGCGGCTGGCGCGTGCTCTCGCTAGGTGGGACCGGGGGCGGCTTCCACGGTCAGGCCGGCGGCGCGCAGCATCTCCAGATCGGCCTCGGTGTCCGGGTTCCCGGTGGTGAGCAGCTTATCGCCGTAGAAGATCGAGTTCGCCCCGGCGATAAAGCACATGACCTGGGCCTCGCGCGACAGCTGCAGCCGCCCGGCCGACAGGCGGACCCGGCTGCGCGGCAGGAGGATGCGCGCGGTCGCGATCATCCGCACCAGCGCCAGCGGATCCACCGGCGGGCGGTCGGCGAGCGGCGTCCCGGCCACCGGCACCAGGGCGTTTATCGGCACGCTCTCGGGCTGCGGATCGAGGCTGGCGAGCGTCAGGAGCATCGCGCAGCGGTCGTCCACCGACTCGCCCATCCCGATGATGCCGCCGCTGCACACCGAGATCCCGGCCTGCCGCACCCGCTGCAGCGTCGCCAGGCGGTCTTCATAGGTGCGGGTGGTGATGATGTTTCCGTAGAAGGCCTTGGAGGTGTCGAGGTTGTGGTTGTAGGCGGTGAGGCCGGCGGTGGCCAGCCGCTGCGCCTGCTCCTGGTTGAGCATGCCGAGGGTGACGCAGGCCTCCATGCCCAGCTCGCGCACGCCGCCGACCATCTGCAGGACGCGGTCGAAGGCGGGGCCGTCCTTGATCTCGCGCCAGGCCGCGCCCATGCAGAAGCGGGTCGCCCCGGCCTGCTTGGCGGCGCGCGCGCTCTGCAGCACCTCGTCGACCTGCAGGAAGCGCTCGGCGTCCATGGCGTCGTTCACCGAGGACTGCGGGCAGTACGAGCAGTCCTCGGCGCAGCCGCCGGTCTTGACCGACAGCAGGGTGCACAGCTGGACCTGCTCGGGGCGGTGGTGCTGGCGGTGCACGGTCTGGGCGCGGTAGAGCAGCTCGGGGAGCGGCAGGTCGTGGATGGCGCGGATCCGGGCCACGGTCCAGGCGGGCGCTTGGGCTGCCGACGGAGGAGCCGCCGAGGCGGCAGAGTTATCTTGCATGGCCGGGCTTTATATCACACAGCCCCGCCGCGGCTAGCGCCAGGGCACCGGGTCGCGCTTATTTGGCGCGGACGGGCCGCCCGGTGGCGGCAGGCACAGCTTGCCGAGGATCGCGCTGCCGTGCGCGCCGGTGACCCGCGGCAGGTTCGCCGGCTCGCCGTGCAGCGCCTGGACCGCGAGGATGGCGAACGCCACCGCTTCCTTGTTGTCGACGTTGATGTCAAGGCCCAGCCGCCGGCCGAGCTCGGTCAGCTGGCCTACCGGGATCGGGCCGAGGAGCCGCTGCAGGTCGGCCATCAGGGTGGGGTTGTGGCTGCCGCCGCCGCTCACCCACAGCTCGGCGATGGCGAGCGGGCGCAAGCTGTCGGCGATGGCGTGGGCGGTGAAGGCGACGGCGGTGCGCACCAGATCGCACGGCGGGCGATCGGCGAAGCGGGCGAGCAGCGCCTTGGCCACCTGCTGCCCGTAGCGCTCGCGGCCGGTCGACTTGGGCGGCGGGCGGCGCAGGTAGTCGTCGTCGAGGAGCTCGGCCAGGATGTCCGGCTGCACGCGGCCGCGCGCCGACAGCTGGCCGTCGCGGTCGCAGGCGAGCGTGCCGCCGGAGGCGACCGGGGCGAGCGCGTCCATGATCATGTTGCCCGGGCCGTTGTCGAAGGCGAGCACATCCTCGGGGCGGTCGCCGAGCACCGCGACGTTGGCGATGCCGCCGATGTTCTGCAGCGCCCGCCGCACGCCCGGGGCGCGGAACAATAAGAAGTCGCAGTAGGGCACAAGCGGCGCCCCCTCACCGTGCAGGGCGAGCTCGGCGACGCGGAAATCACCGACCGTAAGGACGCCGGTGCGCGCCGCGATCACCGCCGGCTCACCGAGCTGCAGGGTCGAGGGGACCTCGCCCGGGCGGCAGGCCGAGGGCGGCTGGTGCCACACCGTCTGGCCGTGGCTGCCGATCAGATCGACCGCCGCCGGCTCGACGCCCAGCTCGCCCAGGAAGCGCAGCGTCCCCGCGGCGAACAGCTCACCGAGTCGAAACGAGGCCTGGCAGAGCTGACTGGGGGTGACGCTGGGCTGGAAGAGCGAGAGGATGAAGTCGCGCTGCGCGGGGCTGTAGGGCAAGGTCACCGCCTGCACCGCGAGCACGCGCGTCAGCAGGCCTTGCCCTTCGATGGTGGCCAGGGCGCAGTCAAGCCCGTCACCCGAGGTGCCGGACATCAGCCCGACGACCTGCTTGCGGCGCTTGCCGAGGAGCCGCGCGACGGGGTGGCCGGGCGACGGCGCGGCCGGGCTAGCAGGCTCGGACAAGGCCGCTCCGTGCTGCGCTTGGGCGGCCGTCCGCTACCGCCTGCCGCCGGCGGCTAGTAGTCGTCGCTGCCATCCCAGCGCCACTTGCCCCGTTCGCGCTCCTCGGGACGGCCCGGGGATTTCTTCTCTTTGACCTTGCGCTCGGGCTTGGCGTTGTGACGGCGGCCGTGCTCACGCTGCGGCTCGATCATGGCGGGCGGCGGGCCGCCGAAGGGGCGCGGCGGGCCGCCGAAGGGACGCGGCGGGCCGCCGAAGGGGCGCGGCGGACCGGCGCCATCGGTGGGGCCGCCGGGAGCCCCGGGCGGGCGAGGACGAGGAGCGGGTCGAGGAGCCCCGGGGGCGCGCTCTTGCGCCTTCTCGACGAAGATCGTCCGCCCGGCGAGCATCTTGTTGTTCCACTCGTTGATCGCCGAGTCAGCATCGGCATCTGTCGCGACCTCGACAAAGGCAAACCCGCGCGGACGCTGCGTCTCACGGTCGACGGCAATGCGCACGCTCTGAACGGTCCGTCCCGACTGCGAGAACGCTTCTCGCAGCTCCTGCTCCGTGATGGAGTAGGACAGGTTGCCAACAAACAACTTAGTACTCATTTGCTCCTTCTCTTCAGCCTCATTTGCTCAGCGCTTGCCAGTACTACTCTATTTATCGTTGCATCCGGGCATTCGGGCATCCGGGCATCCGGGCATCTGCGCATCTGGCGATGCCTGCTCTGACGATGCTTGCTCTATCTATGCTGCTTTGTCTGTGCTGCTGTGGATTTACGTTTCTTTGATTTGGGGGCTCGGGCTCGGGCCGCCGATTAGCGGGGCGCCGCTGCCTGGGCTAGTATGGAGTCTGGGCCGTTTCGGGGAGTAAACCCCGAGCCACGAGTTTGGCGTAGCATTAGGACGCACACAGTGGATCAACGATAGGAGCCTTTCCGGGGCAAGGCAAGACACTTTCTTGATGGTTGACTGCCGAGCTTTCGGGTACGCGCGCGTGAGTATGGCCAGCTGGGCCCACAGGAGCCACGCAATATTTAGACAATGCGGGACCGCGACCCGCCGCGCGAGCTCGGGCCCGCCCGACCCGCCGTGCACCGTGCACCGATGAGCCACGCCCGGGCGCCGCGGCCAGCGCCCGGCTGCCGGCGCTGGCGCGGACCGCCGCGGCGCCGCCCCCCGTCCCAATCCCCTACGGAGCGCCGGTGCTTACCCGGGCGCTCTGCCCATTGAATGTTCCGCGGCGTACAATCGTTTCAAGAGGTAGGAGAACTTTATGAAGACCACGATTCGCCACCTATTGGCCGCCGCGTCTCTGCTCGTTTCCGGAGGCGTGACCGGCGAGGCCCTTGCCGAGGGCCCGGCGGACTACGGGTACGATACCGCGGACCCGAACGCCGGCTACAACCAGCCGGATCCGAACGCCGGCTACAACCAGCCGGATCCGAACGCCGGCTACAACCCGGACGGCAGTCAGGTCTATCAGCCTCCCCCCGAGGGCGTCTGCTTTGATGACAACAATCAGAGCTACGACTGCTCCAAGGACGAAGATTTCAACCAGTACAACCAGCTCGACGATGGTTACGACCCGGCGGCGTACCAGGATTTCCGCGACGCGCTGAGCCCTTATGGGCAGTGGGTCGACAACCCGCAGTATGGCCAGATCTGGGTCCCCTCGGCTACCGAGGTCGGGGCCGACTTTACGCCCTACTACAGCGGCGGCCGATGGGTCCTCAGCGACTATGGCTGGACCTGGGTCTCGGAGCACAGCTGGGGCTGGGCGCCGTTCCACTACGGCCGCTGGCTGCAGGTCGGCGGCTACGGGTGGAGCTGGATTCCCGGCCGCGTCTGGGGTCCGGCCTGGGTGCACTGGCGGGCCGGCGGCGGCTATGTCGGCTGGGCGCCGCTGCCGCCGCGGGGGGTGCGCATCGCTCCGCCCGGGTACGGGTGGCGCGGCCACAGCTGGAACTTCGTCGCCTCGGGGCAGCTGACGGCGCCGCGGCTGGTCCGGGTTGCGCCGTCGTATCTGCCGAACCTGTACCAGCGGACGACGATCGCCAATGACTACCGCTCGATCGGCTCGACCCGCATCATCGTGGGTCCGCCGTCGCACTTCTTGCCGACGCTGCGGGTCGCTCCGACCCCGCTTGGGACCCTGGGTCATGCGATGCCGCGGGCGCAGGTCGTGGTGCGCCCTGGAATCCCCCTGCAGCAGCGGCCTTACTTTGGGCCGCATATCCGCCCCGGAGTCTCTCCGGGGCCGGGTTATCAGCGGCCTGGCTTCCCCGGGACCGCGCCGGGTTATCAGCGGCCTGGCTATCCGACGCCCGTGCCCGGTTATCAGCGGCCTGGCTTCCCGGCGCCGGCACCGGGCTACCAGCGGCCTGGCTTCCCGGCACCTGCACCGGCATATCCTCACCCGACGACCAGCCCGGGGCGGCCCTATTCGCCCCCGAGCTACCCGAGCCCCGCGCCGTACAATCCGCGCCCGGCTCCCCTGTACAACCGGCCGTCGTATCAGCCGGCGCCGAGCTACACCCCGCCGGCGTATCACCCTGCGCCTGCGCCTTCGTACCATCCGGCACCCGCGCCCGCGTATCAGCCCGCGCCCGCGCCGACATACCACCCTGCGCCGGCCCCGGCCTACCGCCCCGCGCCGGCGTATCACCCCGCGCCCGCGCCCGCGCCGACATACCACCCTGCGCCGGCCCCGGCCTACCGCCCCGCGCCGGCGTATCACCCCGCGCCGGCGCCTTCGTACCACCCCGCGCCTTCAGCCCCAGGCCACGGGCGCCGCTAGACGCGCAGTCGGTCCCTTCGAGAAAGAGGCTCTTGTTCCGCGCGAGGCCTTCCGCGATGCGGAAGGTCTCCGCGCGCCCAGACCGCCGCCGCCGCCAGCCGTAGGGCCCGGGTGCAGCTTACAGGGAGCTGGCCAGCGACGGGCTCCAGGCCGGTGCGGCCAGACCGCCCTGCACCTGCTCGGAGATCTTGCCGAAGCGGCGCTCGCGCTGGGCGTAGTCGAGGAGCGCGCGCTGCAGCTCGGCCGCCGAGAAATCCGGCCACAGGGCGGCCGAGAAGAACAGCTCGGCGTAGGCACCTTCAAAGGTCAGCGCGTCGACCAGGCGGCGCCGGCCCCCGGTGCGGATGATCAGATCCGGCTCGGGCAGGTTGACCGTGGTGAGCAGCCGCTGGATCGCCTCGGGGGTAATCGCCTCGGGCGACAGCCGCCCGGCCGCGACCGCCGCCGCCAGCTGCCGGGCCACCCGCACCACGTCGCCGCGCCCGCTGTAGCCGAGCGCCAGGCTCACCTGCATCCCCGGGTTGCCGGCGCTCTCTGCATGCAGCGTCGCCAGCATCCGCCGCACCTCTTCCGGCGCGGTCATAAGCTCGCCCACCGGCAACAGGCGCAGGCCGCGCCGCCGCAGGCTGTCGCCGTAGGTGTGCAGCGCCTCGGCCAGGAGCTCCCAGGCGAGCGCCGGGGCGATGCGCTCCTTGCCGGGCAGCAGCGTGAGGTAGCGCAGGCCGAGGTCCTGCGCCGCCGTGATCGTCTCGTAGGTCGCCCGCGCTCCGGCGAGCAGGCTCGCTCTCTCGTCCTGCCCGCCGCGCTGCCCCCACTGCAGGCAGCCGTCCATGACGATGGCGACGTGATTGGGTAGTCTCTTCATCTAAGTTAAGCTCCTGAACATCTGCGCTCTCAAGGAGCCAACCTGCTTGGCTCCCCGTCGCGCATCCTTAGCACTGTGGGCACTGCACGTGAAGGGCGCACGAAGGCTAAGGGAAGATCTGGTGAAGGGGTGAAGCCAGGCGCGGCAGCAGGAGGGCGAGGCAAGTCTCGGGCGGACCGTGCGCCACGACCTCGACGCTGCCGCCGTGCTGCTCGGCCACCGCGGCGACGATCGCCAGCCCCAGCCCGCTGCCACCGGTGTCGCGCCGGGTGGTCACGAAGCGCTCGAACAGGCGGTCGCGGACCTCGGGGGCGATGCCGCGGCCGTAGTTTTTGATCTCGACCCGCACGTACTTCTCGTCCTGCCTGACCGCGATGAGCACCTCGGAGGGGCCGGCAGGGCCCGGAGGCGAGGCCGACGCGGCTTGAGCGCCGACCTCCCGCGGCCCGGCGGACTCGGCGAAGGCGAGCGCGTTGTCCACCAGGTTGTCGAGCGCCCGCCGCAGCCACACCGGATCCCCGCGGACGAGCGCCGGGCCGCTGGTCTCGGCGCGCAGCTGCAGGTTGCGCTTGTGCGCCTGCGCGGCGTGGGCGTCCGCCGACTTGTGCGCCAGGTCGGCGACGTCGACCGGCTCGGCGGTGACCCCGCGCGCCTGCAGCCGGGTCAGCATGAGGAGGTTGTTGACCAAAAGGAGGACGCGCTGGGTCGCCTCCAGGATGCGGCCGATGAAGCGCCGGGCGGTCTCGGGCTCTTCCAGGGCCCCGTCGGCGAGGACCTCGGCGGCGGCGCGGATGGCGGCCACCGGGTTCTTGAGCTCGTGCGACAGGTCGACGGCGAGGCGCTCGGCGAGGTGGCGCCCCTCCAGCTCGCGGCGCATCGACTCGACGGCGGCGGTGAGCGTGCGCACCTCGCGCCCGAAGGGCCGCGGCAGCACCGCCTGGCGCTCGCCCTGGGCGATGCGCGACGCCGCCAAGGTCAGCCGCTCGATCGGCTTGGCGATCGCCCGGCCGATGAGCGCCGAAGCGCACGCCGTACCCATCACCAGCAGCAGCGCCAGCACCGCGGCGCGCGCCGCCACCTCGCGCAGGATCTGACGCAGCCCCAGGCTCTGCCGCAGCACCCGCACCTCGCCGATCTCCGCGCCCGCGCTGCCGAGCCGCACCTGGGCCGTCTGCGGCAGGCCGATGCGGCGCTCGGGCCCGGCGGCGTAAAGGAGCAGCCCGCGACCGTCGCGCACCTCGACCCGCAGCCCCTCGGGCCGGACCTCGAACAGGCGCGCCTTGGCGAGCATCGGCACCGCCTCGGGCAGCGGCCGCTCGGTGGCCGCGAGCACGCGCGCCAGGAGCTCGGCGTGCTCCTTGGCGACCTCGGTAAACAGCCGCGCGGCGCGCAGCTCCAGCCGCTGCACCGCGATGACCCCGAGCAGCGCCGCGAAGCCGCCCGAGACCGCGGTCATGGCGACGAACACCTGCATGCGGATGGACAGCCCGCGCCGCACGCTGCGCAGCAGCCGCAGCAGCACAAACCCGCTGAACAAAAGGAGCACCACGCCGGTCAAGACCGGCACCGCCATTTCCATCCGCTGAAGCTAACCCGAAACCCGCCGCCCTAGTCCATGTCGCGCAGGCGGTAGCCGACGCCGCGCTCGGTCTCGATGAGCTCCGGGTCGGCGCCGGCGGCGTGCAGCTTCTTGCGCAGCGCCTTGATGTGGGCGTCGATGGTGCGGTCGGTGACCGCGTAGCCTTCGCCGAAGATGCGGTCCAGGAGCTGCTGGCGGGTGAACACCCGCTCGGGCGCGCTGCCCAGGGCGCGCAGCAGGTCAAACTCGGTCCGGGTGAGGTCGAGCAGGTTCCCCTT
>Ga0075158_10003504_pt1 | contig 11040 bp, 8 predicted proteins | sample JI91814BDNA_FD_70968 | JGI IMG/M metagenome (GOLD analysis project Ga0075158, IMG submission 70968) | Wastewater effluent complex algal communities from Wisconsin, to seasonally profile nutrient transformation and Carbon sequestration -... | ecosystem: Engineered > WWTP > Effluent > Algae... | reverse complement strand
GACTTTGGCAATGGCATCGCCGGCAACCCGACCGAGGTGTGCAGCGAACCAAGCAAGGCGTTCATCAATCCGACGTGGAGCTCTGATGGCCAGTGGATCTGCTTTGCGGAGATTCCGTCTGGCGGTTCCGCGGCGGCGAACGAGGGCCTGACCGGCAAGACCTCAAGCCGACTGCCCGCGCTTGCGAGTTTGTGGATGATCGGTTCTGACGGCACGGGCAAGGTCAACCTCGTGGGCGGCAACGGCGCTTCGCTGATGCCGGCGTGGGGTTCGGATGGCACGATCTACTTTGTGAGCAATCGCGGCGGCGCGGAGAACATCTGGTCGCTCAACTCGGCGGGAGCGATCAAGGCCGCCCGCGGGCCAGTGGCAAACCCGACGCAGCGACCGGTTGCGAATGCGAAGCCCGAGGCAGAGGCGACGGAAGAGTGAGTTGAAGTGTGACACGCGCGGCCGACCACTGGAGACAGTGCGAGGCCGATTCTGGGTCAGTGGAGTTTCGTGGCTCCCTGGCTCGCCAAGTGAAGTGGAAGGCGGCTTCCACGCATGTGCGACAACCCCCGAGCCCGAGGCGCGGGGATCAGAAAGGGCAGGATGCCATGACAAGTTCACAGGCCATGCTTATGCCGGTGGCGCGCCGCGTGATGATGATCGCGGCGTTGGCTGGAGTCGTTGCGGTTGGCGGATGCGCCAACATGCCCAAGGACATCCGCCCGCCTTCGGCGACGGTCTCACCCTACGACACGTCGAAGGGTGAGGTGCTGTGGGCGGTGCTTCCCTTGCGAAATGAGTCGGGCACGCTCCAGGCGGACATCCTGACGATCAGCGACCGGCTGGTTGCAGCGGTGGAAGAAGTGAAGGGCGTTCGCTGCGTGCCGCTGAATCGCACGATGGAAGCGGTGCTGGCGCTCAAACTCGAGGGGGGCGTGAAGTCGCCCCACGAGGCTCGGCTCTTGGCGCAGGCGATGGGCGTGGATGGGATCGTGGTTGGATCGCTGACCGCGTGGGACCCGTACACACCGCAACTTGGAATGACGCTCGCGTTGTACTCGCGCCCCGGCTCGATGGGGGGCGAGGCACCCAAAGGAACAGATCCGCGAGCGCTGACGACGAGCGCGACGGGCGAGATGCCCGCGAGTGAACGATTTGCGGAGAAGCCCTTGTCAACGGTGTCGGAGAACCTGGACGCAAAGAACCACCAGGTGTTGTTGGATGTGCAGCAGTACGCCGAGGGACGGGTGGACCCGGGTTCGGCGTTGCAGTGGAAGAGGTATGTGAAGAGCATGGACCTGTACCAGGAGTTCGTGGCTCATTTCGTGGTGGATCGGTTGATCCAGGCGGAATGGTCGCGAATGGCGAGCCGGGGCATTCGGGAGAATGACCGTGCCGCACGAGCCGGGGGGAGACCCTCGGGAGGCCGGACCATCGAGCGGTGGGCCGGACAGCCTGGGAACGAAACAAAGGGCGCGGAGCGCTAAGTAAAGGTGCAACTCCCGGGCGGAGCCGGGCGCATCAGGGATGGAACGGAGTCTTGTGTCGGGGAACCGACGCGGGACGGTTAGATCGAAATGGAGTTCGTGTCCGGGCAACGCGGTGGGAAAGTGTTGCCTGGAGCAGAGGAGTATGACTATGTCGAGCCTGCCAATTACAGAAGCGTTCACGCACTATCTCGCCGAAGAGCGGCACTTCAGCCCGTACACGGCGCGGTGCTACGGCGCGGACCTGCGTCAGTTCATTGAGTACCTCGCGAAGCACTACAAGGTGACGATCGACGCGGGGAAGGAAAAGGCCGAGATGGATCGCCAGGCCCAGGCTCGTGCGAACGGGAAGAAGGGTGGCATGGACGCCCCGGCCCCCACGAGCGCGCACACGATTACGGAAGTAATCTGCGGCGCGAGCAGCGAGATGGTGCGTCAGTTCCTCGCGAGCCTCGCCGACGAGCAGTACTCTGCCGCGACGATGGCGCGCAAGATCGCGACGCTGCGTTCGTTCTTCAAGTGGGCCGACAAGCGCGGGCTTGCGGCTGGCAATCCGATGACCGTGATCCGCACGCCCCGGCAGGGCAAGCGCCTGCCCAAGGCGATCGCGATGGACCAGATCGAGCAGTTGCTGAGCGCCCCGAGCGACAGCGATGTGCTGGGTCGGCGTGACCGGGCGATGCTCGAAACGCTGTACAGCACTGGCATCCGCGTGAGTGAACTGGTCGGGCTCATGGTCGCCGACCTTGACCTCCCGGGCGAGGCATTGCACGTTCGCGGCAAGGGCAAGAAGGAGCGCGTGGTGCCGTTGGGCAGCCATGCGTTGGGCGCGATCCAGAAGTACATCGAGATGCTCAAGGCCGACGCGAAGTTTGGCGCGATGGTGCGCGACAACGCGGCGGGGATTCCGCTCTTCCTGAACAAGCACGGCGGGCGTCTTTCGAGCCGCTCGGTTCGTCGTAAGTTGGACAAGTACCTCAAGGCGGTTGGACTTGATCCCACGATCAGCCCGCACACGCTGCGGCACTCGTTCGCGACGCACCTTCTGGACAACGGCGCGGACCTCCGCAGCGTCCAGGAACTGCTCGGGCACCAGAGCCTCAGCACCACGCAGATCTACACGCACCTCACGAATCAGCGGGTTCAGGAGGCGTATGACAAAGCGCACCCTCGGGCGCAGGCGAGTTGAGCCGAAAGCGGCCTGACTCGCCACGGCCTGGGGCGGCCTGATACGCCCGGGTCGGTCAAACCCATCTTGAGATCGAACTCACTGCCCGGGTGGATGCCCGGGGAGTTGATCGGCTCGCACGGGCGGCACAACCGGTTTATGCACGAATCGTCTTCACACACGGGCCCTTCCATGGATGGAAGGGCTTTTTTCTTTGGTGCGTGCGACTCACCTCGAGTTCACTTTGGTGCGGGCGCGTCGGGGACTGGTGCGTCCTTCGTGGTGGGTGTGATCGTTGCTGCTGGGGTTGGAGCGTCTGCGGGTGGCGCGATGCCGAGCGCTTTCTCAAGAGCCTGGAGGAGTTCGGCTCGGACTGCGTCGGCGTCATCGGCACGGCCATCCAGCGCAGCGGCGAACGTAACGACGCGAGTGCCGTCAACCACGACGAGCGCCAGCGAGCACTCGCCGAGTTGATCCTTCAGAATCCAGTCCGCGGAGGTTGTGTTGCGCACGCGAGGGACGATGCGGCTGGCTCCGAAGGGTTCGGCGAGTTTCACCGAGTTCGTGAGCGCGGCGTCCACGTCGAGTTCGGCGAGTGGAAGGCCGCGGAGGAGGGTGACTTTCACGCGTGATCGGAAGTCTGCCAAGGCGTCGCGCGTGTTCAGCGTCTCGATCGCGACGTCGATGGCGTCTCGAGCGGTGGCGAGGTCCTTCGCCGCGGACTCCACGGGCACGCCTTCCTTGGTTGACGCGACGACGAGCAAGATCGAGGCTTGTGTGGCATTTGGATTCGCGACGTTGGGATTGGGCGCGAGCAGATCGGCAAGAGAGACGTCGGAAAAGTCAGGAGCGGTGAAGCCAAGATCCTTCATGGGGCGGCCGACCATAGGGGTTGCCTTGTCCACACGCAGGTCCGCGAGCGACTCGACCCTGCGTCGGCCTTCGATGGAGATCTCCCATGAGTCGTCGGCTTTGACGTCGAAAGGCGTAAGCGTCAGAAGCAACGTGGCACCTTTGATGTTGCGAGACTCGATTCGGCGGGGGCGTGGCGGAGTGCCGCTGTTCCAGACGTTGAGAGTGCCGTCGTTGGCGGTGAACTGTTCAAGGCCGTCGTCGCTCTTTGAGACGATCGACGTCGGAGTGCCGAGCGGGTGAGCGTTTGTGCGTTGTTCGAGCGAGCCGAAGCACCATTGGATGTGTGGGAGAGGGATCGGCGGGAGCGCGGCGCGGAGGGACTCGGGCGTGATCGGATCGGGAAGAGTCGCCTCGTAGTAGGTGGTGGCATCAGAACGCGACGTAGCAATCAGGCGGCCTGCGGAAATGGAGACGTCCAAGCGGCCCATCGAAAGGCGAAGGCGGGGCTTGTGAGTCTCGTTCCCGGCATCCCATCGCGCGGTGACGACGGCGCGCGTCGATTCGCCGTCTGGCGAGGTGAAGGTGATCGCGACGCGGTCGGCCAGGGGCTTGGACTGCGCGGATGGCGTCGTCGCGTCTTGCGCGGCTGGAGCAGTGGTCGGCAACTGCTCCTGAAGTCCGGCGAGGCACATTGTGGCCGCGCCATAGCAGGTGACTGCCAAGCAAGTGCGAACGACCGAGCGGGCGATGTTGCGCGGGAGGGGCATGCAAGACTGTATGGGCAAGCACGCGAACTTGCGGATTCAAAGCGTCTGGGGTGGGAGTGAGGCCAGCAAATCGCGAACGGAGCGCTTCAGGCCAGGATGCACCATCTCCGGCGCGATCTCGGCGAGCGGGCGAAGGACGAACGCACGCTCGTGCATGCGTGGATGGGGCAGGTGGAGCGTCGAGTCGCTCGAAACGAGGTCGCCAAAGAGGATGATGTCGATGTCGAGCGTGCGCGGGCCGAAGCGGACTTCGTTGGTGCGGTCGCGGCCGAACTTGCGTTCGATGGCTTGGAGCGCGGCGAGGAGGTCATTCGGCGTGAGGCTGGTCTCGATCAGGCATGCGGCGTTGAGGTAGTCGCCCTGTGGCACCGGGCCCCAGGCTTTCGTCTCATGGAATGTCGAAGTGGAGACGACGCTCGTGTGTTGGAGCGCGCCAATTTCGCGGATCGCCCCGCGGAGGTGTGCGGCCCGATCGCCAAACGGGGAGGGGAGGTTTGAGCCCAGGGCCAAAGCGACACACGCCGGACCATGGTGGTCCGGCGTGCGTGGGTCGTTCATTGGTTGCTGGGCAGTCACGCACAGAAGTGTACGCGACCAAGCCCCAATTTCACTCTTCGACTTCTTCCATGTCCCGCATGCGGTGCTGCATCTGTGCCTTGAGGCGGGCGAGGATGGAGGAGTGCATCTGCGAAACGCGGCTCTCCGAGAGATCGAGCGTGGAGCCGATCTCCTTCATGGTCATGCCCTCGTAGTAGTAGAGGATGACGATGAGGCGTTCGGCGCGGGTGAGGCCCTTGGTGATGAGTTCCTTGAGGTCACGCCGCTGCATCTCGGTCAGCGGGTTGCTCTGGGTCTCGTCCTTGATGACGTCGATCTCGCGAACGTCGCGCCCGCCGTCGCTGGGAAAGCAGCGCTGCGTGAGGCTGCGTGTGTTGACGGCCTTGCCATCCTTGCTGAGTTTGTCGAACTCTTCCGCGGGAAGGTTCATGACCTTGGCGACGTCTTCTTCGGTCGCGGGGCGGCCCGTGGACTTCTCGATCGACTGGCGGACCTGGTCAACCTTGGCACTGCGGTGGCGGACGAGTCGCGGGACCCAGTCCATGGAGCGGAGTTCATCGAGGATGGCGCCGCGGATGCGCGGGGCGCAGTAGGTCTCGAACTTGACCTTGCGTTCGAGGTCGAACGCGTCGATCGCGTCCATCAGGCCGAAGAGACCAGCGGACATGAGATCTTCGATGTCGACCTCGTCAGGCAGGCGCTGATGGATTCGTTCGGCGTTGTATCGCACGAGCGGAAGGAAACGCTCCATGAGATAGTTGCGAATGTCCTGGCTCTGGGACTTCTGGTATTCCTTCCAGATGTCATTGATGGGGAGTTTGTCGAAGCGCGTTGGGTTGTTCGACGCCTCTGCGTGGCGTGCTCCAAACCTTCCGCCTGATCTGATTGGCTGCCGCGACGAAGACTTCAGTGCCGGCATCGGTCCGCTCCTTGACCTCACGGGCTCTCTCTCAAGGGCCCGGCCGTTCCTGTGTTGCGAACGGCTCACCGAGATGGTGCGTCCGGTTCATCCTTGAACCAGACGAGAGGAGTATACCTGCTTCCGCGCTCCGTGCGGAAAAAATGACTCACGCCGCTCGTTTTTTCTCAAGAGTCTCGCCGACGACCGGCGCTGATTGTGGACTGTCGGTGGATTCGATTGGATGGAGTTGCTTGAAGCGCTCCACGTGTTGTGTGCCGATCCAGTGCGCGACCGCGCCGATGATTGAGCCCAGGACGTTGCACGCGAGCATCGCGAGCAGCGCCCGCACGAGCACGACGTCCGCGGGGTTGTCCGCCGCGAGGCCCGCGACGATCGCGACGAGGAAGCCCGCGAGCGACACGATGCCGGAAATGACTCGGGTGGGATTGTCCACGATTCGGAAAACTCCCTTGACGTCGGCGCACCGTGCCCTGTCGGCGAACATCGGATGCAAGAACGACCAACTCAAACGAAGTTGGTCGATTTGCGTTCCTCCGCAACGACTGTGCCGGATGTGCTGTCAAATCAAGGGCTTAGAAAAACGAGCGCGGCCAGCGCAGGAACCGCTTGCGTGGCGCAGGACAGGGAGAGACGCGCAAAGTTAACTCACTTGCGACGAACTCTGACAAAGACCAAACGCCACGCGATGCGGGTGAATCCGCCCGGTCGAGCATGAACGGGCGTCGAGCGCGTACCGCGTCGGGGATGTTCACGTCGGACCGGATGCCCGCCGCGAGGGGCACCTGTTGTTTGAGGAACCGCGATGCAACGGCATCGATGCGTGCATGAACTTCGCGTGCTTCCTCGTCGGTTCGAGCCTGATTCACGACGAGGGAGAGCTTGGGCTGGAGGGCCGGATCCCACAATCGCAAGCACTTGGTCATCGCGTACGCATCAGCGATGGACGTGGGTTCGGGCGTGACGGCGATGAGGACAAGATCCGCCGCAAGCGCGAAGCCGAGCACACCGGGGGAGATTCCCGCGCCGGTATCAATGATGATGAGATCGCTGGTCGCGCTCACGAGCGACAACTGGGCAATGACGTCGGACTGCTGCGTCGTCGAGAGCGCCGCCATGCGCGCGATGCCGACGGAACCCGGAACAAGCCTGAATCCTCCCGGCGCGTCGATCGCCAGTTCGGGCAACGTTCGGCGCGAACCATCTTGGGCCACCGCCATCTCGAGGCGTCGCGCGGGATTGAGGCCGCATTGAACGTCGGCATTGGCCATGCCGAGGTCGGCATCGACGAGCGTGACCTTCGCGCCGCGCTGCGCAAGAGCGATGGAGAGATTGACGGCGAGCGTTGTCTTTCCCACGCCACCTTTGCCCGAGGTGATCGCGAGCACGGGACAACGCCGCGGCTTTTGCTCGTTCTGATTGGCGGCGCCTTGGGAGAAGGCACGGACCATCTCACGCAGGCGCGAGGCTTGGTCGCGGCCGACCGCCGACGCGACAGGCGCGGGCTCGATGATGACGCTGGCGGCGCTCACGTGCCAGACTCCGAAAGAGCGGCCTCACCACCAACAGTGCGCCCGGCGGCCTGGAGCACAAGACGAGCAAGGCGCGACGCATCTGCAAGTTCGAACTGGTCCGGAACTTCCTGGCCTGTCGTCACGAAACTGACCGGGAGTTTGGTCCCGACGGCGACGTTGAAGAGGCTGCCGAACGCGACGGCTTCGTCCAACTTGGTGAAGATGAGGCGCGAGGGCTTGAGGGCGCTAAATCGATCGACGGTGCGCTTCATCACGCCTTCGGCAACGGTGGACGACAGCACGAGATGAATCTCGTGGGGCGAAGCAGCGGACACGACCTCGGACAGTTCGGTCAATCGGTTCTTGTCGTTCTGCGAGCGGCCTGCGGTGTCGAGCAGCACGACGTCGCAATCGTTGAGCGAGTCCACGGCGGACGCGACCTCGGCGGGCGAGTTCACGACCTTGAGCGGCAGGCCGATGATCTCTGCGTACGTGCGAAGTTGCTCGACGGCGGCGATGCGGTAGGTGTCCGCGGTGACGAGGCCGACTTTGCGTGAGTGGCGAAGTTTGAAGGTCGCGGCGAGTTTCGCGATCGTGGTCGTCTTGCCGACGCCCGTGGGTCCGACGAGCGCGAGGACGAGTGGACGACCATCGGGCTGCCTGCCAAGGCGGGGCAATGAGCCGACGACGCGGAGCGAATCGGAAATGTGGCGGAGGAGGCACGGCCCGACGATCAACTCATCAGAGAGGTCGGCAGGTGTGAGTTCGTCCCGCACCTTGCCTATGAGGTCTTCTGCGAGTTCGGGGGTGACGCCCGACTCGGTCAAGGCCATGTACGACGCGAAGAGCGGATCGCTCATGCCGCCAAGGTTGAGGACACCCGCGGGACGATTGGCACCTGGCGTCTTCGACCCCGCGCGCGTGTCCGTCTCGCTGGGAACGAGCGTGGACGCGGTCTGGCGCGAGCACTGCAAGACCTGGCCAACGAGACGCTTGATGGATGAGAGTTCATCCTGCAACGTGGCGAGCGCGAGATCGTCGACGGGCGCGAGACGGGCGGGCGAGCCCGTGAGGCGTGAACTGGTGAGGCGCGAGATGGGCGATTGCGGGGCTTTCGTTGCTTCCAAGATCACCGCAGGGGATGGCGGAAGACCCTGGGCCTGCAAACTCGACTGCTGGGGAGTTGCGGGCGGCGTTGCCGGATTGGTCGCCGGCGTGGTCGTAGAACTGGTCACTGAGTTGGACGATGCCGCGGCGACTTCTGAAGCGGAGCGGGGCGTAGCAGGCGACGCGATGCGCGTGGCAGGTGTTGCCACGACCTTGGCTGCTTCGGGCGTGGCACGCACCGTCTCAAACGTGGAGGGCGTGAATCCGTCTTTACTCGATGCGGCTTCGGCGCGCTTGAGCGTTTGCGGCGAGTGATCACTCACGGGGCGCGTCACCGGCGCCTGCGCCCGTGCGGACTCGCTTGAGTTCGCGGTGTCGGGGTGCGTGGAACTCGCCGGCGAGATCGCGGTGCCGTAGGGATTCACTGGGCGGCGAGCCTGGCGTTTGGCCTCGCGAGCGGCGGCCTGGTCGGACGCGGTGATCTCCACGATGTTGCGTCCGCCAAGACCAAAGAGCGCGCCCACGCGATAGGTTCTCGTGTGGAGGATGACAGCGTCCTGCCCGAGGCCTTTCTTGACCTCGGCCAGTGCTTGGGCCATTGAGTTTCCGCGGAAAGTCTTGAGATTCATGCAGCCGTCCTTGGCACAAACTATCACGCGACGTCCTGCCGCGGTTCAGCACAGTGTAGCGGAAACGGCGGACGTTGTCAGGTCAACTCCATTGATCTTGAAAACACTCACGCCGCGGCGCCGACGGCCTCGGTCGCCGGGGGCATGACCAAGGCGAGCGACTCCACCTCGATGGTCGGGATGATCTCGTTGTATCCCAGGACGGCGATGTTGGGCAACCGCGGCTCGATCAATTGGCGGACGATCGCCCGAACCTGGGGAGATGAGATCACCACCGGCTGCCCCCCGGCGTTGGTGACGAGTTGCAGGGCGCGCAGGATCTGCTCGGTCACGCCGGCGGCGGTACGGGCGGGCATGGTGAAACTCGTCCCGCCGGGTCCGCGCTCGATGTAGGCGTTGATGAGGTCCTCGAGGGTCGGGTCGAGCGTGACGCAGGTCAGGCGCTGACGCCCATCGCCCTCGGGCACGGCGAAGAGGGCCGAGATGGTTCGGCGGAGCGCGTTGCGGACGTACTCGGTCAGGACTTCGAGGTCCTTGGTCTTGGGCCCCCACTCCGCCAGCGTTTCGAGGATGGTCTCGAGGTCGCGGATCGGGACGCGCTCGCGGAGGAGGTTCTGCAGGATCTTCTGGAGTTCGATGGGCTTGATGATGGTCGGAATCACGTCCTCCACCAGTTTGGGCGATTTCTGCTTGGTCTGCTCGACCAGGTTGTTCACCTCGTCGCGGGTCAGGAGTTCGTCGGCGTGGCGGCGGACCACCTCCGTCAGGTGCGTCGCTGCGACGCTGGTCGGATCGACCACGGTGTAGTTCATCGTCTCGGCCCGGCCCTTGAGCGCGGGGTCGATCCACCACGCCGAGAGGCCGAATGCCGGTTCCTTCGTGGACTCACCGTCGATCGAGCCCGTGCAGATGCCCGAGTCCATCGCGAGGAGTTTGCCCGGGCGGATGGACCCCTTTGCCACCGGGTTGCCACGTATCTTGATCCGGTACTCGTTCGAGGCGAGTTGGATGTTGTCGCGGATGCGAACCGGTGGCATGACCAACCCCAGTTCGGCGGCGAGTTGACGGCGGACGGCCGAGATGCGGTCGAGCAAGTCCCCACCCTGGCTGGCATCCACGAGCGATACCAGGGCGTATCCGACCTCGAGTTCCAGCGTATCCACTTTGAGGAGTTGCTCAACCGGGGGCGGCTCGGCCTTGGAGGTCGCGGCGGCGGAGGCCTGCTTGACCTCGGCCTCGACCGCGATCTTGCGCGTGCGGTTCATGCCGAACGCGATCAGGCCCAGGATGATCGCGCCTGTCATGAGCGGGATCGTGGGCAGGGGTGTGATGGTGAGCAGCCCCAGGAATGACGCCGTGATCAATAGGCCCTTGGGCTGGCTGATGATCTGGTCGGTGAGTTCATCGCCCAGTTCAGCCTTGGACCCAGACCGCGTCACGATGAGGGCGGACGCGATCGAGATGATCAGCGAGGGCAACTGGCTGGTCAGGCCGTCACCGATCGTGAGTTTGGTGTAGACCTCCGCGACGGCGGGGGCTTCCCAGCCACGAGCGATCATGCCCACGCCGAAGCCGCCCAGGATATTGACGGCGGTGATGATGAGCCCCGCCACGGCGTCGCCTCGCACGAACTTGCTCGCACCGTCCATGGCACCAAAGAAGTCGGCCTCTTGCGAGATCCGTTCACGCCGACGACGGGCTTCCTTCTCGTCGATCGTGCCCGCGTTGAGGTCGCTGTCGATCGCCATCTGCTTGCCCGGCATCGCGTCCAAGGTGAATCGTGCGGCTACCTCGCTGATGCGTCCCGCTCCCTTGGTGATCACCATGAACTGCACGATCGTCAGGATCATGAAGATCACGATGCCCACAAAGAGGGAGTTGCCCGCGACGAACTGGCCGAACGCCATCACGACGTGCCCGGCGGACGCGGCGGCTTCCTCGACACTATTCGCATCAGCGGCGAGCACGAGCCTGGTCGTGGCAACGTTAAGCACGAGGCGCAAAAGCGTCGTCGCGAGCAGGAGCGACGGGAAGACGCTGAAGTC
>Ga0075158_10003503_pt1 | contig 11040 bp, 10 predicted proteins | sample JI91814BDNA_FD_70968 | JGI IMG/M metagenome (GOLD analysis project Ga0075158, IMG submission 70968) | Wastewater effluent complex algal communities from Wisconsin, to seasonally profile nutrient transformation and Carbon sequestration -... | ecosystem: Engineered > WWTP > Effluent > Algae... | reverse complement strand
CGGGTCCAGCGCAACGTGCTGCTCAAGGCGCTCATCCGATCCTCGCTGCAGGTCGAGGGCCGCAAGCGGGAGAACTAGCGGAGGCTCAGCGGTGCAGCGCGAGCGGGAGCGTGCGCCAGCCGAATGACAGCTGGGCGCTCGCTTGCCGCTCGGCGCCGCCCGGGCCGCGGGCGAGCTGCGAGTAGCGGTCCAGGAAGGCGTTCAGGGTGAGCTTTGCCTCCAGGCGGGCCAGGTGGGAACCCAGGCAGAAGTGGATCCCGGCGCCCCACGCCAGGTGCTCGGCCGCCGGTCGGCCCAGACGAAAGGTATCCGGCTCGGCGAACACCGCGGGATCGCGGTTGGCCGCTCCGTAGAAGACATCGAGGAGCTCGCCGGCCGCAATGGGGACGCCGCCGACCTCGACCGGCCGCGTCGTCACCCGGCTGAACCGCTGCACCGGGCTCTCGAAGCGGAGCACTTCGTCGATGATCGGCTCGACCAGCGAGCGATCGGCGCGCGCCTGCTCCCAGAGCTCGGGCCGCTCGGCGAGCAGCCCCAGCATGTTGCCGAGCAGGTGGATCGTCGTCTCATTGCCGGCGATAAGCAGGACCGCGACGATGCGGCGGAGCTCCAGGTCGGTCAGCGGCGTGCCGTCGATCTCGGAGGTGGCGAGCGCCGAGATCAGGTCGCCCTGGTCGGCCGTCCGGCGGGCGGTGATGGCCTGCGCCAGGTAGGCGTCCATCTCGGCAAGCCTCGGGGCGCGCTCGGCGGCCGACAGGGTGGTGTAGCCGACCGTCGCTTCCGACCACCTGCGGAAAGCTGGATAGTCCTGTTCCGGAATGCCGAGCAGCGCGGCGATGACCCGGATCGGCAGCTGCATCGCGTACGCCTGCATGATCTCGGCGACCCCGGAGGCGAGCGGCTCCAGCAGCTGCTCCGCCAGGGTGCCAATCGAGCCCGCGAGCGCGGCGACCCGCTGCGCGGTGAAGGCCTTGTTGACGAGCCGCCGCACCTGGGTGTGGCGCGGTGGATCGTCGTGCACCAGCGCAAGCCGCGGCACGACCTGGAGGAGCGCCGGGGTCTGCGATGAGAACGCCGCGGGACTGCGGACCACCGCCAGCACATCGGCGTGGCGGAGCACCGCATGCGCGTAGAGCGGCTCGCTGCGGCCCGACATCGCCCCGGCCGGCACCCGCAGGTAGCGGACCGGCGAGCGGTCGCGCAGCGCCCGGTACAGGGGATAGGGGTCGGCGATACCACAAGGCGTACCCAAGGCATCGGGCGACAGCTGCGGCACGGTCGTCATGTAACAGACAGCTCTCCTTGTTCATCATAGCCCGAGCGCGGAGCGCCCGGCGCACCAAAGTGCGGCGGAGCCGATCTGCATGGAGTGGCCCGTGCTTGGACCGCAGGCTACGCGGCGGCTGGCCTCAGCTGGAGGAAGGCGCTCGGCAGGGACCCGCCGGAGAACAGCGCGACCAGCTCGGCGTGATGGCTGCGCGCGTCGCGATAACCGAGCTCGATCAGAGCTTGTATGTAGCGGGGCGCGAACATGAGGTAGCTCAGCAGCTCGCGCGCCTCGCGCGGATCCAGCGCGAACAGGCGGAGGATGAAGCGCTCGAAGGGGCTGAAGCTCGGGTCGAGGTAGGGGTTGCGCTGGAGCTGCTGCTGGAAGATCTGGCCGACGTCCTGGCTCGGGCGGATGAGCAGGGCTTCGAGCTTCTTCAGGCCGCGACCGGCCAGATCCCCCTTCTCGCCGCGCTCCAGGATATGGCGGTTCAGGTGCGCCAGGAAATCGGGGCTGCACACCGTCTGCGCCCACTCGATGATGCGGTTGATGCGCTGGAGCTGATCCAGATCGGAGCGCACCTTGTCGCTGAAGATCGCCTCGGTCACCGCTGCGATCAGCCGGCCCGGACTCGGGTACTCATCGAATCCCTCGGGCGGCGGCAGCCGCTTCTCCTGCGCGGCGTGGGTGCCGATGGCGAGGATGCGCTCGGCACCCAGCTGGATGGCCGGGCTCATCGGCGTATTGAGCCGCACGCCGCCGTCACAGTAGTACGTCCCGTCAAGCTTCACCGGTGGGAAGGCGAAGGGAATCGCGGCGCTCGCCAGCAGGTGCTCGATCCCGAGCTGCACGTCATGGGCGAGGAAATCACCGCTGTAGTCGATCCCCGGGCGGCGCTGCAGGAACAGCTCGGGCTGATCGGTGCTCAGGTTGGTGGCGGTGATGGCCAGCGCGTCGAGGTGACCCGCTTCCAGGTTCGCGCGGATCTTGGGCATCGCGATGAGGCTGGCCAGATATTCCGGCATCGGCGAGGTATCAAACAGCGAGACAAAGCGGCTGCGCTGCTGCAGGCGCCGGTGACCCGGATCGAGGCGGAGAAAGTTGCTCAGCAGCCCGGCGCTGATCTGCAGCAGGAAGCGGCCCACCGCCAGCCAGTTGCGGCGGAAGATCCGGTCCTGCTGGATGCGGTTCCACAGAGCGCAGAGGAGTCGGCCCTGCTCCAGCGGCTGGTCGGCCGTCGCAGCGAGGAACGTGGCGTTGAGCGCGCCGACACTGCTCCCGCAGATCAGGTCAAACCGCTGGCTGCGCTGCGGCTGCGGCAGCGCGCTGCGCACGTAGTGCAGGACCCCCGCTTCATAGGCCCCGCGCGCCCCGCCGCCCGAGAGCACGACCGCGACTTGTCCGCTGACCGGCGGCGGCTCGATCAAACGAGCACCGGGGGTCCGTGCTGGCCCTGGGCGGCGTGCGACTCGCTCGCGCTGTGCAGCAGCTGGCGGTAGACCTGACCAAGCGCCAGCACGGTCATCGGAGCGGTGGCCAGAAGTCCGACGCCGAGGACCAGCGCGCCCAGGATGTTGACTCCGAGCAGGGCCAGCCCGAAAACAAGCAGCTGCCCGCGCGCCGGCCGGGTAAGCTCGGCGCTGCGCCGCATCGCGGTCAGCGGGTCCAGCCCGAGATCCACGATCAGGAAGCCGGTGAAGCAGTACTTGATCGCCCACAGGACGCCGGGCACGATCAGCAGCACCAGGCCGCCGGCGACCACCAGCCCGTACAGCAGCGAGCCGATCAGGTACTTGAAGAGCTCCGTCAGATCGACGTGGGTGAGCTCGGCCCGGTTCGGCGCGCGGCCATCCTGCACCTTGAGGATCGTCCGCACCCAGACGATCGACAGCTGAACCGTCGCCACAAGGAGGATCGGCGCCACCAGCCAGCGCATCAGGGTGGCCGCGCCGTGCCAGCGGTTGATTCCCGCTTGCAGCGCCGAGGCCACCCAGCTCAGCAGGCAGAGCGGCAGGAAGATGTTCAGGTGCTCAATCATCTTGGCCCAGCCGTAGGAGAGGGCCGCTTTTGTCGAGAAGAGTCGAGTGGTCATGGTGAACTCCCTGACCCGGTCTTGTATGCAGGTTTGAAGCCATCCACAGCCAGCCCTACACCACCGGATGCGAGCTTGGCAAGCGGCTTGCTACTGTGAAAGCCGGTTCGATTACATACCGTGCATTTTTAAGGAGTCTGTCATGGCGAGCGAAGAGACGAGCATTGTGGTCGGAATTGATTTCAGCCCCGGCTCCGAGCGGGCCATTGCTGAGGCGGTGCAGCTCGCCCAGCGCCTGCACACGGCGCTGCATGTGGTGCACGTCTACGAGCCCTACGCCGCCACGACCCTGGAGTCGACCGCCATGTACGAAGACGTCCTCGCCGGGATCGCGCGCGAGCGGACGGGCCGGTGCCGCCAGGGGGTGGAGCTGTGCGAGCGCATGGTGGCGGGCAAGGTCCCCTTCACCTTCCACGTCGTCGACGCGATGCCGCTCGACGGCCTGCTGGAGGTGGTCAGCAAGCTCAAGCCCGAGCTGGTGATCGTCGGCAGCCATGGCCGCGGCGCGTTCAAGCGGCTGCTGTTCGGCAGCGTCTCGTCCGCCCTCTGCCATCGCTCGCCGGTGCCGGTCCTCGTCGTGCCGCCGGCCGCTCAGGCGGCCTGAGCCCGGCGCTTGGTAGGCCGGCGCTGCCAGCTCGGGTGCGCAGAAATTTCTGTCCGCGCCAAGTCGCAGCGCAGAGTTTGCGCATCTGGTTTAGCTGTGCGCGTCGCAACCCTGGAACAGCAGTTGCTATTTTCCATTTTGCCAGTTTGGAGGCACATCATGCTTGAGCCGAGCCGGAAGAACGGGACCACAGCGGCCTCCTCCCTTTATCGCGGGGCGCCCCTGTGCAAGAGCTTTCATCTCTATGACAGCGAGCAGAGATATCCGCTGCTGGTCGCAGAGCTCATGTCGCCACAGCCTGCGGTCTGCACGGCCCACGAGAACCTCGAGCAGGCGGCCAAGCGGATGTGGGAGGCCGACCGCGGCGTGCTGCCGGTGCTGGACGAAGCGGAGCGCGTCGTCGCCATGTTGACCGATCGCGACATCTGCATGGCCGCCTATACCCAGGGCCGGCCGCTGCGCGAGATCAGCGTGCGCACGGCGATGTCGCAGCAGCTCCACTCGTGCTTCGCGGAGGACACGCTGGAGCATGCAGAGCAGCTCATGATCGAGCATCAGATCCGCCGGATTCCCGTGCTCGATGCGGAGGGCCGCCTGCTCGGCATCCTGTCCCTGAGCGACCTCGCGCAGGCCGCGGCCCGAGTGGAGCCCGGGGCCGCGGGCGGGTGCGGCGGCCGGTCGCTCACCGCCACCGCGCGGACCCTGGCCGCGGTCTCCGCGCCTCGTCTTTTGGAGCGCGGCCCGACGCTGTCCTGAGCGAGCGCGGGCGCCGCCTGGCGCCGCCGCCGCAGTCCCAGCGGGCTCCGATAACCTGGCACTTTTACTGGCTTTCTCGACGGCCTGACTACCGCCGGAAGTCTCGGGTGGTAGTATGTTCAGTGCAAGCAGGAGGGCTCAGGCGAGGGTCGCCCAGCACTCGGTCGCGCTCTTGCGCTCTTCTGGCACATCCCTTGCGTATACCTGGATTTGGACGATCCTTTTGCGGTGATGGACCGGCGACATTCATTTTCATTCGGATTGAAAAAGTCATGAACGAATCGAAGCCAGGATAGAAGGTCCATCGCGCCGCAGGCGGTACAGCGCGGTGCCCTTCCCGAAGCGCTCCCGCTCCGTCGGGGAGCCAGAAAGGAAACGCCCATGCTAACCAAACACATCATGTCCCAGCCGGTGGCCGTGTGCCAGCTCAGCGACAACCTGGAGCAGGCGGCCCGACTGATGTGGGAAGATGACTGCGGCGCGGTGCCGGTCGTCGACAGTGCCGGGCGAGCCGTGGCCATGCTGACCGACCGCGATATCTGCATGGCTGCCTACACGCAAGGCAAGCCGCTCCACCAGATCGGCGTGAGCACCGCGATGTCGAAGACCCTCCAGGCCTGCCTGCCCGATGACACCCTGGAGCGCGCCGAGCAGCTGATGATGGAGCACCAGCTGCGGCGGATCCCGGTGCTGGATTATGACGGGCACCCGCTCGGCATCCTCGCCCTCAACGACCTGGCCCGCGCCGCCAATCATCAGCACCCCGCCGCCCCGGCCGGGCTCGATGGAGTGTCCCTGATGACCGCGGCCCGCACCATGGCCGCGGTGTGCGCGCCACGTCTGCACGGCGGCTCGCGGCTCACCTGAGACCGCCCCCGCGCCCCCGCGGCCCCACGACCGCGCACAACCTGCGCCGAGCCCCGCCAAGACCGCAGGTCCTGCGCGGAGCGCCGAGAACCGCTCCGCTTGGCCGGGCTCCAGCGCGCAAGTGGGAGCCTGGTTGTCCGGCCGCCCGAAGAGTCGGAAGGGGTCGTACGACCCGCGCAAGGAATGCTTGCCACAGCGGGAGCGGCAGTGGTTTAGTCGGCGCTTCTCCACTTTCCTCGGCAAGCGTGACCCTTGGCCAATCGCCGCTCCCTGCTTTCCTGGACCGCGCTCGGTGCGCTCTTTGCGCTCGCCCTGGTGGTCGGCCTGTGGCTCGGTCGGCCGCGCTCCCGGGCCCGGGCCGTGAACCCGCCCACGGCGGGAGCCGAGCCGTCGGCGCTGGGGCACGCCGGCGGCGGGGTGGACCCGCGGACGGGCCTTGTGGGCGGGGCCGCAGCGCCGCAGGAGCAGGTCCCGGTGCCGCCGTGCTGGGAGGGGCTGCTGGCCCTTGATCAGGGGAGCTCGCTGGACGAGCTGTATGCAGCGCTGACCGCGGCCAGCGAGGATCCGCTGCTCGTCGAGTACCTGCAGGCCCGGCTGGCGGAGGTGATCGGCGACAGCTCGGCCTCGGCGCTGGCGGTGATCGGCCGCGCGGCGCAGGCCGGACCGCCGCTGACCGGCCTGTTGATGGAGGCGGTCAAGCGCGCCCCGGCGGCGCAGCAGGGCAAGGTCGCCGAGAAGCTGCTGGCGCTCGGCGCCGACGGGCAGGCCAGCCACGAGCTGCGCCGCGCCGCCCTCGACGCGCTGGACAGCCAGCGCAGCCTCAGCAGCGACGCGATCCAGCGGCTCAAGGCGGTGGCGCTGGAGGAGCAGGCGGATGAAGTCGGCTGGGTGGCGACGCGCACGCTCGGCCGCGTCATGGTCGAGGACTACCAGCACGGCGGTCGCTTCGCCGGCTACTGGCGCGAGCTGCTCGATCTCGGGCAGCGCTCGGGCGAGGCGGCGGTGCGCTCGCTGGCGCTGGAGATGCCGAGCTACGGCGACATCCCGGTGGACGGCGCCTCGATCGCCAAGCTTGGCCAGATCCTCAAGCACGATCCCGATCGGTCGGTGCGCGAGATGGCGGCGTTCCGGCTGGGCCTGTCCCGCGATCCCGACCAGGCGCTGCAGGTCTTCCAGGAAGCGTTTGGCGGCGAGTCGGATCTTTGCGTGCGGTGGGCGATCTTCCGTTTCGCGGTGCGGGCCGCCGGCGCCAAGGCGCTGCCCCTGCTCGGCCAGCTGGCCTCCGTCGAGCCCCGCCTGCGCCCCGACTACGAGGACTTCCGCGCCCTGTATGACAGCGGCCACGTCGACTTCGTCCGGGTCTGGCTGGCCAAGCCCGAGCGCCACCAGTGCCTCGACGAGGGGGAGTGACCATGCGCGCCGCGCTGCTCACCGCCTGCCTGGGCGGTCTCTGTCTCGCCCCGCTGGCCCCGGCCCGGGCCCAGACCCAGACCCAGACCGCGCGTGCGCCCGAGCCGGTGCAGGCCCGGAGCTGCTCGCTGGACGACATGCTGGCGGGGCTGCGCCAGGCGCTGCGCCACGGCTCGCCGGCGCTGCGCCGCTACGCCCGCGAGCTGCTCAAGGAGTCGGCGATCGCCCTGCCCCCCGAGGAGCTGCGCGCGGCGTTTCTGCGCGAGCGCGATCCCCAGGTCGTGGAGTCGCTCGGCGCCGCCCTGGCCGCCCGCGCCGCGCGCAGCCACGAGCTGGGGCTGGTCAAGGCGCCGCTTCAGCGCGCGGTGGCCGACGGCGATCCGGCGGTGCGCGCCGCGGCGGTGCGCAGCCTGCGCGGCATCGGCTCGGTCGAGGCGATGGTCGAGACGCGCGGCCCCGGCTACGAGCGGCTCATCCGCGACCCGTCGCCAGAGGTGCAGCAGGCGGTGGTCGACAACCTGGTGAGCGAGAGCGCCAAGGTCTACTTCGGGCACGATCGGGCGGTGGCCGAGAAGGCGGTGCAGGTGGCGACGCTGGCCAGCGATCCGGGCCTCGCCGCCCGCCTGCTCCGGGACGTCTCCACCGAGCAGGTTGGCCACGGCACGGTGCAGGAGCTGCTGCGGCTGCTCGGCAGCGGCCCCCCCGAGGTGCGCGCCGCCGCCGCGCTGGCGCTGGGCGGCGTCCCGGCGGCCGAGTCCGCGGTGGCGCGCACGGCGCTGCTCGACTGCTATCAGAAGGACACCGAGGCTGCGGTGCGCCGCGCCGTGCTCGAGTCGCTGGTGCGGCTCACCATGGGCGCCGCGCCGCCGCTGCTCGAGTCGCTGCGCGGCGTCGCCCCGGCGCTCGCCGGCGAGCTCGATCTATGGCAGGCGGCGCTGAAGAGCGGACTGCAAGAGTGGCACGTGCTCCAGCGCGAGAAGCAGCGCCTGGAGCAGCAGGCGCCGAAATAGGCTGCGAACTACAACAACCTCAAAGGAGGCTGGAAATGCGAACCCCCAACAAGCTGCTGTTCCTCGCCACTGCGTTCTGCGCGCTCGCGGCGCTGCCCGCGATCGTCGTCGCCGCGACCGCCAACGGGCCGATCTGCGACCCGGCGGCGAAGGTCAACTCGACAACCTATTATGGATGCGGCGGCAGCTCGCACACCGCGCTGGACATCGCCAATGGGACCTGCAGCGTGTGGAACCACCGCGCCATGCTGGTCGGCTCCTACCGCTACACGTTCTTTGGCGGGTGCAGCAGCAGCTGCAGCGCCTGCAGCGCGGGCGCTGGCTGCTGTAACGGCGGCGCCGGGAACTACTACGTCGTAAGCGGCAGCAACGGCTGGGATTTCCGCCAGCTCCACTCGAACGCCAGCGCCGACTCCAGGACCCAGACCTGCGACCGCTGCGCGCTCGGCCTGGTCGGCTCGACCGGCAACTCGACGGGCGCCCACTCGCACTCGGACAACCGGCAGTATGGCACCCGCAAGTCGGCGTGGTACACCACGGTTGGTACGACCTGCGGCAGCAGCGGCTACTGCAATAACCGCGTCGGCGTGCCCACCCTGTAACGCCCTGACCTTGGTAGCTGTCTTGGCCGGACGGAATTGGGTTATGATCATCGCCGATGTCATCTACCCTCCGCCCTCGGGTTCGTCCCCGGTCCGGTAACGCTCTGCCTCGCCTGGCTGGGGGCGCCGCCCGCCCGGCGAGGGGGGCTCTGGCCCTCGCTGCGCTGCTGCTCGGACTGGCCCTGCCGGGGGCGGGCGGGACTGCGTGGGCGGGCCCCGAGCCGGTGGGAACGGCGCTCGTCCTGGACCCCACGATCATCGGCCCGCTGCCGCCGGCCGGTCAGGCCGCCATGCGCGACAGCGTCAACCGAGCGCTGCGCGAGCTGCAGCTCGAGCTCGTCGGCGCCGCCGAGCTCGAGCCGGTCATCGCGGGCGAGCCCCAGCTCAAGGACTGCGGCAGCGAGCTGTGTTTCGAGCGGCTCGGGCGGCTCCTGGCCAGCCAGCTGGTGCTGCGCTACCGCCTCAAGGTGAGCCAGCCCGAGGACCAGAAGCACCTCGACTGGCACCTCAACGTCGAGCTGCTCGACGTCGAGGTCGGCGCCTTCGGTGCGCGCCTGACCCAGGACTGCAAGGACTGCTCCAGCGCCAAGGCCGAGAGCCGGCTCGCCAGCATGGTCAAGAGCGCCGTCCTGCAGAGCGCCGCCCTGCCGCGCGGCGTGCTCGAGCTGCGCACCGACCCGCCCGGCGCCATCGTCTTTATCGACGGCACCGAGCTCGGAATCACTCCCTACAAGCGGAGTATCTTCGTCGGCAAGCACAAGGTCGTGGTGCGCCACACCGGCTACCGCTCGCAGCAGCTCGAGGCCAGCATCAGCGAAGGCAAGAAGCAGCACCTGGAGCTCAAGATGCTCGCCGGCAGCGAGCCGACCACGGTCGTCGTCGTCGAGCGGGAGCGGACTCCGGTCTACAAGAAGTGGTGGTTCTGGACCGCCATCGGCGGCGGAGTCCTTGCCGCCGGTGCGATCACGGCCGGCATCGTCATCGGGACCCGCGGCACGGGCAGTCCGCCGCTGCCGGCCAACACGCTGATGTTTCCCTAGGACGGCCCTTCACCAAAGGAAGTTTAATATGGCGATACGCAGCCGCTCAATCCGTTCGATCGTGGCCAGGGAGTCGGGAGCGCGTCTCCTTGGACTCTGCCTGCTCGTGGTCCTTCTGTCGTGCAGCGGTGACAACGCCGCGGGCGTCGATGGCTCAGTCGTCCGGATCTCGCTGGCCGGACTGGATCCGTCGACGACGCGGGCGAAGCTGACGGTCAGCGCGCAGGACAAGCAGGGCATGACCAAGACGGCGGACAGCGACTTCCAGAGCGGCCCGTTTGACGTCCTGGGCGTCACCTTCCCGCCCGGCACGATGGCGCTGACGACCTACCAGGTCGACGTATTCCGCGATAGCTGCCTGCTCGGCACGGGAACGGTCACCCAGCTCATCGATCATGACGGGAGCTATGACGTCACCGTTCAGCTCACGCCGCCGCCGCTGACCTGCGGCGCGCCGGCCGGGCGGCTGGTCGTCCAGGTGGTCAACGGCGTCGGCGGCTCTGGTGCCGTCACTACGGTGGGAGCGCCGGACATCGACTGCGGCGCCAAGTGCAGCCAGGTCTACGCCGTCCCTTCTTCGATCGTGCTCCAGGCGACAGCGACCCTGGGCGGCTTCCAGAGCTGGTCCGGCGCCTGCACGGGCAGCTCCGTGCAGTGCACCGTCAACCTGAATCAAGAGGGGGACACGGTGGTGCAGGCGGTCTTCGCCGCCGCCGGCGGCTGCCGCGGCTGGTGCGAGGAGAACTCGGGCGTCACCGACAACCTGTTGAGCGTCTGGGGCAGCGGCCCGCTCAACGTCTACGCGGTGGGCGAAAACGGCGCCATCGTCAAGTGGGACGGCCAGAGCTGGAGCAAGCAGCCGGCCCCCAGCCCGGCGACGACGCTGCGCGGGATCACCTTCCCTCGCGACGGCGGCGGCTACGTCATCGTCGGCGACGGCGGCACCATCCTCGGCACCGCCGGCAAGCTCACCTCGCCGAGCGGCACCACCAACCTGAATGCCGTCGCCGCCTACAGCGCCTCCAATGTCTTCATCGTCGGCGACAACGGGACCCTGCTCGTGGGCACGACCACCGGCTCGTTCGGCGCCAAGAGCAACAATGGGGGCTACGGGAACCCACCGAGCTCGCAAGCCGGCGTCAAGCTGACCGCGATTGGCGTCGCCGCCAGCGGTGACAACTACTCCTATGCGGGCAGCCAGGGCTATAACCTGCGCCGCCACAGGGACTTCTTCGGAGTCGATGTCTTCGATAACGGTGCCTCGGGTACGACGCAGAACCTGACCGGCATCTCCTTCGGCTCCAACTACATCTTCGCGGTCGGCCCCCAGGGCACGTTCGTCTCGCGCGGGCCCAAGGGAAACTCCTTCCCCAACTGGACCGTGCAGACCTC
>Ga0075158_10003502_pt1 | contig 11042 bp, 11 predicted proteins | sample JI91814BDNA_FD_70968 | JGI IMG/M metagenome (GOLD analysis project Ga0075158, IMG submission 70968) | Wastewater effluent complex algal communities from Wisconsin, to seasonally profile nutrient transformation and Carbon sequestration -... | ecosystem: Engineered > WWTP > Effluent > Algae... | reverse complement strand
CCCAAACCCCAAACCCCAAACCCCAAACCCCAAACCCCAAACCCCAAACCCCTCAAATTTTAAATTGACGAGTAAAATAAATCTTTAGAAATAGTTTTGAAATTTTAAAGAAAATAAAAATATTTAAAGATTATCCGACAAAATGTTGATTGTACAGGGTAAAAAATTATTTAGGGCAGACAATGTAAATGGATGAAAAAATTGAAAGAATGAGAAAAAATAAAAATTACGCCAGAAAAAGCCATTTAATTTTATCTCTAAATTTATTTCCGTTTTTTTGAATTAATATACTTTTTTTAACATCGGGGTTATTGAAACCACTTTCAAACTAAATAGTTATATTTTTTTTATTCCCATTCACCTCTCCTAAAAATAAATATTCCTTTGAACTAGAATTCCAAAAATCCTTCCATCATTATCAATATTCTTCAGGACCCAACAGAGTTTCATTCTCATTTGCCTCGATCACTTTGAAATTTTATTCCATGAATAAAAAAAAACAATTCGAAAGCAATGGATTTTGTATTTCCTAAGTGTCGATTTGAAGCTGGTTCGTATTAGATACACCTAATTCTATTCCTATGTTGTAACAGGTTTGAATAGGATCTGAGGCACTCAATAATTAATGATAATTATTAATCAATGAAGAAAAGTTTTGCAGCCTCAAAAAAACCATCCAGTTATCTGAACTTTGAGTTAAATTTTGAAATTTTGATTAACATATATTTTCATTACATATATTTTATGTAATTTCTTAGAAGAAAAGTTAATAGTCTCATTAATCTACGAGTAATGAAACAGTAGTCAATAACATACTTATTATTGTTGTAAGAAGACAAATGAACAACAATATGATTCTTTTAAAGCGTTTTCGATCGAATTATCTTTTCATCAATACAAATTAATTATTTATTGCAATTATTAACATTGTTTTTTTTATTTCATTGAGTCAACTTAAGACCTAACAAAAAATCCAATCTTATCTTCAATTTTATTCTCTCCTTTTTCCTATTTTTGAGATCAGTTTCTATTGTTTTCATTGTGATATAGTCCATATTCTTTTGTCTTAAGTGAGTTCATTTGAGATTATTTTTGGTAAGTTTGAAAAACGATAATTAAGATGTTTTTTTATATGAAAAATTAAATTTGCTATTTGATGATACCATTTGCTTTTTTTGATAACTTAATCTTATTTTCTCATTAAGATTAAATTTAGGAGATAAAGGATCGAATAAAAATTTTTTCAAATAATTTTTCCCTTTTGATTTATTGAGAGAAATATGATTTTTATTTTTAGATTTTAAAGAAGAGGATTTTTCTTAAGATTTCTTGCTCAAAGAAGCCTTTGTATTCATGAACTAAGTTTGAAAATCTTTGAGGTTAATTTTTCTGTTCTAGTTATTCGTATTGAGAATCAAGTTGGTTAGATTATGGAACTTAGACATTAATTAATTTAGTTAAATCAATAAACATGATGAGTTCTAGCCAGTTCAAAAAAAAAGATGCGGGAGTGCTTTTGGCCAAATTCAGGGAAAAAAACAACTAGGATAAGTTTGATTATCAGAGAGAAAAAAAACTACTTCAATCCATAGAAGATCTTGAAAAGTCATTGTTGTGTATCAAAAAAAAAAATGATTGAAACATTGATAAATCCATTACAATGAAAGAAAACCGTTTGATTCAAGGAGAAGTAATTAAAAATGAAAGGAACAGTTCAATTGAGAAATATAGTCCTATTATGGTTCGAATGAATAAGAATCCAAAAACAAAAAAAAAGGAAAAAAAATCAAACGGAAAAAAACAGAAAAATTAATAAAATAAATCTAAACTAATTCTAACTTCCTTAAACAATCATCAAGTAATAAATCAGAATAAAACATATAAAAGTCATTTTCAGCAATCACCTATGATTATGAGTAGCAAATTCACCGATTTAATCAACTTCCACTCAAAAAGACTTTCTGAATAGAGGAAATCTTTTTTAATCAACAAACGTACTTCTTAACAGTAAAATAATTTGTTCGATTTTGAAGAACCAATTTATGGTTCGTCTACTTTCAGTAAATATATTAACATACAAAAAAAAATCAGAGGTAAAAATCAATAATAGGGATTCATTTTTATTTGATTAAATAATTTCGATTTATCTGAATGTTAATTTAATTCCGGTTAAAGTATTATGGATATACAAATACCTACTGAATCTAACCCTGAAAACAAAAAGAGTTTTGACCAGAATTACATCAATATGATATTTGATTCATATGAAAATTTGAAACAAAAAACACTTACCGATTTAGACGCTGAAGATCAAAAGGAGTTAATTTTTCAAGATAATTCGAAAAATGACAAAAAAAGCCATTCAACATAATCTAACTCTAATGATGAAGAAAATCATAATAATCAGAACGTTATTTAAATTAAACCATCGAATCCCTCTGAAACAGTCCTCTAATAGTAGTCTCAAAAAGAAGATTAGTTGAATAATAAAAAAGAAGATTTAGATAAAGTGCGAAAAATAGTTGATTCCCTTAAGATACAAGGAGATGAACACTTTAGAAATAAAAATTATTATGGAGCGATTCAAAGCTACCAAAAAGCCTTGGAATACTTAAATTACGAATATAAACCAAATCAAAATAATGTCATAGTAGATAAAAATTTAACAGTAACTTTCTTAAACAACATGACTCAATGTTATCTGAATTTGAATTAAGGAGAATACGCTAAAAACTTATGTAATTTTATTCTTTCATTCGAAAAAAACAATTTGAAAGCGCAATTTAGATTAGGAAAATCTTACGAACTTTTAAATGAAAATGATAAAGCTAAAATGATTTATGTAAATGCAATTAAGAATAATAAGGATGAGACAGAACTTTAGCCTTTCTAAATTGCTCTTCAAAGACTAAAAAAAAGTGACTTAATTTTAAAAAAATCAATGTCTAAAAAATTGAAAAATTACTCTGTTCATAAAATAGAAAATCCAAAGAACAAATAAAAGTTCATTTAAAATTTACATAAATAATTATTTTGGTGAAGCCTCGGATTTACTATTTTGGTTTAGGGAATCGGACAATTCTCATTAATTTCTAACTACAAAACAGCAACCAAAGTAGGTTAATTTTTAAGCAGTAAATCAAATTCTAAATTGGTTGTGAAGACAATAGGAGCGTTTGCATTGTTTTATCTTGTCGGTTATTCTCTACACAAAATCTTCAACAAAAAAAACAACCAAATTGATAAATGATTTAATGTAAATAATTTTAATTATTTAAATTTTAAAAATATCGTACACTTTATCTCCAATAATTGAAACATCAAAAACATCATCAAATTTACCTAATTTGAAATCAACCACCTTCAAATCCTTATTTTATTGATACCATTACATTTGTTTTATTTTTTCTACTGATATTTCTTCTCAAATTTTTTCATCTCTAGACAATAAATATTGGATCATTTATTTGCATTCATCACTCACTTTCTTACTTTCATTGGGGATGAAAAATACCTAACAATTTTTCATCAAAATTTTTTTGTCGTTCGTTTCTTCTTTTTGAAAAGGCTTGAAACCATAGAGACATTCATATAACAAGATACCTAAATTCCAAAAATCCAAACCTTTCGTGAGATTTTAATCATTCATTAATAAAAAACAATTTTGATCTGTTTCTAATACTATTTTTTTTTTTTGAATTAATAAGTAATTCAATTTCTCATATCATATGGTTTGAATTTTGATGTTACCCTTTTCATCTATGAAAATTTTATCATTTTCAATTGAAAACAAAATTTCTCCTCTAATATGTACCAAATCTAAAGCCTCAATTATTTATAAAAAAATATGGAATAACTATTACTCATTAAGAAGATTTTCTCTTTCTTCACTTTCATATATTAAATTATATAGAGTACGAGACTTAACATATTCTTGAACAATCAATAAAAAACTAGGCAATTCTATTATCGATTCTATCTGCACAAAAAGTTTATTGTTAATAATATTTTTCAAATAATCGTAATAATAATTTGGTTCAGGCACTAATTCCCATTTTTTAAATATTTTTAAAAATCTAAGATTATTTTCGTTAATCTTGGGAATCAAATGAGTGAAACTTGATTTCATAAAGTCTTACATCTATTAATCTGTTTGTTTTTTTTAATCTTCTGATTTAGGTTTCATTCTTATTACCAAATTAAAAACATTAGAGTTTTTGTTTATATTTTTAATTATATCAAAATCATTCAAATTTGTAATTGAAAATCCTCGGGTGTATTATTATTTATACAATTGGTTATGACATGTCAAAATGCTTAGTATATTTTTTGTTTCGATGTAGTACATCACGTTTGGATAATTAATGTAGGCAACTATATTTTTATTATTCAATAATTTTTATATCTATTCTTCTCTCTGTCCGTGGTAATACAAATTTTGAGCATTATATCCGTTTATAATTTCATAAAATTTGCAAAGTGGATTTTTAAGTGAAACGAAAATCATCAAATTGTTGACAAATTAATCTAATTGGTTTGCTGCCACGTCTAATAAATAATGAGAGTCGATATTTTCTTTTTTATTATGGATGATAAATAGTTTTTGATTTTGCCTGCAAAACAAAATAAACCCAATGTTTTGATATTTGATGTGAGAAGAAATTTCCTTACCGTCATAATTTATCAACAATTATTTTGTCAAAAAAAATTTTCTATTCTTTCACCATCCTCATGCGGAAGTTTTTTTGACCTCGATTTAAAAGATCATTTGATCGTCTTCTGTATCTTAAAATACTTTGGCATTTTCATCTTTTTGAGTGTTTTCCCAACCTGTTTCAATATTCATGAATTCTAAAAATTTTATTTTTTCAATCATTAATGAAAATTATATGATTAATATTTTAAATTAATATTATTACATAAATAATTTATCAAGCAATTTCGTGAAGTGTTACAAAATCATTCAAAATGAGCTGATTGATTTCATTTTGGTCAATTTCTTATCTAATCTAACAATATTTACTAAAGCTTTCCATCAACTACACCACTAAATCACTCAACTCAATCTCGTTGTTGATAGTATTTTATTTGATTATGATTCCTTTTTTTTTATATTTTTCTTCGAAATAATTTTCATTTCCACTTCCATCAAATTTATAATAATTGATAGCGTAGTTTGTTTTGATGCAGGTTTAAAAAAATGGAATGAAAGGAAACTAAGAAGTAAAGGATGGTAAATTTGGGTTTTCCAATATAATTTTTTCGAAAACCGGAGAATCAATACCGAAATTCCAATAATGATTCCATATTCCTTCGTAATTGAAAAGAAGAAGCATTTCTAAAAGTTTGAATGTGGCCAGTTTTAAGTTTAAATCTTGTAATTTTGTGTCATCGAGAAATATTGAAGTCATTAGTTCATAAAGTACTGGGAAAAACAAAGGAAACATTTCAACGAATAATTTGGTATCTGTTCTGATGATTATTATTCTAATGCAAAAAAACATCATGATCAACAAAATTGAATCTGATTGGTAATTTTTTATTACATCTCTAATTTGGCTGAATAAAAATTTGACTACTGATCATTCAAGTAGTGTTCCCTTATCGCCTGCATAAAGAATGAAACAAAGTCAATAAAAGGATTAAAATCTAACTTTCTATTCTGCTGATTTAGATTTGAAAAGAGATGAAAAATTCATGTTTTTAAGATATAGTTAAAAGTTTTCTCTGTTAGTGAACTCCGTATACCATTTAATGATATCTTTCTGATAATTTATTGCATCTTAAGAAACTTAAAAAAAATGATCTGAATCAAAATAAGCTTAGATTTTATTTCTACATAGTTTAAATAGTTATTCTCTTTAAGTATCGATATAAAGATGAATTAATTTTATTAGTTCCTCATTAATTTTGTCAGTCATTTAAGATTTTGTGTGTACCTGACCTAATTCATCTAAACATAAACTTATAAAGGTATTAAGTCTTTTTGAAATGTGCTAGGTTTTTTTGCTTTCATAAGTTTGGAAGAGTAAATTTAGAGAAATTTTTCTAAGCGCATACAAAGACAATATTTTATAAAAGTATTCTATGTATTTTTGATCAGGAAAATCCATAAAAATTTTATCCAAATAAAGAGTTGGATTCTTTTAGATCATACCTACTATTTTGGATGGTAAAGGGAAAAAAAATTTATAAGTATCGGAATTGGGTTGTTTTTCATATTAAGTTTGATTTGATCCGCAAACAAATTTGATTACATCTTCGATATAACTGTTTTCCATATCATGAAGATATCTGAAGATACTATATTCGTTAATTATTTCTTGAAGAGGGTATTTTTTGGCACTCATAAAGAATATGTTTAAAAGCCATATTTTAATAAAAGGATGTGGATTTTTTTGGAAATTTTTCAAAAATTACATCAATGAAGTCCAGAATCGTCTCAAATAATCTCTTCTTTCTATTTTATCCTCAATAAATACATACTCCCTGAATCCTAAATAGGAATAAACGAGACAAAGAATAGAGGACTCTCTTTGACTCAAATTGTGACTTACAATGTTTTAATTTAGTTTTTTTTGATCATCGATTATCGATTTGTAAAATTAACTTTCTTATATCATTTAATAAAAGGTTTCCAGCTTCAAATTTAAATACAAAAATATATCTAATATTTTATCAAAAACAGGACTGTATTTTAACTGTTTTGTTTTTGTGTTATCAAGTTGAAATTCCTTGCACCAAATTTGACAAATCAAATTGAAGAATTGATTTTTATATTTATAGAATATTTTTTCCACAATCTCCAAAAACTCTTCATTTTGTAATAATTTTTTTTTTGAAAATTTAACATTTTTTTCATTCAAACTAATTCCTTTTATTCCTATATTATAAGTGAATGTTTCTCTATTGTTTAATCCTGTCTACATATCCCATCCATAAATAATGATTTAAGCTATTTTTTCAAGTCATTGTATCATAAATTACTCAATGACAGGATAATCCACCTAAACAACAGTCTTTTTCTTCCAACTAAAAACACTCTTGAAGAATCCTTAAGATTCTTGATCATTCTTATCCACAACGAAAGCGTCAAGGCTACAATATTATTTAATCAAATTCATTAATGAGGTAAAAATAATTTTGGCTGAATTCATTTGAACATCATCGTTATAATATTAACAATAAAAGTTGTAGTAAAAATTGAAAATAGGATCGATTAATTTTAATAGATCTTATTCACTTGATTATCATGAAATTTCTGTGACTATTTTTTGCAAAAAATCAAGTATTTTCACAAGTGTATAAACATTGGAGGCAACAAGTAAACTATCTAAAACCTTTTTCAATAATTGGTATTCTTCTAAAACTTTTTGAATGTTAAAATCTGGATTGGTTTTCAAATTGAAAATTAATAATTTAAGTAAATTCAATAAATGAATTTACATCACTTGAACTTCTTTGTCAACATTTAAAAAGTAAGATTTCATTATAGATTTCAACAACTTTTTGTCGAACAAAGCTGAATTACTCACAGCTAAACAATTCAAAAGAATCTCAAGGGTTTCACATGAAGATGTTTAAACTAAAATATTCTCCTCTTTGAACTTTTTGCTGAATACTTCTAAACATTAAGCTTACATGAATCTTTTAAGAACCTCAAGTAGAATTTAATAATAGTAATGATATTTATTGATTTCATCAGTGTTCATTATTTGAAACATTTCAATTAATAATCGATCAGAAATAGTCACCTTGTTCATAAATTTTACAAATTAGCTTTGATTATTTGTAATTAAATATTTCATTCTTGTGTAAACTTTCATAATTTCCTACGTATCATACTTTTCATAATGATATATATTTCCATCTTAGGTGAAATAAAAATGGCTGTTTTAAAGCAATGTCAATATCATATAATCCAAAATATTTTAAAAATGTTCGTTTGAATCGATAAGCCAACTTTTTGCAATTTATCTTTTAATTGGGTGTTAGTCCTCTAGAAACTCCAACAATTTGAATATAACGAATCTTTCCAATTATTAATTTTCTTGATTAAGTTCGAAGGTTTGGGCTAGTTTCCAAAAAGTTACCAAACGCTATAAGAATTTAATTGAAGTATTTTGATCTTTAGAAAACAAATTTTTTTCTAAAATTTCAAATACTTTTATTTTATTTTAGCTAGTCAATTAGAAGATGAGATTTATGGCAGAAGCATGGAATTCAACATTGTCTAAAAGTTCCCAAGATTTTTTTATTGTTAGATTGAAAATACTTTCAGTTATATTTTTGAACATAATTAATTCGCTTTAATTTTGTTCCTCTCTATTTAATTCAAATAATTTTTAGATTCCTTTAATAGATGCTAATAAAATTTTTGGCTATTTAGAAACTTATGAAAGAAGGTTTTCAATTTTGATAACCCATTCTTCAATCAAATTTTTTTCTTAAAACAAGAGCAAGATCCAAATACAAAATATTAGACCCTTTTTGAGGGTTGAGACATTTTCATTATTTAAATCAGATTAATAATGAGTTTTGAATCTTTAAAAGTGGGTCAAAAAATCACTTAACATGAGCTTAAGTTCAGATATTTATATTTTAAATGTAAAGGGATCTATTTTATCCAAAAATCTAGTAATTATGCTCATGGTTTCTTAGACTTCGTTTCCAATTTCCATTTTATCTAGTTTAAGATTGATTATTTTGACCAAACCGAAAATGATCAGATTTCTTTGTTCATCATCAATATTATTTTTTTAATATTTTATAAATAAATCTATTACAGAGGATTTCATTATTTCGGGGGGATTTGATACATACTCTTTGAAAAAAATACTCAAATAACTTTATATTGACAAAAAGAATCTTGCTATCGATTATTTTTCTTAGTTTTCTGATTTATTTATTTCATCTTCTTTTTCTTCCTCTTGAATATTTTCTATCAATACAAGGTTTTCAAAAATTTCTACATTCAAATTTTATAGGATATATTGAATCACATTTTATTGTTAATTAAAAATTTGTTATAAGATTTTAATGGAATTTTTTTGGTATTCTTAGTTACTAGTTTTCAAAACTAATCACAATGCATCTACTATTAAAACTTTATTTAATTCTGGCATCTCCTCAACCTCTTCTTCAGTCTCTGGTCCAAAAATGTACTTATAAACTCTTCTTTTAGCACTTAAGTCGATTGTCAGCAGTGAAAGCAATTATTAATAAATTAAAATTACGTAATCTTGTTTTTCAAAAGAATTGCTTTAATCTCCATCGAAATTAAGATAGTTTATAATGAAGTCCAAGGCTCTTTTTTTCACCAAACTTTACTCATCGTAAATACTGTTTACTATGGCTTCCACACACAAATCTCATCTTGGAAAAAATGGATGGAAAATTTAAATCTGCTTCTTAAATAATTCAAAATTTTCTTTCGTCTAAAGAAGATATTTATCATAATTAGCAGTAGTTTCTTTTGTAGATTCTCTGATAGATTCTTCAATAGTCTGCACTTAAAGTTTATCTTTGTCCTCATTTTCATCTGGAAAAGTTTCTTAAACTTATTATTGAAATTACTCTGATAATTCATCATCATCTTTATTTGTTTTTTTCACTGTGGATAAATCAGTATAAGTTTAAGGGAGTTTTTGGGGAGTTTGTTGGTTTTCTTCTTGATTAATTGATTATTCATTTGATAAAGTTTGTTCATATTGATTTTGATTTTATTCAAATTATTCTTTGAAGACCTCTTAGTTTTCTTAGGATTATTCATCAGTATTTACAAGAGATTTTAATTAATGGTCTTCAATTTTATCAATATAGTTAGATGCTTCTTTTTCTATCATTCAATCAGTTTCTCTTTATTATATTTGAGAAATTCTTTATTAAGTTACTAAGTTTTCGTTTTCTTATTAAAAGAAATCGCCAATTTCTTTGTTTAATTCTTTAAAAGTATCTAAATTCTATAGATCTTATTCCTATAAATTTTAAAGAGTTTCTTGTTTAATTTTTTCAAAATATTACTAACTTCCAACTTGAGGACTAAGGTTATTATTGATTTCTTCTTATTCTTAATTGAGTCAATCAGTAGTTCAGGATAATTCCATTTATAATCTGGATGAAGGATTTTCATTTTAATCTTCTATATGTATTTCATTTTGAGTGTTTATCTCATTGATGGTTTATACGTTTATTTCATATTCATTTTGGGTTTATTATTGTTCAAGTTCAGTATATTATTCATGAATGCTTTGTTCTAGAACTTAATCATTTTTCATCAACAAATAATTAAGATATAAAAAACCACCATATCTGCATTTTGAAGATCTTTGAATATTAGTCCAAATCGTCAAACTTATCAATTGTATTGGAAAAGTATTTTGTAATTAATCCAAAAATGAGAAAACCTATTTTCTCATTTTTTCGTTGTTATCAATCAATCCAGGTAACAAACTTCCAATAAGTGCAGCAAGTGAAGGTCCTATTTGATAACCTAAAGGAAGGAAATATTTCACATAAATTTCTTCAATTATTTTTTCCTTGACTTAATTTGGGCAATCTTACGTGTAGGAAAACAATCCTAAAGTCAAGTATGGAAGATCATTGATGATATTTTTGGGTTCGCTTTGTAGATTTTTTAAAATAAGTATGTAAATTTCAATGACAGTTTAATGGACTGCTATATCAGGCACTGAAAACAAACACTATGCGAGTCATCTAAACAAATGAGGTTTATGTGGTATGTAAGGACTCTTGTTGTCAGAAAAAAGGAGGATGAATCTTTTAAGTTATTTGACCAAATTGGACCAGTCTTTGACTTGATCGAATTTAGGAAAAGTCATTTCGAGAGATTCTTTGACAATGAGGGTTTCTTTTTCGAATTTCTTAAGATTATTTTTTGATAAAGGATAGCGAAACGCCATTATTATTAATTACATTTAGAGTTATTATGAATTACTTATATATTTCTTTTTCATACATCAAATTGATTGGGGTTTGGGGTTTGGGGTTTGGGGTTTGGGGTTTGGGGTTTGGGGTTTGGG
>Ga0075158_10003500_pt1 | contig 11044 bp, 7 predicted proteins | sample JI91814BDNA_FD_70968 | JGI IMG/M metagenome (GOLD analysis project Ga0075158, IMG submission 70968) | Wastewater effluent complex algal communities from Wisconsin, to seasonally profile nutrient transformation and Carbon sequestration -... | ecosystem: Engineered > WWTP > Effluent > Algae... | reverse complement strand
TACCAGATAATTAGTTCTGAAATAATAGAAAGAAATCAATGAGCCAATAATGGTGAAGCCTAGATACATCAGTATCTTTCCTGTATTATAGTGAATAGGATATTGCTTTTGTCCCCATATATAGGAAATGATCATCATAGACATAAAGGTAATCAGCGCTGCCATGGCACTTGCCCAATATCCATATTGAGGAATGAATAAGAAGTTGATAAGAATGGTGATACATGCTCCAATAACAGAAATATATAAGCCAACCCTTGTCTGGTCTGATAATTTATACCATATGGAAAGGTTAAGGTAGATTCCGAGGAATAAAGCTCCAAGCATTATAAAAGGAATGATTTCAATTCCTTCATAGTAGAGAGGGTTTCTCAGGTATTTTTCCGAAATCCATTGAAGATTGACCATGAGCCCCATATAAATGATGCAGCTGCAGATGACAAAAACATCCATCAATACAGCATAGGTCTTGTGAGAGTCTTTGTTCTTGAAACTTGAGAAGAAATAAGGTTCAATACCCAATTGATAGGCCTGTCTGAAAACCGTAATGAAGGTGGCAATCTTGTATACCGCTCCATATACCCCAATCTGATGACGGGCTTCTTCTTCAGGAAGTAGATATTTCAAGAATTGTCTGTCCAATGTCTGGTTCACGATACCGGCCAGTCCTGCTATCATTACCGGCCAGGAATAGTTCATGATTCTTTTCCACAGTCCGAAATCGAATTTGGAAATACTGAAGCTGAAGAATTCCTTTCCCACAATCAAGAGGGTGATAATACTTTGGATGAGATTGGCAACAAAAACATATCCAACCCCGAAGTCAGGATTGTACTTCAATCCAAAAACTCCTTCAGGATGGTTAGGAAGCCATCTGATGAAGAATAAGACCAATAAAAAGTAAACCAGGGAACCTGCTACCTTGGAGAACATATATTTGAGTGGTTTGCCCTGTAATCTCAATATGGCAGATGGAATGGTGGAAAATGCATCTAATGAGAGAATGAATAAGAATATGATTAGATAATTGACCTGATCAGGAGTTTCAAAAGCTTCAGCAAGCTGGAATCTGAATACATATCCTAGAATAAGGTAAATTAATCCCATACTGATAATACTTACCGAACAGGTTGAAATCAATGTTTTTTTGTCGATGCTATCCTCCTGTGTAAATCGGAAAAAAGAAGTTTCCATCCCATGGGTAAGCAATACCGTAATTACACCTGCAATGGAATACCAGTCTACAAAGGGTGACGAAGCAGCTGGTCCGAAAGCCTTTGTAACGATGGGTGCAATGATGAATGGAAAAATACGAACCAATACGGAACTAAGTCCATATACCGCTGTCTGTCCTAATAGTTTCTTATACAAAGCCGAATTTTTTTTGCAAATGTAAAACTTTAAGCATTCGTTTTGCGATTTTGGGGTGAATTAAAACTTAAAATCTTAATTTTGCAGGGAAATAAATTGAAATGAAAGTTCTTATCAAAAACGTAAATATTGTTAACGAAGGGAAAGTCTTTGAAAGCGATATCCTAATAGAAAATGATTTAATTTCTAAAATAGCTGTTGGTATTTCTGAAGAGGCAGATCAGATTATTGAGGGTTCAGGAAAATATCTTCTTCCCGGAGTAATAGATGATCAGGTGCATTTCCGTGAGCCGGGACTTACTCATAAAGGAGATATTGAAAGCGAATCAAAAGCTGCCATAGCTGGTGGGATCACCAGTTTTATTGATCAGCCGAATACCGTTCCAAACGCAGTTACTCAGGAATTACTAGCAGACAAATACGAAATTGCTTCCCAAAAAGCTTATGCCAACTACGGCTTTATGATGGGAGGAACGAATGATAATCTGGAAGAAGTTTTGAAAACAAACCCTAGAAATGTTCCGGGGATCAAATTATTTTTAGGTTCATCTACAGGAAATATGCTTGTAGATAATCCGGAAACGCTGGAAAATATTTTCAGTAATACCAAAATGCTGATTGCTGTGCACTGTGAAGATGAAGCTACCATCAGAGCCAATACTCAGAAGTACATGGATGAGTATGGGGAAAATATTCCTGTAAAATTCCACCACCTGATCAGAAGTGAGGAGGCATGTTATAAATCTTCATCTAAAGCCATTGAGCTTGCGAAAAAAACGGGAGCGAGACTTCATGTTTTCCATCTTTCAACAGCGAAGGAAATGGAACTTTTCAGAAATGATATTCCTTTAAAAGATAAAAAAATCACTGCTGAGGTGTGTGTGCATCACCTTACTTTTACCAATGAGGATTATGAAACAAGAGGAGGTCTTATCAAGTGGAATCCGGCTGTAAAAACTCAAAAGGATAAAGATGCTCTTTGGGAAGCGTTGCTGGATGACAGAATTGATGTGATTGCTACAGATCATGCCCCGCATACGGCAGAAGAAAAGAATAATGTCTATACAAAATGTCCTTCAGGAGCACCTTTGGTGCAGCATTCACTGGTGGTGATGCTGGAAAACTATAAAAATGGTAAAATATCGCTTGAGAAAATCGTTGAAAAAATGGCTCATAATCCTGCGATTCTTTTTAAGGTTGAAAAAAGAGGTTTTGTAAGAGAAGGCTATAAAGCAGATCTTGTTTTAGTAGATTTAAATCAGGACTGGACGGTTTCCAAAGATAATTTACTGTACAAATGTGGCTGGAGCCCATTAGAAGGGATGAATTTCCACTCTAAGGTTACCCATACTTTTGTCAATGGACATTTGGTGTATGATAATGGTACAATTGCTGAGGAGAAATTTGGCGAGAGATTGCTTTTTGAAGCAAGGGATTAATAAAATATAATCAAAGAATGTAGTTTCAGTTTAACCTGAAATTTTATGATAATTCAATAGGAGCGGGCTAAAGTCCGCTCTCTTTATTTGTAATCTTCCATTGGCTTTAGCCAAAACTTATCATACAAAAAGCGAAGTTTCCTCTGCTTATAGATAGTATTGTTTTTAATAAACTATAATTTAACTAGTTTTGTGCGAAATAATAATCAATGTATAAGTTCTTTTTAATCTTATTTCTCTCAGTTTCTTTACAATTGAGTTCACAGGTCAACACACAGTTGCTTTCAAATTCATCCTGGACAAGTGTAAAATCCAGCATGTTAGATGGAAGCAGGGATCTATTCCAAAAACCATCCAGTTTTTTAATATGGAAAATTAATGGGAATAATCTTTGTGAATATATTGATCCTTGGTACTTGGAGAGGAAAAGTTGTGTGAATGTTAAGATTGAAAAAAATGCAATAAGGGTAGCTGATAAACCAATTTATGAAATTGAAAAATTAACCTCTGATTCATTAATTGTTATAGAAAAACCAGAAGGTGTTACTTTTCCTGATAAAATAAGAAAGAGGTGGTTTGTAAAAACTTCTGAGGTTTTGAAAGATTTTACGGATAAGGCAACTGGTGATTCGATTATAATTACTTCCCGAAACGCAATGCCATCATTAAAAAGGGGAATAAATTTTGAGCTTCTTGAAAGCTATTCAAAAAAGAAATATACTCTGAATTTTGAGACAGTAGGAGAAATCAGAATTTTCCCTAAAAAACAAAAGGTTGAAATAGCAGTGGACTCTAAAAAGCAGAATAAAGATAATCAGACAGCTATTGAATTTTTCAAAACTACGCTGGAAAAAGATTATAAAGTATGGGATCTGACAGGCTTTGAGAGCTTTGAAAAAATTATTATTCCATACTATCTCAAGGTTAAATTAGAAGATGGTGATGCCGGTAGTATTGCTTTTTTTGGCAAAGTTTCTTTTGAAAAAGATGAAAAAACTGTAGTGAGAATAAAAGATAAGTTTGTGTCTGCAGAAAATTTTAATAAGGGATTAAAAGCCATCAACAGTCAAAAATTTGATAACGCAGTTTACTTCTTCAATAAGGCTCATGAAGATGATAATACAAATACGGAAGCATTGTATAATGTAGCCTCAATTTCAATAGCGCAAAACAAAACAGATGTTGCATGTATTGCCCTGAAAAAATTAAAAGATCTGGAACAAACGGAAGGAATTAAATTATACAACGAAAAATGTTCAGGAAAATAATCAATAGGAGCGGGCTTTAGCCCGCTCTCTTATATTTGATCTTCCATTGGCTTCAGCCAAAACTTATTCTTAGCTCACGCAGATTTGGGAGATTATGCAGATTTCTAAACCAAATCATCTGGTCAATCCGCACAATCTGCGAGAATATATCTATTCATTATTTATTTCTTCGCTTTATTTCCCATATAAAAAGTGAGTTTCCCTCCATTCATAATCTCAGAATGCTTCAACGTGAAATTCTTAATCTCTTTTCCATTCAGAAGAACTTTCTGAACATATACATTTTGGGGACTTTGATTGATGGCTTCAATTTCAAAAGTTTTTCCGTTTTCCAGATTCAGTACAGCGTTGTCAATGGCAGGACTTCCTATTGAATAATTTTCTGAGCCCGGAGCTACAGGATAGAAGCCTAATGAACTTAAAATATACCATGCACTCATTTGTCCCGCATCATCATTTCCGCCCAATCCATCTGGTGTTGCTTTATATTGCATTTCCAAAATACGGCGGATTTGTGCCTGTGCTTTCCATGGCTGTCCTGCCCAGTTATAGAAATAAGCAACATGGTGAGCAGGTTCATTTCCGTGAACATATCCACCGATAATTCCTTCCCTTGTAATATCTTCAGTATCTGCAAAGAATTCATCAGGTAGATGCATCGTGAAAAGTTCATCCAGTTTGGATGCAAATTTCTTCTTCCCACCCATCATCGTGATCAGTTCAGCTGGATTTTGTGGAACAAAGAAACTGTAGTTCCATGAGTTTCCTTCAATAAAACCTTGCCCGTGAGTGCTTAATACATCAAAATCCTTTTTAAAGCTTCCATCAGCCAGACGCGGACGCATAAACCCGATGGTTTTGTCAAAATTATTTTTCCAGTTTTCAGACCGTTTAATAAACTGATTGTAAATATCTGTTTTGTTTAAATGCTTTGCCAGTTGAGCAATCGCCCAGTCATCATAGGCATATTCTAATGTATTGGAAACTGAAGTTCCGTTTTTCTCGGCCGGAATATATCCAAGGTCAATATATTGTCCTATGCCTTCGTAATTTCTTTTATTAGCGGTTTCTACACATGCTTTCAAAGCTTCTTCAGGATCACCGTTATAATTTCCTTTAATAATAGCATCAGCCACCACACTTACACTGTGGTAGCCGCTCATACACCAGTTGTCATTGGCATAATGTGACCATATAGGCAGCATTTTCATCGAAAACTGATGATAATGAGCCATCATGGATTTCACCATATCGCCATTTCGTTTAGGCTGGACGATATTAAAGAAAGGATGAAGCGTACGGTAAGTATCCCACAAAGAGAAGGTTGTGTAATTGGTAAAGCCATCCGCTTTGTGAACATTTTGATCCAACCCTTTATATTCTCCATTAACATCCATATAAGTGGTAGGATTAATGAAGGTATGATACATTGCGGTGTAGAAGTTGGTTTTTTCTGTATCAGAACCTTTGATGACAATTTTATTTAATTCCTTATTCCAGTTGTCCTGGGCTTGAGTTTTAGCCTGATCGAAGGTTATATTTCCAGCTTCTTTTTCCAGGTTTTCCAAAGCGTTGGTCTGGCTTACCGGAGAAATCGCAAGTTTTATTTCAATCGCTTCATTTTCATTGGTATCAAAATCAAAATACATTTTCAGGTTCTTACCTGCAATTTCTGGGAAGTTCTTATTTTGGTCAAATTTTCTCCAGAATCCTTTGTAAACCTGCTTTTCATCAAAGTTTTGCTGACCGTAAGATTTAAAAGGTTTTGAAAACTTCATAGCAAAATAAACCGTTCTGGTTCTCGCCCAACCATTGGTCTGGCGGTAACCTGTGATGGTATTTCCGTTTTCTACACGCACGTAGGTCCATACATTTTTCCCGTCATAATTGTAAATACCGGCCATCAGATCCAGAATAATATGAGCCTGGTCAGACTTCGGGAAAGTATAGCGGTGAATTCCCACTCTTGGCGTTGCTGTAAGCTCAGCAAGAATATTGTGATCATCCAGTTTTACTTTATAATATCCGGCTTCTGCTGTTTCGTTTTGATGTGAAAATCTGCTTCTGTAACCATTTTCAGGATTGGAAGCTGTTCCGGGATTCAGCTGAAGTTTTCCTACGGTAGGCATCATCAGAAAATCCCCGAGATCAGAATGTCCTGTTCCGCTGAAATGGGTAGAACTGAAACCTACAATGGTTTTATCTTCATAACGGTAGCCGGCGCAGTATTTATACACCTCACCATTGTATTTTCCGTTAAGCGCATAAGAAATAGTATCTGTTTCTGGGCTTAGCTGTACCGCACCAAAGGGAACAGTAGCTCCCGGATATGTATGCCCCATCTTTTCGGTTCCGATCAGAGGATTGACATATTGGAGTAATTTTTCAAATTTTTGAGCCTTAAGCTGTGCGCTTACACATAAAAGAAATAGAAAAACAGTATATCTGTGATTTTTCATTAATGATCAATTTTCAAAGTTTAAAATTAATTAAAATCATCATTTGCTGTCATATTTTAGAGTAATATGGGGGGTGTTTATTCTTTTTCAGAAAATCGGAAACCTATTCCGTGGAGATTTTCTATTAAAACGTTTTGCTCTTCAGCCAGTACTTTTCGCAATCGGGAAATAAATACATCGAGGCTTCTTCCCATAAAGTAATCATCATCCCCCCAGATAGCCTTCAGGATATCCTGTCGTTTGACCACCATATTTTTATGGCGGATAAAATATAATAGAAGATCAGACTCTCTTTGCGTCAGAGTAATACTGTTCTCTGCACCTTGAAGAGTATAATTTTTAGGATCAAAATTATATCTGCCCACTTTATATTTTAGGGGAACTGTATCCGTTTTCTTGGTGCGCTTCAGAAAAACTTCAATTTTCAGCATCAGTTCTTCAATGCTGAATGGCTTTACCAGATAATCATCGGCGCCTATTTTAAGCCCTTTGATTCTGTCTTCTTTTAAAGCTTTTGCAGAAATAAAAATAATGGGAATTTCAGAATTTTTACTGCGAATTTGTTGTGCCACCTCAAATCCGTTCATGCCGGGCATCATAATATCCAGCAGACAAATATCAAAATCCAGACTGTTAAATGCCTCCAATGCAGATTCACCATCAGAATAACAGCTGATATCATAATAACTTTCCAGACTGTCCTCTACCAGAAAAGCTATTGTTTTGTCATCTTCGGCATATAAAATTTTAGATTTCTCCATACTTACACTTGATTAATTTGAAAACGGAAAGAAGAGCGTTGTAGTAATTCCTTTATCTTTATTATTTTCTACAGAAATTTTCCAGTGATGCTGCTGAACGACTTTTTTTACATAAAATAATCCCAGCCCGAAACCATTCACCTCTTCACTTCTTTTGGTATGTACCCGATAAAATTTTTCAAAAATATGAGGAATATTTTTAACGGGAATTCCCATTCCGTTGTCTTTACACTTTAAATATAAGCCTTTTGAATCTTTATGAGCAGAAATTTTAATCATAGGCTGCGTTTCACAATACTTGATAGAATTATCCAAAAGATTGTAGATGATATTGGTAAAGTGAAATTCATCAGCCATTACGGAAGTACTGTTTTCAATATCGATTTCGATGCTGAGGTCTTTATTCTTGTGCTGTATATTATCTGCAATCTCCTGAATAAAAGGCAGCAACAGAATTTTTTGAGGCTTTAATGATAGTCCTGCGGCATCGTTCTTAGCGATATTCAGGATTTTCTCAATATGATTATTGAGCTTATGACTTTGGTTGATGATGATGGAAGTATAGGTTTGGAGTTTGGAGTTTTCCTGTACCATTTCCTGCTTATTAAGTGCTTCCGAAGCTAAAAGGATCGAAGACAAAGGAGTTTTAAACTCATGGGTCATATTATTGATGAAATCACGCTGCAGCTCTGAAAATTTCTTCTGCTGAATGATTGTATAAATAGAATATACATACACCAGAAGGATGATGATAAGGGCAAATGTCAGAAGATACCAGAACCTTAATGAACTGATCAGATAAGTGGTTTTATCCGGAAAACGGATGGAAAAGTAATAGATCAGATTTTTATGTTTCGGAAAGTTGATCACTTTATTACCGGGACTTTCCTGATGCGAGGTCATGTATTTTCCGTATACCATTTTATCACTGTGACAATTGTATAGCGCATACACATAATCTGTATTGATCTGAAATCGGGTGAATTCTGTTTTCAGATAATATTCAAGAACTACGGGGTGAAATTCATTATTGATATTAACTACATAATAGTCATTGGCAATATTCTGTACGGGATTTTCAGTATAAGATGTCTTGCCTCCGGAAAGTTTTTCTGCGACTTCCATTAAGGCAATATTGACCTTCTGGTTAAATTTTTTATCTTCAAGATTATAAGCCTGGCGGGTCCACATCAGCTGTGCTATTAAAATTCCGATAATAGCAACGAACCCCAGTGTTATAATAATATTGAGTCTTTTTATTTTCATTTTCTGAAACAATATTATCCAAAAATATCTATTTATCTTTTATTATTAACAACTCGTTAACAAATGTTAGACAGCGGTTAACAAGTTGTAATCATTGTCTGCTTTACATTTGTTACATCGAAAGAAAATAATCAGTTTCAAATATTAAAATGTATACTCATGAAAAAACTAAAAATTACAGCTCTTTTGGCCGTGTTGGCATTCTCTCCTTTTTATGCTAATGTATTGACTGCAGATGCTCCATCCATTGTGAAAATGGTTGCAGATGCTATTAAATGGAAATCAGAATCTATTGATGTAGGAAGTATTCCTCAGGGTAAACCAAAATTGATCAGATTTGAATTCACTAATACAAGTTCAAAACCGATTATTATACAAAATGTAGCGCCTTCTTGCGGATGTACTACAGCAGATTATACAAAAACACCTATCCAGCCAGGGAAAAAAGGATTTGTAGAAGCCAGTTATAATGCAGCAGCAGCTGGTCCGTTTATGAAGACTGTAAACGTTACTACAAGTGACAGCAAAACTCCTAAGACACTTTCATTCAAAGGAGTGGTTACAGCTTAATACATTATTTTTTAAAAGATAAAAATAGTCTGGTAAGTAATTATCAGGCTATTTTATTTAAAAAAGTCTACCAGTTTTAAAAAACAGGGAGAGAATAATTATTTGTAGCATTATTTATCAATCCATTTTAAAGGATTGCATTTCAATATTTAGTATTTTTAAGAAAAAATATTTTATGAGTCTATATACACAACCTATGCTGCGCGAAGGTGCACTAAAAGATAAAGTAGCAATTGTAACAGGTGGCGGAAGCGGGCTTGGAAAAGCGATGACCAAATACTTTCTTGAACTGGGCGCCAAAGTAGTGATTACTTCCAGAAATCTGGAGAAGCTGCAGACCACAGCTAAGGAGCTGGAAGATGAAACAGGAGGCAAGGTGCTTTGTGTAGCTTGTGATGTAAGAAACTGGGATGAGGTGGAAGCCATGAAAGAGGCAACACTGAAAGAATTCGGAAAAATTGATATTTTGTTGAATAATGCTGCAGGAAATTTTATTTCTCCCACAGAAAAACTCACTCACTCTGCTTTTGACTCTATCCTTGATATTGTTTTAAAAGGAACAAAAAACTGTACCCTTTCCGTAGGAAAACACTGGATAGATTCTAAAACTCCGGGAACTGTACTGAATATTGTAACCACTTATGCATGGACAGGTTCTGCCTACGTTGTACCATCAGCCTGTGCAAAAGCAGGAGTTTTGGCGATGACAAGATCATTGGCGGTGGAATGGGCAAAATACGGAATCCGTTTCAATGCCATTGCACCGGGACCTTTCCCTACAAAAGGAGCTTGGGACAGACTTCTTCCTGGAGACCTTCAGGAGAAATTTGATATGAAGAAAAAAGTTCCGTTGAGAAGAGTAGGAGAACACCAGGAGCTTGCCAATCTTGCAGCATATCTGGTTTCCGACTATTCCGCTTATATGAACGGGGAAGTGGTAACCATTGATGGAGGAGAATGGCTTCAGGGAGCAGGAGAATTTAATATGCTGGAAGCAATTCCTAAAGAAATGTGGGATGCTTTGGAAGCAATGATTAAAGCCAAAAAATCAAATTAAATAAACTTATAGTAAAAAAACTCCCGGATGTGTAACAAATCCGGGAGTTTTTTTTACCTATACACTAAATAATACTTTTTCAAATGAAATGTAAACTTCCAACCCTTGTTTCGACGCTTGCAGTTGTCCTGTTCTCAGGATCTGTATATGCACAGCAAACTCCGAAATACGATTATGTAGAAGCATTTAAACCGTTCTTTTATCCGCAGACAGGTACAGCAACCCGCTCTGCAAGCGGACAGCCGGGACATGCTTACTGGCAGAATTCAGCAGATTATCAGTTGAATGTAAGTCTGAATGAAGATAAAAAAGAGATTACAGGTACAGCGCAGATTACCTATACCAACAACAGCCCGGATAAATTAGGTTTTCTCTGGCTGCAGCTGGATCAGAACCTGTTTGCAAAAGATTCCAGAGGGAATGGGGTAGTTCCGCTTTCGGGAAGCAGAAACGGAGCGCATGGTGAAGAGTTTAATGGCGGATATACCATTAAATCAGTCAAGCTTGATGGTAAAAAAGAAGTAAAATATACCATTACCGATACGAGAATGCAGATTGATCTTCCTAAGGAATTGAAAGCCAATGGAGGAGTTGCGAAAATAGAAATTGAATATTCATTTATTTCTCCTGATTACGGATCAGACCGAATGGGAATCCAGGATACTAAAAACGGTAAAATATTTACCATCGCACAGTGGTATCCGAGAATGTGCGTATATGATGATGTCATGGGATGGAATACGCTTCCTTACCTTGGAGCTTCGGAATTTTATTTAGAATACGGGAATATTATGGCTAATATTACTGTGCCTGCCAATCATTATGTCGTAGCATCCGGAGAACTTCTGAATGA
>Ga0075158_10003498_pt1 | contig 11047 bp, 8 predicted proteins | sample JI91814BDNA_FD_70968 | JGI IMG/M metagenome (GOLD analysis project Ga0075158, IMG submission 70968) | Wastewater effluent complex algal communities from Wisconsin, to seasonally profile nutrient transformation and Carbon sequestration -... | ecosystem: Engineered > WWTP > Effluent > Algae... | reverse complement strand
GCCCGGTGCGGGTGAGGCGTTCGTCGTCGGCGATGTGCGCGATGCCGAAGTCGATCAGCACGGGTGATCCGTCGAGGAGCAGCACATTGCCGGGCTTGACATCCCGGTGCACCACGCCGGCGGCATGGATGGCGTGCAGGGCCTGGGCGAGTCCCCGCGCCAGCTCCAGTAGTGCCGCCCCCGTGAGGGGACCCTCAGACTCGACCACCTGATCCAGCGGCGGCCCGGCGATATAGCGGGTGACGATGAACGGCCGCTCCCCGACGACGTCGTGATCCACGATGCCGGCGACGTTCGGGTGGCGGATGCGGCTGAGGGTCTCGACCTCCCGAGCCAGGCGCGTGCGCGCCGCCGGATCCACCGCGACGTGGGGACGCAGCACTTTGATGGCCACCGCGCGACCGGAGCGGTCGAGGGCGAGGTGGACCACACCCATACCGCCCTCGCCGAGCTGCTGGATCAGTCGGTAGCCACCGATCGTCGTGAACTCGGTCACGCCAACAGGATCGGTGTCACCAGAATCGGGCGCATCGGGGCTGGGCTCCTGCCCGATCGCCACGTCCGTCATAGACCTACGGTAATCGAGGCGCCGATGGAACCCGAGCTACTGCTGGATGTAGCCGTACAGCTGGTCGCGTTCAGCCTGCAGGCTGTTGATCCGGTTCTTGACGACGTCGCCGATGCTGACGATCGCGGCGAGCTTGCCGTCAACCACGATCGGCACGTGCCGGATGCGGTGCTCGGTCATCGTGGTCTCGAGCTCCTCCAGGTCGGAATCCGGCCCGGCCGTGCGGACCTCGCTTGTCATAATCTGCGAGACCGGACCCTCGATGATCCCGGGACCGCTGGAGTGGAGGTGGCGCACGACGTCACGCTCGGAGACGATCCCGCTGACCGACGTCCCGTCACCGCTGACCACGACGGCACCAATGCGGTGCTCGGAAAGCATGGCCAGCAGGTCCCCGACGGTCGCGTCGGGGGTGATGGTCACCACGCCATTGCCCTTGGTGCGAACAACCTCAGAGATCTTCATGGGCCCGACGCTAGTGGCCGCGCGGTCCGACCGCCAGAGGAGCCGCCGACAAGTCGCCGAAGTGAGACCCGAAGTCCAATCGGTGGACGGTCACGGCGGGGGTTGTCGGACCGGCCTCATAGGGTGGAGGCAATATGGAAAACGAACGCTACGACCTCGTCATTGCCGCCAACCGCCTGCCCGTCGACAAACTCACCGGACCCGACGGCGAGGTGTCCTGGCGCCGCAGCCCTGGTGGCTTGGTCACCGCCATGGATGCCGTCATGCGCGGACGCGACGGCGCCTGGGTCGGCTGGGCGGGCGATGCGGGCGACGCCCCCGCCCCCTTCACCGACAACGGCATGGAGCTGGTGCCCGTCCCGCTGTCGGCCGCCGAGGTGGCTGACTTCTATGAGGGGTTCAGCAACGACACCCTGTGGCCGATCTATCACGACGTGATCGTTCCGGCGACCTTCCACCGGTCGTGGTGGGCGGCATACAAGACGGTCAACCAGCGCTTCGCCGATGCGGTCTGTGCGGTAGCCGCCGAGGGCGCCACCGTGTGGATTCACGATTACCAACTCCAGCTGGTCCCGGCGATGGTGCGGGCCCAGCGTCCGGACGTGCGCATCGGCTGGTTCGATCACATCCCCTTCCCGGCCGTCGAGTTGTTCGCGCAGCTGCCGTGGCGGGAGGAGATCATCTCCGGCCTGCTCGGCGCCGACTTCCTGGGCTTCCAGCGCAAGGCCGATGCCGAGAACTTCGTGCGCGCCTGCCGCCGGCTGGCCCGCCTGAGCACCCGCGGCGAGCACGTCCAGACCGTTGACGGCCGCGTCGTGCGCGCCAGCGCCGTCCCGATCTCGATCGACACCGCCGGCCTCGACGAGCTCGCCCGGACTCCGGAGGTGCAGGCGCGAGCCCGCGAGATTCGCGAGTCGCTAGGCAATCCGAAAAAGATATTGCTGGGCGTCGATCGACTCGACTACACCAAGGGCATCCGCCACCGGCTCAAGGCCTATGAAGAACTCTTGCGAGACAACGTGATCCGGCCGCCGGACGTGGTGTTGGTGCAGGTCGCCACGCCGTCCCGCGAGCGTGTCGAGGCCTATCGGCAGCTGCGCACCGAGATCGAGCGCACGGTGGGCCGCATCAACGGGGAGTATGCCGCGATCGGCTCCTCCGCGGTCGAGTACCTCCACCATTCCTACGGTCGTGACGAGATGGCGGCGCTCTTCCAGGCCGCCGACGTCATGCTGGTCACGCCCCTGCGCGATGGCATGAATCTCGTGGCCAAGGAATATGTCGCTTGTCGGCACGACGGCGACGGCGCGCTGGTGCTTTCGGAGTTCACCGGCGCCTATCACGAGCTCAAGTCGGCCTATGTCTGCAATCCGCACGACATTGAGGGCACCAAGCGCGTCATCACCAAGGCGATCACCGACCCGGTGCGGGAGCGGCGCAAACGCATGAAGTCCCTGCGCAAGGTCGTCGGGGCCAAGGATGTGCAGACGTGGGCGACCAACTTTCTGGCTGCGCTTGAGCACGCGCCGCATCGGCCCGAGGAGGCCGAGGATGCCTGAGATTCCCATCCCCGACTCTCAACCCCAGCCCCTCATCTCGGGCGAGCTTCGCACCGCTCTTGAGACGTATGCCGCGCTCCCCCGCGTCGTCGTCGCCACCGATTTCGACGGGGTTCTCGCCCCGTTGGTCGACGACCCGCGGGACTCCCGCCCACTGCCCGGGACGATGGATTCGCTGATGGCTCTCGCTGGGACGGAAGGCACCACGGTCGCCCTAGTCAGCGGCCGTGCGCTGGGCTCCCTCACCGAGGTCAGCGGGGCGCAGGCGCCGCTACTGCTCTACGGCAGCCATGGGGCGGAGTCCACCAACTCGGGGGCGGGCATGGCCCTGACCGAGGAGCAGGGGCAAGACCTGTTCGGCCTCAACGCGAGCCTGGCCGAGGCCGTCGCGGCTCATCCCGGAGCACGGTTGGAGCACAAGCCGATGGCGACCGCAGTGCATACCCGCGGGCTCGATCCCCTGGTCGCGCTCGCGGCGAGCCAGGCGGCGGTGGGGGCGGCCGCGGCATACGGCCAGGTGGAGGTGATGCACGGCAAGGACGTCGTCGAGTTCCTTGTCGCCAAGGCGACCAAGGGGGCTGCCCTGATGGCCTTGGTGGAGGCGACCGGCGCCGATGCTGTCCTCTTCCTCGGCGACGACGTGACGGACGAGACCGTCTTCGCCCGGCTGCGCCCGACCGACATTGGGATCAAGGTGGGGCCGGGGGACACCGCCGCGGCCTACCGCGTGGATGACCCGACGGCCGCCGCCGCGGTGCTGGCGCTCCTGGCGGGCCTGCGCGGCTGACCCCCGCCGACTGACGGAGGGGCGGTCAGGCGAGGGCGAGGTTGGCCGACGTGCCGCGCTCGGGCACGCGAGCCGTCGAGGCGCGTACGACGAGCTCGGGCCGGAAGACCAACTCCGGGGGAGCCGTCATGTCGCCGTTGATCTGCGCCAGCAGCGCTTGCACGACAACATCCGACATCTCCGCGACGCTCTGCCGGATCGTCGTCAGCGGCGGATCGGTGAACCCCATCAGCAGCGAGTCGTCATAGCCCACGATGGAGAGGTCCCGCGGCACCGACAGCCCCATCCGCTGGGCTTGCCGTACCGCCCCGAGCGCCATGATGTCCGAGGCAAAGATGATGCCGGTCGCCCCCTTCTCCACCAGTCGTCTGGCGACCAGACCGCCGCCTTCGACGGTGAACAGGCCGGATTGGATGAACTCGTCCACGTCGAGTTCGGGGAGTTCTTCGGCGGCGAGGCGCCGGAAAGCGGCGATCTTGTCCCGCACGGGGACGTATTGCGTTTGCCCCACCGCGAGGCCGATCCGGCGGTGGCCGAGTTCGATCAGGTGCCGCAGCGACAACTCGATCGCCGCGTCGTCGTCGCTGGAGACGAAGGCCGCCCGCACCCCCTCGCGGTAGCCGTTGACCAGCACGAGCGGGATGCCCTGGTCGACCAACGCGGTGTAGCGCTCCACGCCCTCCTGGGTGTCGGCGTGCTGACCCGAGACGCAGATGATCCCGGCGACGCCGCGATCGAGCAGCATCTGGACATAGACGTCCTCGTGCAACCCGCCCGGGGTCTGGGTGCACAGCACGGGCGTGAACCCGCGCATCGCCAAGCCGGTCTCGATGGTCTGCGCGAATGCCGGGAAGATCGGGTTCGTCAACTCGGGGACGATGAGGCCAACCAGCGCGCCACTGCGGGGCCGGAGCTTGACGGGCACCTCGTAGCCAAGCACGTCGATCGCCGTGAGCACGGCGGCGCGCGTCGCCTCGGATACGCCAGGCTTGCCGTTGAGCACGCGACTGACCGTCGCCTCGCTCACCTCGGCCTGGGCGGCGACCTCGGTCAGGCGAATCTTCATGCGGGGGATGTCCACGTCGTCACTCCCACTTCGGGGCCGCTGGCCGCAAGGACCACCTCATCCCCCTCGATCCGGACCAGCGAGCCGTATGCCGCGCTCCCCCCCTCGATCCCGGCCAGCGCCGCGAGGGGCAACCGGATCGGGTCGTGGCCGAGCCGCGCCAGGTGGACCAGGGCGGTCTGCTCGGGATGCTCGCGCAGGTAGATCAGCACGTCATCGTCGGCATAGACCCAGCGCAGGCCTCCCGCACGCAGGGCCACGGACTCGGTGCGAGCCGCGATCAGCCCGCGATAGACGTCATGGATGCGCTCGTCCCACAGCGGCGCCTCGCGCGGTGCATCCCAGGGCATCGGCCGGCGACCGTCCTCGCCGAACTCACCGAGCATGCCGATCTCGTCGCCATAGGTGATCATCGGTATGCCGGGCATCGTCAGCAGCAGCCCGGCCGCGACATCGACTTGGCCGGCATCGTCACCGACGAGACTGCGCACCCGAGTGGTGTCGTGCGAGCCGACCAGATTGAAGCTGTGCGTCAGCGTGGACCACGGGATGATCGCGGCGAACTCGCGCATTGTCTCCATGACCGCCCGGCCGCCGAGGCGCGGCACGATGACCGGCAGGCCGAGGAAGTCGGGCGCATGCCCGGGGTGCCGCAGCCAGGTCCACAGGGGCCGGGTGAACCCGGCGTAGTTCATGACTCCGTGCCAGCCGTCGCCCATCGCATCCAGCGAGAAGTCGTGGCAGTGCTCGCCGATGACGAGCGAGTCGGGATCGACCTGGGCCATCGCCGCCCGCATCCGCCGGGCGATTTCGGCGTTGCGGTCCTGGACCCCATGTCGCCCGGTCATGTTCGCAACGTCCACGCGCCAGCCGTCGAGGCCGTTCGGGCCGGCCAGCCACTTCTTGACGACGCCATCGGGGTCGTCGAAGACACGATGGGCGAGCGCCTCACTGTCGTAGTTGAGCTTCGGCAGGGACTTCACGCCCAGCCACGCGGCATACTCCTGGCCGTCGAAGAAGTAGTAGCCGCGCTCCTCCGACTCGGGGTCGGCCTGGGCCCGGACGAACCAGTCGTGCCCGACGCCGGTGTGATTGGTGGTGAAGTCACCGAGGATGCGCAACCCGCGAGCGTGGATCGCTTCGACGAGGTCCGCGAGGGCCTCGTCCCCGCCGAGGACGGGGTCGACGGCGTCGAAGGTGGACGCGTCATACCGGTGATTGGACCGCCCGGGGAAGACGGGAGTCAGGTAGACGACATTGACCCCGAGGTCGGCGATGTGGTCGAGGTGCTCGGCGATGCCGGCGAGGTCACCGCCATACAACTGCCGCCCGGTGAGCGGGCCGCGGCCGGTGACGGGCTCGTCCCAGGCGACGGCGACCGCCCAGTCGGGGGTCTCCCGGGCGTCGGCCGCCGCCGACCGGGCGAAGCGGTCGGGAAAGATCTGATAGACGATCGCCTCGTCGCTCCAGGCCGGCGGCGCGTCGTATGCCGTGAGCCGGAAGTCCGCGGCGTCCGGCACGTCCCGGTCGTGCAGACCCGTGCCATTGAGCCACTGGTAGCCGAGCGGCCCACCCTGGAGCAGGAAGCGATAGTTCGTGACCGGGTTATGGATGAGCACCGGAACCCGCCACCACGTGTCGGTGGCGGTGCTCCGGTCGATGCGCGCGGCGGTGAACTTCGGCTCGGCATCGGGGGTCGTGCGGACGTGAATGCTGCCGACATCGGCCGCATGCGGGACGCGGACCAGGAGGTCGACGGTCTCCCCCAACCGCGGGTGCAGTTCGGAGACGTAGCGACTCGAGCCGTCGTGATGCGGGGTGTTTAGCAGATGAGCCGCGGGGCTCACTTCACCGAACCCTGCGTCATACCGCCGATGAGGAACCGCTGGAAGCCGAGGTAGAGAAGCACGACCGGGACGGAGGCGAGCAACGCGCCGGCGGCAAACTGGCCGAAGAGGCGGTTCTTTTCGTTGCCGATCGACATGCTGTAGAGGCCGACACCGAGCGTTTGGCTGTTGACGTCCTGCAAGAAGATGCTGGCCAGCAGGAACTCGGAGAAGAGCCCCACGAAGCTGAGCATGAAGACCGTGACCAGGATCGGCAGGACGAGGCGCAACGTCATCGTGAAAAAGATGCGCGCGTGGCTGGCCCCGTCGACCTTGGCCGCTTCGTCAAGCTCCTTGGGGATCGTGTCGAAGTAGCCCTTGAGCAGCCAGACGTTCGCCCCCATTGCGCCGCCGAGGTAGCACAGGATCAGGGCCCAAATGGAGTTGAGTCCCAGCGCCGGGATGATGTCGCCGAGCTTGGCAAAGGTCAGATAGAGCGCCGGGAAGGTCAGCATGGCCGGGAACATCTGCAGCAGCAGCAGGCCGAGGAGGCCTGGGCGCCGACCGGCAAAACGCATGCGAGAGAAGGCGTATGCCGCGCAGGCCCCGATGAAGACCGAACCCAAGGATCCGACCAGCGCGATGATCATCGAGTTCTTGTACCACGAGGTGTATGGCCGCGATGCGTCATCGAAGAGAGTGCGGAAGTTCGCCAGCGACGAACCGGAGGGGATCAGCGAACTGGTCTGCAGGGACCCCGCCGGGTTGATGGCGGCCGAGATGAGGAACAGGATTGGGAAGAGCGCCCAGATCAGGGTAACGAGGCCCAGGGCGTGCCGCCACCAGGTCCCCGAACCGGAGGCACGCGGCGACTTGGCGACGGCCGCGCGGCCGTCCGGGACGGCGACGGCCACGGCGTCGGTGACATTCGACATCAGTTGACCTCTTCCAAGGACTTGGTGCGACGGAAGCCGGAGTAGCTCATGGCCGCGACGATGAAGAAGATGAAGATGCAGACGGCGGAGGCGAGGCCGATGTTCGGGCTAGCGCCGGCAAACGCGAGGCGGAAGGCGTAGGTGATCAGCAGATCGGTCGAGCCGATGCTGGTGTTGTCCGCAGCGAACGGACCACCCTGCGTCAACAGGTAGATCAACGAGAAGTTGTTGAAGTTGAAGGCGAAGGAGGCGATCAACAGCGGCCCGACCGCCACGAGCAGCAGCGGCATCGTGATGGAGCGGAGGGTCCGCAGCGGGCCGGCGCCATCGATCTTGGCGGCCTCTTTGACGTCGCCAGGGATGGACTGCAAAGCGCCGGTGCACACCAGGAACATGTAGGGGAAGCCGAGCCACAGGTTGGTGATCAGAATCGCCGCCTTGGCCGCCCACGGATTGCCGAGCCAGTCGATGTTGAGGTGGGTCAGGCTGTTGATCAGGCCGAACTCCTGGTTGAACATCGACGCCCAGACCAGCGCGGTCACGAAGCCCGGGATCGCGTAGGGAAGGATCAGCATCGAGCGGTAGAAGCCCTTGCCCTTCAACTTCGGGTCGTTGAACAACAGCGCCAACAGCATGCCGAGGATGAAGGTCGACATCACCGACAACGCGGCGAAGGCGACGTTCCAAAGGAAGATCTTGAAGAACCCCGAACGGATGGTTTCGTTGGTCAGCAGGTCGGAGAAGTTCTTGGTGCCGACATTCTCTTTCCAGCCGGTGGCCAGGGTCTGGCCATCGGGCGCCGTCCAGTAAGCGTTCTTGGGGCTGTAGACGACGTTCTTGACCGTGTCGGTCACGGTGTCGGCGGCCGCGTCGTACTTCAACGTCGGTGCGCCTTCGAAGGCGCTGCTGATGCCGACCGACTTGATGCCGGCGTTGGCGTTGACCGGCACGGCGAAGGCGTTGAGGTCCTTGCTGCGCTTGTTGGCCTCGCGGGCGTTGAGGATCGTGTAGCCCGGTGCTTTGGTGATCTTGCCCGTGTCGGTCTTCTCGATGCCGTCCGCGGCGAGCGGCTCCAGGCCCTTGCTGGTCCCGACGAACATCGAGCCATCCGGCTTGGTCAGCAAGAACGTGATCTCGCCCGTGGCGACGTCCGTGCCTTCGGGGACCGCGATGGACAGCTTGTAGCGCTCGGTGCCCTCGACCTCCTTGACGGAGTTGGCCAGGTTGCGGTCCGTCGCGTCCTGCTTGGACAGCGTGTGGCCCTGGCCGTAGTTCGTGAACGCAGTCGCCACGGTGTAGACGATCGGCCAGATCTGCAGCGTGACGAGCAGCACGAGGCCGGGCAGGAGGTACTTCATCGGCACGGCACGGCGCGTGCCGTAGACCGCGAGGAAGCACATCGCGATAAAAGCGGTGATGACCACGCCCAGCCAGGAGCCGCTAGAGATCAGCTTCTGAATCACATAGGCGGCGAAGAGGCCGGCTATGGCAAGGAGGCCCCACTTGGCGGCGGTCGCCCACCACGGCGTGTGATATCCCGAGCCGAGTTTCATCGGCTCAAGGGATGACGGGACTGCGGCCATCAGATCAACTCCCAGCGGATGGTCTGCCTCCCCACGGAGGCGAGGCGATGCGGCATACGGGCCAGCGACGGTGGTGGCGCCGGGGTTGGTCGGCGCAGGTCGTGAAGCAAAAGGACGTGCAGTAAAGCGGGGGTAATGGTCACGGCGGCTCCGTGGCGACTTGTGGTCGCCGCGGAGCCACCCGTGGCTCATCGGTGGATCAGGAAGCGCCCTTGATGGCCTTCTCGATCTCCTTCTGGGCCGCGTCGAAGCGAGCCTTGGCCTCGGCCTTGCCGGCGATGACGTCGGCAGCGGCCTGACCCAGCGGACCCCAGACGGAGTTCATCGCGGGGATGTTGGGCATGGGCTTGGCGTCCTTGCCAGCCTCGTACCAGGCCTTGACTTCGGGGTTCGCCGCGGCGACCTCGTCGTAGGCCTCGGTCAGCGCCGGCGGGCGGCCGCCAGCCTCGAAGAGGGCCAGCTGGAAGTCCTTGGTCGGGACGTAGTTGGTCACGAACTCCTGGGCCAGCGTGGCGTTGTTGGCCTTGGCCGAGACGTAGAACAGCTGGACACCGAGGAACGGCTTCATGGCGTCGCCGCCGGGCAGGCTCGGCAGGTTGGAGATGGCGTAGTTGATCCCGGCCTTCTTGATGTTGGGGATCGACCACGGGCCGGTGATGAAGAACGGAGCCTTGCCACCGGTGAAGATGCCCTCAGCGTTGTCGTCGCCGACGTTGGTGGAGAGGACCTTGTCCTTGCCCATCATGGCGAGCTGCTCGGCGCCCTTGAGGGACTCGGCCGAGTTGACGATGACCTTGTCGGCGTCGTAGTCGCCGTTGTCCTTGAGGGCGAAGATGCCACCGCCGTAGGCGGAGAGCCACGGGTAGGCGTAGTAGGCGTTGCCGGTCTTGCCGACGGCCTGGTCGAGCAGGACGGAAACCTTGGAGTCCTTGGCCTTAGCAGCCTTGGCGGCCTTCAGCAGGTCATCCATGGTGGCAGGGGCGTCGGGGGCCAGGTCGGTGTTGCGGACCAGGGCGATGTTCTCGACGGAGAACGGAACGCCGTAGTTCTGGCCGTCGAACTTGCTCGCATTCATCGCAGCAGGGGCGAACTTGGCGGCGGTGGCCTCGTCGAGCTGGATCGGGGCGACGGTGCCGTTCTGGACGAGCTCGCCCAGCCAGTCGTGCGCGCCAACAACGATGTCCGGGCCCTTGCCGACCTTGGTGGCGTCTCCGAACTGCTTGCGGGTCTCGGTGGCGATCTGGACAGCGACGGTGACGCCGTTGTCGGCAGCGAACTGCTGGGCGTACTTGGTCAGGATCGGCGCGCGGTCGGCGTCGGCCCAGATGACCAGGTCGGCGTCCGCACGGGACGGGTTCTTGGCGTCAACCTCGGCGGGGGCCGCGGCGGACGTCTCCGACGTCGAAGCGGTCGAGGACTCCGACGAGCTGGCAGCGGCGCTGGCGCTCGAGGTGGAGGACGTGGACGTCTTGTCGCCGCTGCTACCGCAGCCGGCGAGGACCAGGGCAGCCACACCGGTCAGGGCGGCGGCTCCGAAAGCACGCTTGTGCATTGACTCTCCTAAGTGGATCGCAAGGGAGCAACCGTTGCGTCCCTGCAGAGGTGAGAGCACCATACACCCTGCTTGCAAGCAATCTGCCACCCTTCGGCAAGAGATTTCAGACGGTTGCAAAATGTCTCGGATTCATAACGGCGGGACGATGTCCAACCCCCGGGCTGCGACTGGCCTTTTGGTGTGGCGTCCGGCACACTTGGGATGCCCCGGACACCGATGTCCGGTGGTGCACCACCTTTACAACGGATCGTCCGGCACGTTCCTGCCGGTGAAGGAGTCATCCCCTAATGGCAACAGTCAAGTTCGACGAAGCCACCCGGGTTTACCCCGGCGCCACCCGTCCCTCGGTCGACAAGCTCAACATCGACATCGCGGACGGCGAGTTCCTCGTCCTCGTCGGCCCCTCTGGCTGTGGCAAGTCCACCAGCCTCCGCATGCTGGCCGGCCTCGAAGAGGTCAACGGCGGCAAGATCTGGATCGGTGACCGCGACGTCACCAACCTCTCGCCCAAGGACCGCGACGTGGCGATGGTCTTCCAGAACTACGCGCTCTACCCGCACATGTCGGTCGCCGACAACATGGGCTTCGCCCTGAAGATCGCCGGCGTCAACAAGTCCGAGATCGACACCCGCGTCAAGGAAGCGGCCAAGATCCTCGACCTGACCCAGTACCTCGAGCGCAAGCCGAAGGCCCTCTCCGGTGG
>Ga0075158_10003496_pt1 | contig 11049 bp, 3 predicted proteins | sample JI91814BDNA_FD_70968 | JGI IMG/M metagenome (GOLD analysis project Ga0075158, IMG submission 70968) | Wastewater effluent complex algal communities from Wisconsin, to seasonally profile nutrient transformation and Carbon sequestration -... | ecosystem: Engineered > WWTP > Effluent > Algae... | reverse complement strand
GGCGACGCGGCGGCTGCCGAAGTCCAGGTGCGCAATCTCGGCCGCTTCCCGCTTCCGCCCATTCCCCTCGAGCTGCCGACCGGTGACTCTGCGACGGTCCTGCTTATGCCGATGCTCTCGCGCGGCGGGGTCCACGACGAACTCGTCATCCTCCCTACCGAGAAGCGTGGGGTCTATCCGATCGGCCCCGCAACGACCCTGCGTGGTGATCCCTTCGGACTGGTGCGCCGAGCGGTCGCGTGGACCCCGACCATCGAACTCTTCGTGCACCCGCGCACCGTTTATGTCGACCCGTTCACCAGCGGCGTCCTTCGTGACCTCGAGGGTCAGACGACCAACGATGTCTCGGCGAGTGACTTGGCCTTCCACGGCCTGCGCGAGTACGTGCCCGGAGACGACCGCCGCCATATTCACTGGCTCTCCACGGCCAAGCGGTCCAGCAGCGGGGGACAGGCGGATCTGATGGTGCGCCAGTTCTTGGACACCCGTCGCACGCACGTGGGCCTTGTCGTCGACTGCAACGAAACGGCATACGCTGTTGCCACCGATTTCGAGGCAGCGCTGGAAGCGGGTGCCTCGATCGCGCAGCGCGCCGTCGGCGACAAGGTCGATCTCACCCTGGGGACCGGGCCTTTCGTGTTGCGATCCCCTAAGGGACACACGGCCATGGACGTCCTCGCGCGTGCCCGACTCGGCGGGGAACGGGTCGACCTGGTTGCCGGGACGCTGACGCGGCTCTCCCCCTCCATGAGCACCGTGGTCATCGTGACCGGGGCGGCCGCCGACCTGACCTCGGTCCATCGCGCCATCGCCTCCTTCCCGCCAGGGATGCAGGTGCTGGTCTTGCGCTTCGATGCCGGATCGGAGATCCGGCGGCAGCGCTCCTCGGGCGCCATGCTCATCACCTTCGGTGACCTGGGCGACCTCAACAAGGCGCTCGCGGGGAGTCGCCGTCCATGACCCCCGATACCCTCACAACCGCCTCCCGGACGGTGGCTCGCGGCGCGTCGCCGATGAGCCGTCTGCTCTTGCCGTCGGCCCTCGACACCGCCCTCCTCCTGGTTGGCATCACCGTGGCCTTCACGGCCTGGCGACCGGCCTTCGCCTCCTTCGGCTATCTGGGCCTCGGACTGGCCGGGGCCGTGCTCGGGGCGCTCGCGTCGGCGGCCGGCAGGCTGGCCGGACGTCGGCTGCCGGCTGCTATCGGCTCGTCGGCGGAACCGCTGCTCGGCGTGACGCTCACCGCGCTCGCATACGTACTCCTCGCACCGACCGTCGTCCTGCACCGTCCCGATGCCGTGGCACGGATGCTGCCGGTGCCCGTTGCGGGCTGGAAGGAAATGCTCACCACCTTGGCTCCGATCGACACGGCCGGCACTCTCGGCGGCCTGCCATTCACGATCGGGCTGTTCGCGGGTTGGCTGGGCGCGACGCTGTCCCGGAGTCGGCATGCGGCCGCGACCCTCGTCCCGATCGGAGTTCTCGCGGCCGCGATCACCCTGGGCACCGAGGACCGCCGGTATGCAGCCCTCGCCGGGTTAGGCACTGCGGCCATCGTCCTGGTGTGGGCGGCGGTGCGTCGTCGTCGCGGCCGGCGGATGATCGGAACGGGCGGCTCCCGCCTGAGCCAACTCGCGATTGGTTCTGCCTTGCTCATGGTGGCCGGCGGGGTGGGCTTCCTTGTGGCACAGCACCTCCCGGGCACCGAGACGCGCTCGCGTCTGCTTGCGCGCAGCCAGGTCGAAGCGCCCTTCGATGTTTCGCAGTTCGTGAGCCCGCTATCCGGTTTCCGCAAATACGGCGAGGGCCTGAAGCTGCTGTGGGATCAGGAGTTGCTGACGGTCCAAGGCGGTGCATCCGGGCAACGCCTGCGGTTCGCGGTCATGGACACCTACAACGGAACAGTCTGGAGCGCCGGCACTACCGACGCGGGGGGCGGCGTTTTTCAGCGCGTCGGACGGGTGATCGCCGATCCGATCGTCCACCACATGCGCGCGCAGCAGATCGAGCTAACCATCGGTGAGGCGTATGCCGCGCTCCCCGAATTGCGCGCCTGGGTGCCGGGGAATGGCCTGCCCATCAAGGTCGACTTCGTCAATGACCAGGACTGGAAGCTGACCGACACCCTCCGCTACAACCTCGCCACCGGCCAACTGCTCGTCCCGGGCGGGTTGCCGGCCGGCACCCGCATCCAGATGACGGCCTACCCCGTCCCGGAGGTGCCCAAAGCCGGTGTCGTCCCGGATCCCACGGTCCGGATCGATCAGGGTGCCGGGTCGTTCACAGCCACGTGGGCGACCGAGTGGTCCCGCCAAGCGATCAACCCGTGGGATCGCCTCGCCGCGATCGGCAAGCACCTCAGTGAGGCCGGCGCCTTCAGCGACGGCACTCGGCCGGGCGAGGAGGAGTATTGGCCGGGCCACAACCAGGGCCGCCTGATGACGCTGCTCGGTGCGCCCCAGCCGGTCGGCAGCGACGAGCAATATGCGGCGGCCTTCGCCCTGCTCGCCCAGCAAACCGGCGTCCCGACCAGGGTTGTTCTCGGCGCGGTGCTCCCGCCGGGCGGCCACATCCGCGGCCAGGACGTCCATGCCTGGGTTGAGGTTCGCTCGGAGTCCGGCGAGTGGCTATCCGTGCCGAACGACTTCTTCATGCCTCAGCGCTCCCAGCGGCCCAAGGCCACGGACCCGGAGTCGGCCCCACCACTCGATCAGGCCGTTGTTCCACCGGCCGTCGGTCGCCGGCCCCCGGGCACGGTCGAGTCGCTGATCGAAGGTGTCCCGCCGCTGCAGAAGCCGCGGTCGAACGCGACGACAGGCACCAAGGCGCAGGGGCCGGCGATCAGCATCCCGGTCCCGTCGTGGGCCGGCACCGTCGCCCGGTATGCCGCGCCCCCCGCGGGGCTGATAGCCGGGTCCGCGATCCTGCTCGCGGCCGCCCGGATGCTGCGTCGGCAGCGTCGGCGTTCACGCGGCCAGGAGAGTCGACGGCTGGCAGCCGGTTGGCGTGATCTGGTCGACCATGCCCGCGATCTCGGCGTAGCGGTCGAGCCACGGGCCACCCGGCGTGAGCAGGCCCGCGTCGTTGGCCACCGGGATCTGGCAGCGCGCGCCGACCGCGCCGTCTTCGGGGCGGGCGAGCCGGGGGCAGAGGCGATCGGCGCCTTCTGGGCCGATATCGGCCAGGCCAAGAAGTCACTGTCGCGCAATGCTTCCCGACCGGCGCGCCTGCTGCGGCCGTGGCGCTTGCGCAGCCTGGTGATCCGTGATCCCGCGTCCTGACCAAGCCGCGCCAGGACGCCGCAGTGGTCAGCCTCGGGGCGTCGTGTCGTGCAATCTGAGGACTTCCCACCCGGGGTGGGGCTGAGCAGGGTAGACCCGGCGTCGTACACGCGCCCGTCGACGCTCGAGGTTCAGGAGGCCCACTTGCGCCGCCTCCGGATCGGATCCACGCGGGCGGGCGTGGCGGTGCTGGCGGTCGCCGGCCTCGTCTTGAGCTACTTCGCGGTGGCCCACCGAGGCGTCGAGGCCACCGAGATGCAGTTGAACGACGGCGGCGTGTGGGTGACGAACGGCAATCTGCGACAGGTCGCCCATCTCAATTACCCGTCGCGCACGCTCGATGGCGGACTCAGCGCCGTGGGGGGAAACCCGGGCGAGGTATTCGACATCAGCCAGGAGGCCAGGGACGTCCTTGTCTCCTACGCCGAGAGCGGCCACGCCGACGCCGTGGACACCGCGCGGCTGGTGTATAGCACCAAGGCCCAGGTGCCCGAGGGCATGACGCTCGTGCATGGTGGGCCCAATGTCGCGGTTCTCGATCCGTCCGGCGGGCGGGTCTGGGCCATGTCCATCGCCGACGTCAGCCGCTTCTCACCGGAAACTGAGCCGAGCCTGAAGGGAGCCGCGGGCGTCCGCGGCTTAGTCACCCGGTCCGGAATCGTGCACACGGTCGATGCGTCCGGTCACCTGCGGACGCTGCGACCTGCCGGGTCGGGATGGCAGATCGACGATGCGGGCAACTTCTCGGCATACGACGCGAAGGCCGAGCCGCGACTGTCCCTGGTGGGGGAGGAGTTGGTGGCTTTCGACCCGAAAGGGCATCGGCTCTTCTCACGCCACGGCGAGCGGAAGCTGGCCGACGACGGACTGCTTCTGCAACAGCCGGGCCCGGCCGCCGATGCCGTCGTACTCGTGGGCCCAGCGACCCTCTTGCGCGTCCCTCTCAGCGACGCGGCCGAGACTCGGACCGCGGTAGCGTCCGGGCAACCCACGGCGCCCGTCGTCGTCGGTGGGTGCACGTATGCAGCTTGGTCGGGCTCCGGTGTCTACGTGCGGGACTGTCCGGGGTCGGCGGACGATATCTCGCGCACCGTCGACAAGCTCGCCGGAGCCACCGATCTCGTGTTCCGGGTGAACCGATCGGTCGTCGTCATCAATGACATCTCCGACGGTTCCGTCTTCCTCCCCGACGACAACTTCACGGTCGTCGAGAACTGGCAGGACATCAGCCAGCAGATCGAGTCTCAGGAGAAGGGCCATGACGCCCCGTCCGAGGAAGTCGTCGAAAAGGTCGATACCGAGAGGTCGAAGGACAATCACCCGCCCACCGCCGTGAACGACGACTTCGGCGTCCGGGCGGGTCGGGCGACGAAGCTGCCTGTGCTTGTCAACGACTCCGATCCCGACGGCGACCTGATCACCGCCTCGGTCGCAAAGTCCCCTCGACTAGGCAAACTCGCCCAGATCCGCGGCGGTGAGGCATTGCAGATCACCATTCCCGAGGGTGCGACCGGCGCCGAAAGCCTCACCTATCTGGCGACGGACGGTCGAGGTGGCGAGGACGAGGCCGTGGCCAAGATCTCGATCCATCCCGAGAGCGTCAATGGGGCGCCGAAGATCAAACGCGAAAGCCGACTCGTGCTGGCCGCGGGACACGAGGGCAGCTACAACGTCCTGCCCGACTGGCTCGATCCGGATGGCGATGACGTGATTCTCGGTGGCGTGGCCGACGTCGACGGCCTCCAGATCCGTTGGCGTCCCGACGGGCTGGTCACCATTCGTGACGTCGGCGGTGACGGCGCAGCTCGCAAGGTCGAGGTGATCGTCACGATGACCGACGGCCGATCGAATGGGTCGGCCGAAGGCTCCTTGACCGTCGATATCCGAAGCAAGGAGAAGAACCAGGAGCCGACGGCCAATGCCGATCACATCCGGGTGGCCGTGGGCGCAGACGTCGTTGTCTCGCCGATGACCAATGACACCGATCCCGAGTCCGACCCCCTGCGGCTGGCCATGGTGGGGGCGGCCGGGCCGGGCGCGCGCCTGCGCAAGGATCTCGGTGCCGGCACCTTCACCATCAGCAGCACCAAGCCGGGAACCGTCTATATCCCCTACGACATCACCGACGGCCCAAACCTGGCCCATGGTGTCGTGCGCCTCGACGTCATCGAGGTGGAGAGGGCCGCCGCACCAGTGACCGACAACGATCTGGCCCTGCTGCCTGCCGGTGGCTCGGTGCTCGTCGATGTCCTCGCGAATGACGACGACCCCAATGGTGGGGTGCTCGTCGTCCAGTCCACCGAGGTTGCTGCGGATCTCGGCATTTCCGTGGAGGTGCTGGATCACTTTCTCCTCCGGATAACGGCGCCGTCAGGTTTGACCAGGACGGTGTCTTTCGCCTACACCGTGTCCAACGGGACGGGGGCGGCGCAAGGCCAGGTGACCGTCGTGCCACTCGCTCCGGTATCCGAGCCCGAACCGCCCGTAGCCAAGGACGACGTCGGCGTCGTCCGGGCCGGGGACGTCATCACCGTGCCCGTGCTCGGCAACGACACCTCGCCGGCCGGCCTCGATCTGAGCGTCAGCCCCGAGCACGAGGTCATCGCCGGCCAGGACCTCGGCGAGTTCTTCGTCTCCGAGAACACCGTCCGATTCAAAGCCGGTGGCAAGGCCGGCCGGGCCCGGGCGACCTATACCATCCGCGACGCCCGTGGCAATTTCGCCTCGGCGGACGTCATTCTCACCATCCGGGGGCTGGCTGAGAAGAATGCCCCGCCGGAGCCGAAGCCCGTTATCGCGCGGCTGGTCGGTGGGTCGCAGGTAGGCATCGCGGTCCCGACCGACGGCATCGACCCGAATGGCGACTCGGTCACGCTGCTCGGCATCGAGACCCCGCCCGGTCTGGGGACCGCGACGGTGGAGAAGGGGAAGATCGTCTTCCGGGCCGCGCTGGGCGTTGCCGGCACGGATTCCTTTACGTATGCCGTGGCTGACCGGTTCGGCGCCAAGGCGACCGGGACGGTCCAGGTCGGGATTGCCCCTCCCGCCACCGGCAATCAGCTGCCTGTCGCGCTCTCGGACACCCTGACAGCCCGGCCGGGCGTCGAACTGGCGCTACCGGTGACGGCGAACGACTTCGACGGGGACGGTGACCCGCTCACCCTCGGCTCGGTGCAGCCCGTGGACAAGACCACCACGACACCGGCCAAGGCCGACGGGCAACGGGTCTGGCTCACCACCCCCGAGAACGAGGCAACGCTCCTCTACTACTACGACATTGCCGACGGCCGGGGTGGCACGGCTCGCGGCGCCTTGACGGTCGAGGTCACCAAGACAGCGCCGCTCCTGCCGCCCATCGCCCGTGACGACATCGTTGACCTGACCCAGGTGATCGGGAAGGAGAGTGTCGCGGTCGAGGTGCTGGGCAATGACGAGGATCCGGACGGTGTCAGCGACAAGCTCACCGTCACGATCGGCGAACCGGGCGTTGTCGTCGACAAGGGCACCTTGACCATTCCGGTTAAAGAGGATCGACAGGTGCTCGTCTACACGGTGACCGACAAGGACGGTCTGACGGCGAAGGCGGTCGTCATCGTCCCCGGGATCGGCCGCGAGGCTCCGAAAGACGATCCGCAGCAAGAACCGCCCGGGCCGCCGCCCACGCTGCGATCGGAGAAGTTGCCGGTGCGTGTCAAGGCCGGCGCGGCGCTGCGACTTCCCCTTGATGACTATGTGTCGGTTCGCGACGGGCACTCGCCGCGGCTGACCTTCGAGAAGAACGTCCACGTGGGGCCGGGAGCCGACGGCTCCTCGCTGGTCGCCGACGCGAGCACGCTGACTTTTACCTCGGCCAAGGACTTCGGCGGGGACACCTCGCTGACCTTCGAGGTGACCGATGGAAAGTCGGCCGACGACCCCGCGGGTCTGCGGGCGACGCTGACCATTCCGATCGTCGTCGAGGCGACCAAGAACTCGCCACCGGTCTTCCAACCGTCCCCGGTCACCGTCGAGGCCGGCGGCCCGAAAACGACGGTCGATCTGCGGCCGATGGCCACCGATCCCGACCCGGACGACCAGACGAAGCTGACCTTCACCCTCACCGGGGCCCCGGGTATTGATGCCTCGCTCAGCGGGTCGACGCTAACCGCGTCCGCGCCGCTCAGCGTGGAGCCGGGGACGGCGGTGACGGCCAAACTGACCGTCTCGGACGGGACGAATCCGCCCGTCGATGCCAGCTTGACCATCCAGGTCGTCGCCACGACGAAGCCCATGATGACGACGCGAGATGCCGAAGTCGAAGCCAAGGCGGGCGAACCGACAACCGTGGACATTGCGGCATACGTCACGAATCCCTTTGCGGCGGAAGGAAAGCTGATCACACTCGTCGGCAGACCCACCATCGCCGGCGACGGCGCCCTAACGGGCGCGACCGGCACGGAGATCACCGTGACGCCCGGCGGGACCTTCCATGGCCAGCTGACGGTCACCTACCGCGTAGGCGACGCCACCGGCCGTCCGGAGCGTCAGGTTGACGGCCGGATCCTGCTCACGGTGCGCGCCAAGCCGGACCCCCCCACCAATGTCTTCGCCGAGACCAAGGCGTCGCGCACAGCGTCGGTCTCGTGGACACCAGGGCCGGCCAATGGCGCACCGATCACGGGCTTCACCGTGAAGTGGGCGGGTGGGAGCAAGACTTTTGGTCAGGTGACCAGTGGCACGATCACCGAGCTGAAGAACGACACGGAATACAGCTTCACCGTCACGGCGACCAATGACGTCGGCGAGTCTGAACCCTCCAAACCCTCGCCGAAGGTGCGCCCCGATGTCCGGCCCGACGCGCCGGAAGCACCCACGGCGACATTCGGAGACCGGCAGGTCGCGTTGACGTGGACCGAACCGCACACCGACGGTTCGGCGATCCTCTACTACACCGTCGAGATCAGTCCGCCGGCCGGGGGCAGCGCGCAGCAGAAGGCGACGGGTACGTCGTACACCTGGACGGGCCTGACCAATGGCACCGCCTACCAGTTCCGTGTCCGCGCGCATTCCAATGCCGTGGACCCCTCCGATTTCGGGCCCTACTCGAGCGCCGAGATCCCGGCGGGTCCACCGGCAACTCCGGCGGCACCGACCGCCAAGGGCAATGGCGATAAGACCCTGCCGCCGTCGGCTGCGGTGTCCTGGGCGGCACCGAACGGCAATGGCGATGACGCGATGACCTACGAGGTCCGGCTGACCGGGGGGAGCACGCTCTATACGGGCTCGGCCTTGTCGAGCAATTTCAATCTGTCCGTCGGGACCTCCGCGCAGAGCTTCCAGGTGCGGGCGACCAACAAGGCCGGCACGAGCGACTGGTCGGCTGCCTCGAACGGGGTGCGCCCGTTCATGGCGCCGGGCGCTCCGACCGGGGTGCGGGCCGAGGCGACGGGCAATGACAATGAGGTTCGGATCAGCTTCACGCCCGGTGCCGCCAATGGTGCGCTGCCCGGTGAGATCACGTATGCCTGGGCGGCCGGTGGCCGCACCGGGACGCTGCCCGCGGGTGGCGGCTTGGTGCGCGACGGGGCCTTCGTCAATGGGAATGATGTCGGGGTCACCGTGACCGCCACGGCGCACGTCGACGGCACCGATGCCACTGGCACGCCCTCGGCCTCGGCCGTGGCCAACGCCTACGGCCCCCCGCGTGTCCCGTCGGTGAGCGCGAGCGGCAACATCAACAATGTGACGCTCAGATGGGAGGCCGGGGCCACGACGAATGGTCGGCCCATCGAAGCCGTACAGATCCAGACTGCCGACGGCGTCTTCGACGTCCCGGTCAACGGCAGCCGGGACGAGGGCAATGGGCGCTCACAGGAGCGCTGGATCAAGGCGCAGGTAAAGGCCGGTGGAATCTGGTCGGGTTGGTCGAACATGGCGTCGGCGCGGACGTGGGAACCGCCATACAGCTCAACGCGGCACAACGGCGACACCCCCTGCCCCCGTGGCGTTGCTGGGCCGTGCCGAAAGGTAGAGATCGCGCTGTCGCGCTGGGACCCGGGCCGGAGGGTCCACTGCTGGGTGCCCGGCGTGAGTGCGTCCTCGTGGAACCAGTATCGCGCCGTCGACGGTAACGGAAACGCCGGATGGGACGGCGTGGGCCGGGAGGGACAGCTCTTCGATACCGATCGATCTCCGATCCCCGACGGGGACAACACCATCGACTGTGACTACGGCTGAGGAGACGTCATGACACTAGCCCCCGAGAACGCCGCGTGGTTCGCCAATATTTTCGGCCAACTCACCGACAACGTCGGGCAAGCCTTGCTCGGCAAGGCGCCGGTCATCCGGCTGGCGTTGACTTGCCTGCTCAGCGAGGGCCACCTGCTGCTCGAGGATGCTCCGGGAACCGGCAAGACCATCCTCGCCCGTGCCCTCGCGGCGACGGTCCAGGGCAGCCACTCCCGCATCCAGTTCACTCCTGATCTGTTGCCCTCGGATATCACCGGCATCACGATGTACGACCAGCGCAAGGGGGCGTGGGAGTTCCACAAGGGGCCGGTCTTTCATTCCATCGTTCTGGCCGACGAGATCAACCGGGCCTCGCCGAAAACGCAATCGGCCCTCCTGGAGGCGATGGGCGAGAGTCAGGTGACCGTCGATTCGGTCCGCTACCCAATCGAGCGGCCCTTCATGGTCATCGCCACCCAGAACCCGATCGAGCAGGCCGGCACCTACCGCCTGCCCGAGGCACAACTGGACCGCTTCTTGATGAAGGCATCGGTCGGTTACCCGGACCGGGCCGCGTCCGTCCAGGTGCTCGCCGGTTCGGCGAATCCCGACCGGACCGCCTCCCTCAAGCCTTTGATCACCACCAAGGCCGTCGCAGAGATGGCCGACGCCGTCAAGGGAAACCACGTCGACGAGGCCGTCCTCGACTACGTCCAGCGCCTGGTCGAGGCCACCCGTGACGACCCGGACACCCAGCTCGGAGTCTCGACCCGCGGCGCGATCGCCATGGTGCGTTGTGCGCGTGTGTGGGCTGCGGCCCACGGCCGCAACTATGTGCTGGCCGACGACATCAAGGAACTCGCCGCCCCGGTCTGGACGCACCGCTTGGTGCTGACGCCCGAGGCGGACTTCGCCGGCAGCACGTCGACGACCGTGATCGCTCGCGCTCTCGCCGGCGTCCAGGCCCCGATGCAACGGGCAGCTCGGTAGGTCTCGATGACGACGGCTTCGGTGGGTCTGGCCTGGCGGCGGCGGGTCTGGTCGCTGCGCGACCGCGCAGTCGACCTCGTCGGCCCGCGAACTGCGCCCGTCCTCGCCGCCGTGCGCCCGCGAACTGCGCCCGTCCTCGCCGCCGTGCGCCCGTGGACTCGGTCGGTCACCGAGCTCGGTTGGGTCGTCCTGGGCGGCGGCCTGCTGGCCCTCGTGGTCGGCCGTGATCAGGGCTGGACCGAACTGACCGTTGTCGGGCTGACCTTTCTCGTCGTCACGATACTGGCCCTCGCGTGGACGCTCGGGCGGGCGGCCTACGACGCCGACATCGTTCTCGACCGGGACCGGGTGTCCGTCGGCGAGAAGGCTTTCGGGGCCGTGACTGTGCGCAATCGCGCGGGCCGGATGCTGCTCCCTGCCCGGATGGAGCTTCCCGTCGGATCCGGAGTGGCCTCCTTCGACCTGCCTGCCCTGGCCAAGGACGCAGACCACGAGGTCCTCTTCTCGGTCCCGACCAGGCAGCGGGGTGTGATCGCGATCGGACCGGTCCGCTCGGTCCGGGGTGATCCCC
>Ga0075158_10003493_pt1 | contig 11051 bp, 7 predicted proteins | sample JI91814BDNA_FD_70968 | JGI IMG/M metagenome (GOLD analysis project Ga0075158, IMG submission 70968) | Wastewater effluent complex algal communities from Wisconsin, to seasonally profile nutrient transformation and Carbon sequestration -... | ecosystem: Engineered > WWTP > Effluent > Algae... | reverse complement strand
CGAGCACGTCGGGGGTGAACTCGTGCTCGCTGAACGTGCGAAACAGGTCGAACGCGAACTGGCGGGAGTCGCCCCAGCTGGCGTCGAGGATCTTGATGGCGACGCCGAGCTCGGCGACGACGCGGGGCTTGTTCTCGCGGAAGAACTTCCACGCGGCCTCGCGGACCGACAGGATCTCGTGGCTGGCGAGCTTGGCGACCTCGCCGACCTCGAGCGAGTTGGGGTCGACGTTGCGGCCGAGCAGGATGCCGCCGAGCTCCTGGGCCTGCGGGTACTTCGAGCGCAGCAGGCGGAGCACCGCGTCCTTGCTGACGCTGCCGAGGGCCGCGCCGAGGTCGGTCTTGAGCAGGCTGAGCACGAACCCGTGGATGCCCTCGTGCTCCTCCTTCGAGACGAGCACGGCGAGCAGGGGCGGCACGATCTGGTGGCCGAACGTCGGCTGGCTGGCGGCGAGGCGCTGGAGGATCGGGCGGATCGCGGCGCGCTGGTCGGCGAGGCTCGAGGTGGCGAAGGCCAGGAGCAGGTTGACGCGCTGCATGAGCGCCGACTCGGGCAGCTCGCCGAACAGGCGGATGCCGAGGCTGCGCACGTTGGCGTGCTTCGACTCGACGGCGAGCGCGGCGATCAGGTCCTCGGGGAGCTTCTCGGGGCGGATGTCGTGGGCGAGCAGGACCTCGGCGGCGAACATCTGGACGCCGGCGAGCGGGTGGCGGGCGAGGTCGCGGAGGATGTTGACGCCGAGGCTGCGCAGCTGGCGGGCGAACGCTCGCAGGAGGATCTCGCCGCCGTCGCGGGCGCGGTACTCGTGCTGATCGTCGACCGGGAACTCGAGCATCGTCGCGATCACGCGGGCGATCAGGCTCTCGGGGACGCCGGGCGGCAGGGTGACGCTGGCCAGCAGGGTGCGGGCGTACGCGCGGGTGTCGGCCCAGCGCGACAGGATCAGGCTGGCCATCAGGTCGCGGGCCCCGGCGAACAGGGTGCGGTTGGCGTCGATGCAGCGGCGGGCCATCGCGCGGGCCTCGTCGACCGGCGCGTTGGCGAGGGCGGCGACGAGGTCGAAGTCGGGGTTGTTGGCGTCGTAGCGGGCGACCGCGAGGTCGTAGCCGAGGCGGGCGGTGACCTCGTAGGGGCGCCCGAGCAGCATGGCGATCGTCTCGACGTCGAGCTCGTCGCAGAACTCCTTGTTGGCGCGCAGGGCCCGGGTCGCGAACACGTGGACGGGGGCGCACTGGCTCTCGGCGAGCAGGTGGAGCAGGCCGACGGGGACCTGGTCCCACAGGGCGGGGAACATCTCCTCGCGCTGGTCGGGGGCGGGGTCGCCGGGCTTGTACTTGCCGGTGCAGCGCCAGGTGCGGGTCCTGCCCTTGAGCTCGTAGCGGCCGCCGTTGCCGTGGAGGATGTGGTTGAACGCGAGGTACGGGGCGAACCGGTCCCAGTGGGTCGTCTTCGTCTTGCGCGAGCTGTAGTCGTAGCGCGACATGTTCCGCGGCTCTTGGCCGTCGGCGTCGGTGAACGGGAGCAGCACGCCGACGGCGGCGCGCACGTAGGAGCCGGCGTCGCCGAGGCTGCCGACGCGCTGGAGGCTCAGCCACGACCGGTTACGCAGGTAGTTGCGGGTCCGTTCGCCGTAGGCGAGGCGGCTGTCGGCCTTCTTGAGCTCCTTGGTGACGTCGGTCCAGCGGCCGTCGACGTAGGTGCCGCGGCGGGCGGCGAAGTTGTGCGGGGTCTTCTCGACGCGGTGGGCGAGCAGGCCGAACACCTCGACGTCGCCGCGGACCTCGGCGAGCTTGTAGATGTGGCGCACGCTGCGGAACGGGCCCGGGGTGAACGGGACGGTGCGCAGCGCGGCGAGCAGGCCGGGGCGCACGACGGGGGAGTCGATGCGGTAGAGGTGGTCGAGCACGAGGGTCGACTCACCGGCGGCGAGGGTGCGCTGGAGGGCCTCGGTGAACGCCTCGGCGGGGCCGACCTCTGCGACGTGGCGCAGGCCGGCGGGCAGGGCCTGGAGGGCGCGGGCGGCCACGGCGGCCTTGAGGTCCTCGCTCCACGCGCGCAGCATCTCGAGGGCCATGCGCTCGACGGTGTCGGACTTGCTGGCCTTGGGGACGAGCTGCGAGACGGAGGCGACGGCGTCGGCGGGCTTGAGGCCGGGCTTGCGGCGGGCGGTGCACGCGGCGGCGAACGTGGTCTCGTCGCCGCAGCGGGCGAGGGCCCACGCGAGGCAGTAGTCGAGCAGTTCGCTGCCGGACCCGAGCTTGTCGAGCAGCAGGGGGACGGCGGCCTTCAGGCGCATCTCGCCGGCGCGCCAGGCGACGCGCTCGAGCGACCAGGCGCGGCGGAAGTTGCTGTTCTCGCCGCGCAGGCGGGCCAGCACGGCCTCCTCGCGCGAGAGGTTGCCGCGGCGGCGGGCTGGCGGGGGCGCGGGGGTCGATGGGCTGGCGGCGGCGGCGGCGGCGGCGAGGGTGGTCTCGCGGTAGCCCTTGCGGGTCTTCTCGTCGACGAGCTTGGCGAAGATGGAGCGGGCGACCGGCTCGGCGACGGGGTTGTCGGTCTTGGTCCCGTCCTTGAGGGGTTGGCCGCGGCGGCCGAACTGGAAGTTCACGACGAACTTCTTGTTGCTCACCTCGCAGAGGTCGACGATGTAGACCTTGTCGGAGTTGCCCTCACGAAGGCCCAGGGAGACGCGGCGGATGAGCTTCACGACGTCACCCTTGTACGCGAGGCGCGAGGCCAGACGCAAGGGCCGGCGCGGCGGCGGGGTTCGTGGGACGGGTCGGTGATCCAGTGGAGATCACGGTCTTTTGCGGTCGTCCGCGCGAACGTCGATTTCCGCCCGTTCGATATGCACGGGCCCTGGTATGCTCGCGGCCATCATGCGGGTGTGCGTCACCACGGTTTGTTTGTTCAGCGGTGTGATCGCCTGCGTCTCGGACTCGCCGATCGTCGAGACGGTGACGACGGAGGCCGGGACGCCCACGAGCGAGGCGCTGACGATGGGTGAGGTGCCGACGACGGGCGAGACGGGCACGGGCGTGACGTCGTCGACGGGGGACACGGGCACCAGCGACACCGGGGACACGGGCGAGGCCGGACTCGAGTACGCGCACGGGGTGCGATTGACGCGGGTGACCGCGACGCAGGCGGTCCAGACGGACATCGTCAAGGATGGGGCCCCGGTCGCGGGTGAGGACTACGCGGTCCGCCTGATCTCCCGCCGCAAGACGGTGCTGCGCGCCAATTGGAGCCTGCACGCCGACTTCGTGCCGCGCGAGCTGATCGGCAGGTTGACGATCTGGACGCCGGAGGGCGAGACGGCGGTCGACGACTTCAAGGTCCTGGTCGACGGCGAGAGCAACGACGGCGACCTCTTCAAGACCTTCTCGTGGCAGCTGACGCCGGAGTTCGTGCGGCCGGGGCTCGAGTACAGGGTCGCGGCGTACGAGGTCGACCCGGCGATGGCGAGCGGTGAGATCTCCGACCCGCCGCCGATCCTCCCGCTGGCCGGGCGCGGCACGCTGCAGGTCGCCGACGACCCGATGGAGATCAAGGTGCGACTGATCCCCATCAAGCACCTGTTCGAGGGCGACGAGTGCATGCCGGAGATCTCCGACGTCGACGTCGACGACATGGTCGAATGGATGGAGATGCACAACGCCGTCGAGCGGGCGATCATCGAGGTCGGCGAGCCGCTCGAGTACACCAAGTCGATCTCCGAGGCGCAGGACGGGTTCGTGCCGGTGCTCGACGAGGTGGCGATCCGCCGCGCCGCCGACGATCCGCCCGACAACCTCTACTATTATGCGCTGATCACCAGCTGCGACGGTTATCCGCCGGGGCTGCTCGGGCAGGCGATCGCCATCACCGAGGGCTCGGACCCGGGGTTCGCGTACCAGCGGATCGCGAGCGGGCGGTACCTCGGCAGCGGCGCGGCGGCCCGCGAGACGTTCGTGCACGAGATCGGCCATGCGCAGGGGCGCTACCATATCCAGTGCAGCGGCGGCGAGGCGGGGTTCGACCCGTCCTACCCGCATTCGAATGGCCGCATCGGAGTGTGGGGATACGGCGTGCACGACACGGCGCTGCGCTCGCCGACCGGGTACCGCGATTACATGACGTACTGCGCGCCGGCGTTCGTGTCGGACTTCGGGTGGGAGCTGACGTACGACTATATTAAAGAATTGACGAGCTGGGACTATGCCGGGCCGCCGGTCGACCCCGACGACGGGCCGCTGCTGCGCGGCACGCTGTACAGCGACGGGGGCTCGCGCTGGTGGACGACGCACGGGAGCGTGCCGCCGGTCGCGGCGGGCGCGGAGCTCGAGTTCGAGGCGGGCGGGCAGGTGATCACGGCGCCAGCCGCGGTCGCGCAGATCCCCCACGGGACGGCGCGGTCGGTGACGGTGCGGCTGCCGCCGCAGTGGTCGGCGGTCACCGGGCTGCGCCTGCGCGTGGACGGCGAGGTCCGGGCGGACGCGCCGCGGTCGGCGGTCCGCGAGCACCACGTCGTCGACTGGAACGCGGGTCCGTAGGGCCTGCGCGGGGGCGGATCCTGTGGTAAGGGGCGGGCGCCATGAGCTTCGACCCGAACGGCCCCTCGTCCCCTGATTCCGGCATCTTTGGTTTGCAGCACGGCGAGGCCGACGCGGCGATCGTGCTGATCCCCGTGCCGTGGGAGGTGACGACGTCGTACGGCGGCGGCACGGCGAACGGGCCGGCGGCGATCCTCGCGGCGAGCCGACAGGTCGACCTGTACGACCTCGACGTCGAGCGGCCGTACGAGGCGGGCGTGCACATGCTGGCGGAGGCGCCGGAGGTGCGCGCGTGGAACGAGGAGGGCCGGGCGCTGGCGCAGCAGATCATCGCCGCGGGCGGCGTGGTCGAGGGCAACGCGGAGCTGACGAATGCGCTGCGGCGGGTCAATGTACTGAGCAAGTTATTAAATGGGTGGGTGACCGAGCAGACGGATCGGCTGATGGCGGCCGGCAAGATCGTCGGGGTGGTCGGGGGCGATCATTCGGTGCCGTTCGGGGCGATCTCCGCGGTCGCGCGCGAGCAGCGGATCGGGGTGCTGCACTTCGACGCGCACGCGGATCTGCGGAATGCGTACGAGGGGTTTCACGACTCGCACGCGTCGATCATGGACAACGTGCTGACGCGGGTGCCGGGGGTCGAGCGGCTGGTCCAGGTCGGGATCCGCGACGTCTGCGAGGAGGAGGTCGAGACGATGCGGCGCCACGGCGAGCGCGTGCGGGTGTTCTTCGACCGCGACATCGCGATGCGGCGGCTGGCGGGCGAGTCGTTCGGGCAGATCGTCCGTGAGGTGGTCGAGGCGCTGCCGCAGCAGGTGTGGGTGTCGTTCGACATCGACGGGCTCGACCCGCGGCTGTGCCCGCACACGGGCACGCCGGTGCCGGGCGGGCTCGACTTCCACGAGGCGGTGTTCGTGCTGCGGCAGGTCGCGCGCGCGGGCAAGAAGATCGTCGGGTTCGACCTCAACGAGGTGGCGCCCGGGCCCGACCCGGCCGACGAGTGGGACGGCAACGTCGGGGCGCGCATGCTGTACAAGCTGGTCGGCTTCACGCTGGCGAGCCACGGGCGGGCGAAGCTGCTGTGACGCGGTCCGTGGCGGATTGTGCGGACATGGTTCTTCGGACAGGTCGGTGATCGAAATTTCGGGCGGTCCTGGACTTCGCGCGGAACTGCGCTAGCTTCCGTCCTCGACTCAGGGAGGGTCCAGGTATGGCCGATCAACTCGGCGCGACGCTCGTCGCGCTCAAGCACAGACTGCAGAATTCCCGCGACTTCATGGTCCCGTGGGGCTTCTTTCACGACGAGGTGGCGATGGTCCCGGCGCACGTGCTGGCCGGGCACAAGGAGGCGAACCCGCGGCTGTCGCTGTGCCTGGCGGCGATCGGCGGACACCTGTTCAAGCGGCCGTGCGCGGCGCCGGAGGTGGAGTTCATCCATGTGCCGGAGCACCGGTTCTGGCACGGGAGCTGCGCGGTCGGCGGGCGGGTCGCGGTCTGCTTCTTCTTCGACGACATCGTGCAGGGGCTGGCCGGGTTCATGCGCTCGCTCGCGGATCCCCGGGTCGACCTGGCGCGGCTGACGTGGGCCGAGGTGCCGGCGGACCTGCCCGCTTGGGGCGGCGTCGCCGGGACCGCGCGGCGCAACTGACAGGGTCTGCACGGCGTCGGCGATGCGTCGGCGTCGCCGCCGCCGTGTTGCGAAGTATTACGAAATTCTTTTTGTGTAATCGTCGGAGGTGTCGAGCTACCCATCACGGTCGCAGCGAGAGCGCGACACATGGGAGTCGAAGCAATGGCCAGCAATCTCAAAGGAACTGTCATTTTCACTCGAACCATCATGGTCGCGTTGCTGGGGCTGATGCCGGCGTGCGACAGCGCCGACGATGTCGACGCGCGGGGGGCCGTCGAGAGCGCCGGGGCCGAAGACTCGGCCGAGGGCGGCGATTGTGGTCACGAGGGCGGGGATCACGAGGGCGAGCACCACGGGGATCACGACGGTGGGCACAAGCCGCCGGGCGGGCACAAGCCGCCGCCGGGCGGGCACCCGCAGGACGACGGCGGGCACGACGAGCACGGGGATGAGCCGTGCGATCCGCCGCCGCCCCCGCCGAAGGACGAGCCGTGTGACGGCAGCGAGTCGGGCGAGGTCGAGAGCACGGGCGGCGACGAGTCGAACGGGGACGGCACGACGGGTGACGATACGACCGGCGGCGATGCGTCGACCGGGGGCGATACGACGACCGGGGACGATACGACCGGGGACCCGATCCCGCAGTGATTGGAAGCGCCGGCGCGGTGATCGTCGGGCCGGCGCTGCCTGGTTTGTGGGTTGTGATATGGCGGTCAGTCGGCCTTGCAGTCGTCCTTGTCCATGGCGGCGATGCAGGTCGCCTCGTAGGTGACGTCGGGCTTGCGGGGGCCGCTGCGGTGGAGGCCGAACTCGATGTTGGACACGTCGTCGCTGCACGGCGGGGTGGCCATGCCCTCGGGGATCGTCATGTCGTCGAGGGTGGACTCGGTGCGGTGGTCGGGGTCGGTGAGCAGGTAGAAGCACACGTCGTCGCCCTCGGGGGTTTGCCAGCCGGCGCCGTCATGGACGCACTGGGGGATCTGGCGGGTGTCGCCCTTGAAGATTTCGGAGACCTCGCAGGTCGGCTCGAGGGTGTCGGTCGTCGGGTCGCTGTCGGCGATGCACACGTCGGTGCAGGCGGGCGGGGGCAGCTCGCGGCGGATCGCGTCGGCGATCTGGGCGAGGGCGTCGGTGTAGTCGTCCTGGCAGATCGAGAACAGGTTGCGCTCGCCCTCGCCGGCGAACGCCTCGGCGACCTCGCGCTCGCGCACCGGCGGGATCGCGGTGCTGTTGGTGCCGTCCTCGGTGTTGACGCAGCCGGGGGCGACGCCGAAGTTCAGCTGCTGCTCGCTGCCCTGGGGCGCGTCCATGTAGGGGATCTCGGACTCGAAGGCGTCATAGCCGACGGGCACGCCGGCGATCAGCGAGACGAGCACGTCGCGCGCGCGCGGGCCGGACTCGGGGCCGACGCCGCCGAGCTTCGGGGCCTCGCGCAGGCCGTCGAGGAAGTCGATGTAGCGGCTGGTCGGGAACAGCACGGCGTCCTCGTCGGCGACGGCGGCCTCGCCGTCGAGGCCGTGGTTGACGGCGTTGCACTCGGGGTGCTCGGGGCCCTCGCCGGTGCACTCGACGCCGGCGCGCCAGCAGATGCCGCTGGTCCGCTTGGGGTCCTCGTCGTTCCAGAAGGTCGGCTCGGTGGTGAAGGCGCGCGAGAACGCGGGGTTGGTGCTGCAGTCGGCCTCGTCGGTGACGAACACGACGGCGAGCAGGGCCTGGTCGCGGAGGAACTGCGACTTCTCGCTGCGACCCTTGTCGATGGCGAGGCGCATGGCCTCGAGCGGGGCCTCGTAGCCGCAGCCGTCGACGCCCTGCGGGCCGAAGCAGGCGAGGGCCTGGGCCATGGTGGTGCCCTCGGGCAGGTTGGTGCGGCCGGCGATCGACTCGAGCCACGGACGCGCGGCGCGCTGGCCGTCGGCGGCGAGGCTCGGCTGGATCTCGAGCTGCTCGGCGAGCAGGGCGCACTGGTCGGTGCAGGCGGCCGAGGCGTCGATGTCGTTGAACTGGAACGCGCCGGCGGCGACGGCCTCGGTGCAGCTGCGCAGGACCAGGTCGCCGTCCTCGGGGGTGGCAGTCGGGCACGCGGCGTGGTCGACGTCGGTGGTCGTGAGGCCGATGCGGTACTCGAGCTGCATGTCCTCGAGGGCGCCGACGAACCCGGTGAAGTTGCGGGCGAGGCGGGCCTGCTCGTCGGCCATCGAGCCCGAGTTGTCGACCACGAAGAGGATGTCGACGTCGCGGTTCACGTCGAGCTTGATCGTCTTCTTGAGGTTCTCGGACTGGCCGTACTCGACGGCCTTGATCGGGTGGTCGAGGCAACCGCCGAGCAGGGTGGCGAGGGTCAGGGTGGTTACGGCGTTGGCAATCAAGGACATGGTGCGCATGGGGACGGCTCCGGCTGGGTTCGGGGAGCCTGGATTGCAGGCGGTGGACCATGCTGATTTTATTGATGATTATTAAAATGTGAGCGAACGCGTGGCCGGTGGGCGACAACGCGGGTGGCTGCTACGCCGCCAACTGTCAACACGGTTGACAGTTACGCGGGGCCCCGCGTAGCGTGGCGCGACCTTGACCAGCGAGTGGGACCTGATCGTGATCGGCGGGGGACCGGCGGGCGCCACGGTCGCGGCGATCGCCGCGCGTGGTGGGATGAAGGTGCTGCTGCTCGAGGCCGACGAACATCCGCGGGTGCACGTCGGCGAGAGCCTGCTGCCGGGCATCGTGCCGATCCTCGAACGCATGGGGGCGCTCGCCGACGTCGAGGCGGCCGGGTTCACGCCGAAGTCGGGCACGACGCACTGGCGGTGGGGCGTGACGCCGGCGTGGGACCTGTGGTTCGCGGACACGGACCTGTACGACCACGCGTGGCTGGTCGAGCGCGGGCGCTTCGACGAGATTCTTTATAAGGCGGCGGTGCGGGCGGGGGCGGTCGGGCACATGCACGCGGCGGTGCGCGAGCTGCTGTGGGACGGAGAGCGGCTGGTCGGGGTGCGCTGGCGCAGGCGCGGTGAAGAGGAGGTGCACGAGGCGCGGGCGGCGTGGACGGTCGATGCGTCGGGGCAGGCGGCGCTCGTCGCGAAGGAGCTGGGGCTGCGCGGCATGATCGACGGGCTGCAGCACCAGGCGTCGTGGGCGCACTTCGAGGGTGCGGGGCGGCTGCCGCCGCCGCGTGAGCACCAGGCGCTGTTCGTGGCGGAGCGCGACCACTGGCTGTGGCTGTTCCCGCTGTCGCCGACGCGGGCGTCGGTCGGGGTCGTGCGGCTCGACCCGGGCGAGGAGCGCGGAGAGGAGGCGCGCAGCGAGGCATTCATGGCGGCGGTCCGCGGGAGCGAGCTGATGTCGGGGGTGCTCGGGCCGGCGGAGCTGGCGACGCCGGTGCGGACGCAGCGCGACTGGTCGTATCGTATGAGTAGAGTGGCAGGGCCGGGGTGGCTGCTGGTCGGCGACGCGGCGGGGTTCATCGATCCTGTATTGTCGACGGGGGTGTTCCTGGCGATGCACGCGGGGTTCCACGCGGCGGAGCTGCTGCTCGGTCGGGTGGAGGTCGCGGAGCGCTATCAGCGGCATCACTCGGAGCTGTTCGAGGATCTGCTGCGAATGGTCCGGTTCTATTATCAGCAGACTTTGAGCCGCGAGGATTACTTCTGGGAGTCGAAGCGCATCCTCCTGCGCGAGGACACCGAGCTGCGGCCGCAGAAGGCGTTTTTGATTTTGACGAGCGGGCTGGTCCGCAATTTGGCGTTTGATGCAATTAGTAAAGAGGCGGAGGATCGGCGGGCGGCGGCGGTGAGCGGCGAGGGGGGGGAGCGGGCGAGCCTCGGGTTTGTTTGTCTTCACCTGACGTTCGCGACCGAGGCCGGGCCGGCGGCGCTGTATCTGTTGATTGAGCCGCGCAGGGCGGCCGAGCCGACGCTGTTTCGGACGCCGCGGTGGCACATCAATTGTCTCGCGCCGCGGTTTGATAATGATCCGCTGCGGGTGCCGGCGCTGGCCGGGCCGCTGCGTGGGTTCGCGGCGCGGGTGCTGGCGCTCGACACGGTCGATGAGCCGCTGGCAGAGTTCTGGCGGCGGACGCGAGGGGCGCTGTCGGAGGCGGTGCAGGGGCTCGGGCCGGGGTTTAATTTGGTGCGCGTGTTCGGCGAGTGAGGGTCGGGTAAACTCGGCGGATGAGGCGCTTCGTGGTTTCGGTGTTGCTGTGCGGGTGCACCTCGTCGGCGCCGGTGGCCACGCTGGTGACGGTCGAGCTGCCGGGGCTCGGGCTGCGCATGGACGTGCCCGAGGGGACGGAGGTGTCGCGGCGGGCGGCCACGGGCGACCTGGAGGCGAGGAAGAGCGCGTGGGACGGGCCCGTGAGGCTCGAGTTCGCCAGGGGCACGCGATATCCCATGGTCATGACGATCGAGGGGACCGATGAATCGGCGGACGCGGACCTCGATCGCAGCGACGGGGCGCTGCGCTATCACATCTCGGCGCCCGAGGGCGGGATGAACGCGGAGCGCGAGCTGGTCGGGCACGTGGATCTCGAGGGAGGGGGCTGGCTGGCGGTGAAGTGCAACTGCGCGAAGGATGCGGGCGAGGAGCCGTCGCTGGCGTGGTGCATCACGGCGCTGCGCAGCCTGCGGAGGTGACTCACTGGTCGCCCGGGTCGCGGTCGTCGCACGCGCCCAGGAGATTTTGGGTGGGTATGTCGGCGACGGGCATGGCACAGTGCGCCGCATGCGAAGCGTCCTCATCCTCCTCACGATCTCTCTGACTGCGCTCGGCGGCTGCTCCAAGGACCAGCCCGGACCGGCGGGGCCCGGGCCGGGCGGCGGGGACAAGGCGTGCACGACGCTGGGCTGCATCAACGGGCTGCAGGTGTCGCTCGAGAAGGCGACGCCGTGGGCGCCGGG
>Ga0075158_10003492_pt1 | contig 11054 bp, 8 predicted proteins | sample JI91814BDNA_FD_70968 | JGI IMG/M metagenome (GOLD analysis project Ga0075158, IMG submission 70968) | Wastewater effluent complex algal communities from Wisconsin, to seasonally profile nutrient transformation and Carbon sequestration -... | ecosystem: Engineered > WWTP > Effluent > Algae... | reverse complement strand
TATTCTCTTCCCTATAATAAAGTAGATATTGCAGACTTTAGAGATATTGGATTTAAAAACAGCGCACAACTGCATACCCAATTAGATTACATTAAAGTTTATAAAGAAATAAATTTAACCCCTTCAAACTTTACAGAACTTAACAACGTATATCCTGAATTTAAAAAAACAGAATATAATAAATCAATTTTATACAATGGGGATGTATTATTTGCTGGTTGTGCAGATGGAGATTGTGAAAATGGGAAAGGAACATACATAAGAGTAATTGTTGATGAAAGTGATCGTTGGCAAGATGAATTTAAGGTAAGATACCAGGTATATAAAGGTGCCTTTGATAGCCTTAATAAAAAATTTGTTGGGAAATATTTTAAAAAAACGTGTTGGGTTAAGAGAAAAGAAGAAAAAATTGTTCCTACGGCTAAAAATAATTCTGTAGCTAATCTTGGAATTGAAGAACTATTTCATGATGGAGAGTTTTGGATGTATACAAAAGATTATAACAGACCTGAAGTATACACAATGATACCGCAAGGAAATTTTACATCAGATGAGGTTGCGAAGTATAAATATAAATTTAAAAAATGCAGTGGTGTACAATATGACAGCGAAGCATTGTATGCAGAAATTGAATGTGAAAATGGAAATGTCTATAAAGGGCTTGTGGATAATGATTATAAACCAATTATTGGAAAGCTAAACTATTCAAATGGAGAAATTTATGAAGGCAGTTTTGTAAACGATACCTATGAAGGAGTAGGAAGGTTAACAAAACAAGGCAAAGTAATAGAAGGGCTTTATAGTGTTGGTAATTGTGTTAAACAACAAAAAGCATTTATTCCAAGTGTTGAATTATTAAAAAAAGCAGCTCAAAATTTTGGAGCTAGTCAAGCAATTGAAATTGTATTAAATCCTCTGCTTGTTCAAAAAGAGACAGAAATAAAATTAACAGGTAAGTTATATAATACAAATGGCGAATGCGTTGATACGATACGTAATGGAGCTGGCATTTTTTATGGTCGCTTTGGCGACTATGGAAAAATATATGTCGGTGAATTCAAAAATAATGTGCCTAATGGTTATGGGTTAGCGTTATACAAGCGAGCAAAAAGTGGAGTGTACCCCGAAAATTGGAATTACTATTCAGGTAATTTCACGAATGGAGTTCTATCAGATGGACGCTTTAAACATAAAGTAGAAAGTATATATGGAGGTTATTTTGACTATGAAACGAATATAAAAGATATTGAAATTCACCCAGATTTGAATCAAGCCATGCAATTGTTTTCCCTTGGTAAAATCAAAGAGGGTTTAAAATGGATTGAAGATAATCAAGATAAGAATGCAGAGGCAGCCTATACGTTAGGTATGTTTTATAAGGTAGGTGTATATTACGATGTAAATATTGACAAGGCGTTTCAATTATTTGAACAAGCGGCCAAACAAGGCTCTATACTTGCTAATTTAGAAATTGGAAAAGCTTATTATGCTGGGGCAGCACCCTACCAAAAGGATATTGAAAAAGCAAAAATTTATTTCAATGTTGCTGCAAAAACTCCACCAACAAATAAAAAATCAGAGAGCGATTTAAAGAATCATGTATCCTACTATTATTTTATAACCAAATACCCAAAAGTACCTATTGATGATCTTCAAAAATTTTCAGTACTTGATGAGAATACACAAGCATTTAAAGATATGCTTGTGTTAGCAGAAAAAATGAGATTACAACAAGAAGAAATGGCTAAACAGAAAGCAGCTGAATATAAAGAAAATCTTGATAAATTCAATTCTATAAAAAGTCAAATCCTTTATAATACGATAACTTCACGTATTTATTTTGTTTTACCAGATAGGCCTATGTATGCCGGTAATATGGTTGCCTTAACAGCCTACCATTATGAAGGATCAAAACATTATACCGTACATGAACATATAGATAACCTTAAAAATAGCACAAAATACAAAGTGATAGAAAAATACGGGAAATGTAACGCCTGTTATGGAAGAGGGTACAATACTAGTGTTACTACAGGTACAGTTGCTGATTATGAGTTTACACTTGGCGTTAAAATAGTTAGAGAAGTCAGAAATACACAATTATGTAATCAATGTGGTGGCTGTGGTTTAGTGCCAAGATAATTTTGAAGAAATTAGTTGAAATTTAATTGCCAAATCAGGAATCAATTCCAACTCTTGATTTCAGAGTTCATAACTTACGAGCACTTTTGACACTCACGAAGAAATCTAGTCTGTCAGTCTGGTTTGCGTTTCCGTTTGACAGCAATGACGAAGAATTTAAAATCTATATAAAGGGATTAATAAATCATTTACCATTCAAGCCTTCGGACAAGCAATGGAGAACTTGGACAAAATTGAAAAGGTAAATTGGAAAGGCTAAAATAAACTGTCACTAGTAGGAGGTTAGCCCGAAATTAACGAGCAGCATAAAGTCAATTTCGACATATCGACAGAAAATAGATGGTTAACATAATTTGCATTTTCATATCAGGATTTCTGACAGGTTACGCAGCGCTTGGAAACTCGCCTGCTGCTAGACCTGATACGGTGAAATTGTATGACCAAAACAGGCAAAGAGTAATTCCAATCGCCATTTACAAACCAACTCCTGACAAAACGCAGAAACACAAAGTCGTTATCTTCAGTCACGGCTATGGACAAAATAAAGGCGGTGATTATCTAGCATACTCTTACTTAACGGAATTTTTGGCTTCAAAAGGTTTTTTTGTCGTGAGTATTCAACATGAACTTGCCACAGACAGCTTACTGCCATCGACAGGGAATCCGCAAGTTGTTAGGCGGCCATTTTGGGAGCGTGGTGCAGACAATATTTTCTTTGTTATAAATGAACTTAAGAAGACTAATCCAGAGCTAGACTACGGGCAACTTACCCTAATCGGGCATTCAAACGGTGGAGATATGACGGCACTTTTTCCGCTGAAATACCCAACAGTCGCTGAGAAAATAATCACGCTGGACAACAGAAGAATGGCATTACCAAAAATAAAAAATCTCAACGTCTATTCGCTACGGTCAAGTGACCAGCCTGCAGACGAAGGAGTGTTGCCTACAGCAAAGGAGGCCCAAAAGTTTAAAATAGACATAATAAAATTGGCAAACACGACCCATAATCAAATGGACGACAATGCAAATGACGAACAGCGAAAGGAGATTCAGAACTATGTATTAACGTTCTTAAATGATTAGAATGGAAAGAAGCTTCTCTAATGTTGGCAGGGGCAATACATGAAGTGTAAGTTATAAGTTTTATCTTCGGTCTGCGTTTGGGTTCGTGGGAAGGCAAGAAAATTTTGAGAAGTGCTATATGAGAATTTTATAAAATTGGATAGCTGCCTCTCCACAACCAAAGTCCTATCGAGAACCAGCTAAAAACAAAAAGCCCCGAACCGTTCAACGATTCAGGGCTTTAGAGGTCTCGAGCGGATTCGAACCGCTGTAGGAGCTTTTGCAGAGCTCTGCCTAGCCACTCGGCCACGAGACCTTATTCAGGTTCAAAACTAATAAATACTACTGTAATTCAACGGTTAAAATTAAGCGACCGTTTAAAAAAAAGGTGGCTCCAATTTCCTGGAACCACCACTTCTGTATTTCAAGCTATGATTATTCCGATTTCGCCTGCCCTTCGGAAGTTTTTGTTTTTGAAGCGTTCATCTTTTCCTTCAGCGCGCTCAATGCTTCGATATCGCCAAGGGTTGATTTCTCTGCCTCCTGGTTAATCTTGTCAATGGTCTTGCCTTTAGGAGCAGCCTTCTTCTTAGGAGCATCCTTCTGCGCAGCAGCTGGTGCTTTTTCTTCTTCAGTAGAATAGAGCGCCTTATGACTCAACACGATTCGTCTGTCTTCTTTAGAGAATTCGAGCACCTTGAAATCAAGGCTCTCTCCTACCTCTGCTTTCGACTCATCTTCCTTAGCTAAATTCCGTGTGGAACAGAATCCTTCGATACCATAGGGCAACTCAAGAATTGCACCTTTCTCGGTCTTGTTGGTAATCGTACACTTATGCACTGATCCGATTGTGAATACTGTTTCAAAAGTATCCCAAGGATTCTCTTCAATGTGCTTATGGCTGAGTGCCAATCTGCGGTTGGCCGCATCAAGTTCCAGTACTACTACTTCCAACGACTCTCCTACTTTAGTAAATTCAGATGGATGCTTGATCTTTTTAGTCCATGATAAGTCAGATACGTGAACTAATCCATCAATACCCTCTTCCAATTCGATGAACAATCCAAAGTTGGTAAGGTTGCGAACGATACCCTTATGGCGCGTGCCCAATGCATACTTTGAAAGTACATCCTGACGTGTCCATGGATCTTCGGTAAGCTGCTTCATGCCCAATGACATTTTGCGCTCTTCGCGATCAATCGTCAATACAACAGCCTGCAACTCATCTCCTACTTTGATAAAGTCCTGAGGATTGCGCAAATGTTGTGACCAGCTCATTTCGCTTACGTGGATAAGACCTTCAACACCCGGTTGCAATTCAAGGAATGCCCCGTAATCGGCCACGTTAACGATTTTACCTTTCACTTTCGATCCTACAACAATATCAGCTGGCAGCGATGCCCAAGGATGAGCAGTCAGTTGCTTCATGCCTAATGATATTCTGCGCTTATCTTCATCGAAGTCGAGCACAACCACTTTCACCACCTGATCCAATTTCAACATCTCATCCGGATGGTTGATGCGACCCCATGATATATCCGTGATATGCAGTAATCCATCAACGCCTCCAAGATCGATGAACACACCGAAGTTGGTCATATTCTTAATAACTCCTTCCAGCACTTGTCCTTTCTCAAGGTTAGTAAGAATAGCTGCCTTCTGCTGCTCAAGATCTTTCTCAATAAGCACTTTATGCGATACCACTACGTTGTCATTTGTGTAGTTGATCTTCACAACCTTGACTTCAATAGACTTGTTAACATAAATATCAAAGTCGCGGATTGGCTTCACGTCAATTTGAGAGCCGGGTAAGAACGCCTCAATTCCAAACACATCCACAATCAAACCACCTTTGGTTCTGCGTTTCACAAAACCTTCGATGATCTGATCCTTATCCAATGCTGTCTGAACATATTCCCATCCTTTTACCAACTTCGCTTTTCTGCGGGATAAGATCAATTGTCCCATAGCGTTTTCACGCTCTTCAATGAACAAATCAACCTCATCGCCAATTTTCAAGTTGGGTGTATCTTTAAATTCTGCAAGCGGTACAAGACCATCAGACTTAAAACCGATGTTAAGAATAACATCACGATTGTTGATGCCTACTACAATGCCTTTCACAACTTCACTCTCACTTACGGTAGTTACAGTACCCGAATACTGACTCAACAGTGCTTCATGCTCCTGCTTGGTATATCCTTCACCAAAGCCTTTCTGGTCGAACGAATCCCAATTAAAATTCTCTAACGAGGTAGTTGATGTAGTCGAAGCCATCCGAGCCGTTACATCACGGATCATTCGGCTGATACCCTCTTCTTCTTCCGCTTTTTTTGCAGCCTTAAATTCCGCCAATTCATCTTTTTCAAGTTCTGCGGTCTTCACATTCACATCAGCGTCAGCACCTTTCGCAGGGAGTGGCTTCTTTGCCTGAGCTTCTGATTTGGAGTCTTTAAAATCTCCTCCTTTTTGTCCTTTTGCCATAAATTATGCCCTTTATACATGTTACAGACGGGCCTTGCTGCAACAAATTGGTTAGTTGTACGATGTTTTGTAACCACAAAACAAAGCCCCTCACCTTGAGGGGCTGCAAATGTAAGTATTTCCGGTAAAATTGAAGGTAGAGCCTGTTGGCTTATTTCTCCAAATCCTCAGGTTTCAGCGTTCCCACGGCATAATCCAGCAATATTTTTTGAAAAACCAGCCTGAACTCCGCTTGCGCATGATCAGTCTGGGCCTGCACAAAAGCTCTGTTTGCATTGCTGTAGTCTACAAAACTCGTAATCCCGAGGTTATAGCGCTCATCTTCCAGTCTGAACGCTTCCTTTGCGGCTTCGAGTTGGGATTGGGTAACGATGAAAGTCTTTTTATATAACTCAAAATTCTGGTAAGCCCTGAATACATCCGTCTTCACCTGGGCTTCAGCATTTTTTCTTATTTCCTGACTGTTGAGATAATTGACCCGCTGCTGTACATGCTGTACACGATTCTGAAAATTCTGATTGCCTCCAAATATTGGGATGTTTAATTGTAGGCCGTATACTTTTCTCAGGTTGTCGCTCCTGAATTGAGTAGCAAAAGGTCTCACGTTCGGGTCACCGTGACTGTAATTGTAGGCAGAATATAATGTTCCAAATGCTGAAATCGTGGGCATCATTGACGCTCGTGTGGAGTACATCCCAAAGCGAGCAGCATCTTCTGTTTTCACCGCACGCAAATAATCTCCGCGATTCTTAAGTGCACTTTCCTCAAAAGAAGAAAGTGATGATTCAGCAGAATTCAATTCATTTACATTCCACTCCGGTTTTATAATTTCATACTCCTCAGTAGGATCCAACAAAAGCGTTTGCGTAAGCAATGCTTTATCATTGACCATGTTAATTTCAGCTTGCAAAGACCGAAGTTCGGCTGCCTTCGTCTGCGACATCTGATTATACTCATCTACCGGTGATCGGCTTCCTACTGCAACTTGTTCGGTAACCTGCTCTAATTGTTTCTGCTGTGCTACATGATTCTCTTTTGCAATTCGAAGAAGTTCCATATCAAGCAATACGGCAAGAAACTGGGTAGATATCGTGTTTAAAACATCTTGCGCAGTACGCTTTACGTTAAGCGCTTGGGCATCCAATTGACTTTTTGACTGGCGAGCTTTGTTTACTTGAGAAAAACCATTGAACAAATTTATGTTTGCGTTCAGAGATCCATTCACCTGATCGAACAATCCATTAACTACTTCACCAGCATTCTGATTAAATGTATTTCCATCGACCTGATACGCCTGTGCCTGTGCCGAAAGAGTTGGACCAAGCCCAGCGAAGCTCCCGATCTTTTGCATTTGCGTAAGCTCAAGATTGTTCTTCTGCTGATTTAACAGAAAATTGTTTCTCATCCCAATCCTGACTGCCTCTTGATAAGTCAATGTTTTGGATTGAGCAAGCGAATTGGCCGAAACGATTAGTCCAAAAAAACCAAAAATCAATGTCCTTTTAAAATGCCTCATACTTATTTTATTTTTTCATCTGACTGAATAGCCCCATCAGCGATTCTTACTATTCGTTTACCTCGATTTGCGTTTTCTTCTGAATGCGTCACCTGGATAATCGTAATACCTTCTGAGTTAAGCTTTTCGAAAATGTCCATAATATGTTTCCCTTGCTCAGAGTGCAAATTGCCGGTTGGCTCATCAGCCAATAATAATTTAGGCTGACCTACGATAGCCCTGGCAATGCCCACCAGTTGTTGCTGCCCACCAGAGAGTTGCTCTGGAAACAAATCCTTCTTCGCCACCATGTTAAACCGATCCAGCATTTCGGCCACCATACTTTTCCGTTGACTGCCATTGACTCCTTTGTATAACAATGGCGTTTCTATATTTTCATAAACGGTCAATTCATCAATTAAGTGATAGGCCTGAAAGATGAAACCGATATAGTTCTTATGCATTTCAGATTTCTGACGCTCCTTCATTTTATGAACGGGCTCATCAAAAAAGTAATACTCACCGGCAGAGGGCTCGTCCAGCATGCCCACTATATTCATCAGCGAAGATTTGCCGGAACCACTAGGTCCCATGATGGTGACAAACTCACCTTGATTAACATCTAGATTAATTCCTTTTAAGATAAAGGTTCGCTGAAATCGGGAATCAATATACTTGTCTGCGTCTCGTAATTTGATCATGCTTTCTTTTGTTAGGGAGTTCAGTCGTATCGGCACCTCATGACTTTTATCCCTGCATCAGGATGCGCGAGGGAATAGCCAAGAATGGTGCCAATGGCATTTTTAGGGTTAGACGGGCATCTATCTGATAAAGTTTCACCTAAATCGTCCGCTGGTGAAAAAAGGTGTCCGAAATTGGATACGCGATCTGAGACACTAGTTCATCCAAGTCATTGTCAGAATACAATGGGGTGCAAAATCACATCTACCCTCCTGTTCATGCGCATACCTCGATATGAGTCGTTGCTAAAAACAGGATTCTCCAAACCCCAATCCTTTCGGTGAATGATGCTTTCCGGAATATTTTTGATTAACAATAACTCATGGACTGCCTCACTCCTCATCTTTGATAACCACTCATTAAACTCGCGGCCTCCGATGGGGTCAGTATGACTGATTAGCTGCACCTCAAACTTCTCTGTTAAATTGGGGATAGAGTCAAGCCAAAGGAAGAGTTCATTGGATTGATCTTCATCAATAAAATAACTTCCGCCATCAAAGTAAATGCTTTTGCGGATTTCCTCTTTCTTCTGGGCAACGGCATTCCAGGGAAAAATAAAAACGAGGATGATCCACTTAGAAAACATATCCCAATTTAACGAAGAAATTGATCAGTACGTTCCCATTATAAATGAATTAAACGGGAGAAACCCGGTAACAAAGCATTGGCGAAGAAGATATACAAATAATAGACAGACTTAGTAGTTCAGCCATGTTACCTTGGCCGCTTTTCCTTTTTCAAAAAGAGTAATGATAACAAGGTTGTCATAATCGCTATCCTCAAAATCCTTGTATTGCTCTTTACCAATGAGGTAGTTTATAGTCCATGGTATTGAATTAGAATGGCCGCACATAAAAATGGTTCCTCCTCTATGTTTCTCTACGATTTCATCAATGGCTTCTGTTTTGAAGGCTTCATACCTCGAAATGACGAGGTTTTTAACTTTCGCCAATGGCATCACCGTATTTTGCGTCCGCTTAAAATCAGTGGAGTAAATGGCATCAACAGATTGCTCACGTAATAGTTTCACCAACTGGTCGGCACGTATTTTTCCGGCATCGGTAAGATCGGGGTCCTTGGTCCCATCATTTTCTTTTTCGGCATGGCGGGTCAGAATAAATGTTGTGATCTTTTCCTGAGAAAACCCAGTTGTTTGCACCGTCAGCAATAAAAATAGAATCAGTCCTCTCATCTACTTAAATTTTTCACTAATCGAACTTGGTATCTCGCAGTTATCTTTATGACGGGTATCGGCCAGATGAAATATTTTCCAGTGGCCCTCCTGATTTTTTACAAGGTGAAAAGCATCAACACCGCAATGGCTGAATGTCTTTCCCACGTAGAAAGCATACTTCACCCAAACCTGGGCAAAATTTCCATCTGACTTAATCTCGGGGTCCCAAATCATCTCACTCCATGGCTCAGGGTGTGGCGTGGCTATCGCATGAAAGAAACTTTGAAGTGTGCTGGCTCGCAAAGCAGGGTTACCATTTTTATCCACAGTCACAGTTGAGAGTGTAGCTTCTTCAACAAATGTATTATGAACTTTGGAACTATCGGCCACCAGCATGCCCGCAAAGAGGTTATGAATTGGCAACATGATTAAGTCCTGTTCTGCCATAGGTTGAGCGTATGATGCCTGCGTCAGCAGAACCAATACAACAAAGGCAGAGCGCATTGGCAAATTTAATGCTAGTGAACTTCGTAGAATTGAAATGATATAGAGGCGAGGAGATTGCAACGCTACTTATTTCTTCGATGGAATATACACTTTGAACCCTACACTTAGGAAAAGGTTCGATGAAGTTTGAGAGTCAAACTTAAACTTCTGATAATTTAATAGGATATCAATACCTGCATTTTCTCCAAGAAAAACTGCCAAGCCAGTCGCCACCCTATAATTTTTGTCCTTGGTGGTACTGGTGACATCAGCACGTACTCCTGTGTTAAAATCAATTTGCGGATACTTTGTCTGATTACGAACCCATGTGTAGGATCCCTCCGTCAGAATGAAAATCTTTCCTAACGGGATATAATATCTGACAAACGGGCCAACGGCATACGAGCTAGCTGAACTCTCACTTGATGGCGTGCCATTACTATAGCTGGTATTAAAATGTGAGGTGGTAACGGGAAATGTAAGCCCAGCGGCAAAATTATTGCGAATAAAATAGCCGACAGAAGGGTTGAGATTAAGAGAATTTGATTTCGTAGTACCTATACCCGGAACTTCATTCTTTCGAAATGAAAGTGTGGCATCACCTCCCAAAACAAAACTACCTTTGGTTGTTTGAGCATGTGAGAGATAAGATGAGATAATTAAAATAACACAGGCTACTATTCTATTCATACAGTCCTTTTTTAATACATAAAAGTATCCAGAATTTACGACAATCTAAATCCTGTCAGAATACACACTAAAATGGGTTCGACCTCAGCTGCCAGTTTATTGAAAGCATCTGTCTACCGAAAAATAACGGCATAGAGAGAATCATTTTTAGTCTTATTTTTGATTCGTCAACACCTATCCTATGAAAAGTTATATTTTCCTCTTTTTCCTGTTCGTGGCAAGTTTAGCCAAGGGGGCCGCAACAGATAGTCTTGAGAATGTACTCAAATCCGCTCAGGGTGACTTAAAGGTAAAAACACTTAATGAGCTATTCAGAGCATATATGAGTTCCGATCCTGTCAAAGCCATCGGTTACACGCGTGAAGCGCTCGCCCTGGCAACCGATATTGACGACCAGAAAGGAATGGCGGCTTCCTACAATAATCTAGGTGTTGCCTATCGTAGCCAGGGTGCGTTGGATAAAGCGCTTGAATACTATCTCATTTCTCTTCGTATCTACGAAACCCTTGCCAATAAAGAAGGACTTGCCATAACGAAAAACAACATCGGCACTATCTATTCTTTAAAGAAAGACTTTGGTCAGGCCATGAAGTACTTTGAAGAGTCTCATGCTACATTTCTTGAAATGGGAGACCAGCAACGGATCATCGGCTCAATGAATAACCTGGGAAATCTGCACAGCGATCTTCAACTTTATGAACAAGCACTTAAGTACTATTCAAACGCCTATCAGCTCAGCGAAAAAAGCGGGAAATCTTTTTCAGATCCCCTGAACAA
>Ga0075158_10003484_pt1 | contig 11066 bp, 11 predicted proteins | sample JI91814BDNA_FD_70968 | JGI IMG/M metagenome (GOLD analysis project Ga0075158, IMG submission 70968) | Wastewater effluent complex algal communities from Wisconsin, to seasonally profile nutrient transformation and Carbon sequestration -... | ecosystem: Engineered > WWTP > Effluent > Algae... | reverse complement strand
TGTATGCACTTAAAAATATTAGTTCTAATTCATATCACGAATGTCCTGTAATTCTTGCAAGAGACGATAGGTCTTGGAGAAAAAAAGAAATTGATAATTACAAAGGAAACCGCGTAAAATCAGAATCATCGCCTATTGATTGGGATGGATTTTATAAGGCACTTGATGAATTTGGTTCAATCGCAGAAACACGTGGATATATTCATATTAAAGCAGAGGAAGCGGAAGCAGATGATGTTATTTCTATCGCAACAAAAACTCTCAATCTAGCAGGTATCAATACAATTGTTATTTCCGCAGATGCAGATTTTAACCAAATTACAAACACACCAAAGTCTTTAGATTCAAAAATTGGTTTTACAGTAATCTTCAATAATAACTCTAAATCATTAAAACTTACGGCAGCAGAAGGTTTCTTTGAATTGATACAATCAGCAACCGCAGAAAAAAACAAAACAGGTCTGAATAATTTAACATCCGAATACGTAGATTCTCTTCTTTCTATTAGCGATTTTCTTAACGAGTACAAAAACAATACTGTTGAAAATTCAAACACACCTGAAAAGATTAAGAATAATTTAATAGATTCTTTGATTTGTATTAAAAACTTTGCAAAAAAATTCTCACCTTCACTACCACTGAACGAAGTAAATCCGACACTAGAAGAATATACAAAAATATTAGTAGGAGATTCTGGTGATAATGTCTCTTCTTTATATTCTTGGAGGGTGAATACACGTAATTTTTCTATTACTCCGAAGATGTCTTATTCTATTTTGGAACAATACAAAAAACATTTGTCTAGTAATGGTATAGATGTATCTAACGATGAATATGTAATTGAGAAATATATTAAAAATTCTTCTATTCTTCTTGAAGAGTTTCATTCTATAATTGAGTCTAATATTCATGTGAGCGCAGAAAAAATGCAATTTATAGATTTTCTTTCAAAATTTGAATTATCCAAACGACTTGTAAGTTTATCACCAGAAAATCTCCCAGAAAGAATCGTAACAAGAACTTTAGATATTCTCAATAATTATTACATACCAAAAAATAATTTCACAGAACCTTATGGGCAATTGAATAAAGAATCATTTCTTCGTGGTACAAAATATTATGATGAAAATTTGAATAACAAATCAAATAATACTCGTATTGATTCAAATCTTTCGATGAAAGATAAACTTAAACCAGCAAAAGAAGTTCCAAAGTATTCGGAATCAGAAGTTAAAAAAGAATTTTCTAGTGAAATAACAAATGATATTGACAATTTATTAAGTAATATTCTATTATAGAAAAACGGTATGAAAAAAGAAGACGTTCAAAAAATTATCGACCTTTCAAACGAAAGTGAAGATTTATCAAAACAATTAAATGAAGACTTAAATACAACTATTCAAAATCCTGTATATTCAAAACCTATTTTATTTAACAAAAATTACAATTCTATGCACGGCTCAAGAATTACCAGTACTATTCAACAAGAGGCAATCTACGCTTTCCAGTTGCAACAAGACATTACACAAAAGCACGGACCTGAGAAAATATTCTATCGAGTATTTTCTAGTTCGAGTGACCTTGACTATTTTGATTACGCTTCTTTTATTGAGAAATATAAAGAATTCTATCCAGATGCAAAATTGATTTATTCTGGAAATTTTTACTTTCCTCAAAAAATTCAAAAGAAAAATATAAATGATAATATTTCTATTCATAGTAAATTGAAAAATGATTTTCTTTTGAATTTAAATACATCGAGTGATGATTCTAATTTTACTCGTATTATTCCTTATTCACAGATTATTGAATTGGCACATGGTGTTTATTTTTGTTTGCAACGAATTACCAACTCGAATGAAGACGATGACCGTGATATGACAAATTTCCCAGCAATTTATACTCGTAGTTACGAATTTTTCGTATTAGATGAGATTGCAAATTCTGAAATGCCTGTTTTGGAAAATTTTCTAAATGAATTTATTCATCGTTCAACTAAAAAAGGTTCTAAAGCATTTATTGTTGGTCGTAATTCAAATGGATATACACTTGCGGAATTTAAGATTTCTATTGCCCCTGATTTTCAAGAAGATACTGATGTATTTAATTTGATTTATGGTGATGGGTTTTCCGATTTTTCAGAGGAAATTATCAAACGTTTCGACCCGAATGACAATTTCGAAAATAAAAATGATATGGAAAATACTTTCAAGAAAACTCAACCTGGTATTCTTCTTCTTCATGGAGACCCTGGAACAGGAAAAACAACATATATTCGTTATTTGGTAAAAGAACTTCAAGAACGATATGAACGTGATACTGTCTTTATGACCGCAGAATTTTTTGCAGCACACATTAATAGTCCAGAGTTTATTGAGTTCTTTAAAGAGAATACTGAATCATCTGAGCATCCACCAATTATTGTAATCGAAGATGCAGAACGTATCATTCTTTCACGTGAAGATGGAATGAATAGTTCATCGGCAGTATCTACTGTACTTAACATGACAGATGGTTTGCTTCGTGATGCACTCAATGTGCAAATTATTGCAACGTTTAACACAAGTGTAGATAATGTTGATGAAGCACTTCTTCGTTCTGGTCGTTTGCTCGGTCGTAAAATGTTCAAAAAGATTTCAATTTCGAGAGCAAAACTTCTTTTGGATAAATTGAATATTACATCAGAAGAAAAAGAAGAATTAGATAAACATTTTGCTACACTGAAAGATTCAGACCAGATTTCAATTACAGAAATTTTCTCCATTATTCGTAAATCAAAACCACTCATTCACGATTTTAGTGAAACACAAAAAACAACAATGGGATTCTTTTAATAGAGTATAATTTTACTTTTTGGGTTCTTTATTCATCATAAATAATAAAGAACCCAAATTGTTAAAATAAAAACAAATTGCAAATATGAATTCGTATATCTGTGAATCGGAATTATTAGACTCAGTAATAGAATTAAATACATTGCCTTACTTTGTAATGTCTGGTAATAATTCTTCAAAAAAATTATTATATGTCCCAGATAAAAACGAATATACAATCAACGAAAGAACACGTTCTATAGAAATAGAAAATACTAAAAAATTAGTATCTTTGATTAAAAAAAATTGCAAACAATTTTTAGACAAACAATTATACTTTTATCGTGGAGTTGGAAGGCAATATGTAATTGGGGATTACGTATTAGACGACCCAGAATTTGAAACGGATTTTAGAAAAGAGCACAAAAATAAATTTCATACACTTTTTTGTACACACCTTCCTTCTTGGGATTTATATCCTTCGAGAAGACCAAATGAATGTAATATTGCGTCATATAGTAAATCTATAGCATTTGGATATACTACTGGACACGTCGGAAATGAAATGAAATTTGGAGAAGTATATTGTGCTATTCCTTTTGATGATGCAATGTTTGGAATGACACAAGGCGCAGATTTTTGGTTTTCGTTTAGTAAAAAAATAGCGTATGTATCTGAATCCACGAGTAGTGATGTAAGTTTACAAGATTTTAATAATCATTTAGCAGAATGGTTTTCTGTTTGTAGAATTAGAGTAGATGATACTAATTGGGAAGCATTAACATCTGCATTGGTACGAATAGATAAATCGACAATACTCACACAGAAATTATTAGACATTTCCGAAGTATTCGAATATTATTACGAAAATAAAGAAGAAGGCAATTTCAGTAATTTATTAGAATTTTTTGATTGGTTATACAATCCAATCGATGCAAAAATACAATCACTTCCATATACTTCCATGCCAACGAATAAAAATAGAAAATCAGAAGTATGGACTGAGAGTCCAATTATTCTAATTAAAGAATCGATATTTGATAAAGTAATTTTAGAATTTTAAGAAGAAACACTATGGCAAAAAGAAAGTCAACATCAGAAAAGAATACAAACGAAGAAGTAAATCCAGAAGAGATACTTCATATTATTGAAAATTATGATAATATTCCCCTCAATAATAAAAACATTAGAGATTCGAATACATATCTACAATATCTATATTCTCAACTTTCCGATGAAATAGAAAAACAATTTTCCGAAAAAATAGCAGAATTTCATAAATTTAATCCAACAGATTTAATTATAAGTAAACGTAGTGGATATTTTCCACTTGCATTATTCAAGGATGTAGTTCGACATTCATATAATTATTTGTCGGATAAGTATTATTATATTTTACATTCTTTGAATGTAGCACCCGAAAAAATTAAAATTACATTTGCAGAAAATACCAATTTCAAATATATTGATAGAGAAAAAGAAGAATATTTGATTAACATTAGCGCAAATTTTGCATATTCTATTTTTGCACGAACACCAGAATTAATTAAAGATAGGAAATTTATTCTCGAACCTGAATATGATGACGCAGGTAATGAAATAGACAATTCCATTAAATTTGAAGAAATTTCTCATATTCATACACCACAAGATTTAATTCTTCACGGTATTATTCTAGAATTTTGTAATTTTCTACACAGTCTTTTGGTAGAAAGTAATATGGAATCTATAGTGAATAAGGACGTATTGGATTTTTCGGAGGATTTATTGACAAATGTATTGGACGAACACGCAGGATATTTTTTCTCACGATAATAATAAAAATATGAAAAACGAAAATTTAATACAAGAAGTTTATTCAGAGTTAGTGGATTTAGGTTGGCCCAATAATTTAGAAAAGCAAGTTAATTTTGGTGAATTAGACCATTCTGATAATACCTATGTTGGTGTTTTTACAAATGCTATTCTAACAAGTCTAGAGTCAAATAGTAAAATTCCATCTAAATATTTTGGAATTGACGACTCCAATAATCAAGGTGAACTAGGTGAACCTGGAAATGTTGGAATACCAAGCACAAGTATTCAACAAATGATTGGACGTGCAAGTAGAAAGCAAACCGAAGGTGCTAATCGAATAATAAACATAATAGAAGAGAAAATTAAAGGATTAGAAAATAATGAATAAGAATATAGATAACATGACCGATAATGATTTAGCTTCTTTTGTTAATTTTCTAAAATATAAGGAAAGAATGTTAGATGGTGATTTTCTTGATTTAGAATATGGTTCAGATATGTTAGATGAAATTTTAAAAGAATTTGAAGATGTAGAGAACGACAATTAATATCCATAAAATTAAAAGAAAGGAATAAATGTTTATAATAGTAATCATATTAGTATTTGCAATAGCTTCTGCTTTTGTTATCTCTTACTTGCAAACAACATTGTCTAAGGAAGAATTAGATAATAAAAATACTAAAGTGAGAGAACATTTATTAGACTTTATTAAAAAATGCGAAAATGAATTGAATGAACACAATGCTCTTGTTTTAGCATTGAAAGAACCACTTGGGGTTAGAATTTTAGAAAGAAATGGTTTCTATTTCGAAACACCCACTTCTTATAGAAAAGACTTGGAAGAAGTTTTAGACGAAGCAAGAACATTACTATCCGAAAAAATTGTCGTCGAAACTATAGACGATAACGCAGATTATTCAAAAAAAATATCTGTTTTTATAACCAATCATTCACCTTTAAAAGAAGCATATAGCAATTTAATTATATCCTGCTTTCTTATATTGAGAACCGAAAAAGAAGAATTTAAATATTTTCCTGTAAAATTACATAATTTTATTGATAGATTATCTGAATTTAAGAATGAGTTTATAACATATTACGAAAACATAACAGAAAAACAATTTAACGAAGGGGATATTCTTCTTTCTATTACAAATGATTACAATAGTAATAAACTATTTGCGAGTCTTTATAGACAATTAATATCAAATATAGAACAAGTAAAAAAATTTCTTGTTGAAAATATTAGTGAATCCAATTATAATTCTGCTTATACTTGGTATGAAAATGCGTATATTGAATATTTTGAATTTACTGAAAAATTTGCGGAATTATCACACGATATAAATTCGTTCCATAGCATAAATTTATTAGTCAAACACTTCTTTGATGCAGGTTTAATCAATATAAAAAATTCCGTAATAGAAAATTATACAGAGGAATCTTCTTTATTTCTTTCATTGAAAAAATATTTAAATGACAATCCTGAATTGTTTGAAAAAATATTCAATGAATATAATTTGCAATTAAATAAGACACATCTGTCGAGTAATCTAGAATATTTAATTTCGATATTCGCACATTTGATTGAGAATTACTCAAATGTATATAATCTTATTATTGATACTCAAAAATTTACAAAGAGTTTTATATTTCTTTCCAATACTGAATTGAATGAAATTAAAAATTCTTTTACATTAGATAAGATAAAAATAATCCAAGAGTCTCTTTATACTATTGACATATTACACAAATTAGAGAAAAAATTAGAAACCAATTCTCTTAAAAATTAAGAAGAAACGTAAAAAATGAATATAGGAGAACGTTTTAAACACTATGAAGATATATTTTCTTCGAGTTCGGAACTAAGTCCGTATTTACCGATAGTAGCCCGTGTAGATGGACGTGGGTTTTCGAAATTTTTATCCAAAGCAGAAAAACCTTATGATAGAACCGTCCGAAATATATTCGACCAAACTATACTCGAAGTATTGAAAGAAATGAATATCAATACAGCATTTGCTTATGCTCAATCAGACGAAGTTTCTTTTGTTTTTAATTTCTTGAAGGTAAATGAAGATGATTCTGGCAAGAAAGAATATGTTGTACACGATTGGATGAATTTTAGACGAGACAAATTTAATTCTCTTCTTTCTAGTTTCTTTACTGCCCATTTCAATAGATTTAATTATAATGGAATGATAAATGGTACTACGAACAAATTAGGTTTTTTCGATTGTAGAACATTCAATCTACCAGTAGATGAATTAAAAAACTATCTTATTTGGAGACAGCAAGACACTCTAAGGAATTCTATTCAATCAACAGGTCGATATAAATTCGGACACAAGAAAATGATGAATCTTAAAAATGGAGATGTCATTGATAAATTAAAAACAGAACTAAACATAGACTTCTATAAAGATGTTCCAGATTGGACATACATGGGAACTTTGATTACAAAAAATTCAGAAGAACCAATATTATTTGATACAGATATTAATTATCTATATACTGCATATAATTTTAAAGAATTTGATAAATCTATAATAAATTTAACTTAACAATAAAAACAACATGATGCACGATACAACGTATAATTAACAATTGAAATAATTATAGAAATTTATAGTAAAATATAAATATTCATAAATAATATTCTAATAACACAATACACTTAAATATAGTTCCAAACAACACTTTGAACAAGAAAAAAGAAAAAAATACAGATTTAACATTGAGTGAACAACACCAAATCAAGAAAAGTCATCCAATATATAAATTCTTTGATGAACTTTGTTCAAATTCAGAGTCAATCTGGAATATGGGAAATTACATTGTTCGACAAGAATATATAAAAAATAAAAAATGGATTAGATGGACTAAATTAGATAGAATACTTAATCAACAATATCCCGAATGTTATAAATTATTACGTGCTAAATCAACACAACAGGTGTTAAAACAATTAGATGATTCTTGGAAATCTTTCTTTCAGGCAAAAAAAGTATATCTTAAAGATTCAAGCAAATTTGCCGGAGTACCACGATTGCCTGGATATAAGGATAAATTAAAGGGTAGAAATAGAATTATCTTTACAAATCAGCAATGTCAAATAAAAAATGGAATACTTGAGTTTTCATTAAGAACAATGAAAAATAAAAATTTTCCAAAGATTAAAACAAAAATTGATAACAAGAAACTATGTCAGGTGGAGATTTCACCAAGAAAGGACTACTTATTAATAACTATAATCTATGATGAACCTAAAGTCAAAATTGCGTCTAATGAAATTTTAAATAAAAAAACAGGTGAAATCTTACAGACAATTAAGAACAGAACCTACTCTATTGATTTAGGTATCAATAATTTTTGTACGATTACAAACAATTTTAAGGACGATTTCTTTATTCTTTCAGGTAAACAAATAAAGACAATAAACCAATGGTCGAACAAGTATCAAAGTTTCAATATAGCACAACATAAAAAAAATCGAGTTTGGCGTAAACGCAAAAATACAATAGATTATCATTTTCATAAAATGACTAATCTTTTGATAGACAAATGTATAGATTCTAAATGCAGAAATATAGTCGTTGGATACAATCAAGGGTGGAAGACATCGGTTAATTTAGGAAGAAAAGTTAATCAAAACTTTGTACAAATTCCTTTTAACAAATTCCTTAACATTCTAGAATATAAATGTATTCAACGAGGTATAGAAGTAACAAGAATAAATGAATCTTATACGTCAAAATGTTCATTCCTAGATAATGAACAAATACAGAAACATGAAAAATATAAAGGCAAACGAATTAAACGAGGACTGTTTCGTTCTAACGAAGGGCGATTAATTAATTCTGACGTAAACGGCAGCCTGAATATACTTTCTAAGTTTTCTGAAAAGTATCTCCAGACGAACTTCGGTTCAAAGGAAATAGAGGGTGTTGTAGTTCATCCATACAAGGTTGATTACATGAGTAATCAATTGTTTGTAAAAGCATAAAATATTTTACTATGTTTTATGTTACTATAATATAAACACAGAACGTGTATTCGATGGTCAGAAGGATTAAGGATTTGGATACGCACTGAATGAATTACAGAACGGTAAAATTACGAATTCCAATTTCTTAAACAAAATATAAAAACAACAAAAGTCATGCAACAACCATATAATATTAACACAGAACGAGTATTTGATGGTCAAAAAGATTACGGATATGCGCTCAATGAACTTCAAAATGGTAAAATTGAATTGATTCTCAATTCGGGTATTACTATGATTTTTGATAGTCCTGCAAAGGCATACGAGCATTTAGAAAACCTCAACAAACCAAAATCTTTGGATAAAGATACAAATTTTATTTTTTCATAAAAATAGAAAGCAGAAAGAAATGGAACTATTCCCTTTCATCAATCTAATTTTTTCGGATACGAATGCGGCAAGAGAAATCTCAGATACGTTTAAAGCAAATCATTCTTTTATGATTAATAGATTTTGCTCTATAGAGTATCCAATGCATGCAGCAATACTTTCACACGTAAAAATTAATCCTGCGAGGCTTACAGATTTTTGGATAGAATTTCTTGCTCTCAAATACAAAGGATATTCGAGACCACCTAAATTCTTTTTTACGAAAACTAAGAAACCGAAAAATATATCGGATAAAGAAATAAGTGAATCTGATATAAATACTTATTGTGAATACTACAAAATACCAATCAAAACATTTAAATTAGCGGAAGATGTTTTTGGTACGTCTGCACTACAAGCAGAGATTAATGAGATTAAGAAAATTTATAAATAAAGAAAAAAGTAATAAACATGGCTCTAACACTAGGAAAAAGTACATATTTAGCAAATGCTCAATTGAATTATACATTCGGCGGGAGTGCATTTTCACCACCAGCAAATTATTATTTGGGGTTATTCACTACAATTTCACCTACGGAAACGGAAGTAGCTGCACCAGAATATGTTCGTGCTGAATTGCCTAATACGGCATTGAATATGCCTGTAACAGTAAACGGGGAAAAATTTCTAACATCAGTCGACGTTCAATTTCCTGAAGCATTGACTAATTGGGGAACTATAACACATTTTGTTTTATTTGATTCTGCAACAGGTGGCAATGTATTTTATGTTGGAGAATTCGATACACCAATCACAACCAATATGGGAGTAATATTGAATATCAAATCGGGGAGATTGAAAGTAGTAAGTAACTAACAACTATACTTTCTATTATTTTGAATAAAGTAAAAAAACTAATTTGAATAGTGCCAACATTTATTGATATTGATTATGATTTAATATTGAACGATGACATTTATACAAGTGGGAATAATATAAATTTATATTCACTTACAATTAATCCGACCTTTACATTTTCTTCTGAGAATGTAATAGTCGGATTTTTTTATAACCCACAGATACTATTCAATCCGAATTTGAATAATTCGTTGATTTTCAACAATAATTCAATAATAGAAAATATAATTTATGGAGAACCTGATTCTATAAACTCGGCATGGTTTGATTTTAGAGAAACTAATATAAACGATGAATTTCTTTATGATGGTGTTGGAGAGCAAATAAAGAATCCACAATTCATATTCAATGAATATTTAAATGAAGAGACATTTCATTGGATGTTTCCACAAGATAGTTTGATTGATACATCTAAAATGACGATGTTATCACAAAATGGAATAACAACTGTAATAGTGAAAAATCTTACACCATATATTGGTGTTACTTCTATATTAGGAATAATTAAGAATATCTATGGTGATGTTGATAATTATAAAATAGAATATAGATTTAGTTACGACAATAAAAACTTTTCTGATTGGACTACTGATTATGAATTATTTAGAAATGGTATTCGTCTAAGTCCATCTCCTGATAATTTACTATTTCCAGAATTTAGAATAACATATACAGGTTTCAAAAAACTATATGTTTCTTCGATAATTCTAGATGTTGTTAGTGATTTGATGGATAATCCGCCAGAATGTAAATGCGTAGAATCTAAATTTCAAGTTCCTACAATACCAGTAAATTATTTTAATCCTTATGACCCAAAGTTAGTAAATAAGTATCTAGAATTTCAAAAAAAGATGTCGTATACAGTAACAGAATATTTTGGTCATGCTTGCGATTATATTAGAATAATTCCTGACCGTGATTATTCCGATTTTGTATTGATGGAAGATGGCTTGTATCGTGAAGATATGAAAGTTCCTTGTATAGGATTTAAGATAATGGTAAACAATAACGAATTTCCTGACCCTAAATTTGATTTTAGTCCTTTTGGAATTGAGTTTGAAAGACCATTTGAGGCACATATTGATATTAATTATTTCCAACAAAAATTCGGAGAAAATACAGCACCACAAAAAGGTGATATAATTCGTTTGCCTATTGAGAATAGAGTCTATGAAGTAAA
>Ga0075158_10003482_pt1 | contig 11066 bp, 7 predicted proteins | sample JI91814BDNA_FD_70968 | JGI IMG/M metagenome (GOLD analysis project Ga0075158, IMG submission 70968) | Wastewater effluent complex algal communities from Wisconsin, to seasonally profile nutrient transformation and Carbon sequestration -... | ecosystem: Engineered > WWTP > Effluent > Algae... | reverse complement strand
CACACGGTGTCCTTCCAGTTGCGGGGGAGGGTGACGGACAGCGACTCGCCGATGCCGAGGGCCGGCTGGGCGAGGTCGGGGGAGGTGGTCTTGACCTCGAAGGCGGTGACCTCGGAGTAGCGGACGTACTGGATGAAGCCGTCGACGCGCCACTTGTCGTTGATGTCGTAGGCGAGGCCGAGGGTGATGCGCTTGGGGATGCGGAAGGAGATCTCGGCGTCGCCCTCGACCAGCGGCTTGAACTTCAGGCCCTGGGCCGCGAGGTCCTGGGTGAAGAACGGGTCGTTCATGTCGATCGCGAACTTGCCGCGGTAGCGCATGTTGGCGCCGTGCTGGTAGGTCAGGGCGATCGTGAACTTCTTGGTCGGGTTGATGGTCACGCCGACGTTGAAGCTGACGCCGTGGGAGAACGCCTTCTTGACGGCGATCGGGCGCGACAGCGTGTTGAGCTCGCGGACGTCGGTCGGCGCGTTGGGCCCGAAGTCGTTCTTCTGGCCGAGCTTCTCGAGGCCGTCGTGGAACTCCTGGACCGAGCCGAAGTCCTGCAGCTTGGCGAGCTCGGCGAACCCGAGCACGTACGAGATGCCGGCGCCGAGCGACACGTAGTCGTTGATCTTGAAGCCGGCGCTGGCGGTGATGTGCGACGCGACGATGAACGCCTGCTGCAGCTGGTACGCCTGCGGGCCGCCCCGCGGGAACTTGAGCGGGGCGCCGTACGGCACGTAGACGCCGAGGCCGAACACCAGGCGCTTCTTGATCGGCGGGAGCACGATGAAGATGTTGCCGAGCGGGGCGACCGGGTTGGCCTTCGACTCGGGGCCGTAGCCCGACTTCATGCCGCTGACGTTCTCGGGCGAGATGGGCGCCTTGAACTCGAGCGTGTCGGGCGTCTGGTAGTTGCCCATGTAGTTGCGCTGGTAGCGGATGTCGCCGACGACCAGCATCAGGCCGCCGAAGAACTCGCCCTTCTTCATGTACGCGAGGTTGGCGGGGTTCCAGTGGATGGCGGCGCCGTCGCGTGTGGTCGGCCCCGACTGGCCGCTGCCGATCATGGGCGCGTCGAGCCCCGAGGCGTGGGCCACCGACGAGACCGACAGGACCGAGAGGACAGCCAGGAGAGAGGTGGCGAGCTGGGTCGGCGGGCGGGGCGAGGTGGAGCGTTGCATGCGTGGGACGAGGGGGCGTGGGTGGGGGCGGCCGGGGGCTCGCGGCGAATCGGAGGAGGAACGGAGAGGAGCGTGGGGGTCCGCGGCGACAGGCGTGATCAGCTAGCGGACGCGGGTGAGGTCGAGGGTGACGGAGCTGCGGTCGGGCTTCTCGCCGACGGCGATCATGAACACGTGGCCGGCGTCGTCCTCGCTGTAGAGGACCATGCCGGGGGTGATGGCGACCTTCTCGTGGGTCTTGTCGCCGTCGACGTCGCCGGTCGACGACAGCTTCTTGCCGAGGTCGGCGTCGGCGTAGAAGCCGGGGTGCTCGTAGCTGTACGCGCGCACCGGGTTGCCGTCGGCGTCGCTGCGCAGGTCGCCCTGGGTGACGAAGTACAGGTAGTCGACGTCCTTGCCGCGGGGCCTGTAATAATAAAAGTCGGCGTCGCCCTCGGCGTTGTTGTTGAGCAGCTTGGCGAGGTCGGCGAGGGCCGCGGGGTTGGCGGCGAAGTTGCCGCGGATGGACTCGAGCAGCGCGTCCTGATCGATGGGGATCTGGACGTTCTTCAGGGTGAACTCGACGTCGGCGTCGCCCTCGGCGATCGGCTTGCCGCCGGGCGAGACGGGGTCGTGGAGGCGGACCTGGGCGACCTCGGCGAGCATGTCCCAGAAGTACGCGGGCGGCGGGGGCTCGCCGATGTCGGTGAACGTCTCCATCTCCAGCCAGCCGTCGCCGTCGAGGCACGCGCTGAACGCGACGACGTCGGTGGCGAGCTTGTACTCGTCGCAGTGGGCGCCGATCGGCGGGGTGGTGATGCCCTCGCCGCCGGTGGTGCGGGTGCGGGCCATCTCCATGATGAGATACTCGAACTCCCACTCGGGCAGGTCCCACACCGCCGAGTTGCCCTGGCGCACGGGGTCCTTGCTGTCGCCGCCGGGCACGAACGCGGCGTTCTCCTGGATGCGCACGGTCATCTCGGCCAGCTCGAGCACGTCCTTGAGGCCCTCGACGCTCATCGACTTCGGGTCGTTGAAGTCGAACACGCTGTCGATCTGGCTGGGCGTGCTGTTGACGCTGGCGACGTGGCCGGACGTGAGGTCGACGCCCTTGAACGGGAGGGCGTTGAGGCTGGCGCGCACCTTCATGGTGAACGCCTCGTCGGCGAGGCCGGCGGCGGAGATGACGAAGCCGGGGTGGTCGTCGACCGGGCCGAAGCGGGTCGGCAGGGTCTCGAAGTTGTAGACGAGGTCGCCGAGGGTGATCGGCAGCGACTTGGGCTTGACCTCGTAGAGGCCGTCGGGGTGGTCGGAGTTGACGGCGCCCTTGCGGACCTTGGCGTTGGGGTGGGAGCCGAGCAGGTGCTCGAGGAACACGTCGGCGACGACGTCGAACGGGACGGCGAAGTCGGTGACGCCGATCTGCATCATGCCGGCGAGGCACCTGGGCGACGGGATGCCGACGGCGCCGGCCAGGCCGATCATCTTCTCGAGCTTGGTGCCCTCGAGGTTGGCGTTGTCCGGCGTCATCACCAGCAGCTTGCGCATGTTCTGGGCGGCCGGGGACAGCTCGGCGGCCTCGCTCGGGGACAGCTCGCTGAGCTGCTGCAGCACGATCTCGACCGACTCGGTCATGTCGTAGTCGAGCAGCCACAGCTCGTCGAGCGTCTTGCGCGGGAGCTTCTTGAGGTCGTCCAGGGTCAGCGTCTGTTCGAAGTCGGCGACGTCGAACTCGAGGTAGCGCAGCGTGGCGGTCCGCGTCTCGCTGACGAACTGCTCGGAGCCGGGCTCCGCGGGGTCCACGGCGATCTCCGGGACACACGCGGACAGGGCGAGCGAGCAGGCGAGGAGGCGGGGGCGGAGCGTCATGGCGGGAGTCCTAACGGACGCGCTCGATCGTCAGCGAGACGATGTGGCGGTCCGGCTTGTCGTTGACCTCGATCTTGAACACCTGCTTGTCGGCGTCCTGGGCGTAGAGCACGTCGCCGGGCTTGATGCGGACCTTCTCGTGGGTGGTGTCGCCGTCGAGGGCGACCGTGTCCGACACCTTCATCTTGCCCTTGGCGTCGGCGAAGAAGCCGGGCGATGGGTAGTCGTAGGGCCGCACGGGGTCGCCGAGGTCGGTGTTCTTGATGTCGCTGTCGGTGATGAAGTACAGCCAGTCGCCGCGCTGCTCGGGCGGGGCGTCGAGGCTGGCGTGGTAGTAGTAGAAGTCGGCGTCGCCCTCGGTGTTCTCGTTGAGCAGCTCGGCGATGGCGGACAGGGCGGCGGGGTTGGCCTGGATGTTGTCGCGGATCTTCGTCTCGAGCTCGGCGGTGCTGATGCCGGCGGCGATGTTCTGCAGGGCGAACGCGATGTCGGCCTTGCCCTCGGCGAGGCCGCTGTCGTGCAGGCGGAGCTGGGCGACCTCGAGCAGGATGTCCCAGAAGTACGACTGGGGCGGGAGCTCGTCGAGCTTGACGATCGGGTCGACGGCGAGCGAGACCCAGTTCGGCGGGACCTCGGCGGTGGGGTCGAACGTGCAGGCGGGGTCGTGGTCGTTGAAGTCGCACGACTGGCCCATGTCGGTCAGGTAGGCGCCCTCGCCGATGCACACCTGGATGGCCTCGTAGGGCATGTCGACCTCGCCCTCGAGCGGGTAGGCCTTGCAGTGCGACTCGATCGTCTCGGCGCGCACGAGGGCGACCTGGGCGATCAGCCGCTCGAACTGCCACAGCGGGAGGTCCCACACCGGCGAGTTGCCCTTCGGGGCCGGGGTCTGGCTGTCGCCGCTGGGGATGTAGTCCTCGTTCTCGTGGATCGCCATGACCATCTCGTCGATGACGAGGTTGTCGACGAGGCCCTTGATCTCCATCCAGTCGGGCTTGGAGAAGTCGAACGCGTCGGCGACCTGGCTCTCGGTGCTGTTGACGCTGGCGATGCGCGCGGTGCCGAGGTCGACGCCCTTGTACGGGAGCGCGTTGAGGTTGACGCGCACGGTCATCTCGAAGTCGTCGGTGGCGGCGACGATCGGCGAGGCGCTCTGCACGAACCCGGGGTGACGGGGGATGGAGGGGTCGAACGGGTCCGAGGCGGGGCCGAAGGTGACGGCGAGGTCCTGGAAGTCGGTGACGACGTCCCACAGGCTGACCGGCATCGAGGCGTGGGCGACCCGGCACAGGCCGCTCGTCTCGGGCTCGCCGTCGGGGCAGGTCGAGCCGGCGGGGGCGCGGCGCCACTGGGCGTTCGGGTGGGTCGAGACGACGTGGTCGATGATGATCGGCTTGGTCAGCGCGACGCTGATGATGCCCTCGTTGGTCGGGATGCCGATGAGGTCGGACAGCACGAGCGAGGGCGGCAGGCCGACGGCCTCGCCGATGCCGAGCAGGCCCTCGAGGCTGCTGCCCGTGAGCACCGTGTTGGCCGGCGTCATGTTGAGCAGCTTCCACATGTTGAGCGACGAGGGCTCGAGCGTGTAGGCGACGTCCTCGGGGGTGTCGACGAGGATGTTCAGGGCGTTCTCGATGAGCGGCTCGATCGGCATGTCGAGCAGCCAGGTCTCGCGCAGGATCCGCTCGGGGAACCGGGCCTTGATGTCGGCCTTGGTCAGCGTCTGCGCGAAGCCCTTGGCGTCGAGGCGGAGGTAGCGGAGCTCGACGGTCCGCTTCTCGCCCTTGCTCAGGGCCTCGGGGTCGGCCTGGTCTTCGATGGTGACGGCGGGGACGCAGCTGGCGAGCAGGGACAGACCGAGCGGGGCGAGCCAGAGGGTGCGGGGTGCGTGGGGCATGGTCGGGGCCGTGGGAGGAGGAGCGGAGCGCGAGAGAAATTGCTCAAACAGGATCGACGCGGACGACGATCTCGGTCGGGTCGGCGCCCTCGGGCACCAGGAATTCGAGCGAGTAGGTGACGCCCTCGTCGTCTTGCATGTAGAGGGTCGTCTTGCCGGTGGACAGCTGGAGCTTCTCGTGTTCGCTGTCGTCGCTGCCCGCGACGGTGGTGCTCGAGAGCTTCTGCTGGAGGGCGGCGTCGGCGAAGAAGCCGGGGTTGGCGTAGCCGTAGCCGCTGATCGAATTGGGGTCGTCCTTGCTGGGGCGCAGGTCGCTGGGGGCGACGAAGAACAGCATGGGCGCGCCGCCGCCGGCGTCGACGTCGTTGCCGCGGCGGTAGTAGAAGTCGAGGCGGGCGTTGTTCTTCCAGAACCGGCCGAGCACGGTGTTGGCGAGAATGTCGGCCTGGTCCTGGAGGTTCGGGCGCAGGGCCTTCTCGAGCTCGGCGGAGGTCAGGCCGATCGGCAGCTTGTGCAGCTCGAAGGTCGGATTGAGGTCGCCCTCCTCGATCTCCGGGACGCCGTCGGCGATCTTCTGGGTCCCGTTGATGTCGTAGAAGTCGTGGAGCGACTCCTGGGCGACGTCGAGCAGCATCTCCCAGAAGTACTGGGGCGGCGGGATGTCGACGCCGTTGACGTCGACGGCGAAGGTGGTCCAGCCGGGCGGGTCGGGGTCGATGCCGATGCTGGCCTTGGTCAGGCAGCCGTTGGGGCCCTTGACGAAGCAGTGGGTGTACTCGCGGGTCTTGAACGAGGTGTGGGCGGCGGCGCCGATGATGTACTCGAGCGTCCAGACCTTCTGCGACCACACGTACTGGTCGCCGAGCGGGGTGTCGGGGAGGTTGGTCTTGCAGGCCTCGGTGTCGTCGCCGTGGGTGCCGTCGCACGGGGGCACGGGCGCGAGGCTGCCGGGCTCGGCGCCGCCGTCGATCTCGAACAGCTGCATGCGCATGTCGACGGTCGGGTCGGGGGTCAGGCCCTCGATGCGGACCTTCTCGGGGTCGTTGAAGTCGAAGTTGAGCGGCGCCGGGTGGACGTCGTCGGTGGTGTCGGCGTCGGGGAGGACGTTGATGTAGAGCTCGCCGGCGCCGACCGAGGCGTCGATGCCCTCGACGCGGCGCAGGTTGCTCTCGGCGAACGCGACCATCTTGAACTGGTCGGTGAGGGCGTCGCTGTGGGTCGTGAAGTCGGCGTCGTCGGGCTTGAGGATGCCGGGGTGGCCGGTCTGCGCGTCGGGGCCGTACTTCTCGGACAGCGGCTGCATGTCCTTGAGCGCGTCGTAGAGGGTGACGCCGAGCAGGGCCTTGTCACCGTCGATCGTGACCAGCGGGTGGGAGCGCAGCAGGGTCTCGCGCAGGGTGGCGGCGAGCACGTCGATGCCGATGAACGGGCGGACGTGCAGGTCCGCCTCCTGCTTCTGCTCGTCGGGGTGGGTCGACTTGAGCTTGTCGGTGCAGGTCGCGGGGTCCTCGCCCTGCTTGCTCGGGCAGAACAGGGCGGCGGCGAGCACGTCCTGGAAGCTGAACTCGCCGAAGTTGTTCTCGTTGAGGGCGAACAGGGCCTCCATGTCGCTCATGACGGTGCCGCCGACGCGGGCGTTGCGCGGCGTCATGGTCAGGAGGCGGACCATCTGGTACTGCGGCGACCGCTTGCGCTCGTCCTCGTTGGCGCCGAAGGTCTTGCCGAGCTCGGTGAGGCTGCAGTCGTGCTTGGGATCGGCGGGCAGCTGGTTGTTGGGGATCGTTCCGTCGTAGTCGTCCCACTTGTCGCCGCAGGCGTGGAGGATGCGGTCGAGGACCTCGTCGATCAGCGGGCCGCTGTCGACGTCGATCAGGTGGATCTCGCGGGCGGCCTTCTCGCCGAACAGCTCGAGGGTCTTCTCCTTGTTGAGCTCGATCGCGGGGAGCGGCGGGGGCGGGCTGTCGTCGACGTGCAGGAAGTAGCGCTGCTGCTGCTCGACCGGCGCGTCGGTGGTGGGCGTGTCGGTGGTCGGGTCGCCGCCGGTCGGCTCGTCGCCGGTGTCGCCGGTGCTGGTCCCGGTCTCGGTGTCGCTCTCGGAGGTCGCCGGTGGGTCTGTGCAGCCGTTCAACGCGGCGAGCAGCGGCACGGCGAGGCAGGTCAGGGCGAGACGACGAGGCGTGGACGTCATGGCGGGAGGCCGCGAGTGTCGCACGGGCGCGGCGAAAAGCGCGAGGACAAACCGCGGCGTCGCGGCCGGCCCGGGGGGCCAGGACGGCACTCTGGTGCGCATTCGACCCCTGCGGCGCACGGGGTAAACAGCGTGCTCCTCAGGCGACTTTGGGGGGCAGCATGGGCAATCTGCCAGCGAGGTCCGCCCGTGCGTCGCTCACCCCCCGAGGTGCGGCGGCCCCGAGGGTCCGCGTGTCGGGAAGCTGTCCCGCGGGACAGGTGGTTTAACGGGCGCCCGGGGCCTGGGTGGTCGGCGGCCTGGCGCCGGTCGGGGCCGGGGTCGGCGGGGGCGTGACGAGCGGGGGAGGCTGCGGCTGGTTGATGCGCTCGACCTCGACGCCGGTGACGCAGTAGGCGCCCTGCTGGCGGGCGTCGGGGGCCTTGTCGACGATCAGGAAGAAGCTGCCCGGGTCGCTGAAGGCGGTGTGGATCGCCATGAACACGCGGTCGCTGATCTCGGGGCAGCCGCGGCCCCACTGCAGGCGGGCCGCGGTGTCGGGGCCGCTGGTGCCGAGCGTGCGCCAGAACGCGTGGAGGTAGCCGGCGCCGTTCTCGTAGACGACCATGTTGGTGAAGGTGGTCGCGAACATGCGGCGACTGTCGGCGACGGCCCTCGGCGCGGGGCCAACGGGGACGGGGGCCGTGGTGGTCGGCGGGGCCTGTGGGGGCGTGGGCGCGGCGGTCGTGGTGGGCGTGACGGTCGGGGCCGCGTCGGCGACGGTGGCGAGCAGGCCCGCCGCGAGCACAGCGGCGAGGGCAGACAGGCGAGAGCGCATGGTCCGATTGGACACGCGGTGCGCACCTGTTGGCAAGCGCCCCCTGCACGGCGTGCGTCGGGAGTGTCGCGGGGACGACGAAGTCGGTTAGACTCGGCCGGGATGTTCGTGCTCCGGGTCGGCGCTGTGGTCGTGGGCGTGCTGTCCGCGCGCGTCGCCGCTGCCGCGCCCGCGGACGGCGACGTCGGGCCGGTGCCGGCGGCGCCCGCAGACGCGGTGGAGGGGCCGCAGACGCCCGCGGAGCCGGTCGCGGCGCCGACCTTCGCGGCGCCGCGGTCGCCGGGGTTCGAGGTCTCGACCGCCAAAAAAGTGCGGCACGACTGGTACGTCGGGTTCGGAATCGGGCTCGGCGCGGGCAACGTGAGCCCGTCGGCGACGAGCTCGGGCACCGTCGCGGGGGCCGCGATGGTCGTGCAGGTGCGCGGCGGCGGGCGCATCAGCGACAAGGTGGCGATCGGCGGGCTGGTGGTGACGTCGTTCGGGGCCCGCAACGGTGGGACCCGCGGGTTCGCCAACCTGATGGTCGAGGGGCTGTTCTTCCCGGTGAAGGGGCGCGGGCTGGGGCTCGGCGTCGCGGTCGGTCTGTCGTCGACGTACGGCGGGCGGGCGAAGCAGGGCGAGGCGGTGGCGGATCCGGCGCGGCCGGGCGTCGGCTTCGGCGTCGGGCTCGGGTACGACTTCTGGCTGGCGCGGCGGTTTAATCTGGGGATCTGGGCGCGGGGGGACGGCAGCGCGGGGGTCTACGGGCTGCGCGCGACCGGGACGCTGGGGCTGGCGTTCTCCTGGTATTGAGCGGCGCGGATCACGACTAGCGCGTGCGCGGGGGCAGCATCGGGGCGGCCTCGAGTTCGGGCTCGAGGGGATCGCCGGTCTCGAGGCTGCGCGACGCGCGGGCCTCGCGGATCAGGTCGTGGAAGGTCGTGTGGGCGAAGATCTCGGCGATCGAGGTGTCGAGGCGGTTGAACTGCTCCGACAGGGTGTCGGCGCGCGGCGCCTCGACGTCGCGGCTGGCGAACATTCGCATGATCTCGAGGACACGGATGTGGTCGAGCGGGCGGCCGGGCACGAAGGCCGACTCGGGCTCGGCGACCGCGAGCAGGATCCCGGCGTGCTCGAGCGTGTTGAGGATGCTGGACAGGCGGGCGCTGTCGACCTGGAACCTTGCGACCAGGGTGCGCGCCGACAGGCCGGTGCCGTGGCGGTCGTAGTGGTCGCAGACGGCGAGCACGACGCGGTTGGCCATGCGGGCCGCGCCGACGCCGACCTCGTCGTCCTCGCGGGCCTTGGGCGGGACGTAGCCCTCGCGGCGGACCAGCGGGAGGTGCTGGATGACGAACGTCAGCTCGACCGAGAACAGGACGATCAGCCACGACACGTAGGCCCACACGCAGAACACGGGCAGCACGGCGAGCGCGCCGTAGGTGCCCTCGTAGGTGGTGATCGTGCCGAGGTAGACGGCGAAGCCGCGCTTGCCGAGCTCGAACAGGAGGGCGCCGGCGAGGCCGCCGATCGCGGCGCACTTCCAGCGCACGGCGGTCGCGGGCATGAGGCGGTTGAGCAGGATGAACGCGACGAGCGTGCTGAGCAGCGGGAGCAGCGAGAACCGCTGGTCGGTGAGCCTGGCGACGATCGGCTGGGCGAGGCTGAAGAAGATCACCAGCGGGGCGAGCGTGGTGAGCGTGTAGAACATCGTGAATTTGGCGACGGCGCCGCGGCGGTACTTGACCCGCCAGATGTCGTTCATCGTCGCCTCGAGGGTCAGGAACAGCAGCGAGGCGCCGATCAGCGAGCCGAAGAAGCCGACGATGCCGAGGTGCTCGAGCGTGACATTGCGGGCGAGGTCGTAGAGCGTGACGGTGATGCCAGCGGCGCGGTCGGTGTCGGGGATCCCCATGCTCACGAGGGTGCTGAGGAACCCGCGGCCGCTGTCGTGGCCGAGCAGGCCGACGAGGGTGAGGATGAGGCCGGCGAACGGGACGATCGACAGCAGGGTCTGCAGCGCGAGGCTCGAGGCGAGCATCATGCTCTGGTCGATCTGCAGCCAGCGGCGCACGGTATAGATGAAGATCAGCCAGGCCTCGCGCAGCGGGCCGACGTTGTGCTGGGCGGCGCGCGGGAGCAGGTAGCGGGTGACCTGCTGGGTCCGCGGGACCTTGAGGCGCGGCGGGTGCTGGTGGGGCGGGTGCGCGGGGTCCGGGTCCGGGTCCGCGGTCGCTTCGCTGGTCGCGTGGCCGCGCGGCGGGGGCATCTGGAGGGGCGAGCGCGCCGGCTTTGGTTCGGCGGTGGGGTCGGTCATCGCGTGCCTGCCTGGCAGGAGCCGCTAGCTGTCCGTGGGCCGGCGCAGGCGGGTGAGGTCGTCGAGCACGGCGAGCAGGGCCTCGCCGGCGGCCTTGATCTTCTCGACGTCGTGGGCGAGGTCGTAGAGCTCGAGGGTCTCCAGGTCCTCGGCGAGCATCTCGCTGTAGCCGATGATCGCGTTGAGGGGGCCGCGGACCTCGCGGTTGACGCCGGCGAGCACGGTCGACTCGTTCTCGCGGGCGCGCAGGACGTCGACGCTGCGGCGCTCGACGGCGGCGGCCAGGCGCTCGTTGATCCGCACGAGCTCGCGGTTGGCCGACAGCACGGCGGCGAGCTCGTGCTCCGAGAGTTCGCGCGGGTCCTCGTCGATCACGCGGACCTCGCGGGCAGGGTATGAGTGTGGGGCGAGTTCACGCGCGGCGCCTGGGACCTGCGATGGTATCAGAGCCTCCGCGAGGTCGCAGGACGGGCGAGTCGAGCACGAAGGGCCGTGAAGCGAGTCGGGCGGTCAGCGCAGTACCGCGCTGGCGTGCTCATGACGTCACACGGCCTGCGCGGCGGGCACCTTTGGGGGTTTTTGCAGGCGCTTCTGGGCGCGGGCGACTTGCTCACGCAACGGTTCGGCGAGGCCCTCCAAATTTTCGCGGAGGGCGCCGAGCTCCTCCTCGAGGCGTTTGACGCGCTTCTCGGGGAGGCCCTCGATGTCGGGCAGGAGCTCGGCGAGCTTGCGGGCGCACGCGGAGGCCTTGTTGAGCACCTCGAGGCGCTCGGCGCCCTTGGGCCGCGGGTGGAGGATCGGATCGAAGCGCTTGCGCAGCTCGGCGACGGGGCGGCCCTCGTCGAACACGGCGG
>Ga0075158_10003480_pt1 | contig 11068 bp, 10 predicted proteins | sample JI91814BDNA_FD_70968 | JGI IMG/M metagenome (GOLD analysis project Ga0075158, IMG submission 70968) | Wastewater effluent complex algal communities from Wisconsin, to seasonally profile nutrient transformation and Carbon sequestration -... | ecosystem: Engineered > WWTP > Effluent > Algae... | reverse complement strand
CAAAGAAGAGGGTCTTTTAAAAGCTGAAAAATCGAGCCGCGTGATGATGCCTGGTAGCGATAGCTTTGATGAAGAGGCTCTTTTGGATATTGCAGAGAACGTACCACATCAGGAGCTGAAGATAAGCGAAGTTATAGGGGCGAAGTTTTTTGAGGTACTTGCCAAAACAAGCCTTGTCACTTCAAAAGGAGAGGCTAGAAGACTTATCTCTGGTGGTGGCGCTTACTTAAACGGCAAAAAAGTTGTAGAGGCGGAGCTTCTTTTGACAAAAGAAGATCTCTTAAAGGGAGACCTTCTTATCGTTAGCAAGGGCAAAAAAAACTGTATTGTCTTACACCTTTCGTCTTGCTAGATCATCGATTAACCATGCCGAAGCTATATTCTGGATTACGAGCGTTGCGAAATAGCACGGAAAGCCGCGATATGGTCTTGCAAAAAGCTTTATTGATTTAGTCTCGGTTTGTTTTCGTGTATTAGCAGCATCGAAGGGTGCAGAGATGATACTAACAACAGTAGCTGTTATGATCCCAATTTTTGCTAATTCCGAAAAAGTAAGAGAGCTAGATTCTTTAGAGTAATAGCTTTGTGCATAGGCTTGCGTGACAAGAAACGTTGGCATTGTTACCGAGAGTCGTGCAAAATTTGTGCTAGCTCCTGTCCAGCCCTTTTTTATACTTTGCCAAGAAATTTTTTTTCCTTGTGCAGCACCGGTAATCTTTGCTTTTTCAAAAGGTGTTGTAATAGCAGCATCTACAAAGGCGATCGCAACACCTGTAAGAACTTCCTTGTAAGGCCGTTCAATGCCATGTTTTTCTATACGAGCAGGCACACCCGCTATCATCGGCCAAAGCCAGGCTTGTTTTAAGACTGTTTTTCCTAGGTGGGGAGTAACACCTCCATAAAAACCTCTAAAACCGCTTCTTTGCCATATAGTTTTTATGACATCTAGGCATCGTAATTTTTCAGGAGAGGTTTGTAGATGGTATCTTACTGTGTCAATGGGATGTGTAGCAAACGTGACTGCCACGCCTCTTGCAATACCTAAAACACTAACGGATAGAGAGTCTATTGTCATGATTTTTTCCTTGGAAGATGATGGCAAGGCTAGTTAATACAGCAAGCCCCATCCAGTAAATACCGACAGAGGCAATCCAGCCCGTTTTTTTAAAGAGGAGTAGTGAAATGGCAGCTGTTGGCCCTCCGAGAAGTTGAGAGCCTACGGCATAAGCAAAAGAGATTAACATATAGCGGTGCGAGAGGGGGAGGAGCTTTTGCGACCAAGAGTAGAAGGGGGCAAAGAAGGCAACCCCTGAGATTACAAAGAAAAGACGCACCCCAATCACTATCGAAAGCGTTGCTCCTTTTAGAAGCATACACAAAGGTAAAGCACAGATAGCAACACTTAGAGAGGCTAGTAACATCATTTTTTCTCGGCCTATTTTGCAAGCTAAATAGCCAAAAAGGGGGAGGGCACAAAAATCAAGAACAAGGAGAGCTGTATTAACGCTCATCATCTGCATTTTTGTAAGAGGCGATATAAGAGGGATAAAGCCGTTCATAAGGACAAGAGCCATCACATAATTGGCGTAAGAGAAGCCCGCGGCAAGCGCGATAAGAAGAAAGGGTTTTCGGTAGATCCAGAGCGCTTTAAAAGAGAGGGGCAGGTTTGTCTTAAAGGAGGTTGTTTTTGTGTGGCGTCTTATGAAAGAGCCAAAAAGAGCTGTGAGGCAACCAAAAAGATAGAGAAGGCGCCAGCCAAAATCGACGATTTTATAATAACTTAATAAGAAGACACCGAGAGATGCGAGTAAAATGCCACCTATAGTCGAGGCGCTGTAAAGACCGCTTAGAAAGTCGTGCTTTTTTTCCTCGCTATTTTCTAGAAGAAAGATAGCGCCACCAACTGTTTCACCTGCGGAGAGAAAATTTTGCAAAATGCGCCCCAAACAAAAAAGGATAGGAGCCAAAACACCTATCTCTTTATAGGTGGGCGTTAAGGCAATACAGCCTGATACAATAGCCATACCGGTTAACGTTAAAAAAAGCGCCTCGCCTCTTCCATATTTATCGCCAATATAGCCAAAAACAAGCGATCCAAGGGGGCGAGCGAGCATGCCTAAGGGAATAATAGCATATGTGAGGAGAAGCGCTACAAGAGGCTCTTTATCTGGAAAAATCAAAGGCGCCAAAAAAGGGGAGAGAAAACTAAAAAGGGCTGTATCGTAATGCTCTAAAAGGTTGCCAACAAAAGCGCTCGCAAATTGCATGCGACTGAGTTTTTTTGAGATGTTTTTTGAAACCATTCTTTTATTTATAGGGGCAGATTTGATGGTATAATAAAGCAGCAGGTTTTAACTTTTTAATTTTGCACAACGATAGTACCCCTGAAATCTTTTTTTTGCAATAAGCGCCTTCTGGAATTTTTTTTTGAATCTTCTCTTGTGGAAAAAGGGGTAAAATGGTTCTAATGAGATGAAAAACAATTAGACTCAATAGGATTGAAAAATTAGAGATCGAAAAATAAGACAAAAAGCAATCTCTCGAATTGAGTCGCGAAATTAGAATTTTTTGAAACAATAAGGAGCAACTATTAGTATGGCAACAAAGACAAAGAAACAATTGGTATCTACTATCGCAACCAAAACTCACCAACACCCTAATGAAGTGAGAGCGATTATTCAAGCCTTTTTAGATTCCATTACAGAATTTCTCTGCACAGGGGATCGTCTAGAGTTTCGTGACTTTGGCGTTTTTGAAGTTGTAGTGCGCAAGCAGAAAATCGGCCGTAATCCAAAGAATGCAAAGGTATCTATCGTTATACCAGAGCGCCGTGCTGTGAAGTTTACACCAGGCAAAAAGATGAAATTTATCATCGAAGATCAGAAAATGAAAATCGAAGAGAGCAAAGCTAGAGTCTCAACATCACGCTAAGAACTCTTTTTAGAGTCTAAATTTAAAGCCTCTTCTTTGGAAGGGGCTTTTTCTTTGCTATATTTTTCTGTAAAGCGCCAGGCGGAGCCGATAATCGTATCGATATCAGAATAAATAGGCCGCCATCCTAATACTTCATACGCTTTAGTATTATCAGCAATCAATATATCCACATCGCCTTCTCGCCTTTCCTTAGTGATTATTGTTAGAGGGATGCCGGTGATTTTTTGTACAGAGTCTAAAACCTCTTTTACAGAGAGGCCTTTCCCTGTACCTAAATTAATCAGCTCACTTTTGCCACCTTTCAAAAGATACGATACAGCTCTTACATGAGCATCCGCTAAATCAACTACATGGATGTAGTCGCGGATGGCAGTGCCATCAGAGGTTGGAAAGTCTCTACCAAAAAGCGTCATCTCTTTATCGGCTAAAGTAGCTTTTAAGCAATTGGTGATTAAATGGTGTGACTTTTCAGGCAGTTGTCCCATTTCACCCTCTAAGTCAGCCCCAGCAGCATTGAAGTAGCGAAAGATCACATAGTTTAAAGAAAAACTATGGCTCCACTCTTTAATGCACTCTTCCGTAAACCATTTTGATCTTGCGTAGGGGTTAAGAAGTCCTTTGATAGAAGCCTCTTCTTTTAAGGGCTCACTTGTTCCATTGCCATAAAGAGAGGCGGTGCTCGAGAAAATAATATTTTTTACTTTACACCCTTTCATTGCTTCTAAAAGAGAGAGACTGCCCATAAAATTTGTAAGATAGTAGTTATAGGGGTCTTGCACAGAAGCTGGTACACTGATTAGAGCAGCAAAATGGATGACACAAAGAGGCTGAAATTCTGTAAGAACTTCTTTTAAATGAAGGGTGTCTAAAACATTGCCTTGAATAGCAGGCCCCCAAGGGTTTTTAGCTTCAAGATCATAGATAATAGGGACAAAGCCCGCTTTCTTTAGCGCTTTACAAGTTTGGCTCCCTATGTAGCCAGAACCACCTGTGACTAAAACATAAGGAGTTGTTGCAGAAAGAAATAAAGGAATAGCTAGGAGTAGAAAAATATTTCTTAATTGCATTTGGTACCCTTATTTAAGACAACTATCTGGTTTTTTGAATCAGAGTTTATATACAATTAGAGCTATTTTTGACGAGTGAAAACTCAAGTTGTTATTTTCACGAGAACCTGTTATTCTTACCTTGTAAGAGGGAGGGATGTCTGTCTTTTAGGAAAATATTTATTACGCTAACGCTCTTTGGTGCTTTAGGCTTTATCGCTCTATCGACTCTTAAAAAATATAGTAAAAAAGAAGAGACCCCATCAGAGGGATCCCTTGCCTCAGAAGAGCATAAAAATGTCACACCTTCTCCGAAGAGAGAAATAGCAGAAATTTCTCTAAAAAAACCTTCGATAGTAAGAGATGAGACCGTAAGAAAAGATCGTATTAGTAGATTTTTTTCTAAAGGCCACGATCGCCTTCCTATTGTAGAGACAATCGTTTACACCTCTCGAGTATCCTGGCTTAGCGGTAGACCGGCGTGGATTGCTGACTACGCCTCACACTATGCGACCTCTCGCCACTTTATTGCCCGCAGTTTAAATGAAAGAAAAGATTACTTTACCCAAAATATTACTCCTGGCGATACCTTTAATGTCTTTGTGCCAGGTAAAAAATTAGAATTTTATCTTTTAGTCGATCTCTCCTCTTGCACTATGGACTTTTACTATTTAGATCTTGAAAAGGATGAGCGGGTCTTTATAAAAAGTTATGTAGTAGGCGTCGGTCGAGAGGATTCGCACTCTCCGTCGGGTAGCCTTACTCCTCTAGGTAAATATGTTTTAGGTGGTAAGGTCGGCATTTATAAGCCGGGGGTAGAGCACTACTTTCAGAATCAAAAAGTTGAGATGATTGAAGTCTTCGGTACCAGATGGCTTCCTTTTGAAGAGGCTCTAGAGAATTGTACCGATCGGGCCAAGGGCTACGGCATACATGGCGTACCTTGCCATTGGGATAAAGAACAAGCAGCGGTTGTTGAAGAGGTTGGTGGCGTTGGCCTTTATAATAGCGACGGTTGCATACGGGTCTCTAAAGATGATATTGAAGAACTCTTTGCCATCATTATCACGAAAAGAACGGTAGTAGAGATTGTTAAAGATAAATCTGAAGTTACGCTTCCTATGGCAAGCGAAAACCTAATGGATGATCTATGAAGAAAAGTGGACAAGTAGTAGCAGAAACAGTCAAAAAAAAAGCCGTTAGGAAGAGTGTAGCAACCCTAAAAGAGCTACAAGAAATTGCTAAAGAAAAGCTTACACCTTGGCAGCGCGTACAAATTTGCAGGCATGCAGAAAGACCACAAGCTTCAGACTACATAAAAAACCTTACCGAGTCATTTGAAGAGCTCCATGGCGATCGCCTTTATGGTGATGATGCGGCAATTATTAGTGGTCTTGGCTATATAGGGGGCAAAAAATTTGTCATTATCGGACAAGAGAAGGGCAAAAATACTGAGACAAGACTAAAGCATAACTTCGGTATGCCACATCCAGAGGGGTATCGTAAAGCGCTTCGTTTGATGGAAATGGCTGAAAAATTTAACCTTCCTGTCGTCACTTTAATCGATACACCAGGGGCCTATCCTGGGCTTGCAGCAGAAGAGAGAGGGCAGGGCTGGGCGATTGCTAAAAACTTATGGCGTATGTCTCGTCTCAAAACGCCTATCATATGTTTGTTAATAGGGGAAGGCTGCTCTGGAGGCGCTTTAGGCATAGGGATTGGTGATACAATCGGCATGTTAGAGCATGCCTACTATTCTGTTATCTCTCCTGAGGGGTGCGCCTCTATTTTATGGAAAGATGCTAAAATGAATGCTCATGCTGCCTCAATTCTTAAAATGCAGGCAGAAGACCTTCTTGAAATTTCTATTATCGACGCTATTATCAAAGAGCCTTTGGGAGGTGCGCACAAAGCCCCTGAAGAGGTCTATAGAGTTGTAAAAAATTACATTCTAGATGTCTATGAGGAGCTAGAGCTTCTTCCTTACGAGACTCTCTTAGAGAAAAGGTATGCTAGATTTCGCAATCTAGGTGCTTTCTTCACAGAAGAAGTAGAACTCTAAACCATATCTTACTTTGATTTTTGCATACACTTGCCTATACAAAAAAGTTGCGTAAATGATCTCGACAACTATTTCGTAATGCTGAATCATATTCTCTTATGAAGATACTTTTACAAGCAGCTTTTCGCGCAAAGCGGCATTTTAAATGGATTGCATTCTCTTTATGCACTTTGTTTGGTGTTACCATTGCTGACCAGATGGAAATGGTCTCTTTAGGGGTTATCGTCAACCAAGGTGTCGATTTCTTCTCTCTCTTTGGCAAGGGAGAGGTTGTGAGTAAAGAGGAGTTAGAAAGCGGTTGGAGTCTTATTGATGAAGGTAACACCGGCTACATTACGAAACGAGAGGCGCAGAAAGCTCTTAGTAAAAGAAAGCAGGGAGACGCGCTACAGCATTTTCTAGATCGTATCAAGTGGCGCTTATGGGATGGGGAAAAGAAACTACCTAAAGTTGCTATTATACTGCTTGCTATCGCTCTTTTTAAAGGGTTTTCTCTTTTTTACAGCCGCTATACAACGCGTATTCTTGCTATTAAAATTAGCCGTGATTTAAGACAGCAGTATTTTGATCATATTCAAAAGCTCTCCATGAGCTTTTACCAAAAGTACGATATCGGCTCTTTAACGACGAGAGTCGTCGGTGATGCCAATCAGATCGCCTTATCTATCAATTCTCTTGTAACAAATTACTTACAGACCCCTTTTACCGTTTTAACAACTCTTTGTTTTTGTTTCTACCTTTGCTGGCAGCTCTCTCTTGTGATCTTTGTGGGTCTACCTTTAATCATTTTTCCCGTGCGTTGGATTACTAAGCGTGTAAAGAAGATGGCGCGGGTACTCTTAAAAAATCAAGAGGGGTTTGCCTCTGTATTAATCGATTTTCTAGCGGGTATCCAGACAGTGAAGATCTTCTCTATGGAAGCTTACACATCGGGTAAATACCGGAAGAAAAATGAGGAGACAGAGAGGCTTGAGAGCCGTATTGCTTGCTATGATCTTCTGACAAGGCCTATTCTTCACTTTATTACCACATTTTGTTTAGTGGTTGTACTCTTCTTTGGTCTTTATGTGATGCACGTGCAGCTAGCAGAGCTTATTGTTTTTTGTGGGCTTTTGCATATTTTTTATGAGCCTATACGTAAATTTGCTGATGAAAATGCCAATGTTCTTAGAGGTGTTGTCGCTGCAGAGAGGCTTTTTGAAGTGCTCGATATCGAGCCAGAAATTGTAGATGCCCCTAACGCTATCAACATAAAATCTTTTGAAGAGAGTCTTGTCTTTGAAAATGTCTCTTTTCAATATGAAGATGAGCCTGTCCTTAAAAATATCAGTTTTACAGTGCGTAAAGGGGAGATGGTTGCGATTGTCGGGGCCACAGGTTGTGGTAAGTCGACGATTTTACAACTTATCCCGAGACTTTATGAGGCAAAGCAAGGAAGGATTCTTTTAGATGGAAAACCGCTTTCTGCTTATACAGAGAGCTCTCTTCGAAAGCTTATCTCTTATGTCCCGCAAAAACCATTCCTCTTCAACGATACGATAGAAGAGAATATTGTCTATGGGCAAAAAATTCCCCTCTCGGAGGTGATAGAGGCTTCTAAAAAAGCGCATGCTCACGAATTTATTGTGAATCTACCGCAGCAGTATCAGACCCATTTAGCAGAGATGGGAAAAAACCTCTCCGGTGGCCAGCAGCAGAGGCTTGCTATCGCACGGGCTCTCACCAAAAAAGCGCCGATCTTAATTTTAGATGAGGCAACATCTTCGTTAGATGCTCTAAGTGAGCGCAAGATTCGAGATGCGATCTTAGACCTTAAAGGCGAAATTACACAAATTATTGTAGCGCATCGCTTTAGTACGATTGAGCATGTGGATCGTATTATCTTTATGGAGAAAGGGGTTAAGACAGCGGAGGGCACAAGGGAAGAACTCCTTGCCTACCATCCGCCCTTTAGAGCTCTTTGGGAAGCCTCCTACCTAACTGAAAGCAGAGATGTAGGCGAACTTCTAACTACCTGATTACAAATTGCAAAGACCGAGTTTATCAAAGCTCTGTTTAAGGGCTGCGTTTTCCGGTTTATCAAGAGCGCCGGATTGGCAAAACCAAGCGCGGTATGATTTTGGTAGAGTCTCTAGCGCTTCCCCACGGTGTTTACCAAACGGCATAACACGAGGCAGCGCTGCATCTGTTTGCTGGTAGAGGAGAAGATAGACCTCTTCTAAAGGTAGATCGCCAATCATGGTAGAGAAGATTTTATGGAGGATAATAACGTCATCAAGAGCGCGGTGGGCGTTATTGGCTTCAATTTGATACACTTCTCTTAAGTACTGTAGAGGGTGCTTTGGTAGGTCGGGGCGATATTTTCTGGCCCACTTTAAAGAGTCGATATGGGGAAAATTTGGATAGGTAAGATTTTCTCGTTTACACTCATTGATAAGAAAAAGTTTATCAAAAGAATCGCCATTGTGCGCAATTAAGATGACATCACCTTTACAAAAATCGATAAAATCTTGGCCAGCTTGCGCAAAGGTTGGTGCCTCTTTTACCATCTCATCTGTAATGCCAGTAACCCTTGTAGACTCTTCGGGGATTGGCATCATGGGATTTACAAGTGTCACAAAAGAGCGATCTTCTATGGGATCGTAGGCCGCGATTTCAACAATGCGATCTCGATCTGGTTTAAGTCCGGTTGTTTCCGTATCGTAATATATAGCTTTTTTTGGCATACTGCTCCCTAGACGATTCTGACTATAGTATAAAAAGAGTCTGAGTGGTATGTAAAGGAATATGAATCAAAAAAAAAATAGTTGTGTCTCTTACAACTTTACAACACAAGATCAAGATAAGGTCCTCGCTTCTTTAGGTAAAAAAAAGGCACTTGAGATCCTCGATGATATGCTAACGATTCGCCACTTTGAGCAGAGGGGTGAGCAAGCTTATCAGATGGGGAAGGCGTGGGGATTCTACCACTCCTACATAGGCCAAGAGGCGATTCAGACTGCTGCCGTTTACGCTCTAGGCAAAGAAAAAAACCTCTGGCTTACTACTTACCGCTGCCACGCTTTAGCTCTTCTTTTAGGGATGACGGTAGAAGAGGGGATGTGTGAGCTTTATGGTAAAGCTAATGGCAATGCAGGCGGTAAAGGCGGTTCAATGCATTTTTATACCCCGAATATGTTTGGAGGTATGGGAATTGTAGGTGGGCAGTGGCCTGTCGGTGCTGGCCTTGCCTTTAGTCTCAAATATCAAAAAAGAAGTGATGAGATTGCGATCTGCTTTGGAGGCGACGGCTCTGTGGTGCAAGGTACCTTTCATGAGAGCATGAACCTTGCTAAGCTTTGGGAATTACCCCTTTTAATCGTCATAGAAAATAACCAGTTAGGAATGGGAACGCAAGTAGAGCGAGCGATTGCAGCGCTTCCTATCGGTGAAAATATCGCAAAGGCTTACAAAGCTAAAAGCTATACAGTAAATGGTATGAACTTTTTTGATATGTATGGCACCTTTCAAGAAGCAAGCGCCTACATCAAAGAAAAGCAAGAGCCGGTGATTTTAGAGGCTGTTGTGCAGCGTTTTCGGGGTCACTCTATCTCTGATGCCGCCCATTACCGGACTAAAGAAGAGTTAAAAAAGATTATGGAAGATGATCCCATCACATCTTATGTAGGCGTGCTCTACAAAGCGAATATGCTGACAGAAAAGGAGTACCAAGAAAGAAGCCATAAGATACGCGATAGAGTTATTGAAGCGATGGGTTTTGCTGATGAAAGTCCTTTCCCTGATGTGCTTACACTTGAACAAGGGGTCTTTAGCGAGTAGATATGGGCCAAGAAATCGAAATGCGAGAAGCTTTAAGACAGGCGATTGATGAAGAGATGACCCGGGATAAAAATGTCTTTATCTTAGGGGAAGAGGTTGCTGAATATAACGGCGCCTATAAGGTTACTAAAGGCCTTTTTGATAAGTGGGGCGGCAAGCGCGTTATCGATACGCCTATTGCAGAGGCAGGTTTTGCCGGTCTTGCCATCGGGGCTGCTCTATCGGGTCTTCGTCCGATTGTGGAGTTTATGAGCTTTAACTTCTCTTTTGTTGCCTTTGACCAAATCGTCAATAACGCCTTTAAAATGTACTACATGTCAGGAGGACGCTTTAAGGTGCCGATTGTCTTTCGTGGTCCTAATGGGGCTGCGGCAAAGGTCTCTTGCCAACACTCTCACAATGTGGAGATGATCTACGGTAATCTACCGGGATGTAAGATTGTCTCTCCCTCTACGGTCTATGATGCCAAGGGGCTTTTAAAATCTGCAATTCGTGACAACAACCCAATTCTCTTTCTGGAAAACGAGATGATCTATGGCCTTAAAGAGGAGATTCCAAACGAAGAGTATCTTGTTCCGATTGGCCAGGCAAAGGTTGTCCAAGAGGGGAGAGATGTAACTTTAATCTCTTACAGCCGGATGATGCTCTTTTGTAAGGAAGCCGTTAAAGCGATGGCAAGTCGTGGTATTAAAGTAGAGCTTATAGATCTTAGAACCATTAAGCCGCTCGATATCGGCCTTATCACAAAATCTGCCCGTAAAACAGGCCGTGTTGTTGTTGTAGAAGAGGGTCATCGCTTTTCTGGCATTGCAGCAGAGGTCATTAGTGAAATCCAAGAGCACTGCTTTGATTATCTAGATGCACCGATTGAAAGAGTCTGCCAAATGGAGACACCTCTTCCTTATGCACCGCCACTGGAAGCAGAGACAATCCCAAACGTAAAACGTATTCTTAAAGCTCTTGATAAAGTATTAGAGGGAATTTACACTTAAGCCTTATGCCGATCACAATCACTATGCCAGCACTCTCTCCCACTATGACTAAAGGCATCATTGCTGCTTGGTTAAAAAAGGAGGGAGATAAGGTAGAAGTTGGCGATGTTCTTTGTGAAATCACAACCGATAAATCCACGGTAGAGTTTCAGTCGATCGAAGAGGGCTACCTTAGAAAGATTGTTGTTTCAGAGAAAAGCTCCGCTCTTATCAAC
>Ga0075158_10003478_pt1 | contig 11075 bp, 8 predicted proteins | sample JI91814BDNA_FD_70968 | JGI IMG/M metagenome (GOLD analysis project Ga0075158, IMG submission 70968) | Wastewater effluent complex algal communities from Wisconsin, to seasonally profile nutrient transformation and Carbon sequestration -... | ecosystem: Engineered > WWTP > Effluent > Algae... | reverse complement strand
AGCTTCTTGGTCTGGGTCTCGACGCCCTTGGCGCTGTCGATGACCAGGAGCGCCGAGTCGACCGCGGTGAGCACGCGGTAGGTGTCCTCCGAGAAGTCCTGGTGGCCGGGGGTGTCGAGGAGGTTCACCTCGATGTCGCGGACCTTGTCGCCCTCCTTGTGGAAGGCGCTGTCGTCGGGGGTGTAGTTGAACTTCATCACCGACGAGGTGACCGAGATGCCGCGCTCGCGCTCGATGGCCATCCAGTCGCTGGTGGCGTGCCGCGCCGCCTTGCGCGCCTTGACCGCGCCGGCCATCTGGATGGCGCCGCCGAACAGCAAGAGCTTCTCGGTGAGCGTGGTCTTGCCGGCGTCCGGGTGGCTGATGATGGCGAAGGTGCGGCGGCGATCGATCTCGCGCTGCAGCTCCTTGGCGAGGCCTGAGCGTTGGGGCGGGCGGGCGGCGGCTTTTCCGTCGGTTTCGGCTTCGGCGGTCACGGGGAGGTCTCTTTGGGCTGGTGCGGGTGGAGGTTTGGCGAAAGGTTCGGGGGACAGCGGCAGACAGATAAGGTGGTTTTCCGTCGGAACCGTCCGAATGTCAAGCGGCGGCTGGCGCGGCCGGCAGGGCGGTGAGCCGGCCCTCGTGCAGAAGGTACTGGGTTCCTCCGACGGCGCTGGCGAAGGCCTCGTCGTTCGTTGACAGCACGGTGGCCTTGCCGCGGGCGGCCCGCGCCACAAGGAGCTGCTCGATGAGCCGCACCCCGTCGGGGTCCAGGCCATTACTCGGCTCGTCGAGCAGGAGCAGCCACGGATCGCCGAGCAGCGCCGCGACCAGGCAGCAGCGCTTGCGCTGACCAAACGACAGGGTGCTGATGCGCTGCCCCAGTAGCTCGCTCACCCCCAGCTGGGCGAGCAGCTCGGCGGGCGGCGGCGGCGCCCCTTTGAGGGCCCGCACGAGCGCGAGGAACTCGCCGCAGAGGAGCTCGGGCAGCGGCTCGGTGGCGTCGGGGACGTAGCCGAGGTGGCGGCGCGCCGCGGTGCCGCCGTCATCGAGCCGGTGGTCAAAGAGCGTCACCTGGCCGGCATCTGGATCGAGGATGCCGGCGAGCACGCGCAGGAGCGTCGACTTGCCCGAGCCGTTCTCGCCGCGCAGCACCACGAGCTCGCGCGGGCCGCAGCGCAGCTCGAGCCGCGCCAGCACGGTGCGCCGGCCCAGGCGCTTGGTGATGCCGTGAGCGATGAGGGTCATGGGTCCACCGTATTGCTGTCGCGCCGGGCGCGCTCGCGGCGCAGGCGGCCGTAGCGGGTAAGGGGAGCGGCCAGGCCGAGCGCCCGGCCCCACAGCAGCGCCGCCGCCAGCGCCCACAGAAACAGCACCGACTCGCCGAGCGCCCAGCTGGCGAGCAGCGCCGCCGGCAACAGCAAAAGCTGCACGAGCAGGATGCGGTCGCCATCGCGCGGGTCGCCGCGCTGCGCCCACCGGTAGAGCGCGCTCACCGCGCCGGCCGCCGCCAGCGCGCACCCGAGCGACTCACCGACAAGGCGCAGCGCGAAGGCGGGCTCGCGGTGGAGCAGCCAGGTCAGCAGGCCGCCGTACAGCGCCGCCAGCGGGGCGGTGAGGAGCATCACCGCCCCGTGCGCCGCCGCGACCCGCTGACCGCCCGAGGTGCCCGTCGAGAGCAGCAGCCAGCCGAGCGTCCGCTCGGCGCTCAGCACCGAGCCGGCGAGCGCCCCGGCCGCGAGCAGCGCGAACGGTCCAAGGACGAGCAGCGCCAGCGCCGCGGTCGCCCCCGGCGCCTCGATGTGGTTGTTGCGCAGCGCCAGGTCCGCGATGCCGAGCGCGATCAAGTAAAACACCGTCGCCCGCAGCAGCAGCGGGCGCTGCGTCCGCCCGAGCAGCGCGACCTGGGCAAGCAGCAGGGCGAGGCTTGCCGGCCCAAAGACCAGCTGCCGCTCGCGCGGGAACGGCCGCGCCGCCGCCCGGCGCCACGCCGCCGGCAGCGCCAGCCCCAGCGTCACCCCCGCCCCGAGCAGCATGGCGGCGGTCCGCCACCGCGCCCCGGGCGCCAGCAGCGCCAGCGCGAGGAGCCCCCCCAGCAGCCACGTCCGCGGCCGCTCCCCGTCGTCACATAAGAGGGCGTGGCCCGCCATCGCCAGCCCCGTCGCCGCCAGCGCCGCCCCCGGCCCGGCGCCGCGCCCGTACAGCACGGTCATCGGCAGCTCCAGGAGCGCGAGCAGCCCGGCGTTCACCGCGTAGTGCTGCCAGCGCGGCACCGGCAGCGCGCGCAATAACAGCGCCGACCGCTCGTTGAGCAGGGCCCGCGCCGCCGGCGTCTGCGCGAGCAGCCACAGCGCCCACAGGCTCCCCCGCACCCCCGGCGCGCGCTCCATGAGCCCGGTCAGGTCGGCGGCGTTCATGCCGTTGCCGCCAAAGAGCACGGCGCTGACCACGGTGACCCCGAGCAGCAGCGGCGCCGCCCGCTGGGCCGCCGCCCGACCCCCGGTCACCGCGATCGCGCGCACGATCGCCGGCAGCGGCAGCGCCCGGCCCGGCACCGCCGCGGGCCCGCCGGGCGGCACAGCCACCAAGGGCCCCGGTCCCGGCCCCAGAGTCGGAGTCGGAGTCGGCCGCTCGCCGCTCCCCTGACGCCCCGGCTCCGCGGCGGCTTGCCCTGCGGGTCGGGCCACCGGGGTCTTTGCCGCGCGCGCGTCCGCCAGGTCCTCGGCCATCGGCTTTGAGCTCAGCATGTGTCGGAGTCTTGCGCAAGGCGCCGAGCTTCATGGCAAAATGCGCCGCATGATTATGCCGACTCGACCTGGTCTATCCACTTTGTTTGTCCGGCGGCTGCCGGTCGCGGCTCGCCTGCGGGCCCGCTTGCCAGGCAGCGCCCGACTCCTCTGCGGCCTGCTGACCGTGGGCGCCGCGGCTCTCACCGGCTGCGGCGGGCACGTCGAGTTCGATCTGACCCAGGCCATCCTGGAGCAGCGGGTGACCGGCAACGCGGCGGGGGGAACGCTCACCATGCTCTTCCCCAACCCCGTGGCCTTCGGGCTCAAGGTCGATCAAGAGGCCAAGGCGCGCAACGCCCAGGGGCCGATCACGACCGTCTCGCTGACCGGGATGCAGTTCCAGGTCACCGACACCGCGACGCCGCCCGGCGGCAGCAGCTCGTTCGAGTTTGTCTCCAGCGCCACGGTGAACATCGAGAGCACGCGCGCGAACTCAAGCCTGCCCAAGGCGCCGGTCGCCAACCTGACCGCCCCGGGCCGCACCATCGTGGCCGTCCCGAGCACCATCCCGTCGGTGAACCTGCTCCCCTACATTACCGAAGGGGCCCACTTCACCGCGAGCGCGACCGGCACCCTGCCGCCGCATGACGTGACGTTCGTCGGCTCGTTCGTCGTCCACGTCAAGACGCTATAGCTATAGAGAGAGCAGGTCCTCGCCGTTGAGCAGCGTCTCGCAGGGGACGCCCAGGGCGACGAGCTCCATGTCGTTCATGCGCAGCGGCCTGACCATCTCCCCCAGGGGATGGATGACGCCGTGCTGCGTCGACAGCTCGCGCATGATGACGTCCCAGCTGCGCACCTCGGTGAGCACCGGCGGCAGCTCGGCCGGGGTCAGGGCGCGGATGCTCCAGGCCTGCTGCAGCGCGGCGCGGCGCAGGCGATCGCAGGCGGTGAGCAGGTACTTCGCCGTGGTCCGCACGAGCGTGAGGGTCCAGCTCACCTTCTGCTCGTCGGACAGCTCGCGGGTCTTCTCCAGCGCGGCGGTGACCTGGGCCTGGACCTGCTCGCCGGCGCGGTCACGCTCAAGCTGCTTCTCGACGGGGACAGCGGGGTTGTGGGGGGCGTTCTCCATCGCCAGGAGCTCAGCGGCGAGGCGCTGCCACTGAGAAACGGTCAGGGATAAAACGAAACGCTTGGGCTGGGCATTCTGGGGGCTCACAGAAAGGGAGTGTAGCCGGCGGGACGCCCCTCGTAACCCCCTAATTTGGCGGACGACTCGCTTGACGGCGGGCCGGCCTACTGGACGGTGGTCGTTTCGGTGGTCGTTTCGGTGGTCGTTTCGGTGGTCGTTTCGGCGATCATTTCCTCGAGGACCCCCCAGCGCACCCCGCGATCGCTGATGATGACCTCGCGCACGCCGGCATGTAGCGCGACCTGCCACAGGATGACGGCGCCGGCGTAGATCACGTCGGCGCGCCGCGGGTCCAGGCCCGGCAGCTGCTTGCGCTGCGAGAGAGGCAGCTCGCCCAGCCGCTGGGTCAGGGCGGCGAGCGCCGCCGTCGGCAGGCGCAGCCCGTCGATGCGGGCGCTGTCGTGGGCGGGCAGCCCGAGGTGGATGGCGGCGAGCGTCGTCGCGGTGCCGGCCAGGGCCACGAGCTCGCCCTCGGGGGTCGGGAGCGCCGCGAGCGCCTGCTGCACGGTCGCGAGCAGCGCCTGCTGCTCGGCCGGCGTCGGCGGATCGCTGGGGAGCAGGCGCTCGGTCAGGCGCACCGAGCCGATCTTGACGCTCGCCCAGCGCTCGGGCCGGGTGCCGCCGACGATCAGCTCGGTCGAGCCGCCGCCGATGTCGAGCACGCTGCAGCGACCCCCGGGCAAGAGCCCCAGGCTCTTGACCACCGAGTCGAAAGACAGCCGCGCCTCGTCATCGCTGCTGATGATGCGCAGCGGCAGCCCGAGCTCGGTCAGGCGGGACAGGAACTCGCCGCTGTTGCTGGCGGCGCGCAGCGACTCGGTGCCCACGGCGATGAGCTTGTCGACGCCGAGCTCACGGGCGCGCGCCAGCTGGCGGCGCAGCGCGGCGACGCCCCGCTCGATCGCCTCGGGGTGCAGGCGGCCGGTGCGATCCAGATCCTGACCCAGGCGCGGCATCTCGAGGAAATCGCCGACCGCCCGCAGCCGCGAGGTCGTCCCGGCCGGCGCGGCCCCCGCCTCGTCAGGGCTCACTACATCGGCGACCAGCATCAGAGCCGTATTGGTCCCACAGTCAATTGCAGCCAGGCGCATGCGCTCACGCTATCACAGTCGCTATTCACACTCGGGGCCGCCGTCGGTGGGTTCGGCTCGCGCGGGCTCGGGCCCGAGGGGGGATCCGCTGCTCGGGCCGTTCAGGGGGGGGCGGGGGTGCCGCGGGGTTTGAGCGCGCTCAGGTAGAGCTGGCGCAGCTGCTGCTCGGACTGCTCGGGGCCAAAGCGGGTGCGGGCCAGCGCCTGGCAGCGCGCGGCGAGCTCCTGCCGGGGCGCGCGCTCGCGCTGGCGGGCCAGCAGGTCGAGCGTCGCCGCGGCCAGCGCCTGCGGGGACGGTGGGACCCACCGGCCGACCGCTGCCTGCTCGAGCAGCTCCCACGGCGTGGTGGTGGTCGCGACAACCGGGGTGCCGACGGCCAGCGCCTCGACGACCACGTTGCCGAAGCTCTCCATGTGCGAGCACAGCCACAGCGCCGCGCTGTCCGCCAGCAGCCGCTGCTTGGCGGCGCCGCGGACCAGGCCCGGCCAGGCCACCGCGCCGCCGAGCCCCAGCGCCTCGGCGCGGGCGCGCAGGCCGGCCGCGTAGGCGGGGTCGGCGACGGGACCGGCGATGACCAGCGTCGCCGCCGGCGCCGCGCCGCGGCGGAGCAGGGCCAGCGCCTCCAGCGCCAGCTCAAGGTTCTTCACCGGGTGGATGCGGCCCAGGGCTACGAGCTGACAGGATGGGCTCTGGCTTGCCGCCGCCTGCAGACCGGCCTGCCGCCCGGGCAGCGCCTCCGCCCGCTCGGCCTCGCTGCTCAGCCCCTGCGGGACGACCGCGATGGCGGCGGGCGCGCCGACGCCGAGCCTCTGCAGCAGCGCCCGCACCGCGTCCGCTTCTTCTAAAGAGGTGACGTGCCAGCCGCTCACCCGCCGCAAGAGCGGGGCAATCGCGGCCAGAAATCGCTCCTTGCGGACCCTGCTGCCGCGCTGCCCGAGCGCCCACGGCAGGAGCGCCCCGCGCGGCGACAGCACGACCGGCAGCCGGCGCCGCGGTCGCCGCGCCAGGAGCTCCACCCCCTGCGCCGTCGCCATGGCCAGCACGCTCGCCGCGCTGAAGAGGCCCGTGACGTGCACGACCTGCGCCCACCGGCACTGCGCAAAGAGCTCGGGCACCATCGCGGGGGCCAGATCCGGCGGCAGCCGCACCGGCGCGTAGTACGTCGGCACCCCGAAGTCCTCGCTCCACCGCCCGCCGCTCAGCTGCTGCCCCGCCGTGCTGGTGAGCACCCGCACCTGGTGTCCCGCCCGCAGCTGGGCAAGGCACAGCTCATAAAGGGCGGCGACCGGCCCCCCGAACTCAAGCGCCGGATAAAAAGACGGCGTCACATGCAGCACCCGAAGGGGCGCGGGAATTTGCCCGTATTGCAGCTTCTGCAGGCTCTGCAAATCGCTCATCGCAGCTCGCGCTCCGTCTTCCACTTTAGGCGCAGCCTCTGGTGAAAGCCGCGCCAAAATTCGCCTGGGCAAAAAGGGGCGATTCATGTTGAGAAAAAAGCGCTCGGCTAGCTAAACTGGCGCGGCCACAGGATTTTTTCTGGTCGGCTCTGCCAACCAGGCACGGACAGGCAGCACTGTATAGAGGAGCCAAAGACTGCATGCAGGTTGACGACCTCCTTGCGTATCAGCTGGTCCCTAGCGTGGTCTCGGCGGTTCGAGCTGCGGGGGTGGAGAGCTTATGGCCGCTGCAGGACAAGGCGGTGCGCGCGGGGGCGCTGGCGAGCGAAGGCGCGGCCGACCTCCTTATCGCCGGACCGAGTCCGAGCGGCAAGACGTTCCTGCTCGAGCTGTGCGCGGTCCAGGCGGCGCACTGCGGTCAGCGGGTCTTGTGCGTGCTGCCGACCGAGGAGCGGGCCGCGGCCCAGAGCGCCCGGCTGCGCAGCCGCTACCAGCGGCTCGGCCTGCGCATCGGTCGGCTGCCGGCCACCAGCCAGCGCGGCGAGGCGGGTCGAACGGCCGCGGAGCTGGCGCGGGCCGCGACCGAGTCGGGGCTTGCCGAGCTCGATGTGGCGCTGATCGGCGCGGCCAGGCTGACCCAGCAGCTGGTCCTGGAGCCGCGGCTCCTGGACGGTGTGGATCTGGCGCTCGTCGATGGACTGGAGGCGCTGGCGGATCCGCACCTGGGGCCGGCGGTCGAGCTCGCGCTGCTCGGCTTGAGACGGAGTCGCCGCGGATGGGGCGCGGCGGCGCGCGGTCTGCGCCTGCTCGCGGGCTGCACCGAGGTGGCGGGCCTGCCGGCGCTGGCGACGGTGCTGCAGGCCGAGCTGGTGGTCGATGAGCGGCGGCCGTGCGAGCTACGCTCGGGGGTCGTCCACGGGGGCCGGCTGACCTACTTCTCATCAAGAGACGATCGCGGCAGCGGGCGGCGCTATGAAGAAGAGCTTTATGAAGCGCCGCGAGCGGAGCGTGCCGGGGCCGGCGGCGGTCCGACGCCGCTCATGCGCCTGGTCGCCGAGCTCTGCATGCGCGGGGAGCAGACGCTCGTGCTGCTACCGGACAAGGCGCGCGCGGTGGTCGCCGTAGAGCAGCTCACCGCGGCGCTGCGCCGCTGCCCGCCGGCTCCGGCGACCGGGGCGCTGGCGCGGCTTGCCCAGACCGCGGACGGCCAGGCGCGGGCGCTGCTGCGGGAGACGCTGGGCCGCGGCGTGGCGCTGCTCGAGCCGGGCCTGCTTCCGAGCCAGCGCGACCTGGTGCTGGCGGCCTGCCGCGAGGGCGAGGTGCGCGTGCTGTGCGCCACCAGCCTCGCCGAGCTTGAGCAGGAGCTGGACCCCGAGCTGCGCTTCCGCAACGTCCTACTGACCGAGCGCTGGACGTGGCGGTATCAGCGGCGCACCCGCGGCTACGTGCGCGACGAGTTCGGCTGGCTCGACTGGGCGCGCATCGGCGGGCGGGCGGCGCGCGGGCCGGCGGCGGGGACGACAGCGGGCCGGGCGATGCTGCTCGCCCCGTCGCGCTATGACGCCGAGGTCGCCCTGCGCGGGCTGGCGGCGGTCGCCCCCGAGCCGCTGCCGCTGCCGCTGCGCGCCGAGCCGCTGGACGAGGTGCTCCTCTGCCTAATCGCCGGGCAGGCTGCCGCCGCCGAGAGCGAGCTGGGCGAGCTGCTCGCCGCCTCGGTGACCGGCCAGGCGCTGTGGTCCGCGCCGAGCGGCGCCGCCGAGCTGCGCGCCCGCATCAGCGCCGCGGTCGAGTCGCTCCTCACCCAGGAGCTCGTCTGCCGCGGCGCCGATGCCGGGCTGCAGGCCACCGCGCTCGGGCGCACCGCCGCGGCGCTGGGCCTGCCGGTGCGGACGGTGCTGCTGATGCAGCGCTGGGCGGAAGCGGCGCGGCGGGTCGACTTCACCTCCCTGGAGGTGCTGCTGGCGCTGGCGCTGTCCCCGAGCGGGGTCGAGGCCGCGGTGCCGCTGCTGCTCTCGGAGCAGGAGGCGAGCGACTACTGGTCGCGCACCCTGCTGCGCGCTGCCGCGGAAGGCGCGGCGGAGCGGCCGCTGTTCCGCTGGCTGCGCGCCCAGGCGGGAGTGGTTCGTTTCGAGCAGACGCGGGCGCTGAAGAAGGCGCTGCTGCTGTGTGACTTTGCCGCGGGGCGCGATGGCGTCGAGCTGGAGAATGACTACCAGGTCTGGCTCGGCTCGCTGGCCCGCGCGGCGACGGAGTTTGGCCGGCTGGTGGCGGCGCTGCGGCAGGTCTGCGCGCTGCGCGGCTGGGAGACCGCGCGGCTGCAGACCCTCGACGAGCTCGCCGAGCGGCTGCAGAAGGCCCCGCGCGAGCCGGCGGCATGGACGGAGCGGCCCGAGTCCGCCGAGCCGGCGCCCGCCGAGTCGCTCGGCCCGAGCAGCGGTGCCGTCGTGACGCGCGCGGTCTTCTCGATCCGCGCCGCGCTGCTCGCCGGTCGCAGCGCCTCGGGCTCGCCCGCGTCCGCGGCGGCCTCCGGGGCCGGACGGGCAAGCGGCGGCGGTCCCGGGGTCGCCGACCACCTCATCGAGCCGAGCTGACCGGGAGCTCCCCGGGGCCCTGCCGTGGCGAACTCGGCATCTTATCACTCGTTGACGCAGCCGGAGCCGACCCTTAGCATTAGTGAACCTAACGTCAGGTTTGCTCCATGGTTCATGTGCTTACCCCCAATGCCCCGCCCGGTAATAAAACCCATGACACGCCTACCGGCACCGGGCCGGCCGCGGACGCCCTGGTTCAGACCATCGAAGAGCTGGTGGCCCACTTCCAGCGCGGCAGCAAGGCGACCGCGCAGCAGCGCGTCGGGCTAGAGCACGAGAAGATCGGCGTCGCCCTCGACCCCGATGGGGGAGTGCGGCCGCTGCCCTATGAAGACGCGCCGGGGCGGCCGCAGATCCGCACCCTGCTGCATGGCCTTGTCGAAAAGTCCTGGCAGCCGGTGCGCGAGGGCGAAAACGTCATCGCGCTGCGCCGCGCCGGGGCCTCGGTCACCCTGGAGCCCGGCGGGCAGTTCGAGCTGTCGGGGCGACCGCAGCCGACCGAGGCCGAGTGCAGCGCCGAGCTCGACGAGCACCTGCGCGAGCTCCTGCCGCTGGCCGAGTCCACCGGCGTCGCGTTCCTTGGCTGCGGCTTCCGCCCGCTCGGCACCTGGGGCGAGGTGCCGTACATGCCCAAGGGCCGCTACCGGGTGATGCGCGAGTACCTGCCGACCCGCGGCGCGCTGGGCGTCGAGATGATGAAGCGCACCGCGACCGTGCAGGCGAACCTGGACTTTACCAGCGAGGCCGACGCGGTGGCCAAGATGCGCCTGGGCATCGGCCTGGGACCGCTGGTGACGGCGATCTACGCCGCCTCGCCGCTCGTCGACGGCAAGGACTCTGGCTACAAGAGCTACCGGGCCAGCTGCTGGCTCGACACCGACCCCGATCGCTGCGGCATCCTGCCGTTCATGTTCCGGGAGGACGCCGGCTTCCGCGCCTACACCGAGTGGGCGCTGGATGTGCCGATGTTCTTCGTCTACCGGCACGGGACGTACACGCCGGCCGGCGGCCTGACCTTCCGCCGCTTCATGGCCGAGGGCTTCGGGGCCGAGCGCGCCACCCTGGCCGACTGGGAGCTGCACCTGTCGACCCTGTTCCCCGAGGCGCGGCTCAAGCAGTACGTCGAGCTGCGCAGCGCCGACGCCGGGCCGCTGCCGATGATCCGGGCGCTGCCGGCGCTGTGGCGGGGGCTCTTCTACTCGGACGCCTCGCAGGCGGCGGCCTGGGCGCTGGTCGCCGACCTGACCATCGAGGAGCGCGAGCAGCTGCGCCGGGAGGTGCCGCGTCGCGGCCTGCAGACCCGGCTGCGCGGTCGCGAGCTCGCGCCGCTGTGTGCGGAGCTCTGCCGCATCGCCCAGGCCGGGCTGCGGGCCCTCGGTGGTGGGCCCGGGGTGGACTACCTGGAGCCGCTGCTCGCGGGGGCGCTGGCCGGCCGCTGCCCGGCCGATGACATCCTCGCCGCGTTTACGGCGGCGGGCGGCAACCCGCGCGCGTTTGTCGACAAGGTGCGCCTGCGGCTGTGAGCGGCGCTAGCGGCGGCGGGCGATGGCGATGAGGCCGCCGTCCGGGTGGCTGGCGCGGATGTCGTCGCTGCGCCAACTTAGGCGTAGCCGCATCTCGGCGGCCACCGCGCGCTGCTTCAGGAGCAGGGTCAGCCGCGGCCAGCCCGCGATCGCCTGCAGGAAGGCGCCGATCAGGTTGCCGACGCGCGGCTTGTAGTTGTTGCGCTGGGTGGTCCAGCGCTCGATGTGCAGGCCGCGGGCGGCGAGGCGGTCGCGCAGCTCGGCGGCCTGGTAGCGGCGCACGTGCCCGCAGGCGGTGTCAAAGCGGGTGAACAGGCCCGGGTCCACCGGCACCGAAAAGAACAGCGCGCCGCCCGGAGCCAGCACCCGCGCGAGCTCGGCGAGGACCGTCTCATCATCGGGGATGTGCTCGAGGACCTCGAAGGCGCATGCCACCTGGAAGGCGCCGTCCGCGAACGGCAGCGGGCCAGCGCTGCGCACCGCCAGGCCACCGTGCTCGTGCAGCTTGCGCAGGGCGGGCTGCGCCAGGTCGACAAAATAGCCGCCGCGCACCGGGATGCGCGGCAGCACCCC
>Ga0075158_10003476_pt1 | contig 11079 bp, 7 predicted proteins | sample JI91814BDNA_FD_70968 | JGI IMG/M metagenome (GOLD analysis project Ga0075158, IMG submission 70968) | Wastewater effluent complex algal communities from Wisconsin, to seasonally profile nutrient transformation and Carbon sequestration -... | ecosystem: Engineered > WWTP > Effluent > Algae... | reverse complement strand
ATTACTTGAAACGATATCTTTCAGCATATCAGCATAGTTGCCTTGCATAAGTGCTTCAACAAATCTACCCTTAGGTACATAGGGTACAAAGATAAACCAATAACCTCCTATCTTTTCCACCAAAGTTGTCCAGATTATTTTAATGTCCGGAGATTCACATAGTGGGAATGGATGTACCGGAGTCAGAAAGTCGCGATTGTTGATTCGATCGTGGTTGCCGATTAGCACATAAATAGGTGCTACTTGACCCAGTCCTTTAATAAAATTAGCCGCCCTAGTTAGAGTGGTCAGATCTGCCGAGTTATGATCATGTAACGTATCTCCTAGGTTAACTATGAATTTAGGCTTGCAAAACTCTGCTTGAGCTACTACAGCTTGAGTCATAGGACCAGTTTCTACTGAGTTATGCTCCTTAAAATGAGGATCTCCTATGGTCAATATAGAGAATTGTTCACATTCATCTACACTTGGAATCACAGGTACCAGTGTAGATGGTAATGGAACTGTGGTATCCATTGCTACAAGTTATCCAATTAGGTATGGTAATCTGGTATATTAACACGTGTTCTCCTCTACTAATATTTTTAAAAACTAAGTCATACCTGACGGTTTACAAACTTCCGAATCGAGGAGGTTCAACAACCAGCTCCGGAATGGGAGATAATGCGAAAGGAGCAGACGCAGGTCGAGATGCGACCATGTTGAAGCTGGCAGGGGCTACTGGACTCACATAACTTGGAACAGTAGCTCCACTTGGAGCGTAGGTGGTCAATCTGTTAGAAGGTACAGACCCCAATACCATAGGAGCAGGAGACAGAGAAGGAAGGCTCGTGGGAAGAGTGGATTGTTGGCTAACATATGGGTTAGGGGGAACTCCTCGAATGGATGACTGACTGTAATAAGGGCTGGGAAGCTGGGAGGGAGCAGTGTAAGACAACGTAGGTCTGTACGCAGATCCCAGTCCACCATTTCGGTTCAATTCGTCCACAAATCTGCTGATGACTTGAGTCTTCTCTTCGGGAGGTGCGCCAACTTCATCCAATGCAACATTCAAGCTGTTAATCAGTGCAGCTGGATCTCTTCTAGTTACATCTTTACTAATAGAGATAGGGCGGCCTTCGACATAGTAATCGCGGGGAACTGCACTACGTCTGATGCGCTTGGGTCCACGTGAAGGATACTCAGTTACATTGATGACATACTCACCAGCGGTACCTTCAGAAACCAATCGATTGTAAAGACCACCAACGGTGTGAGTGGTTCGACTTGGGTTAAGTACTGAAGCAGCAAGAGTAAGAGGCATGGTCAAAGGAGCAGTCAGAGCATTGGCAATAGGCATTGAGCTCATAGAACCCATCATAGATGAACCGGAACCCATAGAACTAGTAGATCCGTAGACCATAGAACCCATGGAACCCATAGAAGCCATAGCGGCAGGGGCGGAATAGACCTGGTTAACAGTAGCGACAATAGGAGACAAGGGTTGGCTGGTAGAGCCCAGTGATCTGCGGTAACTAACAGGTTCGCTAGCGGGAACATTGTACGGCGAAACATTTGGACTGAAAGACGAAGCACGTTGACGAGAAGGAGATCCAGGTACTGCATAAGGAGAAGAATAGCTCATTGAACGAGGAGTCGCAGGTGTAACTACCCCAGGGATACTGGCGCCTACAACAGACGTGGCTGCTCCAACAAGTTGACTCACAGGTCCGAATTTAGAAACACAATGTTTGCATCCACCATCCATGCATCCTCTATGGTGGTGTTCCATCTTACGGGGTTTACGGCATGCAACCACTGGGGATGCAACTCGCTTGCGGCACGTCTTGTGATGCATGTCACCCTTACATTCACTATGACAAGTGAATTTAGCGCATGATGTATGATGCATATCTCCCTTACACTCCTTATGACAGGTGAATTTACGACATGATGTATGATGCATATCTCCCTTACACTCCTTGTGGCAGGTGCTACCAGAAGGAGAAAAGGGACGAAGTAGACTAGCAAAGAATTCCATAGTATGATTGTAACGTGTTTGCTTATGGTGAAAGATTTAAAAACTTTTTGGATATATTGACGTCTAGTTTAATACTTAGACATCACTATATTCTGCTACACTTACACCCTTCTTGGTGGTCATATTGCCTCCCTTCACCACATTCTCTTGAGTCGTCATCATAGCTTTCCTCTTGTGAGCCTTTCGAGTTGCCCACGCCAGCCAAATAATAGCAATGATAAGGAGAATAACACCCAACACTAGTAAAAGCCATACCCACCAAGGCTGTGGTGCTGATTGTCCAGGACTGTTACTGGAATAAATGAAGAAATAAACGATACCGATAATTAGCAGCACAACGGCCACTATCAGCAGACCAACAGATAAAATAATACCTAGACTTGGAGCCATATTGACATATAATTAGATAAATAATGCTACTAGTTATGTTGTTTTGCAACGTTTTTAAAAACTATTGTATTTAGTATTGTCGTTGACGTCACATATTTCCGATCAGAATCTTTAGTTAATTTCGAACTGTATGTCAGATTGAACACGTGGGGCGACATTATACAGTGCGCAATATGCAGCCTCCAATTGATCCAGTTCGCAGTTCCATATGTACTGTGGCGACAGTTGAGAGTACTGCTCCATCTGGTAATAAAGTTGGTTAATCTCTGCCTGGAGTTTGGGCACATCATCCAAGCTAAAACTACCACCTCTAACCTTATCCAATAAGTAGTGGGGCAGTTGACGCTGATCCATCTCAGCGAAAGTTTCGGCTTTCCAACGATTGATGATAATCAATGGATTTACCTTGTCACAAACTGCCATGATGTACCGCATCTTATCAGTGAGTGTCTTGATTTTCTCCTGGAACTCCTCAATAGTCTTCTTCTGTCTTCTAACATATGCATCCAGGCGCTCATAATAGAAGACTTCCAAGAACTCGTTGGCGTCCAGGAAGCGGCGTGGCTTATCGTTATTGTCTAACACCACCATATTGGATAGACCATAGTTGGCTACCAACCTCAGAGGCTTGAATCCGACTTCATCAGTCCATCCGCCAATCTCAAAGCGAGCCACTTCGGTGGTGCTATTGTTACGGTAGTTGTTGATCTTCTTCTCAGATATCAAATCCTTCAACCAATCTAAGTAGTCGAATGACCAAGTTCCAATAGGAAGCTCGGTGACTAAGATGTCGCCACGCGAGTTCATCATGAAGATTCCCTTGGTTCTCATAGTTCGGTATCGACCTCTGCTACTGTTTCCCTCAGGAATGAAGCTGCTAATAGGAAACTTCTCTTGTAGATGGTTAGCCGCAGCAGTAACGAAGTTCTGTCTGTCTTGCCCATTCAAGTTCATATTATCTATGAACGTAGTTTCATCCTGCAGAATCTGTTTCTCTTCGGATGTCAGGGACCCATCTTGATGGATGAAATTCTGAGGTTTCTGCATCTTATCTGGCTTCTTGGTCTTGGCCAATACCTCAATAATACCAGTATAGCCGCGATACCATGGCTTGAGTGGTTGAGCAGGGATTCCTTTGTTCATATTACGAATCGCTGCTATGACATCCAACAAGTCATGGTTAACACCAAAACTGCTCCATGCAGTACCCACACCACACATACCATTGAACACTCCAGGAGGCGCGATAGGGTAAAAGCGTTTGGGTTCCACCTTCTTATTCTCTTCATACTGATATTCCAAGATCTTATTATCTTCCTGACGGAAGATGTAAGGTAGAAGTGGATGAGGTCGGGTAGATGTATAACGCGAATTGGCGGCATCTTTACCACCCATATTACGGGTACCCATTTGACCATCCTGCGTAAAGTAGGGAACGTTGTTGCTACCAACATAATCGCGGGCCATTACATACAAAGTACCTACCATGCTGTCAGGACCATGATGGTATTTCATCTTAGCAATACACTCGTTGGCAATAGTACCAACATTGACAGGTTCATATGTCTTATCCAGGGGTCCTACGTTGAACCTTCGGATAACCCATTCTAGCAACTTACGCTGACCGGGTTTTAATCCATCATAACCAGGAAGAGATCGTTGCATGTTGGCAATACAGAATCCAATGAAGTCATACAGAATGAAGTGACTGATAGACTTCCATATTTGTACATGCTGTACGTTGTCCTCATACCATTGTTGAATAGATACATACTGCATAGCTTGGATACCCAAGGCGGGATCCCAATCGTTGATCCACTTCTTACGCTCTGTAGTCTTATCTCCTTTAAAAGCAAGATCAAGAGCATATGGCGTGTTAGCATCATAGAAGCATGCCACGGTACGGCGTAACTTAGACAAGTCTTTAACAATTTCAGCCTTGGACGAAGAACCCAGACCCTTATAGTATCTAGGCTTCCATGACTCCCAGTCCGGGGTGTTGGCCTTCCATTGATTGAAGTCAGATTCATTGAAGAAGTCCAACGAATCTTTTCCCTTAGTGGCACGAATGATAGGAGTGGTCCACATATAGAAGAAGGGCTCTGCTAGCACAGTGGGATGTAACACATACAAGAACAATATCATCAAACCACAGATATGGTCGCCATCGTAATCGGAGTCGGCCATCATTAACATACGACCGTACCTCAGAAGTTTACGGTTGGCGGGGATAGTATAGTCCACACCTTCCTGTAGTCCAATGGCCTTCTTCAAGTTACTAATTTCCTCATTCTCGATGATCTGCGTAAAGGACGCTTCTCTACAGTTGAGACCTTTACCACGAATAGGAATAACACCATAGCGATCCCTTCCACCTGGTAAACGTGTAATAATTTCTACTACACCACCCTTGGCAGACAGTCCTTCGCAAGGACATAACGTACATAAATGCGAGTAGTCAGTACCTGCGTCGTTTGCATCTTCCAAGTGTTTCAGGTTAATGAAGCGTCGCTTCTTACCATCCATCTTACTGAGTTTGGTTTTCTGTTTCATCTTGTAGATGAGGTACAGACGCTGTACGATCTCCCAGTCTTCCACGGATTTAAACAACGTATCCGGGAAGTGGTAGGGTGGAGGTTTAGTTACCAACCTGGTCTTGGTTTGACTGTCAAACTCCGGATCGTCCATGTGAATAGATACTAACACAGATAAATAAGGCTTGACATCCGCAACCGTTAGCGCAACATGGCTCTTCTTTTTCTTGGCGTTCTCATCATCGTGGCGGTGTTTGTTCTTCTTGTCTTTACCCTTTCCTTTACCCGGTCTACCAGCACCACTGAGAATGCGATTGACTAACTCAGTTAAGTGCTTGGCTACTGCCGTGACGGCGTTGTCTATATGTAGACCTTCTCTAGCCATAAGACTGTTGACAAAGGATACATAATGTAAGTTCTCTGCCCGTTGTGGAGTATCTAAGAACAGAATCTCAACAAGTGGTACTTTGCAGTTATTACGAGAACGTTGAACGCCATCCTTCATGTTAATCACATCAGCCTCGGGTTCCCACAGATAATATGTAGCGGTGTTAATGACCCCCTCAGAGAAGTACAATCTACCAAACTCCTGCAAATTATCCATAATGTACGGTTGTCCGTTGTTGAAGGATACTTGTACGCGACTGTTGTACGCCAAGTCGATAGCATGACGATTGAACAGCGGAAGAGCTTCCGGTGGAAATCCTACTGCAGGATCATAGCCAAATCTAGCAAAGTCCGGCTGAAACTTAACACGGGTGGATGCTTCCGTACCCATGTAATCCTCAATTTGAGGACCATCTGTAGAACTCATGTTATTGCGCCATATCTGCTTGAAGTGCTTACGGTTGATGGGGTCATACACCTCCACCTCCAACCATAACGATAAGATATTGGTGACCTTAGCGCCTGTGCCGTTCTGACCGATGGCATGTTTCTTCTTACTTTTACCATCATTGAACTTGCTACCAGATAACTCATTCGACATGACAAAAGTGGGTACCCATTCCTGAAAATCTTGCTTGAACAGCACAGGCATAGGTACACCACGATTGGTAACACAGACCGTAAATTGATCCACATCAATATTGATGAGACCGGGATCTACATTGACACGTCGTGACTCACCAACGGCATCTGCGGCATTGGATACAATTTCCAAGAAGATACGCTCCATACCTAAGGGTACGTCAATATTGATGTAACACATAGTACCTGTTTCCACGTTCCAGACCCATGAACCACGCACGTCTCTCTTGATGGAACCTACATACATACCAGGTTGGATCAACACATGCTCGCGGTAGGTATATTTGACGAAGTTATCCGCAGTTAACATACCTTGAGCCTGACTAAGAGCTACATAGTTATTTTGAGCCAGTTGAATCTGATTCTGTTGAACGCCTTGAACACCGTAGCCATTGTTGTAGCCTTGGTATGCCACAACTTGTTGATTGTAGCCAGCATCAAAAGTTAGTTGACTATTACCATAGGAAGTATCGAAGGTTAATTGAGCAGGTTGGCTGTAAGCTCCAGCAGCCATCTGGTTATAGCCAGCATCGAAAACAATATTGTCGCTCATTATGTCGGCCTGATAGATCAAAGATGAAAACAATAGCGATTATACAAACAGAAAGTGGGAAGTCGGATATTTGGACCTTGAGGGGTCCCATCCATCACCCCCTTATCGTTTTTAAAATATACCCTTATAATATATGGTGTACAAGATGTAAATTTAATATATGTGTCTACTACCCTAGCTCACTACATACAAAACATTATCGGCGCCAACAATCAGCGTCAACGTAGATCCGGCCATCAAAACCACGTTCCCGCTGGCTACTCCAGAGAATGATAACCCAGGTTCTGCTAATATAGAAACAGAAGCAACACTCCAGGTCCCAGCTGAGGTTAGAACAATAGACGATCCTACTTGATATGCAAACTTACTAATAAGAATGCTGCTGGAAGCTGTTGGATTACGTACAGTATAAAATCCATTAATGGCATCAATGATGGCTTGATTTCCGTTAATAGTTGAAAAGTTAATATCGGCTACTGGATATATAACTTCTCCTGGTGGACCCGGCGGACCAGGAGCTCCTTGTGGTCCAGCAGGTCCCTTTACATTGTAGAAAATAGATAGGAAAAGGGCCACTATAGCTATAACGGCCACAATGACCAAAATAATGATAATAATCCACGCCCAAGTCTCCATATTGCGTTTTATGATAGACTTTTTTACTCTTGCACCTTACCACATAATAAGCCAAAATATCGCCGCTAGAAACACAAAGTGCAGTAGTAAACCCGCAGCATTGGGTCCGCCATTGGATAATGGCATACCACCTATAGATGTTGAGACTCGACTTGTAACGAAAAAAGCTAGAGGACTGAATACTACGGTAGCTATAGCAGCCAAGATAACAGCCGCCCATAGCTTTTGTCCGTTGGTTGCTTGATATGGTGTCGGACTATTGGCGACATTTCGTCTTGCATCAGTGGAACCATTGTTAGATTGCGAAATGTGACTGTCTCTTAATATAACATCCTTCAATTTAGGGTCTGATGGTTGTTGTGGAAGGTTACCAATCACCGTCGACGAGGGTTTCTTGGGTTGGTCCTCCCTTCTCTTGCTAAATGGATTTCCCATTTATATCATACGTTTTGTCAAACACGTTTTAAACGCCAGTGAACAAAATAAAGATAACACTATGGTCTCCAATGGAGTTATGCCTGTTGATATTGGCAGCGTGGATCAGCAGTTGAGCTTGCTACTATCTTTGATCTTAGCTATAACTATTGTATTAATATTGGTTAAGTTCGTATATTGGTGGATTTTTCTGTTGGTATCCCTATGTTTACTGATTGCATCATGGATTGCTTGTAAAGTAGTACTAGTGAGTATGAAAGAGAGTCTGTCGGTAGTTGATGAAGTTAGACCGCCAGTCGAACAACGATACTATTTAACTTGTACTCATTGCGAACGTTATCCTGCTGTTATTAGACGCATTATTGACGGCAAGGAAACAACTATTGAACCAACACTGATGTCTTCTAATTGTAGTAAAGGATTATCTACACAGACCCAAGTAAGGCGGACTGGATATGGTGCTGGTTGGCGAGTATATCGTTAATTTTAAAACAGATAACTACCGCTGATCTCTGGTAGGTAAATTTTTAAAACACTAGTAGGTACATTTTACTGATGCAAACATGTCTGAGTTTTAACTCAGGAGTCCACATGAGCCGACCGCTCATGCAAACATGTCTGAGTTAAAACTCAGGAGTCCACATGCGCCGACCGCTCATGCAAACATGTCTGAGTTAAAACTCAGGAGTCCACATGCGCCGACCGCTCATGCAAACATGTCTCGTACTGTTAGCAGATTGAGGGGTCCAGATGCCTTAGTAGTGTAGGTGTCGCACAAATGAGATAATCGAATACCGAAATAGTTAGTGGTTTCGGTAGCTTTAATGATAAAATCTCGGTATAACGATAAACATTGACTCATAGTAGTACAACGATGAAATACACAGTTTCGCGGTAGTTGTCCTTTGATGTTAATTATCCCAGCTATTTCCATTTCAACTATGTTACTAGCGTCGAATCCTTCTTGTATCCTACATACTTTGATAATTTCGTGTACTATCTGCGACATTGGCAACTCTCTACCTGACATTTTAACTGATAGAGACACTGCAGTTCCAATGACAGCACCGCATATCTTGTTGCCAAAGGGATCACTTATATCCTTTGGTAGTAATCTACGCATACGGTGTAATAACTCTATAGACACAAATAATACTTCCAACGAGGAAGACGACGCAATATCACAAATTACCGTAGTTAGTATCTTAGCACACTCACGAAAATACGGCACGTAATCCAAACCTTTCTCGTTGGCCATAGAGAATAATGCTGGCGTCCAGCTCTTTCCTAGTTCCTCAGCTACCAATTGCTTATCTGCCTCCGACAAATGTGGTATACCCAATAGGAAATTGAGATCATTTAATCTCATATCGTTCAGCTGGGACGTTACGACTGAATAACATGCCGGAGGCTCTATGTAAACTTTATCCCAGATTCCCTTAGTTGTCAGAATACAATTAGTAGTTAAACCTCCATGACACACGCCTGTCTTGTGTAGCGCTAATATTTCTCTCACTACGGTAGACCATATTTGTTTTATATCCTCATCAGAAATATCAACATATGACGGTAACATTCCTATAGGATGAGGAAGAATTGGTATACCAAGAAGCAAGTCCAATTTAGTATCGCCCTGACGTAGAGCTCCTTTAATTATGCTAGGTCCGAAATATCTACAATACCGCTCTATTACATGTAAATCATCTGAATCAATACCATTGATAGGATGACTGTTAATGGTATACACTGCAACTGAATTATTTTTATTAGAGAAATTCCATCCCGACTGTCGACCATGTTGAAGTGAACTTGACATTGTAATTCACTTTCAATATAAGACCGTTAAATAGGAGATGTATATCTATTAAAACCGGCGCTGAAAAGGCTCCGGATTTAGATCTTCTGTACCTGGCTTTTTACCAACGACGTATTAGTTATTTTATCATTCATAATGAGTTGGGCACCTAAACCTAGACATGTGGGTCCAAGACACTCCGAACCCAAGGTCATCACCGAACAGCAAATTCGTGATATTGTTAAGCGTATACCTGTTCCCGGTTGTCCCGATCCGTTTGCGCTTTGGGTTAAGCAAACATGTATGGAAACCTATTTGTTCAAGGTGTTACGCGGGAAGAAGGTGTGTCCAGAAGGATTGGAGGACATGGTTAGGCAGATGGCTATCTACAACGATAAAGCATATCTCAATCCAGGTGTTCCACCTGCGTCCGCGATTGCTGGCGGTATCGGAGGTTCAACCACTCACATGACCACCAAGACTATTCACAAAGCTGGACAGGATACTGGATTGTCAGGTATTCGACAGATAGAGAATTTGTTTTATGGTTATGATGTTCCACATTTGGAGACCATGAACATCTACTTCAAAGATCGGAAATCAGTCAAAGATGTAGTGCGCATGAAGTCTGACTTTGAAGCGGTCACTATCGGAATGCTTATCGATGACTCAATGAGCACCATAGTGAGCCCAGAGAATTTAGACGATGCTACTTGGTTACATCCTTTCCAATTCATCACTGGAACAAAGATACCAAGTAGTTTGGCTGTTCTCCGTTTATACTTACCAATCCAGAAACTGCTGCTCTATCGCACCACACCGGAGGAAGTTGCAGAGGCCCTACAATACGATTCTAAGAAAATCATCTTCCCTATTGTGGTCGCATACGAGGCGCTTACTTCCAAATTACCCACTGACGAATATGTATCTATGATCATATTCCCACATACTGAAGATGCTATTCGTAACTATCTTCTAGGTAAGAGATTGGAACATCGAAGCACACCGGAAGCCAACTTGCAGAAGTTTTTCCTGACCTCCTACGTGAAGCCCGATTTGGGTAGGATTCGCATTAAGGGTATCAGCGGAGTTAGTCAACTGACTCCCAGTATCACTCCAGTCACGCAGATTATACTGAAGTCGGATAAACTACCTATCCACTTGTATGAACAAGTAGAATGGGCAGATCCCACTCCCGACAATTACGCATACTTTCAACCTCATAGAGAAGCTATATCGAAGAGGCTAATATGGATATTGTACCTGAATCAGAGAGAAATCAAGTACAATGGGTTATCTGTCCAGCATCTGTTAGAACTGTTGGCAGATACCGACATTACGTACATGACCACTCTGAAGGAGGTTGACTTTGGTGAAGTAATTGATTACGCGGTAGTGGTCAAGATGCCCGACGAACCAGCGAAGAAGGACAAAGACAATAAGCCGGTGTTCGGGGTTGCTGAGGGAGAACTGTTCATCAGTAAGAAGGGTAAGTACAAATACGAGAAACCAGTAACACGTATTGACCGTCTGGTTGAAGCATCTAGAGATGCTAATATTATCCGCTTGGCAGATTTAATTGAAAAGGGCGTTATCAGCAAGATGGTATACAGTCCATCTCAACTTGAAATGAAATCTCAAGTGGTATCAGCGACTACAATGGGAAGTAACTTCTCGGAGGTAATGA
>Ga0075158_10003475_pt1 | contig 11080 bp, 10 predicted proteins | sample JI91814BDNA_FD_70968 | JGI IMG/M metagenome (GOLD analysis project Ga0075158, IMG submission 70968) | Wastewater effluent complex algal communities from Wisconsin, to seasonally profile nutrient transformation and Carbon sequestration -... | ecosystem: Engineered > WWTP > Effluent > Algae... | reverse complement strand
CGCCTTGACCTTGGCCGTGCATCATCATCTGGCTCACCTGCGCGCCGCCGTGCACCTCGTGGTGGCCGTCGTGCCCGAGCGCCGCACCACCGAGGAAGCCCGTCGTCAGCAGGCCAGCGCCCGCGAGCCAGGGAATGCCACGGCGCAGGCCGGCGGGCATCCGCTCACCGAGTCGGGCGACCGATGGCGGGAGTGCAGTGGCCACCCAGGCACCCGTGCGGTGCGCTCGAGTCGCGGCCGTGTGCCCGATTCTGCGCGCCCGGACGCCTCGCGGGAGTGCGTCCTGGACCGACGGCATCGACGCGGTGAGCAGGTGACCCGGCAGCACGCTGTAGCCGTGAGTCTCGGGGGTCCGCGTCTGGTCCGGCGGCGGAAGGGGCGCGGCAGGAACGGGCGACGTGGCGTCGGCCTGGCCCGCACGTGAGTGAGTCCCGTCGGGCGCAGGAAGACCTAAATCGTGAATATGCGGCATAGGTGCGTCCTTCGCTCGACATAGCGCAGTTGACCAGCACCATGGCACGGCGACCTGTGGACGCCCTGTCAGCGCCCCGTGAACCTCGGGGTTGCCCGGCGGGCACACCGAGGCGCGGGGGTCAGCCCCACGTCACCTGCGCAGGGTCGCCCCCTGCCCTCCAGCGAAGTCGGCCTGCGCGATCGAAGTCGGCCTGCGCGCGCCTGGCCGCGTAATGCAGCCGAGACCTACGGGCGGCCGTAGGTGACGCTGGAACTCCAGATCGCGCGCAGGCCCGAGGACAGGCCGGTGCGCGGCGAGTCGTACATCATGCCGTTGCCCGCGTAGATGCCCACGTGGTAGGCCGGGTAGCCGAAGAAGACCAGGTCACCGGGCTGCGGCGAGCTGACCCGGGTGGTCGCGGCCTGCTGGCCGGCGGCGGTGCGGGGCAGGCCGATGCCGACCTTGGCGAAGATGTACATCGTGAAACCGGAGCAGTCGAAGCCGGCCGGGGTGGAGCCGCCGTAGACATACGGGATGCCCGACAGGCTCGCGGCAATCGCCAGCACGCCACCGGAAACGGGCGGCGGCGGGGCCTGGGGGGCCGGGTTGTTGGTCGTACTGCCGCCGGCGTTGCTCGTGGCGGGAACGGTGGAGCGCGTAGTGGTCGTGCGGCTCGCAGCGGTCTGCGTGCGGGCGGCTACCGGGACAACAACGGGCTTGGGCTTCGGCTTGGCAACGGCCTTGACGCCGATGGTGCCGAACTTGGCGAGGACCGGACCGGCGGCCTTGGGCGCGGTCACGGCCGGGGCAGCGGCGGCGACCGTCTTGGCGGCGGGGGCGGCAGCGGGCGCGACCGGAGCGGCAGGCGCGGCGGAGGCGGTGGCGGCCATCGCCGAGACCAGCGCGGTCGTCGCGGCCAGAACCGCGCCGGCGCGCACGACGGCGTCGGTCGAGGAGTGGTTCTGGCTCTTGTTCTGCGCAATTCGGGCGCGGGCGGAATAGCGCCCCGAGGCAAGCTTCGGCACGGTGACCTCTCGACGCCTACGAGGTGAGCTGTCGGGTTCGGACGAGAGATGCTGTCCGGCCCGCCGGTCGAACCTGGCGGACTTCACCCCAAGGACGCAAGCGCCCGAAGGTGGGTCCCCCGCTCCTACCTGGCGGAATCTTCGGTCCGTGCACCTGGTGGTAGGACTCGGCGATCCAGGCGTTCGGGCGGCTCTGGGGGAGCCGCGAGACGAAACGGTACACACTCCCCCGCCATATGTCACGTTTCGATCACAGGGCGGTGACGGATCGGTGAGGAATACCACACCATGCTGTATGCCGGCGCCACGCCGGTCAGCGGCGGCTCCCGACGCTCACCACGACACCGCCTTTGGGGGTGTCCTACTGGGTCTGCACGAAGACGTGGTCGGCGATGTCCTCGGGCAACGAAACGCCCTCGGTGAAGTCGCGGGTGGCGCCCACCGCGAGCACTCGGCCGTCCTCGCGGCGGACGCGGATCGCCTCGCCGGGCCGCACGCCGGCCTCGGTGAGCAACTTCAGAGCCTCGTGGTCGATCTGGACCGGCTCGCCGATCCGGCGGACGGTGACATGGGCCTCGTCGCTGTCGGCGATGGCCGACATCGTCTCCAGCCCGGCCCGGAAGTCCTCGACGCTGGCCGCCTCGCCCAACTCGGCAAGCCCGGGGATCGGATTGCCATAGGGCGAGAGCAGGTCGTCACCGAGCAGGGCGATGATCCGGCGCTCGACCCGTTCGGAGATCACGTGCTCCCAGCGGCAGGCCTCGTCGTGGACGTACTCCCACTCCAAGCCGATGACGTCGACGAGCAGCCGTTCCGCCAGCCGGTGCTTGCGCATCACGCGGGTCGCGCGCTGCCGACCGAGGTCGGTGAACTCGAGGTGCCGGTCACCGGCGATCGAGACCAGGCCGTCGCGTTCCATGCGGGCGATGGTCTGCGAGACGGTGGGTCCGGAGTGGCCGAGGCGCTCGGCGATGCGGGCCCGCAGGGGCGGGATCCCTTCTTCGTCAAGTTCGAAGATGGTCTTGAGATACATCTCCGTGGTGTCGATTAGGTCACTCACGCGCGCCATCCTCTCATCGGCGACGCCGATCGAGCGCGTTCACCCAATGGGCGATCCACGCCGTGCCCGCGAGCGCGAGCCCCCCGACGGCCAGGCTCGCGCTCGCCAACCCGGTGGCCGCGACAATGGCGCTGACGACGAGCGGGCCGCCACTCGCGCCGATGTCTCCGCACAGGCGCCAGCCCCCGAGATATTTCGCCCGGTGCACCACCGGGGCGGTGTCGGCACCGAGCGTCATCACGATGCCCGATCCCAGGCCGTTGCCGACGGCCATCAAGAAGGTGACGGCGAGCAGGCCCGCCAGGCTGGCGGTCAGGGGGAGCACCAGGAAGCCCAGGGCCAGCAGTCCGGCGCACGGCACGGCCACCATCGCCCGCCCACGCCGGTCCATCACCCAGCCGGCCGGATAGAAGATGGCCACCTCGAACAGAGCCCCGATCGCGAAGACCATCGAGACCTGCGACGCGCTCAGGCCGATGTGCTCTCCCCAGAGCGGCAGCACGCTCAGTCGCACCGCCCGCAGCCCGTTGATCGTCATCGCCGAGGTCCCGAGAGTAGCCAGGACGCGCGTATGCCGGCGCAGCAGCGTCCACGTCGATGCCGGATCCGCGCGCCCCAGTTCGCGGGCCTCGTGACCGAGGTCGTCGACCCGGAGCACGAGCAGGAGCGCCGCCAGGGAGGCCAAGACGCTGGCCACGAAGGCGGCCCGAATCCCCCACTGGTGAATGACCGCCGTCCCGACCAGCGGGCCGATCACCATGCCGATCCGGTGGCTGCCGCCCAGCGTTGAGAGCGCCCGAGCGCGTAGGTGCTCCGGCACCGCGTCGATCATGAAACCCTGACGCGCCAGGAGGAAGACACTCCACGTCATCCCCGTGACGAAGGCCGCGGCCCCAAGGACGAGAACCGAGAGCGCCGACGCCGCGATGGCGGCCGTCAGCGCGCCCCCGACCGAGGCGATGACCATCGCCCGCCGCTCGCCGATCTGCGCGATCATCGCCCCCGCGGGAAGGGAGGCGCACAGCTGGCCCACGCCGAGGAGCCCGGCAACCAGCGCGGCCTGCCCGACAGTGGCTCCGAGCTGGCGCGCCAAGAGCGGGACGATCGGGATGGCCGCGCCGTAGCCAATCCCCTCGAGGATCGTCGGCCCGTATGCCGCGACCGCCACCGAGCGCAGCCGGAAGTCCTCCCGGGGCGGGCTGGTGGTCATTCCAGCGAGCCTAGACATCCGCACCGACAACCCGCCGGTTCGCGCTCGGGTCGGCCCCCGCGTGGACAGTCAGGCGATGCGCACCGGCGCAACCGATGCGAACCGGTTCAACCGCCGCGAACCGGGTGCACCGATGCACCCCTGGGCTCGGCGCTACACACCTGGTGCCTACGCCGCGGGCTCAGGGTTGTCGGCGCGAGATCGCCCAAGCGGCGGCGTCGGCCAGGCTGCCCTCGGCCACACGGGCATACACGATCCGGTCGTGCAGGCGATCGGGGCGCCCGGCCCAGAACTCGACCTCCTCAGGCACGATCCGGTAGCCGCCCCAGCGCGTCGGCACGGGCACATCGTCGGGCGAGCCGGTGTCCGGCCAGCGGGCCGCCAACTCGGCCGAGCGCGCCTCCAACGCGCTGCGCGAGGCGATGGGCGCGGACTGCTCCGACGCCCAGGCCGAGATCCGCGATCCCCAGGGCCGGGTGACGAAATAGTCGCGCACGAGCTCGGCCGGCAACTCCACCGCACGTCCGCGGAAGCGGATCGCCCGGAACATCGCCGGCCAGGTCAAGGTTGCAGCCACACCAGGATTGGCCGCGAGCTGGCGACCCTTGGCCGAATCCAGGTTGGTCACAAAACCCGGACCCTCCGGGGTAAGGAAGCGCATCAACACCGTCCGGACGTCCGGCAGCCCCACAGCGTCCACGGTGGCCACGGCCATCGCGGTCGGTTCGGGCACATCGCCGCGCTCAGCCGCCCGCGCGACGGCAGCGTCGATCCAGGCGGAGGCGACGGCATACGGATTGTCCGCGAGACCGCCGATGTCGACGGCGTCACCGGTGTAGGAGATGCGAGGAGCCAGCGGATCCGGTGCCATGGACCGAGCGTATGCCTGCGCCCCTTGCGGACGTGATGCCGCGAGTGTCGGCGGTGGCGTGCAGAATAGGCACGCCAACAGGCAAAGGAACAGTCTGGGATGGGGTAGCCATGAGCGACAACGACGTCAAGCACGGCCTCGAAGGGGTCATTGCGTTCGAATCCGAGATCGCGGAGCCCGATAAAGAAGGTGGCGCGCTGCGCTATCGCGGAGTCGACCTGAAGGACCTGGTCGGTCGCGTCAGTTTCGGCCAGGTGTGGGGTCTGCTGGTCGACAATGCGATGGATCCGGGGTTGCCGCCGGCCGAGCCCTTCCCGCTGCCCGTCCACACCGGCGACATCCGCGTCGATGTGCAATCGGCCCTGTGCCAGCTCGCGCCGCTGTGGGGCTTCCGCCCGCTTCTCGACATCACCCCCGAGCAGGCACGGGAAGACCTCGCGCGCGCCTCGGTGATGGCGATGTCCTTCATCGCGCAGTCCGCGCACGGCCTCGGCACGCCCATGGTGCCGCAGAGCAGGGTCGATGAGGGCAAGACCATCGTCGAGCGGTTCATGATCCGGTGGCGCGGTGAGCCGGACCCCGCCCACGTCGAGGCGATCGACGCCTACTTCATCTCGGCCGCCGAGCACGGTATGAACGCGTCCACCTTCACCGCGCGGGTCATCGCCTCCACCGGTGCCGACGTCGCGGCGTGCCTGTCCGGTGCCGTCGGTGCCCTCTCCGGCCCGCTGCACGGGGGGGCGCCGTCGCGCGCGAAGCACATGATCGAAGGTGTGGAGCGCTCGGGCAACGCCGAGGAATACGTCAAGGGCGTCTTCGACCGCGGTGAGCGGTTGATGGGCTTCGGGCACCGCGTCTATCGCGCCTATGACCCGCGGGCCGCGGTCCTGCGTGACACCTGCAAGCGGCTCGGCGCCCCGCGCTACGAGGTGGCGGTCGAGTTGGAGAAGGCCGCCATCGCGGCCCTCGCCGAGCGCTATCCCGAGCGCAAGATGGAGACCAATGTCGACTACTGGGCGGCCGTGCTGCTCGACTTCGCCGACGTGCCGGGCGAGATGATGACGCCGCTCTTCGTCTCGGCGCGCACCGCGGGCTGGGCGGCGCACATCTTGGAGCAGAAGAGGACCGGCCGCCTGATCCGGCCGTCCTCGAAGTATGTCGGCCCGGGTCCCCGTCCGTTGGAGGACGTCCAAGGCTTCCGCGCGCACAGCTGACTCGAAGACGATCGCACCGGCCAGGCGATGTGAATATCCCTGCGCCACAATGCCAACCGGCGCCTGCCCCGTTGGGGGCAGGCGCCGATTCGATTCGTTGCGGGGTGCTTCGCCTCGGTCCCCGCGACGTCTCGACGCGTTCGACCCCGCGCTCCGTGCGCGTCGGTCGCAGCTCGTCGAGTCGAGCCTCAGCGGCCGCGGTAGCCGGGCACCGGCGGGTTGAAGACGTCCAGCGTCCAGGCGTCGAACTTCTTCAGCCAGGTTTTGATGTGGGTCATGACGAACCTCTTTCGGGAGTGATTGGTGTGCGTGTCCTTCGGGCACTTCCTTGTGACTCCTCCTCAATGGTGCGACTTTTGCTTCCATAACTCAAATGTGAAAACCGCAATTGATACATGCGCATGAAGCATGCTTTAAGCCTCAGCGCGTTTACGGCATACGGCTGGGTCCGGTCGTCCCGGGTGGCGGGACGTGGCACCGGTCGTGGGGGCGGCTTTGTCAGACTTGAGCACGTGACTGCAGACCTGAGTGACCTCCGCCTTCCCGACGACCTGCGGCCGGCCGACGGCCGTTTCGGGTGCGGCCCGTCGAAGATCCGGCCCGAGCAGATGGCCGCGCTCGCCGAGATCGGGACCACCGTGCTGGGCACCTCCCACCGTCAGGCGCCCGTGAAGAACCTCGTCAAGGCCGTCCGCGAGGGCCTGGCCGAGCTCTTCCAGCTCCCCGAGGGCTACGAGGTCGTCCTCGGCAATGGTGGCTCGACCGCGTTCTGGGATATCGCCGCCTTCGGCCTGATCCGCGAACGCAGCCAGCACCTGGCCTTCGGTGAGTTCTCGGCGAAGTTCGGCTCGGTCACCAAGGCCGCGCCCTTCCTCGGAGAGCCGACGATCGTCAAGGCGGACCCGGGGACGCTCGCCACGGCAACGGCCGAGGCGGGCGTGGACGCCTACGCCTGGCCGCACAACGAGACCTCGACGGGCGTCATGGCGCCGGTTCACCGGGTGCCCGGCGCCAACGACGACGCGCTCATCCTCATCGACGCCACCTCCGGCGCCGGCGGCCTGCCCGTCGAGATCGCCGAGACCGACGTCTATTACTTCGCGCCGCAGAAGTGTTTTGCCTCCGACGGTGGCCTGTGGCTCGCGCTCTTCTCCCCCGCCGCCCTGGCCCGGGTCGACGAGATCACCGCGAGCGGCCGCTGGGTGCCCGACTTCTTCAGCCTGCCCACGGCGATCGACAACTCGCGCAAGGAGCAGACCTACAACACGCCGGCCGTCGCGACTCTCGCGCTCATGGCCGAGCAGCTGCGCTGGATGAACGAGAACGGTGGCCTGGCCTTCACCACCGGCCGCACGGCCGACTCCTCCTCGCGCCTGTATGCCTGGGCGGAGGCGTCCGAGGTCGCCACCCCCTTCGTCGCCGACCCGGCCGCTCGCTCGCAGGTCGTCGGGACCATCGACTTCGTCGACTCGGTGGACGCGGCAGCGATCGCCAAGGTGTTGCGCGCCAACGGAATCGTCGACACCGAGCCCTACCGCAAGCTCGGTCGCAACCAGTTGCGCATCGCGATGTTCCCGGCCGTCGACCCCGACGACATCACCCGGCTGACCGGCGCCATCGACTACATCCTCGAGCGCCTGTGACCCGAGCCGGGGCGAGCCTTCCCCGTCTCGGCTCAGGTCACAAGCCCGAGAGGGCGGAGGCGAGGACCAGGGCGACCATGCCGATCAGCACCACGAGCGTCACGATCCGGCGAAACCGCGGCGTCATCGTGCCGGCTCCGGGACCGGGCGGGTGACGGCCCGGGTCGAGATCTGCAGGTGCGGGCGGGCGGACGCGGTGAAAGTCACCCGGACATTCTCGCGCCGCCACAGGGAGATCGCGACCAGGAAGAGGGTGATCGCCAGCGCCAACGGCCCGATCCCGATCGTCCAACGAGCCCCGAAGGCGTCCCCGATCCACCCGATCAGGGGTGCGCCGAAGGGCGTACCGCCCATGAAGATCGCCATATAGAGCGCCATCACCCGGCCGCGCATCTCCGGCGCGGTCCGCAACTGCACCATCGCGTTCGCCGTCGTCAATGCGGTCAAGGCGGCGAGACCGACGGGGATCAGCGTCAGGGCGAACACGGCATACGTCGGGGCGAGCGAAGCGGCCGCGGCCGAGACGGTGAACAACGCCATGGACACCACGAGGTGCCGCAGTCGGGGGTTCGCGCGCCGCGCCGAAAGCAGGGCGGCGGCGAGCGAACCGATCGCCATGATCGAGCCGAGCAGCCCGAACTCGGTCGGCCCCTTGCCGAAGATCTTGGTCGCCATCAGTGCCATGGTGATCTGGAAGTTCATCCCGAAGGTGCCGAGGACGAACACCAGCCCCATGACCAGCTTCAGATCCGGCCGTCCCCGCACATAGGCCAGCCCCTCCCGGATCGATCCCTTCCCCCGGGTGACGGGTGCGGGGGTCAGGGCCGCCGGGTCGAGGCGTGTCAGAGCAAGGAGGACCACACCAAAGGTCGCGCTATTGATCAGCAAGCCGACACCGGTGCCCCAGGCCGCGATGACCAGGCCGGCGGCTGCCGGGCCGATCAGGCGGCCGGCGTTGAACGAGGCACTGTTGAGGGCAACGGCATTGGCCAAGCGCGCGGTAGGCACCATCTCCGAGACGAAGGCCTGCCGCGCCGGATTGTCGAAGGCCGTCGCGATGCCCTGCAGCAGCGCAAGCACATAGACCTGCCACAGTTGCGCCCAGCCGAACACCACGAGCAGCCCGGTGACCAGCGAAACCAACCCGAGCGCGGTCTGGGTGACCATCAGCAGGGCTCGCTTGGGGAAACGGTCGACGACCGCGCCCGCCCACGGCGCGAGCAACAGGAAGGGCAAGAACTGCAGGCCGGTGACGATCCCGAGCGCGCTCGCCGAGTGCCGCGTCAGGTCGACCAGCACCAGCCAGTCCTGCGCGACGCGCGCCATCCAGGTGCCGATATTGGAGACGAGTGCGCCGAAGAAGTAGATCCGGTAGTTGCGGATGGCCAGAGAGTGGAAGGTCGGACTCATCCGGCCCCGCCCGTATGCCGTGCCCGCCGCCCGCTGGTGCCCGCGCTCACGCCTGGGCCACCTTGTGCAGGATGGCGCTAGCCTGCCGCAGGACCTCGCGCTCCTCGGGCGTCAGATTGCCCACGCGCGAGGACATCCAGCCGTCGCGGGCGGCGCGGATCGTGGCGACCTGGGCGGCGCCCTCGGGGGTGAGCGAGAGGATCACGCAGCGCCCGTCGTCGGGGTCGGCGGCCCGGGCGACCAGGCCGCGCTCGACCAGGCCGTTGGTGGTCCGGGTCATGCTCGGCGCGGAGACCTTCTCGATGTCGGCGAGTTCGCGCGGCGTGCGGGGGTGCTCGCCGAGCCGCACGAGGACCGAGAACTGATGCGGCGCAAGCGAACTGCCGCTCTCGAACCGGACTCGGCGGGAGATACGCATGCACGCCAGGCGGATCTCGGTGGCGAGTTCGGCGATGGCCGCGTCGGTCGGCATGACCCTTAGCTTAGCTCATTACCTTTGCTAACTAAATGCCGCGTTGAGTCAGCCGCCGCGCCCGCTTGCGCGGGTCGCGCCTGGGCGTAGGGGTCGGCGGTTCGAACCGCCGACCCCTACGCAGAGCGCCGGACCGTGCACGACCCGGCGGCTCAAGGCCCTGGATCAGCCGACCCCGAGCAGCGACTTGACCGGGTCGATCGCGAAGTAGAGAACGAACAACGCAGCCGTGACCCACATCAGCGGGTGGATCTCGGCGATCTTGCCCTTGGCCAGCTTGATCAGCACATAGACCACGAAGCCCGCACCGATACCGACGGTGATCGAGTAGGTGAAGGGCATCAGCACGATCGTCAAGAACGCGGGGATCGCGATCTCCAGGTCGTCCCAGTCGATCTCGCGCACCTGCTGCATCATCAAGAACCCAACGACGACCAGGGCGGGGGTGGCCGCCTCATACGGCACGACCGCAACGAGCGGCGCGAGGAAGGTCGCGAGCAGGAAGAGCACGCCGGTGACCACCGAGGCCAGCCCGGTCCGCGCTCCCTCGCCGACGCCCGACGCCGATTCGATATAGGACGTATTCGACGACACCGCCGCCGCGCCGCCGGCCATGGCCGCCACCGAGTCGACGATCAGGATGCGCTCAGAGTTGGGCGGCACGCCTTCGGCGTCGTTCAGGCCCGCTTCGGCGCCGATGGCGACCATCGTGCCCATGGTGTCGAAGAAGTCCGCGAGCAGGAGCGTGAAGATCAGCAGGACCGCCGAGATCACGCCGATGGCCTTGAAGGATCCCAGCAGGTTGAAGTCGCCCAGCAGTCCGAAGTCCGGGGTGCTCGCGACCGAGCTCGGAAGTTTCGGGACGTTCAAGCCCCAGCCGGTCGGGTTGACCAGTTCGCCCTTGTCGTTCTTCTGCGCGCCGATCTTGCCGATCGACTCCACGATGATCGCCAGCACGGTGGCGGACAGGATGCCGTAGAGGATCGCGCCGCGCACCTTGCGCACCAGCAGGACGACGGTGATGAACAGGCCAAGCACAAAGACGAGCAGCGGCCAGCCGACGAGGAAGCCACCGACGCCGAGCTCACCCAGCGGACCGCCAAAAGACTTGCGCACGAAGCCTGCGTCGACGAAGCCGATGACGGCGATGAACAGGCCGATGCCGACCGAGATCGCCGTCTTCAACTGCGGCGGCACGGCGTGGAAAACCGCCTGCCGGAAGCCGGTCAACACCAGGATCGTGATGATCAGGCCTTCGATGACCACCAGGCCCATGGCGTCCGCCCACGTCATCTCGGGCAGCTTGGCGATGCCGAAGGTGACGAAGGCATTGAGGCCGAGGCCCGTGGCGAGCGCGAGCGGGAAGTTCGCGACCACGCCCATCAAGATGGTCATCACGCCCGCGACCAGGGCCGTCGTCGCCGCCACCATGGCCAAATTGGGGGCCGCGCCGCCGCCGAGGAATTTGCCGGTCGAGTCGGTCTGCGTGCCGATGATCAGCGGGTTGAGGACGACGATGTACGCCATCGTGAAGAAGGTAGCCAGGCCACCACGGAGTTCGCGCGCGACGGTCGACCCGCGCGCAGTGATCTGGAAGAAGCCGTCGAGGCCGCCGGCTGCGGGGGGCGGCGGGGTGCGCCGGTCCCGGACTTGGGGGTTCGCCATGGCGCGCATGGTATTCAACGGTGCAGGTGAGCCGGTCGGTAGGCTCAGGCTGTGAG